>Ga0114966_10000438_pt1 | contig 40528 bp, 41 predicted proteins | sample M_130207_XF_Meta_FD_87029 | JGI IMG/M metagenome (GOLD analysis project Ga0114966, IMG submission 87029) | Freshwater microbial communities from Lake Montjoie, Canada to study carbon cycling - M_130207_XF_MetaG | ecosystem: Environmental > Aquatic > Freshwater > Lake | place: Lake Montjoie... | reverse complement strand
CAATTATAGGGTTCGATTAAATCAATTATTTTATATTTTTATATTTTCGTGTTTTGCATTTAAAAATACAAACACTAAATTATAATATAAATATATATTAAGGTAAAAAATTTTTAAATATTAAATATAAATAAATATATTTTAAAAATATGAAAATAAAACAACATCGTGCTCAAAAAAATATGAAAAGTATGAATAAAACAAAAAAAATAAAAAACAATAAAGAAGATGAATCAAAAACAAGTTGGCCCGTAGAGCCGCGACGTACCGATAAAAAATTAAAAATACAAAGAGATGGTGATATTGATGATATAAACAATCTTGAAAAAATTCAAATAGATGATAAAGTTGGATGCATTACTGTGAATAATTCATTTGAAGAAAATTTCAAAAAATATTTCAAGGTTAAAAATACTAAATTTATAAAAAGAAAAGAAAAAATGAATAATAAAATTGGAAAAGAACTTATAGAGATATTTAAAAAACCAAACGCACCCAGTTCGATACATTTAAAAGATGATTTTTTTACATATGTAAACTATAAATGGTTAGATGAAATGAAACATAAAAAAATTAAAAAATATTTTACTCGCGTCGATAGTTTCCGAACATTGCAAGAAAAAGTTTATTATCAACTTATTGATATCGTAAAAGAATACATTTCTACAAATTCAACACATAAATCAAAAATGATTCAAAATATGTATGAATCTTTTTTACATCCAAGCGAAAAAATTTGTATGAATCATTGGATAAATATTAAAAAAGAATTGGATGATATATTTGATAACAAAACATATATGGATCTTTTAATATATATGAATCGAAATGAAATTGTTGCAGGATTTTGCCCCATATCATATACAATGATAACTGATGAAAAAGATTCACAGATTAACCGTTGTCACATTTATGAACCAAATTTATCTTATTATAACACCGATTTATACGATGATGCTGAAAATGATGATGATACTGACGATGATGCTGAAAAAGACGATAATAAAAGTAAAAGTAAAAAAGAGGAATATAAAAAAAAATTCAATAAACGTTTTCTATCATTTGTTTCAACTATATTTAAAATTGCATTTGGAAAAGATAATGATTTTCACGCACAAGATGTTTTGGATGTTGAAATACAGATATTGAATGCCATGAATTCATACGATCCCAATATAAAAGAAGCCAGTGATGGATATAATGTCGTCACTTCAAAAGAATCCAAAGAAATATATAATTTTAACTGGGAAGAATTTTCAAAAGGGCTTGGATTTAAAAACACTCCTTCCTTTTTTATTACCGATAATTTAAATTATTTATCTGAAATTATAAAGTTATTGAATAATAATTGGAATTCAAAAAAATGGAGAACTTATATTTATTGTTGTTATTTTAAACAACTTATACATTTTACCGACACATGGCGTGATATTTATTATAATTATTATGGTAAATTTGTAAAGGGACAAACAGAAAAATTTCCACAAGAATTATTCCCAATTTTTGGTCTTTCGTATTGTTTTAATACATTTTTAACCGAAGAGTATACTAAAAAATATGCAAATGGGGCATATATTCAATGGGCAAGCAATTTAGCATATGATTTAAAAACAGTTTTTATGCGAATTATAGAAAGAAATAAATGGATGAGTCCAAAAACGAAAAAATATGCATTATTAAAACTAAAACACATACGTGTTGATATGGCGCATCCACCCTATCTAGTATCGGATCCAGATATTACGTACCGCAACGATGATCCGTGGGGAAATATAGTCGCATGCGTGGAATGGCGATTAAAAGTTCTTATAGAAACAGAAGGTAAACATTACATTGATTTACCAACCATAGATTGGAATACATATTATAGTTTAGCGGGAACTCAAGCATACATTGTAAATGCATTTTATGATCCAACGAAAAATAATATATATTTGCCTCTTGCCTATCTCCAAAAACCATTCTTAGACGGCGACGAGCGAGGCATCGAATATAATCTGGCTTATCTCGGATACACAATTGGGCACGAACTATCGCATTCACTCGATGATATGGGAAGCATGTACGACTACAAGGGTAATTTATTCAACTGGTGGACGCCACATGATCATAAAATTTTTGAATCCAAGGTGAAAGATGTGATACACCAATATGAAACATTTGCTGCACGAGACGGAATTATAATGGATGGTTCTTTATCAATTGGAGAAAATATGGCTGACATTTCAGGATTAGCAATTATAGAAGAGTATTTGAGAGATTATCAAATCAAAGATGACTACATTACCCCGATAAAAAAACTTTCATTTCAAACACTCTTCATGTATGTTGCATACCAATGGCGTTCGTTTGTTTCAAAAAAAGCTATTCCGATAGAGTTGAAGATGAATCCACATCCTTTGGATAAATATCGGGCAAACTGCCCCCTTTCACGTTTAGATTTATTCAAAAGTATTTATAATATAAAAGAAGGAGATGGAATGTATTGGAAAAGCGACACGATTTGGTAATGAATGTATAAAAAAATAAAACATTTATAAAATAAATTAATTTATACATTTTTTATATTTTTAATTTAGGTTAAAAATATAAATTAAAATTGATTTTAAGAGATGGTGTATATAACACTATAACAATAAATAGTTAGTCATCGCATCGGCAGTCCACGCATTCATTCATTAATACAATTCGCTAATAATGATAATCAACGCTCCTGATTCATTTCGACAAAATATACGTAAAAAATTGTCAGAAAAGGTAACTGATGATTCGGAAAAGATTGGACTTAATTTGGAAAAGGGAATTTATAATCGAACTCTGCAAAAGGCGGGCGAAATGAATATTGTAAAAAAATGGGATAATCCCTATTTTGTTCAAATTTATGTTGATTGGTTAAGGTGCATTCTTATAAATCTTGACAATTCAGAAGTAAAATATTTACTTACATCGAAAAAAATAAAACCTCACGAATTGGCATTTATGACGCACCAAGATATGAATCCAAACATGTGGGCAAAAATAATTGAAGACAAAAAAAACCGTGACAAGAATAAATATGAATTGAAAATCGAGGCATCAACTGACTTGTTTACATGTCGCGCTTGCAAGTCAAATAAGTGCACATACACTCAACTACAAACGCGTTCTGCAGATGAACCAATGACGACATTTGTCACGTGTCTTGAATGCGGAAAGAGGTGGAAATGTTAATAGTTGTTATATTGAAAAAAATGAATACAAAATAATTACAGTTTTCCAACAATGTTATACCAACAATAATTATTTTTAGTATAACTGTAATGTAATATAAGTACAAGATTGTATTTGAATAATGATAAATACGAAAACTTTTTTTTATTCAACTTTACTCATATCGGTTATAGTTCAAATTATCACAGGTATAATTGAAATCATAACGGGTTTATTTATAAATGTAAGTCCTGAATATAAAATAATCAAACAATTGTTATATTTAGAAATATTTGTGCAATTCATAGAAGGTTTATTTTATTTTTGGTTATTATATAATATTAACACGGTTTTTAATGTAACTCCCAAACGATACATAGATTGGTTTATTACTACGCCAACTATGCTTGTAACGTTAATATTTTATTTAACATACTTGAATTACAGAGAGAACAATAGAGACACAACAAATCTAAATTTTTACGAGTTAGCAGTTGAAGATAAAAAAATGATTTTAACGGTATTGGCATTGAATTGGTCAATGTTATTTTTTGGATACTTGGGAGAAATGAAAATAATACCAACGCTGTCTGGAGTTATTCTCGGATTTGTGCCATTTTTAATATATTATTATATTATTTACGAAAAATACGCGGTTCATAGTAAAACAGGACTACATATTTTTTGGTATTTTTTTATTTTTTGGTTACTATACGGCATTGTTGCAATATTACCATACTATCTAAAAAATGCACTATATAATATATTAGATTTATTTGCAAAAAATTTCTTTGGAATATTTTTAAGTTATATTTTAATATTTAAAAAATTTTAAACTAAAATTTGTTAAAACAAAAATAAAATTAAAACTATTAGTTAAAATTATTAATCATATTTATATTTTCGTCAAATTTAAATGCATTATAAATATTTGAATCTATATTTTTTTGTTTTGGCCAAGAATACATGAGACCGCCCAAAAAATTAAAGTATAACATCGTTTGAGGAATGTCATAATTATCTGCTAGTATAGATAACCCTGATTGGTAACCTAGGAAGTATCTTGAGTTTTTTATTACATAAATAACATTTTCAAAAGGTTTATCAATAAAGTAGTATACTTCATAATTATTTTGTCTTAAAATATTTCCTGCGATGAGTAAATGTTTTCTATCATATTCTGCCCCTAATAAAATAATGGGATATTTATTTTTATTATTTAAAAAAGTGTTATGAATTAGTTTAGGATATTTTTCTGGTTGCCATTCTTTAGAAATTTTATTTCCAGAAATATATAAAATTATATATTCTTTACTTTTGTATGGTATATTGATTTCTTTATGTATTAAAGACACGTTTTCTAATACAGAGTAACTATCAATTTCATTTATTCTAACGCCATCTTCTAACCACTTGTTAACAGCATACTCAAATACAGCATTATTATTATTGTTCCATTCGTTTAATAATTCAGGCATAGTTTTTTTTATTTTTGATAAATGGTTACAGTATTCGGTTGATACTAGTTCAAATTTGAATTTTTCTACTTTCGGTAATAATTTTAAAAAAGGTAACACTCTTTTTTGAACAGGGCAATTTGAATCAGTAACGCATATAATTAAATTTATTACATCAAAATGATTATATAATTTTTGATATACCCAAAAAATATCTCCAACTCCTTGAACTGTTTTAAGTGTTATTATTGATTTATTACTATTATTAATTAAACCACGTAATTTGTTACTTGGTGTTTTTTTATTTATATTTTGAATAATTTTGGGTTTATGTATATTTTTTTGTTTGTTTAAATTTAACCTAAACATTTATATAAAATAAAATTATAATTATTGTTGTATATAAATATATATATAATATATATTTTAAAGTAAAATTTGTTAATGCAAATAAACAGCTATTACGTATTTTTTATCTGTATTTTCTGGTAAAATAATAATTGTTTCTTTATAATATTTTATACTACATATATCTTTAACAATTTTTTTTTCATCTATAAAAGAAGCAACATTCATATGGAGCAAAGAAGTAATACATGGTTTGAATTGATATTTGTTTAAAAGATTTTCTTCTATTTTTTTTTTTGAAAGTTTTTTTAAAAATTTGTGCAAATTGTCATTTTTATGTATAACGCTTGGCAAACAAGCCAACATTCCCAATTGTTCGTTATATTCAGGATATATTTTTCTTAAGTTTACAGTTATATTGTATTCGTCTATATTTAATTCATTTAGTATATATGTAAATATTTCTGATGATGACAGAGGCGAATTCAATTCATTTTTTGGAATCTTTATATATTTTGTTTTATCGCAGTGGTGAACATGTAACAGATCTTTACACATGTATTTAATATTTTTAAATATTCCAATGTCATCACTAACAAATTGATACAAGCTATGTTGATAGTATTTGAATTTATATGATTTCATTTTCTTATTATAAACATCATCTATTTTAGACAAAACAAATTTAATACTATACATGTCATAATATAAATGACTCCAACTCAAAATTAGTGTATTTTTTTTTATTATAAATGAAAGAGTTTTATTTGTTCCTATTCCGCCAATTTTATCTTCATATTTTATGTATTCGTTGTCTTCTTCTAAACGTTGGATAGATTGAATTAATTTTTTCTCATTGATGTTAACGTCTAATGGAAATCGGATTACAAATCGGTTTAAACTCCAGAAAAGATGAATCATTGATTATTTATATTATATTTATATTATAAATAATTATCAGAATTTAAAAAAATATTTAAATTAATAAGTAAAAATAAATAAAATATATGTATGCATTTTATTTTTATTTATCAATAAATTCAACAAATAATTTCAAGATCCTGCAATTTCCACAATTCTGAACCGCCATTCGGAATCGGTCTTCTAATGATAAATGGCAACTTCTTGTGTTCCAGTTCTAGTTGAGCGATTATGTATCCGTCAATAATAGTTGGATTTACATCAATATAAGGTTTTGCTCCCTCATTTATTTGCTTTGTTCGTATTCCCAAAATGCGCGTTTTCTCATACTTTGTCAAAAATGGCAAAGTTTTATGAAACTTGTCGACAATTCTTCCATTCTCATCCCGAACTACGCGTGACATCGTTTCAGTTTCTTCGTGGTTAAATGATAAAGATTCTGGATGATATGTTGCAATGTAATTTTTTTTTGTTTCATGATCAAATTTATGCAGTAAATTGCCATCATCATCGCCATCATTAGAATCGTCACCATCATTAGAATCGTCACCATCATTAGAATCGTCACCATCATCGTCATCGCCATTATCTTTTTTCGATGCAGATGATGGCTCTCCCAACTCTTCTTCTTGCGGTTTTTCCCGATATTCATCATCATCACTAAAATCTAAACCTTCACCTTCACTATCACTGCCTCCATCATTTTTTGAAATTCCCACAGAACCGGTACCGTCGTCAGAACCAACGTTCGTCGATGTCACTGATTCCGTTTCGTCGTCACTGGCTGATCCGATATCACTTTTATTCATTGGGCTAACTTTATCTATATTTATTTATGGTTATCTATGTTTATTTATATTTAATATATTTCAATTTTATTTAAATTATTATTTTTTATTTTATTGTATTTTTCGATTTTGTTGAAGTTGCTCGAGTGAAACCTGTCCAACTTTATCGGGAGCATAGTTATCAGGAGGAGTTTCAATCCTTGCCGTGTTTGAATAATCTATACTAGAATAATTATACATTTGGCGCATTCCACCATTTCCTTTTGCAAGAAGCTCTTCGCTGGTTTGATCCCAAAAACTGTACGTGTCTGACGCAACGCCGTGTCCCATAAAATCACTCGTTAATGAAAATGGCGCCGGCTCTCCGTTATTATTTGTTGCAACTTGTTTCATTTCATTTTCTACCGGAGTCAGATACTGCAAAATCTGGTCACCATACAAGATTTGATTCCCTCGATTAAGTAGGAGCAGTGCGGGAACGCGATTCACTTGCGGAGGAAGCAATATTTTATCTCCATTTTCTAAAATCAACTGTGTTGTTCCATCTGGCGACTTCTCTCGTTTATCAATGCATAAAAAATGAATATCTTTACTGCATGGGCTTTTAGCAAGAACCTGCAATAATTTTTTTGATTTTTCACAGAAATTACTGTAATATATTATGCTACTCATTATATATACTTAAAATAATTGCATTAATTTTAAGTTATTTTTATTCATATTTTTATTTAATATATACGAAAGATAAATCAACTATTTATAAAAAACATGTACAACAATTAATAAAAAAAAATATTTATTATTTCAATATTTTAAGAAAAAATATTCTGAAATTTTAATATATATTATATATATTTATAATTTACATTTATATTAAAAATACATAAATATGGATTGTACTATTTATTGTATTAATTTGAAAGAAAGAACAGATAGAAAAAAAGATGTAAAAAAACAATTTAAAAAAAATAAATATTGAACCAAGTAGTGTGATATTTTTAGATTTTTATAAACACAAAAAGGGCGGAATATATGGTTGTTATGATTCACATATGAAAGTATGGAATAATTTTTATAATACTTCCACATCTTTCCGCATTCAATTTATGTGACATGTCGTTATTGATATTATTTTTTATAATTATTATTCAACAATTTAATAATTTTAACCATTTAAATAATTTTAACCATTTAATAATTTTAATAATATAATAATAAAAAAATTGATTTAATAATAGTAAGTATATAAAATTATTATAAAGCAAATTAATAGAAGTTTGTTTACTTACTAAGAAAAATATGAAGCCAATCATTTCAAATTATAACAGTAATAAGGAAGAACAATTTACTTTTACATTAGAGGGTTGCAATGTGTCATTTGCCAACGCAATTCGTCGAATTATATTGTCCGATATTAATCAATACGTGTTTAAAACGTTTCCGCATGCAGAAAATAGGGCAAATTTTACCGTAAATACTACGCGACTTCACAATGAACTATTGAAACAGCGTCTTGGTTGCATTCCAATTCATCATCTGCACACGATCGATGGGTTTCATGCTGATTATAGTAATTATGTGGTTGAATTGGATGTAAAGAATGATTCAGAAACAATACGATATGTTACAACTGAAGATTTTAAAGTAAAAAAAGCAAAAAATATTGAAAAATCGGGCGGCTCTCACGATGATGACGACGTTGTATATGAATATTTGCCGGAATCTACTGTTCGAAAAATATTTCCCCCTGATTCTATATCCGGACAATATATTGAATTTGCAAGATTACTACCGAAACTGTCTTCAAATACAACAAGTGGCGAAGCGCTTGCATTTACATGCACTATTGAAATTTCTAATGCAAAATTTGATGGTATGTATAATGTAGCACATACCTGCTCTTATAGTTGCACACCAGATGAAAAGGAGATTGAAAAACAGTGGAAAGTGAAAGAAAAAACGTTGCGCGAGAGTTTTGAATCTGTTTCTGTATTAGAATCTGTGCCAGAACAACTTGCTCATGCGAAAAAAAATTGGGAGCTGCTTGAAGCTCAGCGCATATTTATTCCTGATAGTTTTGATTTTGTAATTGAAACTGTTGGTGTTTATACAAATGTTCAACTTGTTACAAAGGCATGTGACATTATGATAAAAAAATGTGAAAAACTTCTTGCCGATATAGAACACAGTAGCAGCAACAGCACTAGTGGTAGTAGTATTAGAATGAAGAATGTAATTGAACCCGCAAACGAGTTGACAACAATGAAGAATGCATTTTGCGTTAATCTCATTGGTGAAGATTATACAATTGGAAAGGCCATTGAATTCTTGATATTCTCGAATTATTATAATAGACCGGATGGAGTTGCATCATTTTGTGGATTTAAAAAACCGCATCCACATTCGCCGGATAGTTTTATTATTGTTGCATTTAAGGAGACGACTGAATTTTCAAAAGTGCAAGAACATGTCTCAAAAGTTATCACAGAGTGCATTTCAATTTTCAAGTCACTATTTGAGTCATTCAATGATCTAAGTTCTAAAAGTAAAAATAAGTAAATAAATAAATTAAATGAATCATTACGCGGGTTATATATATTATATATTACTTATAACTCGAATTAAGTTTAAGTTTACACCTACACATTTTGTAATATATTTTTTGTAATATATTTTTGTAATAAAAACATAAATTGAATTTTTATTTTATATCATGATATTGTACAGCCAAATTACAAGCGAACCGTCATGAAGAACTACGCCAACGCCAACAAGAGTTCAAAGAAGAATTCTGGAGATAGTCACAGTCAAACGTCCTATGAAAAGAAAGTTGACCGCGGACCCTTTTCATCCAATGTCACTCATAGCCCGATTGTGAATGCAATCACTGGAGTGAAATACCCTTGGGCTGTCGGGTCATACGGCGAGAACTTTCTGTGGAAGGTTATGCGCTGCACCGAAGCGGAGCCGAAGCTCTACTTTTACGACTCACCAGAACAATACGAGGAATTCAGAAGGGTAAAAATTGATTATGAGTCAAAGTTGCACTGGCATCGTTTGCAGCAACGAATTGGAAATGCCAGTGAGTACCAGTGCATAGACACAAATAATATAATACAAACGCGTGTTGATGATGAATGATAGTTGTTGTTGTGTTGTGTGTTGTTATAAAAAAAACAAAAAAAATGAATAAAATACTTTTTTTGTTTTTTTATAATTTGAATAACATTACAAAAACAAACCACTACAAACAACAAACCAATACAAACCATAAACCATAAACCATATAAACCAATCCAATAATTTTATTCTTCAACCAATTCATCAAATTCCGCATCTTCTTCGTCGTTCGGATAAATTATTTTACAACCGCTCCAGCCACCTTTTGCAACCTTTTTGAACTTCTTGTCCATGTATTCGTGCAACTCTTGAAATCGCGGAACATTTTTATCATAATTGCTCATATACCATTCTTTGAATTCTTGATTCAATTCATCGCGTTTCACGGCAAATGCTTTGCCAGTATTGTCATTTATTCCGGGAGTAAGTTTAATTTTATCGCGAATAAATTCAGACAAGTAATCTTGGCTATTCCTGTACTTGTTACTGCTCAATCGAACTTTTTCACAGATATTTACAGTTCCTCCAGTTTTATACGCTCTTGAAACAAGCATTGCCATAAATGTAGGCGCCCATCCTTCCAACTTCTCATCCAAGTGTTTGTCAATTTTATATTGATATGGCATATCGGGATCATCTGTTTTGGGATTGTCACAAAATTTCGACTCAAAATCAACCTTGCAAATGCGCCTCCATGTGCCATCGTCGTTGCTCTTTACATCAAACATGACATTCGTGCAAACAACCAGTTTGAATTGCGGGACAAATGTAATCATTTCTTGATACAGCGCACGAGCTTGAACCGGGTCACCGCCCGTAAGCTCTTTCAGAGGCCCCTCATTGATCCGATCTCCTTTTGACGGCTCATTCATCACCGCATATCTAACTCCCACAAGTTGCGCAATTTCAGAAGCAGTCCCCCCAATTTTGTTTCGTTTCTCTGTAATTAGTGTGATCGGAACAGTCCCCTTATATTTGCCAAAGCAGTGCGACATAAGCTCGACCAGTTTCGATTTTCCGTTGCTTCCGCAACCATTGTAAATATTGAAGGTCTGGTCGCGATTCACGCCAATAAGACAGGATGCAAGATGCTCCCACATGTATTCGCGCAGCTCTTGAGAGGGAAACAACTGAGACATGAATGTTATGATTTCTTTTTCCGTATGCGCATATTCTGCACATCCGGTACTGTACGTTTCTAAAAAGTCAATTTCTGTGCATTTTGAAATATAGTCAAACGGCTGTCCTGGTCGAAATACCTTGTCATTAAAATCAACTACACCATTATTGAAACCCATAAGATGTGTCTTGGAATCAAGATTTTCAATAAAATCCTTGTCATAAAACATTTCACGAACTTCGCGCAATATATTGTTTTTCACACTTGTCGTCTTCAGCTGGTTGCAAATTTCAGTCATGCGCTTGGAACGATCTTGAATGCTTTTAAATTGCTCAGATGTACTGTCGTGCTCATTCAAACTATCTAATAGTTTCATGCTCCGCTCGGAATAAATGCTGAGCATCTCGGTTGAAATGAGCCAACGAAGCGATGTTCCAGAATCGCACTCGGACCATCGATGGTCCTTGAATTCAAACCATGCATTGTGTTTAATACTGACACACACAAAACGCCCTTTGAACAAGTGATACAACACGTTTGCAAGGTCAACATCCGATGCCTCATTTATTTTTGTTTTTCCAACATGCGTTACAAGTGTTTGGTCAATATAATAATCCACCGTTTCTTCGCGAATTGTCTTGTATTCCACAGGACTGTCTTGCTTTGACCAAAACATTATGGAGCGCCTTGAAAGTTCACTCTTTCCAACTCTGAATTTTTGCCATTGTTTAAACAACTCGGGGATTTTACTATAATCAAACTTTTCACTTTTTGCACTAAAAAGAACCCATGTCATAAATAACTTCTCGCTCGTATTTTTCAGAGCCCAACCCACCTGAATCCACTTTTCATACGGTTCATAAAATTTAGAAGACAGCGACATTGTAAATTTATGTGTTTCAACAATTTCATAATCCCGGGGTTCCATAGACCCCATCAATGAAACAACCGCATATTCCAGCTGTTCCTTATTTGAAATCGACCCATAATCAATCGACGGCGCCGATGATGTAATCATTACAATGTTTACGCGCGTTGCAACCGCATTACTACTACTGGTTTGCGCGACAGATCCCTTTTTTGTTTTAAACATTTCTTCGATTTGAACTTTATATGTTTCAACTAATGGAAACGTCGCATGTCCTCGATAACGAGCAGTAAGCAACTTGAAATCCTTATCGAACTTGAAATCGGTCACTTTCTTTTCGGCAAATTCCCACTCGCTTGACGTATTTATCTTTAATACAAAATGATATTTAAGAAGATATGCTTTGCATCCAGGTTTTCTGGAATTGTAGAGTTGCCACCCCGTTTTACCGCTTGTAATGGAATTGTCAATGACGTCTTCCCATGAATTCGTTATGGGTAACTCGCTCCAAAGTTCCGGTAGTTCCAACAAGATCTTACTTCGAAGAAACATTTGCTGCTTTCGCTCCATCTGGATTCCAATAATCATGTGAATACCATCTTTTGTCATTTCACTTTTACAGTTAACGGTTGGTTTTTCAAAAATAAATACCGGTATGTCGACATTTTGATCAATTTCAAGTATTTTTTTCAACGTGTTCATGTACAATGATATCATGTCAACAACATTATCTTTTGAATGTTTACGCTCTTCGATGGTGACATTATATTTAAAATCAAAATCAACGAGAAGAGGGCCGCCATCATCGTATTGGATCTCTGTCAAATATTCCTGCTTTCCTTCAACAAATACGTGGTTGTAATACTTTTTATAGAAATCTTCCAATTCAGATTCTGGTATCAAATACGCCCCACCCTTGATTCCCAATTCCACATCTTTCAATCTTGTGTGAGTACATTTTTCACCTTGTTTTATATACAGAGACGATAAATATGATGCGAAATTATATGTTCCTATTCCATTCGCTTTCGCCATACTCATGGTTGGTTGTTGATATTATATAGTGAGATAAGTTTAATTCAATTTTTATTTAATATTATAAATTATTAGAATATCCCTAAAAATCGAACTTTTTGTTTTTATTATTATTAATTGTAGTATTTTTGACATTTTTATCAAATGATGTATGTAAATATTGAGAGAAGGAAGATATATGTGTGATAATTATTTTAATAAATAGAATATAAATATTATACACGTATATAATATACATTTAAATCTGAATAAAAAAATATACATAATGTCATCAGTGTCGTCTACAACACCGCCTACAAATGTAATTACTAGTAATATTAATACTATCAGCAGCAACAATCACAGCAGAGAACAACCGGAAACTCTAACGGTTTCAAAAGATGCTATAAAACGTTTATTAAAAGATATACAGCAAATAATAAAAACACCCTTGCACGATCAAGGTATTTATTATAAACACAGTGAAACGAATATATTAGAAGGATGGGCATTGCTTATTGGTCCAGCAGATTCTCTCTATTGTAATGGATACTATTTTTTTAAATTTAATTTCCCTCCTGATTATCCGCATTCGCCGCCGGTTTTACATTATTGTACCAATGATGGAAATACGCGGTTTCATCCCAATTTTTATAAAACAGGAAAAGTATGCATTGATATTTTAAACACGTGGCGCGGAGAAAAATGGAGCGGATGCCAAACCATTTCATCCGTTTTATTAACGCTGATTTCAATCATGGATAATGAACCCATATTAAATGAACCGGGGATTACAAAAAGCAGTAAAGATTTTGCGAATTACCACGCGTTGATAGAGTACCGGAATTTGTCATTTTCAATTTATCATCTGTTATCAAGCGTGGAAAAATTGCAACATATTGTTCCGATGAATAAAGAATTTTGCGAGCATTTTTTTAAGATTATGAAGATGCATTATATTCAACATAAAAAAACGATTATGCAAAGGTTGCAATCAAATCTTGAAAAAATGTTACATGTTGAATATGTGCATTCATCTCTCTATTTATTTGGATTTAAAATTAATTATAAGGAACTCATAACATTATTTGAAAATTTAAATATTGAATAAGAAGTATTATTGTATTAAATTGTATTATTTGTATTAAATTGTATTATTTGTATTAAATTATTTATATTGTATTAAATTATTTATATTGTATTAAATTATTTATATTGTATATATAAATAATTTTATTAAAATAAAATTGAATTTAAACGTATTTTATTTATAAATAATATATTCACAAATTCACAATCATCCGAAAATAATATTGTTGAAAGATGAAGTTTTGCAACGTGTGTAATAATATGTATTATATTACAATGGCGGATGCACCTGGATCTGGATCAGAAGAAGCCACAACCAAAATTCTAATTCATAAATGCAGAAATTGTGGAAATGAAGAACAAAATACAGAATCAACAATCTGTGTTTCTAAAACGTACTTTAAACAAACCGACGTTCATTTGGCAGATGTGGTGAATGAGTATACGCATTTGGATCCCACACTTCCGAGAATTAAATCAATGAAGTGTCCAAATGCCGAGTGTGGAACAAACGCGGAACTTGATAAACCGTGCACTGTTTTATATATTCGATACGACGATACGAATTTGAAATTTGTTTACATGTGTAGTACATGTAAATATACTTGGAATACAGAACAGTATAATGTGTCATCATCATCTGCATAAATAAATATAATATATAACTCCAATAAAGTATATTATTGTATATTATAATTTTTATAATTTCGAATAAAATCCATATTTTTTATGTATACTTTCAAATAAATTATGTAATAATATATCATATTCTTCCTCTTTTTCTTTTAATGTTTGCTCTTGCTTTTTCTGTTTTGGTTTTAATTCACTATTAATGTTGTTAATGTTGTTACTATTCATATTATTATTATTAAATTTGTTACTATTCATATTATTATTATTAAATTTGTTACTATTCATATTATTATTATTAAATTTGTCACTATTCATATTATTATTATTATTATTATATTTGTTATTATATTATTTAATAATTAATTAAAATATATCTTTGTTAATTATTAATTTATAATTTAGAATTATAAAACCCACATTTTTTATACAATTCTACTATAAATTTATTTAAAAGGATTTCAATTTCTTTTTCATTAATATTTAGTTTTAGTTTATTTGCAGAAACATATTCAATCAATGATAATTTGAATTTAATCAGTTCTTGATTTAATGCATTTCGAACACATCTATCTTCTTGTATTGTTTTATTTTCACTGTTTATGTTGGAATTTTTTTTATTATCAAACATGGTAAATAAAATTAAATTATGAATATAATAAATATAATAATATATAATAATATTTTTTTATATTTGATATTATTGTTAAATATTATATATATATAGATTTAAAATAATATACATATATATAATTAATCAAAACAAATAAAAATTAAATAAAACATTATAAAATAAATAAATATATATTCAATGAATTCTCATCAATCGTGTAAAATCAATAATGAAAACTCTTCAAACACAGAGATTAATAAGTCAGTCATTATAAAAGGGTTTAATAAACATTTTGAAGATTTTATAGAAGATATTCAGGGCGTTTTTCCAGATGATGATGAAGTAGATACAATGAAAAGTTTGCTATATGTATTAAAAAAAACAAATCCGAGATTGATTTTAGAATATTGGAGTTCATATATTAGCGTGCCATATAAAACGCCTGTTGAGAATGGCGATATATCTTTTTTTATAAATAAAGATTATTCAGATTTGGATATTGTTATGACGGACAGCGTTTCAAGTTTTATAGAGCGTTTGCGAGGTTATGTGAAAAATATGACGGAAGAAAATCAAAAAAAGTCAATGAAATATATTCAAAATTTATGTAGTTTGACAAAATTATATTATTTATAGTTTACAACTATTTAAATAATTGGTTACAAGTAATTTATAAATAATAAAAGTAATTTTATTTATAAATGACAAAAAAACAAATTCCAGAAGAATTTAAAAAGATAATCTTTGAGTTTGTTGCCGATATTTCAAATACTTTTCCAGAATATAAAAGCACGCTTACTTTATTTTTGGATTCAAATGGAATAAACATTGTGAACGCTGAAGAATCAGAAACGCAAAAGGTTGTAAACATTTTATATGAATATTGTTCAAAAGTGTATCCCGAGAGATTTTTTGATATTCTATATAAAAATGAAAAATTATTTAATAAAAAGGAATATAATGTAAATACGCATTTTTTGCCGAATATTGATTTTAGTGTACTGTGGAATACGGAAGGCATTAGCGATGCAACGCGCGAAACCATCTGGAAATATTTGCAATTAATTCTAATGACAATTATAACAAATATTGATGACCGAAAATCGTTTGGAGATGCTGCTAATTTGTTTGAAGCTATTAATGAAGACGAGTTGCGCAATAAATTGGAAGAAACAATTCAGCAAATGTACAACATGTTTGAAGGTGCAAATACGAATGCGTCTGCGTCTGCAGCACCTACCAATGGAAATGGGACACCTGATGTGAATGCAAACAACACAAATGAGAGTACAAATGAGAGTGACGGTTTTAATTTTCTCGATTGGGCAAAAACTATGGGAAAAAATGCCGCCAATAGCACGAGCGAAAAAGGTAAAGAAACAGATTCAGAACCAAATGCAAATGCAAACGCGGAATCGATTCACGACCACATCTCTCAAATTTTAAATGGTAAAATTGGGAAACTTGCAAAAGAGATTGCGGAAGAGACCGCAAAAGATGTAGATTTTGATATGGATTTCAATGGAGAGAATGGAGAGAATGTGGATTTTAATAATGTATTCCAAAAAATGTTTAAAAATCCTGGGAAATTGATGTCACTTGTAAAAAACGTGGGTTCTAAATTAGATGAAAAATTCAAATCGGGGGAAATAAAGGAAAGTGAGTTAATGCAGGAAGCAAGCGACTTGTTGAGTAAAATGAAAAATATGCCGGGAATGGGTAATTTGACAGACATGTTGAATAAAATGGGAATGGGTGGTATGATGGGTGGAATGGGTGGTGGTGGTGGTAACAGTAAAGTTAACATCGGAGCTATGCAAAGCCACCTGCAAAAAAATATGAAATTGTCAAAAATGAAAGAGAGAATGCAGCAAAAATTACAACAACAGCGGGCTGCCGCTCAAGCTGCTGCCGCTCAAGCCCAAGCTGCCGCCGCACCACCACCACCACCAAAAAAAACATCTCAAGTATTTAGTACAGGAGAAGTTGTTGATAAAACAGACAGAAATGCTGGTCCTGTTCCTGGTTCTGGTTGTACGGTAGATTCTTCTTTTGCTCCTGCAGCTTCTATTTCAAGTAAAAAAAATAAGAAAAAATAAATTAAGAAATATTTTATTAATTTAATAGTTTAAGTATTAAATTATAATAATAATTATAATAATATTATATACAAGTAATATAATATTATATATTTTATATTTTACAATAAATAAATTTAATTAATATATACATTCATTACCAAAATATAAATGTCATCATCTATGTCAAACACAAGTACAACCTTACAGTCAGCGTCGGATGTTTCATCTGTGAAAAATGCGACGATGGATAGTATAAATATAAATAGTATAAATGCGAGCAAATCAAATAAAAATGACGGGTCAAAATCAAAACCATTGCCTGATTTTAATACGAATATTACTCCTGACCCTATGGAAAAACAATTATCATCCACACAATTTTGGATAAACGATCCATCTGTATTGTTTAATAAAAATGAAATTATGGATATATGGCCCATGCCATTAATGTCAATCGAACAAAAATTAAACGCAATATCAAGAATTGTTATTTTATTAACAATTTTAGGATTTTTAATTACAAAAAATATAAATATGTTTTTTACAGGAGCAATTACTTTAGCAGTATTTGTTATGATATACAAGTTACAATATCAAAATAAATTAGTTGATAATAACAATAATAATAATAATGATAATAATAATAATAATAATGATAATAATAATAAAAAAGAAGGGTTTGTAAATACAAAAATGTATAATACACTGAAGCCAAAGTTAACGACGCCGACGGTGACAAATCCAATGATGAATGTTTTGCTTCCAGAAATAGCATATGATCCAATGCGCAGTCAAGCCGCGCCATCATACAATCCGAAAGTTGAAAAGGAAATTAATCATAGTACTGAAGTCGCCGCCGTATTAGATTTTGAACCAAAAACCTTATCTGAAGCTGAAAAATTACGAAAAAAATTATTTGCAGATTTAGGAGATAAATACGAATTTGACGATTCTATGAGAAGTTTTTATACGAATCCAAACACAACCATTCCAAATGACCAAAAGGGTTTTGCAGAATTTTGTTATGGTGGCATGATTTCCTGTAAAGAGGGTAATGAATTTGCTTGCCAAAGATTTAATCCCGTTTTAGGAAGCGTTTTAAATTAATATGTTTTTATTTATTATTAAACATTTAATTTTTATTTATTTATTGAATTAATTTAAGTATTTAATTATTTAGGTTTATAATTATTATTTTATATTATTATGTATATATAAAATAATATTACTGTTACTATATAATATATAAAATTATAAATGGCAACTGTCAAAGATTATGTATTTGATAAAATGGCTCGTATTGGAAATGATACATGTGGTCTGAGTCAGAGAAATGTCCAAAATCTTAATTCTGGAAATTACATGTTGGAGAATTTTTTTGCATCGGACTGCACAATGTCTAGACCCATCGAATTCGCAACCAGTCAGCCGGGAATATTTTATGAGGGTGGACACCAAGTTGGTGCAGGCGGGTGCAACATTGATGTAAATTCTCAACTGTTGAATGGAAGCGTCATGACACACCCGAAATGTAAAATTACTTTGAATGAACGGCCATTTATAACGGTTCCATACCTTGGACGCGGCGAATGCAACCCGTTGCTTGAATCGAAACTTATTCAGGGTGACGTCGTAATAAATAAACGAAGTGTCAATCTATTATCAGAACAGTGTTATGCCAACTATTTAAATTATCCGCTCATTCCGTCCATTGCTTCTACAGTATCAAATCCGTCAAATTTGATTGAAGGTGTGGCAGCAGACGGTTGGGTTCGCGGAGGAATTCCATCTCGCGAAATGTCGCGCGAAAAAGCATATGCAGCTTGCAATTATGGAAATAATGGGCAGCAATAATAAAATTAAGTTATTTAAATCCAATAAAAATAAAAATAATATTATTATATTATATATAATAATATAATATATAATATAATAATATTATCATGAATCCGGAAGTTTTTTTGAGTTTGTCTTTTTATGCGCACCTTGCAAATATAATGTTTGTTGTTTTAGCATTATTTTTTGTTATTTCCAATTATTCCTATCTTGAAAAAATGACTCCTGAAAAGAAAATTTATCTCGTGCTTTTATTTTCAATTGCGGCAGGCGTGCATGGACTGTCTCATATTGGCCTCGAGAGCGTTTACAGTTATAACCCGATGGGATTCATTGCAAGAAGTTTGCACAGATTGATGTAAGTAAATGATATAATTGATATAATATAAAAATATTTTTTTAAATTAAATTTCATACGTATAACTTAAAACTTCCCAATCATAATCCTTAAAGTCGCCCTTGTGATACACATTCAAAGGCGATTTTATAATTATATCCTCTTTTTTTTTTAATCGGAATCTATCCACATCATATTTTAATGAATCATCTTTTATAGTAAATGTGATACAAAACATATCATCGTAAATCCATGAATCTTTTCTATTTATATCAATCAAATTGGGTAATTGACATTGAATACTATATTTCATTTGATTATTATTGTCGGCGTGATTGTTACTATAATGAAAGTTGTTTACTACCTTTATTTTTCGACAAGTATATTTTTCCAAAAATTTATATTTATCAAAATCTATCAATTTTATAAATACCCCCTTGTGCATTCGATATCTTTTTAGACATTTGGTATAAATATGTATAACAATGTCATCTGGCAATCTGTTAATTATGTTCATTCTATTTTACAATAGAAGCGTAATGCAATTTATATACTATATTTATAATTGTTTAAATTTAATTATTTATTAATAAAATTATTAATAAAATTATTTATTAATAATTATTAATTTATATTCATAAACTGATATAAACAACTCTCAATATAAATAAATAGCAATAAAAAGAGCTAAAGTACGTTTTGTATTTTTTAGTATATTTATTATAACCCCAGATGACAAAAATAAATAAACAATATACGCTTCAAGATTTTAATGATATTATATCGGGCGGATTTTCGTACGATTTAAGAGACAGTAATGTAATTGAATTGATATCGTCGCTTGCAAATAAAGTTGGGGCCCCAACATATATAAAAACTCCTGTTTTCCCCAAACGAGAAAAACTTGAAGGAGGAACAACAACAACACCATCGGGTTCATCGCAAGAAACTCGTCGTCCAAGAAATAAGCCATCGCAAATAAACGATAATGACTGGAATATGATTCGAACGTTTCAAAAAACAGAAATGAAAAAGGCAGAAGGAATTGAAAAACGAATTGATACAATTCGCTCATTGCTTAATAAATTGACGGATACAACATATAGCTCAATTGAACTAGAAATATTGTCTGAAGTGAAAGATATTATTCATGGAGATGGTGGTAATGACGATGATATAGTAGAAGGAAACAGCGGCAATAACATTGATGAAGAAGATATTACCAAAATTGCACATTCCATTTTTACCACAGCAAGTTCAAATATGTTTTATTCTGCACTCTATTCAAAACTGTTTAAACAACTCGTAAATTGTCATGAAATATTTACAAAAATATTCGAAAAAAGTTATTCAGAATTTGTGGGATTATTTAAAAAGGTTGAATACATTGATCCGAGTGTGGACTATAATAAATTTTGCGAAAACACCAAACTAAACGATAAGCGAAAAGCAATGAGCATGTTTATTATTAATTTAATGAAGGAATCAATGTTGGATTCGGACAGCGTGGTCGATATTGTTACGGAGCTGCAAGAAATGGTGAATTCTTATATTAAACTTTCAAATAAGACAAACGAGCTTGAAGAACTGAATGAGAATATTTTTATTCTCGTGACCAACGGCAAAGAGATATTATCAAAACATGAAAAATGGGAGAACATTATTTCAAAAATTAAATTTTTATCGATTCTTAAAGTGAAGATGAAGGAGTATCCAAGTGTAAACAATAAACTTATTTTTAAAAATATGGATATTTTGGAAGAATTGGATCTAAATTAAGTTTTTTAAAATAGAAAAATAAAATAGAAAAATAAAAAATAAATATACAAATTGAATTTTTTATTTGTATATTTAGTGGTTGACAGGGTTTATCAAAGAGACAACGACGACGAGGAAACACAATGTACAGACACAGACGGCTTGAAGATATAAAAGAAATTGACCGTTTGAATCAAGAGAACTCAAGATTATTGGTGGAAAATAGAGAGTTGAAAGAGAAGTTGGAAAGAAAAAAAGGCAAAATACAATGGTATAAAGAAAATCTGGCGACGGCGCTTGTGAGCATCAATGATGTTGAACGAATTCGGTATGAGATTGAACAGCGAGAGCTGCAGCATGTACGACTGGCGCCATTTTGCGAACTGAAAAAAGAAAAAGAATCATCGACCCCCTTTGACGATGTTGGCGAGCGAATCGTTATGCGAGATGGAAAAAAAATAAAACAGGTCAAACATCATCGTGGGTTGGATAGTAATGGCGAGGAGGTCTACTTGTATCAAGAATGTGAAATGACGAAATTGGAAATTGAAGAAATGGAAAAAAAAGCTGAAAAAAGAAAGCTTTCAGAAGCGGAAAAGCAACACATTGAAGACCAAATTCGGATCAGTGAAGAAGAACCTTCAATTCCGTACGATGATAATAACGAGCGAATCATTTTCCGAGATGGAAAAAAATATAAGCAGTGGTTCCAGCTTGGATTTGGTTCTCACATTTGGTATGGAGAAGAAGAAATTGCCTGTTTGTAATAATGTTTGTAATAAATCATAATCGTATTAAGGGTTTGACCCGCATATTTTCTGAGAATACTTCTTTTCTCATTGAACCGGTAATAAACTGCTTTGTTGGATGAAATGAAGAAAGCTTTTCAGTAATTATGCTTCCATTTTGGTCAGAATAAATTATATTTTTTAATCCGACTGTTTTTAATTTTTGAATGCAGTCACTACACGGAACGCTGTTAACGCAGCAAATTTCATTGTTTTCAGAAATGATGCTCCTCACGACGCATATTGAAAACTTTGCCAGTTTTCTTTTCATTTTTTCTGGATCTTTGTAATGTGAATGTATTTTTATATAACTGTTTAGAAATTTTGTTACCACACCCATTTCGGCGTGAATGCTGCAACAAATATTTTGTCGATATGACGTTCTTGTATCAATATTGTGACCGCAGCATATTTTTTTCCCACCCTTGCACAGAACAGCTCCATGTTTGAATTGTTGAACAGAATGTCGACTTTCGTCAGCTGCAAAACCGATGAGCCGTGAAACTCTATTAGAATGCGTATGCGGAGGCGTTGCTGTCGTCATATTTGCATTCTTCATTAACGTGAGTGTATAGGCGTATTATTATATGTATAACATATAGTTTTTATTATCAATTTTTAATTAATAACAATAATAAAAACTTATCAATTCAGTAAATTGAAATACTTATTTATTTATTATTTTTTGTCTTACGCATTTTACGCTTTGTCTTACGCATGTGTTTATCTCTTCCTCTTCCTTTTTTTCTTTTTCCTCCCGTGTGACGAGTGTGTATTCTTTTTGTTCTAGGTGTTTTTTTTACTTTTACTGCGTCATTCTTTACCGCGTCATTCTTTACCGCGTCATTCTTTACCGCGTCATTCTTTACCGCGTCATTCTTTACCGCGTCATTCTTTACCACGCCATTTATCCATTCAATAATGTCGTCTGATTCGCGAGGGATATTTGGCGGCAAATCAAATGATGTCGTCGGTTTACCCTCTTGATCAAAATGAATGTATCGAACGGTGGGATATCCGTCAACTTAGCCAAACAATTTTTTAGCGACATCGTCGTACTCTGATTCTTCAATGGATCCAAGCGTAAGCAATCCTTCAAGTTCTTTATTAAAATTGCTAGATTCAACAATTTCATTTTCAAATTTTGGCATCAGCGTTTTGCAATGACCGCACCATTTTGCGTGTATAACAACCACGCACGGGCCTTTCGGATGTATTATGTCTTTCTTATAAACAAGTTTAACCATTTTTTAAAATAAAAAATAAAAAATAAAAAATAAAAAATAAAAAATAAAAAATAAAAAATAAAATAATTAAAATACAGAAAAAATTAAATATAGAATAATTTTTATTATATATATATAAACATATTTATTTTATTCTTTACTTATAGTATTAATAGTAAGTAACAAATAACAATAACAAATAATATAGCAATAATATATATATAATGAATAATATGTTTACAATACCACAAATTTCAAATCAAATTTCAAATACTTTACTATTTATAATTGTTGTATTCATTCTAGGGCTTTACTTTGTTGTTAATTATTCAGCTTCAAATACAGAAGAAGGATTTGTCGGAACGGAACAGCATCGTTGTCCAAATATTTTAATTCAAAAAGGAACTGATATTTACTTGTATAATTCACGAGTTGCTAAAGTTCCAGGAGTAAATCCTATAAAATTTAATAATTTAGAAGATTATGTTGAATTCGCGGATTGGCAACGAAGTCAAGGAATTGTTTGCCCGATTTTATACTTACAACATATGAATGATGCCCAGGGGAAAAATGTATACAAAATAAGACCATCGCCCGTTGATTTGCAAGGCGGTTTGCCCCCAATGATAGATACAACCTCTGACGCTGCAAAAGGTAATATGCCTCCTGTTACCAAACTCATGGATTCAAATCGCAATGACCCACCGTATAATACAAACACTTACCCCGGATTCGACGCATCCGGTTTCAATATGGGCGATGTTACGCCCCTGGATACTCTTAATTTCATTCAACAAGATTCTGGAATGAGTCCAAATCCAATGGATCCGAATTGGGGGGGTCCAAAATTTACGCAACATTTAATTGATGCAGGATATTATGAGGACGACCAAGTCAGTTTATACATTCCTTAACATGAAGTTGATGCTGAAGACATTAAATATGTTCTAATATTTTCAATACAAGTCGATGTTATTTTACGCTGTTTGCCGCCGTTTGTTTCAATACATACATGATTTAAACAATGAGGATTTAAATCGAATGATTTTATTAGCTGTCCAATTGTCTTGAACTCGTTCATAATCGCAATCGCGGTCTTTGAACTTATACCCGGTATCGTGCACAGCATAATGACTCCAATATTATCTGGAGTCACGTTGCCATTCTTTTCTTTTTTTACCTTTAGCGCCTTGCAATAATCAAATTGTTGCGACTGTTGCGACTGTTGCAACGAAGGTGATGATGACTCTTCTACTATCAGTTGTGATTGCTGCTGCACCACACGCGGTCCATCCGAGTTGATGACTTCATTATTTACAGTATCATTTACATTAACACAATAATGTGGTTTTTTTGTATCGGATTCTTTTTCGCGTTCAAGTTTATCTGCCCAACTTGAAATCAAATCACATGTTTCCGAAACATTCATAGTTCTCACCACTGAAAATCCCTTATAATAAAGAATTGAAAACATGGATGATAAAAGTGTTTTTTTGGTTACCCGATTGTATTGACTTTCTTTGAATTTTGAGAGATCCCCTTCTATTAGATAAATAATATTATGATTTGGAACGGCTTCATAACCATCGAGACGAAACGACTGTTCAGAATATCTGCCGTCTTTTATACTGGATGCCAAATCAGCCAAGCTCTTTCGTTCAATCAGTAACAATTCATCTCCAATTTCGTTGTAATTTTTATCGATATTAAAAAATGCAATGTCACCTATTTTCAAATTATCGATTTTTAGCTTTATATTATTTGTATTATTTGTACAATTCATCATTTTTATTTGTAATAATTCAATCAATTCCTTCTCTCTAAAATCAACCTTGATAAGAAGCATTTTAAATTTTTTATTTTTTACTACTATTTATGAAAAAAATCTCTCTATTATTTTTTCATAAATATTTATTATGCATTGGTTCCACTTTATCCAAGATTTGTTCCATATGCACGTCTGCCTGCGTTAATGAATGGCGTCCAATTGAACAAATAATTTGCATTTAATGCTGGAACTGCAATCATATGTCGACGACCAAATGGAATCATAAATCCGGTGGCAGACGGTTGCGCGCCACCCTTTCTCATACCGCCTCCATTATCTGTGTTTGTATACATGCCATCGGTTTTCCCAGTGGCGCTAAATATTGCTTTTCGAGCAATTGCTGATCTACCATTTTGACTTCGGGGAGTATTGCGTGCCATATTATATTATTTTTATTAATTATATAATACCATGATATAATAATTCATTTATTCATGAATTATTCATTTATTACATTCATTAATTATAAATTATTACTAAATATTAAATAATAATTTTTATATTTTGTGGATTTAAGTATTTAAAGAATATATTAATGTTATTAATATATAATAGTATAGAGTAATAAAATGAGTCAAATTTCTGGGAAACCCAATTCTTCAGATAACAACAACGGCAGTAACAGCAGCAACAGCAGCAACAGCAGCAACACTGTTTCTGGAACCGGTAGTTTTCGTTTGCCTTCAAATACGTGCATGCAACATGTCTCTAAATTGGCAATTGTTGAAGATAGGCCAATCATGCTTGACTATTGGGCACAGTCAATTGAAAAGAAGGTCATTATTGGTGTAAAAGAAAATGGAGAAAAATTGTTGGTTAAAAGCGAGGACGAGTATACAAGTCCAATTGGAAAAATTTTTAAGATTGAGTCCGAGTATATTATTCTCACCGAAAACTCAATTTATATTGTATCTTCTGATATTCAATCCAACAGAATTAATTAATTCAATTATAAGAGTGTTGCTTACACTTAATATTTAAATATTAAATATTTTAAATATTAATTAACCATTAAAATTTGGATTAGTATATGGATTAGGTTCTAATTGTGGTGGTGTTCCTCCAACCGGTCTTGCTCCTCCAACCGGTATTGCTGCTGGTACAGTTCCTCCAACCACACTACTTTTGTATGAAGCTCCTCCAGCTCCTCTTACTACTAATTTGGAGGGATCTCCTCCAACAGAAGAAGTGAAGGAAGGTATAGGTGCTGCTGCTTTTGGTGTTCCTCCAAATGCAGAGGGAGATAATCCAGCCGCTCTTCCTACGGCTTCATAATTTTTACCCTCATGAAACCCCTTTTTCGCAGTTTTCAACATGGACATGGCTTTTGACCTCCCTTTAGATTTCGACCTTGTTTTATTTCGTTTGACGCTTTTATTGTGACGACGACGACGATTGCGGGTAATGCGATTTCGACCACCTACCGATTCTACATTAGCACGCATTATTATCATCATTTCCATATACGCCATTGCTCCTAAAATGAAATTTCTAAAATTTGAAACTCGAGGAGCATTAACATCAAGTTGGAAATCCCTCCCCCCAACTGTTAGAACTTTCGCATTTAAAGCGACTTCATTCGCCCCCCCATTCCTTACACTGGCTAAAATATCGCGTACAGCTTGATGCATAACCTCATGCACTTCGCCATCTGGATATCCAACACGATTTGTTGCAGTATTATTTAATCTAGTTCTTCTTATTGCAGTTCCAAAAGGAGGTATTGGTGTAACCATTCCATCATAACTAAATAGCAATATTCCATCAGGAAATCTTGCACCAACAATTGTATCTTTAAATTCGGCGGGAAATATAAAAAAATCATCCTCATAAGGAACGTCGGACTGGGAAAAAGTATTTTTGGTTCTGACCTTTTTATCTATTGGTGTATTTCGCGTTACATAATCTCCATTAGGATCAACAAATGTATATAAATACACATCATCGGGCATGTTTGGCGGTTGACTTTTATTTTTAAAACCACTACATTCTGATAATTTTTCTTTTCTGATCGGTCCTTTGTTATATTCATAACACGATTTAAAACCAGGTTTTAATGGAAGCATTCTATAAGTAAAAATTTCCGGACAAATCATCCAGTTAGCATTTCGATTTTTCCATCCTATTGTCTTTCTTGCTTCCATAATTTCTGCGAGTTCATGTGGAGATGTACCCACTGTCGAATCTAAATTTGGTGCAATTCGAGGATAACAATTCCCCACGGCATAACGCAACCTTACTCCTGTATTGTTTTGAAAATGAGTTTCAAAATAATTTCTTCTTATGTAGTCATCTGATGGGTCGAGTAAGAAAAAATTACGATAATTAAAGACATTTTTATCAGGATTCATCAAATCATCCGGTTGAATCATAAATGCGAGATTATTAGGATCAACCAAATCAGCTAAAACTCGATAACTTGTATCTTCAAAATTAATAAACGCTGAATCCTTTCTATAATAATCTTTTAAACTTATTTCTTGTTTCGGGTCAGCAGGGTTTGCTAAAATACTACCATTACACCTATTAGCTTCATCTGGAAAACAAAATCCTGATCGAACATCCCGAGGTTGGCCATCCATAACTACGGGGGTTCCACATGGTACGCCTCCATCTACAGCACCTACTACATTTCTAGCAGCACTATTTACAATTGCTCGCGCCATTGCCGGTTCAGTAGCAAATGTTGCCGCAAGGTCTCTCGCTAATCGCTGAAACTCAAATTGTGCTCCACCGTCAGTCAAAACATCTACTATTTCTCTTGCATTCATTGCCATTATTTATTATATATTGCTTTACTATTTATTATTTATTATATACTATTAGTAGAAATAAAAATTTATATTTAAAAAATTATAAATAAATATATTTATAGAATCCCTAATATATTTATAGAATCCCTAATATATTTATAGAATCCCTAAATATATTTATAGAATCCCTAAATATATTTATAATTTTTTAAATAAAATATTATTATTTATCACGATGAATTTGAATAAAGTAAATATTTTCCAATCAGGGTATTGGATTCTAAAACTTGTTCTGGTGACATGCGAACAAACCATCCAAACGCCGTTCGCCTTAATAACTCGCGTTCAGGAATGTACAATCCGAGAGCATTTTTATCCACATCAACATCTTGATCGCCAATCAAGTCATCGATTAAAATCGCGTTTCCACAAGAAGCAGTTTTAATACCAAACATGGTGGAAGTAATTGCGCTCATATTTCCATTGAGAATTTCAGAATAACACCACCTCCCGCACTCTCCCAAGAAATCCATTTCATTGGTATAATCTTTCGAAATCAACACTTCCAAGTACGATACGTATTTTTGAATTACGGGACTGTTTCGTTTGCAGCCCATAAATTCAGTGCTCGGAAAAAATTCTGCAACGGCAGAAACAGATGTTGTTGCCAACATTTCGCCCACAAAAGCAGTCGCGGGAGTTAATGCGTTATTGTAAACGGTAATCAAATCTCGAAAACAAATAAATGATGGAGGAATGCGCATGCCGCCGTACATTTCCATTAATTTTGCAAATGCAAGCTCTCTCAAATGCGGACGAAGGGGTGATGGTAAATTTTGCGCCTTTAGCATCCATCCAGGCATTAATTTATTAAAAGATGCATCGTCAAGGATACATATGTGAAATGAATCGCTGCATTTTTGTATAATGCTTCGAATTGTCAAATACAAATAGGGCCGATTTAGATCGCTCGTGTTTCTCGAACCGTAATTCAACCAGCATCGTGAGTTTACATCATACTCGATATGAATCCAGAGAATCGGTTTCGCATTTTTCTTGTTAAAAATCGTATCGTAATGCTCGTCGTTCAATAGATACTTTCGAATTAAATCATTTTCATCTAAAATCTCTCCATTTCGTGAAGATTTTTTATATTGCATGCACATGAATGCGATGAAAAAAATTGCAACATAAAAAAGAATACTATTGGTATAAGTCGACATTAATTCTTATTCTATTTTTATATTATTTATAATTTATAAATAACCTTAATTTATATATTGTATATAATAAAATTTATTATTATTTATTTTATCATATTTGCATATTTATTATCATTTAATCTATTCATTAATTATAATTTGATTTACCTAAATTAAATATTATTTAAGAATTCGGGTTAGGATAACCACCGGTTAAATATTGTTCCTGGTTAAGAGCCGGCGCCATCATTCGGCTTTGAAGGTCATAGCGTGATAAATATAAATTCTTTAAATCACTGGATTCGTATCCAAACGGTTGACTTTTGTCCCATGGAGAAGAAAAAAGAAACGGTTTGGGATAATTTCCTCCATATGTTGTAGTGTTATTATTTTCATTACTTATTAAATTTAAATTGAAGCCGCAAGAATCGCATGCGCCAATAAGGTTGGCTTGCATTACTTCATCAGCATTGCGAATTAAATATTGACGATAATCTGAATTACTGGTAATATTGTTTTTTTGTCGAATCATTTCATTCACAGCGGCTCCAGGTTGCCACGTTGCATAATTTCGCCCATCAGCCATAATAGGTGGAAAATTGAAATGAATGTTATTTGACCCCGAGTAACAGGTTCCCCAGCTCATTTTTAATAATTTATAAATAATTTATATTTTAATCCTTATATACTTACTTTTATAATAAATTATTATATAAAAATAATAAAAATAATATTATTTATATAAATATATTATTTTTATATTTTAATCAATACATTTATATTTTAATCAATACGTTTATATTTTAATCAATACGTTTATATTTTAATCAATACGTTTATATTTTAATCAATACGTTTATATTTTAATCAATACGTTTATATTTTATATAACCTACTCCTAAATTTTGTGATGGATTTGTTTTTGAACTTCCTGATTCAATATTTACACCTTCTAATTCTTTAACACGATTTTTACTTGTAGTTTTTTTCGGCGTTAAAATAAACGTGTCGTTATCATCCTTGGCAATGCTCAAATATAACTGCCACCCACCCGATAATGTATTGTGCCAAACACCTAAACACTCATTGTTATTTCCATCAACCGTTGAAACAAACCGTCCTTTTTGTTTAAATCGAACATTATATGTTTTATATTCAGGAGAATCAATCGTATGTATACCACTATCAATAAACCACTCTTTCACTTTATATTTTTGTCCATGAACGTTTGGAACTTTTTCATTATTATTTTTGTCCATTTTAATATTTAATATTTATATATATAAATAATAATTTTTATATATAAATAATAATATTAAAATATAACCTTATATTTTTATTTTAATTCTTTTATATTTCATTTCATTCATTTAATGCTTTTAGAATTTCTTTTTTTGACATTTTATTAATAGTGGGAGGATCTACATTATTAAGTTTTGTTTTTGCTAAATTTCTTAATGTGTTTACAGGCATATTTTTCATTTCATCCAATGAAATAGAACTTGAATTGTAATTGGAAGCGGTAGAATTTGTTATATCTTCAATTACAATACTCTTAATTTTTTTATGATTGTTGTTAATACTTGTATTACTTATTTTATTTTTTGTATCGGCATAAGCATCAGCATGATTAGCATCAGCATGATTAGCATCAGCATGATTAGCATCAGCATCATTAGCATCAGCATCATTCGCATCAGCATCAGCATCATCGTCCTCATCCTCATCCTCATCCTCATCCTCATCCTCATCCTCATCCTCATCATCCTCATCATCATCGTCATCGTCGTCACTTTCGTCTTCATCGTTCAACTTGATACTAGATTTTAGCTCAATAATTTTAATGTCATCGTGTTTAGATGAATATGATGATGAGGAGATGGGTAAAGAAGACGACGTAATGGCGGACAAGTCAATTATTTTAGAGCTGCCATTTATATTGTTATTGTCATCGTCGTCGTCATAGTCATTCGATTCACAACTAGTTGACTCATCGTCATCGTCATCGTCGCCACTGCTGTCGTCATCACTGCTTCCATCATCGTCATCAGATACTTGAATCAAATTCAATCTTGAATTCGAATTTTCAACAGGACATTGATCATTTTGGCTATTTTGTTGGGACACGGTTGCATTCGCAGTCATTTGTCTAAACTGAGACGATTTTATTGACGTAACAACCTGTTGCAAAAGATGCGCTTGATCCATGACAGATTGTTCCAACATATTGATACGTGTGCGAAGGTAATAAAATATAATTCCCGATAATAGCATGCATATTACTAAACTGGCCATGGTAAATAAATCTGAAATATTGCTTAACATTTTTTAAAATTATTTAATTTATATTAAATAACCATTATAAATTAAATATGAATAATAAACGAAAAACTTTAATATTCAACGTCTATATTAATTATATTTTTAGTATCATTAATAATTTCAATAGGGTAATCTAAATCTTCAAGAACTTTTATACCTCCCTTTACAGAAGAAATTCCTTTATCCAGTTTATACAAGTATCTTATAGAATTTATTTCTTTCCCACACCTTCCCTGTTTTACTTGTTTTTCAATTTTCATGTGCATATTTTGAATATTTTCAGTTTCTAGCAACGTACACAACTTTGAAAAATGTGTGGTCAATAACAAATCAACCGACTCATAAGTATTTAAATACTTGATAAATCCGAATGCGCTAGCAACGGCTTCGTATGGATTTGTTCCAGAATATAATTCATCAAATATACAAAAATGTCTTTTTGTTGTATTTTCAATAAGACATGTAATGATTTCCCGGCACCTGCGCGACTCGGCTTGAAACAAGCTGTCTCTCCCCGACGTATCTGGAATATTCAGATAACTGTGTACGTATTCGTACGGCGCCAGTTTTGCCTTTTTATAAAATCCATATCCGAATTGTTGAGAGAATATAATATTCAAAAGCGTGGATTTAATAAGCGTCGTTTTACCTGCAGCATTTGGACCCGTAATCGTTGTTTTTTTATTTAAAATAATATTATTTTTCACCGGATGATCATTCATTAGTGGTGCATAATAAGAAGAGTTAAAGTATGTTTTTTTCTTGCGACAATCGGAAGAAACCTTTGACACTTTTATAAAAGTGCAAGGAGCTATTTTTTTATTTAGAATGAGCGTCTTAAGTCCAGAGAGATGTTCGACGTACGAATTAAATCCAAAACTGTAGCTGATTGCATTTTTCACTTCTTCATCACAATAAAAACAATAATATAGTTTCATAATTGTTCCAATATTTGATATATTAGCAAGTGTCACCTTGAATGGCATAATATTTTTAATACTCTCGTGTAATTCGGTGAGTGTGCGCACATGATTATTATTCTCTTCTCTAAATGCATGATATGACGTCAAGTTTTCTTTTTCTATAATTGAATTAATATAATTTATATTTTCTATGCTTCCACGTATATAACTTGCAAATTTATGAATATTATTGTGAATTAAAAACATATTTTTATAAAATCGGTAACACGATACAATATTTTGGTAGATTTGAAGAAAATAAAATGCAATCGATACAAAAATGTACATTTTTTTATCCAATGGAACGTCTCCAAAATTTTCGAATATTTTTCCGATAGGGTGATACTGTGCGATTTTTTTTAATGACGATATATATGTTGATAAATCAATAGGCATTTTTTGAAATTTTAATATAAAAAATGGTATAATAAGTATAATGAGCGGAGTCAGTAGAGAAATAACAGGAGATGCCAGATTTTGCAAAGAAAGTATTTGAAGAAAAAACGATGATGAATTGAGCGGTTCCAGTATGGCAATGTCAATGTATCCGAATTTATCTTTGAAATGTTTGTCGCCCTGTATCGATTTCCATATTTCGTGAATTTCTAAATATGTCGTGTTGCATTTATCATTTTCATTATTATTATTAATATTGATTTCAAATTTTCCAATTAATGTTTGCGATTGTTTTAAAAAAGTTACATCCGACGTATAATATTTTGCCCAACTTTCTAGAAAATGTTTGCCATAAATCGTTTTTGGGTCAAAAACGTGCTCGTACATGGTTTTTTGTTTTAGTTTTTGAGTTAAATGTTCAGATGATGACAACTCTTCTGGATCTGGAACAGTTTTAATCAACTCTAAATCCGTCATTACGTGAGAATCGATTTCATGCAATTTATCCTTATTTATAAATGTTATAGGTAGCTTAAATGTTGTGGTTAAATCATTTGTATTATTTATTTCTATATTTGTATTTTTATCATTTGTATCATTTTTATCATTTGTATCATTTGTATCATTTTTATTATCATTATTATTATGCATATAATTGTTGTAGTATGTATGTATTATTATTATTCATAAAGAATAATAATAACAGTTTGATACGAATTAAATAACACATTTTTAATATGGGGATTTTCAAGGATTCAATCAATATTCCTTTCCTTTTAAGAAGAGACGTTGAATGTTGCAGGCATCTCTGTAATCGCCGTGTTATAATACACTTCAAATTCTTTAATCTTTTTGATATCCCACCGAGTCACAAAGTTAATTGCAACACCCTTTCGTCCCCATCGCCCAGACCTGCCGATTCGATGCAAATATGTGTGCACATCTTTTGGCACATCGAAATTAATAACGACGCCCACATTCTGCACATCAATTCCTCGCGCGGTAACATTGGATGAAATAAGCACGCGGTGTTTTCCGCCTTTAAAATCTCTAAATGCTGCCTCTCGTTCCGATTTTTCCATTCCAGAATGAATGCAGCACACTGGAAAATTGTCTTGAAGCATGGCTTCGTGTAAATCAGTAACCCGTTTAATGCTGTTGCAATAAATAATGCTTTGTGTAACAGAGACCATGAGAAAAATATCTTTTAGCGTGTTGTACTTATGCGAATCGTCTTCAAGGGCAATCAGGTGTTGCACAATTCCTTCAAGCGTCAGCTGTTCCGATTTCACAAGAATTTTCACCGGATTTCTCAAAAATTTATCCGCGAGTGTGTGCAATTCTTCGGGCATGGTTGCGCTAAAAAGACACACCTGAACACTTGAGCTGAGAAAATTAAAAATATTATAAACTTGTTCTTTGAATCCAACCGAAAGCATTTCATCCGCCTCATCTAGCACAATCATCTTAATGTCACTTCCCCGAATGTGATTGCGACGAATCATGTCGTGCACACGACCCGGGCACCCAACAATAACATGCGGTGGTGTTTCATTTTTCAATGCGGAAATGTCTTGCTCGGTCGACGTTCCACCAACCAATAATTGAATTTTAAATCCCTTCATAAATGCCCCCAATCCAGAAACAACGTCGTGAATTTGTTTAGCCAGCTCTCGAGTTGGAGCAAGAATAATTCCCTGAACTTTCTTAACACTGGTGTCAATATTCTGTAAAACGCCGACCGAAAAAGCCCCCGTTTTTCCTGTCCCGGACTGAGCTTGTGCAATCATATCTTTTCTATCAAACAATGACAAAATTGACTTTTGTTGAATAATACTGGGTTTATCAAAACCGTACGCATAAATTCCGCGCAGCAAATTTGGATCCAATTGTTCAACATCTTCCCATTTACTAAATTCTTTTATTCTACATTCTTCATGTATATTTTCATTATTATTATTAGTTTCACCACCTTCATTCATTTTAACAGATACGCTCATCGGTAATTTGTATTTATATGTATTAATATATTCTATTTAAGCTATTTACAAAGTTATTTTACAAGGATAAAAATAAAAAATGATATTACAAAATTATAAAATTATAAAATTATAAAATTACAAAATTACAAAATTATAAAATTACAAAATTACAAAATTATAAAATTAGTTTATTATAAAAAAAATAATAAAGAAATTTCAATCATTATATTTAAATGATAAATAATAATAAGTATTATAATGCCGATTTTATTTGCACCTATAAAATGATGGATAATGATGACGATCGGAATTTGTTATACCAAATACAAATTCTACAAGCATTTGGTTTAAACTGTTTCGGTGAAGATAAATTAAATAAAAAAATAATATTACTAAATGAACAAATAAAAGAATGCAGTCAAATAAAAGAAATCATTCAAGAATGTTTGAAAGCAAATCAGGATAAGGGCATGTGCGAAATAATGGCATTCATATGTTTATTTTCATATCATTTTTTTGATCTATTTCATACGTGTTTAATTGATTTTTTTACACATGGATCCATTTTAGAAGAAACAAAAAATAAACTGATTGACAAAATAAAATGCGAATAAAATGCGAATAAATATAAAAAAAATAAAATAAAATAAAATATATAGTTAAATCAAAAGAAAGCATATATATGGCATCTACGCGAAATAAAAATACAACATCCGACTACTGTTTGGAACAAAAACAAAATATCCAAATTTTTGGTTACACGGAATATAATCATTCACAGTATGGAAATGCATATTATAATGCTTTACCAGCTGTTGGCATTACACCAAGTCATATGCCGAGACAAGCATTTTCTAAAAATTCTGTTGACATTGAATCGGCGCTTTTTGGAATCAACTCAACAAATTTAGTAACTCCGCAAAAACCGGTTGCTCCTAATCTGGTTCAACTTCCAGAAGTCGCATACTTCGAGAGATTGCCATTTATTTTACCAAACCCGCTCGTTGTCGAAAATAATCAACGCCCATTTCCAGTTCCTTAAATTAAAACTAAAACCAAGGATTTAACTCCAACGTTTTTCCCTTCATAGTTGAAAGCGTTGGGGGAGGAATTAGTGTATACATGTTTGAGACATCACGCTTATAATTGATGTACGCACGCGCCTCACTAATCAGGCGAGGAATACACCAGTTGCACACCAGGTTATTTAGAGAGTCAATTTGTTGAGTTATATTGGTCGGCTGATTCATTGCACTTTCTAAATATATGCCGCGCATAATCATTTTTAAATTATCACAATCTTGCGGTCCAATGTCATATTTACCACCACTTTGATTATACACGCCGGCTCTAATTCCATTTTGTATAATTTTCATATTTTGATCACTAAAAAAAGCCATTGACATGGGAGTATCATTCCAGTTTCCAGTCATGGCATCTGCAAATGAAGTGCATTGCGAAGAAATCGGAATTTTATCAAATAAAGCGAATTGTGCCGATGGAGAAGGACCTTCAATGTCAATACGTCCATTTGAAAATTGTTTAGGAAAATTGGTATGATTCGAATTCATATTATTTTCAAAAGTAAAATACTAAATGTAGTAATTAAGTTATACTAAGTTATATAATAATATATAATAATTTATTTTTTTTAATTAATACTATAATAATATTTTATATAATATTTTATATAATATTAATAATATATAATATTAATTATTATAAATCGTATAATTAAATATGTCTTTCCAAATGACTGTTTTATGGATTGCGGTGTTTGTCTTTATTGCAGCGGTTGCATTCATAGGATATAATATTTATTCTTCACAATATAACAGTGGAAATTGGCCGCCATTTATATCCGACTGTCCAGATTATTGGGATTCTGATGGAACAAACTGTAATTCTAACTCATACAATTTGTGTTCAGGAACATCTAAATTTAAAATTTCAGATTATCCTAATTTGTGTGACAAATTTGATTTTTCTAAAAAGAATAAATGTGGCTCACAAGTTAACTGGTCTGGTGTATCAAACAGTTTAAAATGTAACTCATAACAACTTTAAATTACGAATAAATAATCAGGGTGGATACGCAATCCATTTCAAAATTTGATCAACCATATTGTTGCTGTTGCTGTTGCTGTTGCTGTTGCTGTTGATGTTGCTGTTGCTGTTGCTGTTGCTGTTGCTGTTGCTGTTGCTGTTGCTGTTGCTGTTGCTGTTGCTGTTGCTGTTGTTTTTGTTTACCCATTTGATTACTAGAAGATGCATCGTTATAAGGAAAGGATAAGGATTGATTGTTCCAATATTCATCCAAATTTGTTATGAAGTTGATGGGAAAACTCCATTTATCTTGATAAAATACATTACCCAAACCATCTTTATTAACAGTATATAAAGAATCATCACAAACAATTGTATCACTATCTTCAACATATTTTTCACCGTTGAAATAATAAAAAACAATTTTCACATCTTGATAAGTTTCTTTAAATTTAAAATAATAATCATTATTTGATTCATCAACGAAATTAGAAGCGCATATTCCGCGTAAACCATATGAAAAAACACCCAAACCGTGCTGGTTTCCGTATTTTCCAATAAGATATGTATTGTAGTTGGAATTTTTATTTTCGAAAAAACGAAGTGATTTAATAACAATAGGTGTGTTGGAACTTTCTATATATTTTTTGTATAATTTACTAGTTAATAATGGTGAATCTATTTTAATAATATGTTGTTGACCAAGTTGTAAAGGGTTTGTAACAAATGTACGAGTTATGATATTGTAACCAACAACAAAATCTTCAATGACATAACCACCCGTATAAGGCAACATTCTTAATTCTAAACGTTTAGCAACAGACCTACCAACATTAAAATATGACCCAATCGTTCCCAACCACTTGGGGTTCAATCCAAATCTTTGTGTGAAATTTAATTTTACTGGATCATTTTTATACAAATTTGAAAAAAAAGCATCTCCTAAAATAATATTACTAATAATGTTACTGGCAATTGTAGATTTAATGCATTTTGTGTATCTACCATTTGACAGTGAACTGTTTAATATACCGATGCATTTTATATCATTTATATCAGTTCCATTTAAATTACCAACAATCACGGGACTGCCCGAAAAACCTCCTGCAACTATTGTGTCAATCAATATAGAATCTGGATGTCCTATAAAACACGTTTTAAAATCACCACTATAATTTGCATCAATAACCGCACCCTCTAAAAATGATTCTGTATCGTCATAACCCATATTACCTATATATTTTGCTCTGTCGCCTTGTTTTACATTAGTAAAAGCATCCATGTTCAATCTATATAATTTTTTTACTTTTTCTGAATTATCACGTAAAACATTATATTCTAATTTTGGATCAAATTCACCTACTAGAATATCAGCAAATCTGTCATATCCGATAATTTTAAATTCTACAGTTATAGTTTCATCGCCATTGAAAAAAGAACCTCTAATTATATCAATAATTGTTCTATTTTTTATTAAATGAAAACATGAAACTAAATATATTTTATCAGGAAACTCACTATAACTATATAAAAAACCACTTGCAATTGAACTATTACCAACTGAAACTATACTTCCAATGGATGTTTTGAATTTATCATTGTTTGTAACGTTTTTTTGTATGAAATCAAATTCGTATCTTTCAAATTGTCCATATAGATAATAGTATTCTTTTAATTCTTTCAATGATGAAAGATCGTTCACCTTAATATCGGGATTTTTTTTCCCATAACTTTCAAAATCAATGTTATTTACATTTTTTGGATTATTATCAAAATTACTCGTAATACTATATTCGCTCAAAAATTCTGAAAATTTATCCACATGATAGAAATATGTTTTTAAACGATCTGGTAATCCGTAACCATAAACACCTATAAAAACATCACTTATATATATACACCTGACAACAAAATCTGTAAAAATTTCCAATTTGGTTCCATAAACACAAAAATCTTCTGAATATAATTCAAAATCAAAATTATATTTTGTGCATTCTAAATTACGTTCTTTATCAAAAAAGTAATAATCCTGAATGAATCTTATTTCTTTATCTGTATACTCTATTACTTCAAATTGCGTTTTTTCCAACTCACTAAATGGTATATATGTAGTGGGATCATGCATTGCCATATAATTTGTATGAATCGTATAACCATAATTTGATATATATTTAATGACTTTATCTGTCATTGGTGTAAAATATTTTTGTAAATATGGTTTAGTTACTGTTGGGTTTCTAAAATTGAAACCGTTCTCGCGTAGAAAAAATTTGAAAATATAGTTTTGATCTGTTACGTCTATTAGTATTGGTCGATCATTTTTATACTCTTCAAATTTAAAATTATATTTTGAACGAATAGGTGTTTTTGTATTTGAGTCATATTCTGTAAAATAAATTATAGGCAAATCATAAGATGTTAACAATTTCTTTTCTAATTCAAAACTCTTAAAAAATAATTTTCCCGTGTCTTCTTCGGCTGGTGACTGTGGAACTGTTGTCATTTTAATATATTGTTTAAGATATTTAGATACTGAATCTTTTACAACTTTAGGATACGTCGGCTCATATTTATCATCAAAAGGAATATCATATTTTTTACATTGTCTCAAATAATATTCTAATGCAGTAGGAAACAAAAACTCTGTAAATATACTTGAATTATAACTATTTAGGGTTTTCTGCATTTTTTCTGCCTTTTTGGAATGTTCACTTGGATCAAAGGGTTTATTACTCGGGTTAGAAATATATTTCAAAATATCTTTTGATTTTAAATTTGGGGCTATAACTCTAAAAAATTTGTCAATTAATGCATCAACTGCAACTGACAGCATGATATCAAGAAGAGCGGGATTGATGCCTTTTTCTTTTGACTTTTTAACACTGTCTAAATATATTGGATTTTTTAAGAATTCATATTTTGTTATAGTTGTAACATCGGTTCTGAATACAAGTTCTTTATTTGAATCATTTTCAGGACCCTTTCTTGCATATTCCTTAACATAATCTATTGAACATTTTATTATACTATTTACATATTCAGATACATTTAGATTTAATTTCTCTATTATACCCGAAACTGTTATGTCATCATCACCATTATTTTGCAATGATAAATATACAAACGCAGAGTAAGCGTTTACAATACCGTATAATTTTACTGTTTCCCACATTTTATCTGCTAAACGTTTTTCACTCGCCGACAGCAGCGTTAAACACAATTTATTAAAATCTATTTGAATAATACTTTCTCTTTCAATACTACTTTTTTTTTTATTTAATTCATCAAATAATAATCCAAAAACTTCATTTGTTGCTGTTAATGCAGTTAACTCTAATTGTATCGGTGTAGTGTTTTCGAAAATAAATCGAAGTGTAGTAGGGAAAGAATAAGTTGGCATATATATTTTATATTATTCTTCTATATTTTTTTTTTACCAAAAAAAAATATTATATTTTGTTCAATTCGCGCATATATAAATAATAATCGGGATCATCGGTATCTGTAACATTATGTAGACATTTTACATTATTGTAGAATTCGGAACTGTCATGTAATGATGGAGCAATAAATGGCATTTTTGATACAGCGTCATATATAGCGTTTATTTTTGCGCGCGCCTGTTCATGTTTATATGTAAATTGTCCTTCATATAAAGACACATTTAAATAATTTATCATATTTGCCATTGTGGTTACAATTTTGTGAACGCTATTATTAGCGTTACTATCATTTTCATTACTATCATTTTCATTACTATCATTTTCATTACTATCATTTTCATTACTATCATTTTCATTACTATCATTTTCATTACTATCATTTTCATTACTATCATTTTCATTACTATCATT
>Ga0114966_10000436_pt1 | contig 40792 bp, 39 predicted proteins | sample M_130207_XF_Meta_FD_87029 | JGI IMG/M metagenome (GOLD analysis project Ga0114966, IMG submission 87029) | Freshwater microbial communities from Lake Montjoie, Canada to study carbon cycling - M_130207_XF_MetaG | ecosystem: Environmental > Aquatic > Freshwater > Lake | place: Lake Montjoie... | reverse complement strand
CATCATAACAACTTCTCTCACCAACCGTATTTACATTTCCAAAATATTCTTCTGGTTGAGGATGAACAAGTGGATCTCCATAAACCTCGGAAGTAGATGTAAAAAGTAACTTAGCGTTGTGTTTCTTAGCCAAATCTAAGACATTTTTGGTTCCAGTAAAAGATGTAACCAATGTTTCAATAGAATATTTTTTATATTTATCTGGACTTGCAATACAAGCTAAATGATATATTTTATCAACTTGTGGTAAAAATATTTTATTTTTGATATCAAAATTTACAAATTTAAAGTTAGGGTTTCCAACGAACTCTTCAATATTGGAATATTTACCAGTAACTAAATTATCCATACAAATGACTTTGTTCGTTGGTTCTTCAAGTAATTTTTTACAGATATGACGACCTAAAAATCCAGCACCTCCAGTAACCAAAACATTACAAAAGCTTTTATCTTTTACATTTGTTCTATTTAAATCGTGTAACCAGTCACGTTCTGGACGGTCAAGATTTTCATTACGATCCAAATTTGCTTGTAAAATATAAGAGTCTATATTGTTGTGAATTAGCTGACTATATAAAGAGTTGGTGTCTTTTGGAAAACAAGTTCCTCCATATCCTCGTTTATTATTATATCCGGGACACGTCATATGACTATTTCCAATTCTATCGTCTAGTTTTACGTAACGCACAACATTATCGTAGTTAACATTTAATTTTTGGGTCAAGTCATAAATTTCGTTAAAGTATCCAACTTTGGTAGATAAAAATGTGTTTCTGATTAATTTGTTCATTTCCATTTCTTTATTCGTGCCAAATTGTATATCGTAATGCTTGATACACTTGTTCGTGTATGCACTAGTAATTAACTCGCAAATTTTAATTTTAAATTTATTTTGTTTAACTTCTGGACAGTTATCGTAAATCCCAAATAACCAATGTTTGTTGTTAATGAAATCTTCTTTCCAGTTTAATTCTGTAAGAAACTCTGGCATAAAAAATACGTTATGACTATCACAATAACCAATTGGAACAGTAGAACGTATTACAATAAAATCGTGGTTTAACTTTTTAACATACGAGTCAATAAGATTTGTATAGCAAGAACCATCAATATTTGTCGGTGTTGGTAGAGAAATAAAAATAAGATCTACAATTTTAACCGTTTCTTCTAAATTTAAATTTGGAGGGGAACATAATTCTGGAACACAATCATAAATATAAAACTCAGCATCTTTGTTATTTAATATATATGTTGCTTTCCCAACAAATCCAAAACCAATTAATAATATTTTCATATTATTTATATACATTTTCTGTAGTTTAAAATATATATAAACTTAACGTATTTATGATACCGAATCACTATCATCTGTTGTATCTTCTTCTACACTGTCTTCTTCATTTTCATGTTCAACCACATTTTCAATAATACTTTCCTCTTCAACATCTTCATCATAAGATGAACTAAAAATTTCTTCTCTCATTAAATTAGGTACTTCATTTATTCTATTTACAATACGACCATTTATTCTATTCACAAGTCTCTGAAGAAGAGATATACTATGCATACTTTCATAACTTGATACTGGCGAGTCATAGTAATGGTTATTGTTATCAATATCAACAATCACTGGTAATCTGGGGAATGCTGACTTAGGATACTCTTTATAAAAGTTCATATGTCTGTCATTGTACTCAATAATTACTTTTTTTTTAGGTATTCTCTCTATTTTGATGATTTTTCTACCAAATTGTGGATTGAACCTAACAAACAAATCAAATTTATTCATTAACTTTTCCATAGAGTCATTTTTTTTCTCAGTTCCGGTTACATAATATTTGGATAAATAATACAAATGCAAGTATGGTCTCATAATATCAACAAGTTTTTTTTGAGGAAAATCATCATCTATATTCATAAAGTGTTTATACTTTCTGTTTCGTTTTTTGATATCAGCAATCATAATAATCACATTATCATACAAAGTATCATAGTTAGATGAGTAAACATATCTTTTTATAGAAAAGTCACGTATCAAACATTCATTTTCACTTTTGAATAATTTTATATCAAAATTACAAATAAAATATTGGTGGAATAATTGCGGCATAATGAATTCACAATTTTTCATAAAAAAATAAATATTATATAATGTTGATTTGTTGAATGGAAGATTATTATATGGATTTTTTGGTTTTAATGGTTCACTGAAAAACATATACGTGTGAGACAAACTACTATTTATAATATTCACCAAATCGGTTGCAGAAAAAAAATAACGAGAACCATCCTCATACAGTACAAAGACATTTTTCATACTTTCATCCAGTTCATTTATATACAAGTCAGTATTAATCCGAACAATTGATTTTTTGTATTTACAAATTCGTGCAAATTTTGATAAAGCAAAGTATATTTTTTGAACTTTTGAAAACTCGGATAAAAACAACACTTTATTTGCATCATTATAAAATACATTTTCAAAAATGGAACCCAATACATTATATTTTTCATTCAAAAAATCCGATATAGTATCTAGTTCGTTTTTGTGCATTATAATCAGTCTAGCTAGTAAACTGTACAAGTTTAATTTATTTAGTTCCGTTTCCATATTATATATGGTATCAGTTTCTTGATTACTACCGAGGATAGTTTGGTGCAGATTTAATAAAATTTCACTTACATTTTTTTTGTAAAAATTGTCATCATTAAATGTTACGTCACTTTTTGGCGACATAATTTTTTGAATAATTGAACAATAAGTATACATTTTCCTTTATAATGTAAAATTTTATTTTTAATATATTTAAACTAACTATTTATGATTTTATTTTTGTGAAAAATAAAAAAATAATTTTATTATAAGAAAAATGAAAATAGTAGAAAAAAAGAAAAAAGAAAAATCGTGTTGTTGTGTAAATGCAGAAAAATGTTGTTCTGGGATTGAATGGTCACTCGGATATCTCATAGGCGAAACAGTGTATTGTATTGTAAATCTTTGTATTCATTTTGTAAATAATGCGACTAGGGGATATGAGTCACGAGACAAAACAAAAAAACCAAATTATACTAGAAGGTCTTCACTATAAACGATACTTACAACCATTATTTAGATTGTAATGTGTATAAGTTGTTACGTATTCTACAAAGTCTCTACAACATGGACACATTATTTGATAACCGTGAGAAACATAGTTATGCACTTGATTAACGTGTTCACACAACGTGTGGTAGTGATATTCTAATAAACAGTCGCCGTGAAATGCGTGGTTACAACTTGTTACATATACTGGTTTATGAAATTTACACGTTTTATCTTCTAACCAAGACTTCACAAATTTTGTTGATTCTGGGTCATCAATGATTAACTGTTCGTGACATATACTACAATGGTGTTCTTGAGGTTTTTCAATAACTTCTTTAAATATATTTTTGGGTTCATTATTTTCTTCTACATTTACTTGTTCACTCATTTGATTCTATTTTTTTATTATTCATTACAATAATAAAAAAAAATCAATTTTATTTTGCAAAATTATTTATTAATTACATACAACTATAAATTACTTTAAAATCCCGGGTTGTAATCATCGTCCTTACCGAGGTCTGACGCTTTAATATTCACTACGTTATTTTGTATGACTAAATTGTTTGTGCTACATTTATCTTGTGTATCTTCAACATTACCAAATACTTTTTCTATTGTTTCATTGTCATCTGGTTGTTCAAATTGAATCGTATCTTCCAGTTTGCGCATTTCTTCCAAGTCCAACACAACTTGGAATGAGTTCGTTCCATATAAACCTTCTTGACCACACATTACGTTCGCCGAAACACCACGCATAATATCTAACTCTGCGTGTCTTGCTGCTTTCAAGAACATCTCCGGAGTTTCCTCAAATGATGCCTTGGCAATTGGACCAATATTATCATTGTTAATGCCGTGTCTGAAGATGGAAATCATCTTGTTGGTGAAAGTCATTCTATCACACAACATTGCCAAGTGATGGTAATTGATATACGTACCATCAAACTCAATCACTTCCGCAATTTCATTGTAAATAGTTTGTCTCGCTGCTTCAATACCGAATACGTTGTAGGTCTCCACAATATCATTACTAAATGTGCGTTTCTGGTCAATATAATCAAGAGCCAATACGTCCATCATATTAGAACCTATTGTATCTAGAACCCATATGTCTTGTTTCTTGTATGAACCGGATACTTCTGTCAAATTATCCTTGATTTTACGAAGAATAACTTTATTAATACGTTTAATACCACGAATCACTACGTTATTCAATATCTGGTCTTGGAAATTCTTCAACAAGTAAATTTGGTCAGACTGGTCAAGAGGATTCACTTTTGGTTTCTTTACACCTCCAGCAGCACCACCTTTGGTTGACTTACTAATGACGTTGTTCATACGAATTCTGAATACTAACTTGTCAGCGTTGTAGTCAGAGAATACACAAGAGATTTCATCTCCATAACTATTTTTCAACGTAAAGTTGATATCGTCCATAGTTATATTTTTCTCCAACATCATTTCAGAATCCATCTCCATACGAAGTATCCATTTTGATTTTTCATTCGTATTTTCTTCAATAGATTTTTCAAGACATTCATCCAACATATGTTCAAATTCGTAGTACTGTAACATTGTTTGTTCATCATCATTAATAAGTGTATTTAAATCATCGGGGTCAAAACAAATTTCCATTGACTTGACGATTTCTTTCAAGTTAGTATTTTCCAACATATACATAATAGATTGCGCTTTTTCTCTGTCGGTTTGGTCTTCTGGTTTCATATAAATAGTTAGTGAAGGATTTTTTGGTTCGGAAGATAATGACAATATTTCTTCAATTCTAGGAACACCACGAGTGACGTTGGATTTACTTGACACACCGGCAAAATGGAAAGTGTTAAGTGTGTTATGAACAATAATACCGTAGTCCGTCATAAATGTTTGATTTGCTGGAACTGTAAAGTCATATACGTATTCCTTTTGGTCTGGAGTATATATTTCAATATTGACGACTTCATCCCAAATAACTCCAGAGTTAGCAGCTTGTTTTAAAATGCGCAATTCTTCCTTGATGATACTAGAATTCTCGTGCGACTCAAATACTTGAATATACTTTTCTAAAGTGCGTCTTCCGATTGACTCTTTTTTCGTCCAACGACCATAGGTACGACTTTGTCCGGGTAGTTTCAATTCTTTACCGCATTTGGCGATGATTTCTCCGAGTCCGTTAATTTTATCAATTTCGTCAGACAAGTCGTGAGCATTCCCTCTTGATACATAATCAACCAATTCTTGGAGTTTATCTGAATGGACGAGACTACCAATTTTTTCTTGATATAATATGCTGAATTTGGAAGAAATCGCCAAGTTGTATATCCTTGAACCACGAGTAAAGTTTTCCTTGATGGAACCGAAAATGTCAAAGTAGTTCAAGAGTAAAGCCATATCTTTAATCATTTGTTTTGAACGACTGCAGACTCTGATTTGATGATGTCCAGCATCGCATTGGAAATTTCCGTCACCGTCAAAGTACGCTTGAATTAAACCCGCTTTGAATTCATTCGGCGCTAAGAAGGCAAAGTCTGGAACACGTTTTACAAAGGAACCATTACCACAAGTTTCGTTGATGAATGTTGCGAGAACTTTGTCACTAAAACCCGTTGTTGTTCCCGGACCATATTCTCCGGGTCTATTGTTTATTCTACACTCTTTAGCAAATAAAGCTGCAAACTTCTTCGTATTTTCTATAAAATATGGTGAAATATTTGTAATATATATTGCATTTTTATTTAAATGTCCTTCTGCTAAATATGCGCCAATAAACCAACCGAACAAGTAGTCTAACTGATAATGAATGTCTCCAATAGTAACAACAGCTTCAACAAAAGTATTATCTATATGTTTTGCAACTGGAATACGCATTCCAGTCTTCATATCTGCTCCAGTAATAGGAACAACTGTTTGGTTATTACGAATTAAATGAGAATGACTTGTTGTTGTTTCAACGACTCTTCCACTTTTCGTAGTAACTTTCATCATTTGTCCATTGACTGGATGACGACTTACGTGTGATATTTTATTCCAGTGAGTTTTTTCTTCTGCATCAACACCAATAATATAGTATTCATCTTCTAATGCATCTAATAATGTTTCAACACTATCTACGTGACCAGTATTGAATGTATATTCTGGTAAATTTTCAATTAAATCGTCACATAACTTACCTATCTCCATTGAGAGCATATTTACATTTTTTGTTTTTTTATTTATTTTTACACATCTAATATGCTCACAAAATGCGGTACTCATTTGTGTAGTCGGCTCTCCAATGCTTTGCGCAGCAATCATTCCCACCATCTCACCGGGAGCAACAACTGCACGTTTGTAATTCACCACGATATTTTCCAACAAAATAGTCAATGCTGCACGATTGAAACGTTTTACAATCAACAATTCTTTTGGAGAAAGGTTGTAGTAGTATAAAGTCTTGAACAATAAAGTTGGCGGAGCACAACGGATTTTCTCAAGATTGGAGTATGTTTCTTCAATCATTTCAAATGCTTCTAGGGGTGTAATATCTACAATAGAGTTAGCATTAATCAGTTGTTGTCCTTGAACATTATTGATCAAATGTGCGAATGCAACTGGAGTGCTGACAACACTGTCGCCTTTGTTCTTGAAAATTTTCTTGACAATTGCGTCACGTTGTTCAATCATAAAGTCGGTGTAAAACTTGCATTTATGATTCGTTTCCTCCATTTGTTTCTTGTAGCGAGTCATTACATTTTTCAAGAAGAAGGTGGATAATGTTTTGATTTTATCTTTTTCGTCTGGAATATTGAAATGAGCATAAATGTCTTGAATACTCATACCGACTAATGGGATGGGTTGATTTTCTACTTTGACTGGGTCAATATTGTCATCGCCATACGAGAACTGTACGAGTTTTCCTTTGTTGGTTCTCACCGTCATATCGTAACTGACCATTAAATCCTCCAGACCTTTAATAAGTCTTCTTTGAATATAACCCGTAGAACTGGTTTTGACTGCAGTATCTATCAAACCAACACGACCACCCATTGCGTGGAAGAACAATTCTTGTGGTGAAAGTCCGTTAATGTATGAACTTTCAACGAATCCACGAGCACTTGGAGTATCGTCAAACTTGGTGAAATGTGGTAATGTTCTGTGTTCAAAACCGTAAGGAATACGTTTTCCATCCACGTTCTGTTGTCCCAAACAAGAAATCATCTGAGAAATATTCAAATCACTACCTTTGGAACCCGCATTCACCATAATAACGAATCGGTTGTCTTTATCCAAAGATTTCAAACCAATCTTACCCGCTTCCGAAGATGCTTGATTCAATATATTATTCACTTGTGTTTCAAATTCTTCTTGATTCGTTTTACCAGTATTGTTCTCAAACACTCCGATTTGGGTCTGGTCAATTAAACTCTTTACATCATTCTTCTTCTCACTAATGACTTTAATAATTGCTTGGTTGGTCTTTTCGTCTGAAATCAAATCACTAATTCCAACACTATACGAACTTGATTTCATATACTCCGTAATAATATTCTGTAAATCGTCTATGAAATTGGCAGACGCAAAGTTTCCAAAATCATTACAAATACGATGGATTAAACCTTTGGAACCAGCGCCCAAAATATCTTTCTCCATATGACCACGAATATATTGTCCGTTTCGTATCTCCAACACATTATTTGATGTCTTTGCATCATCTTTATCGCCAAATAACTTGGTCTTGAAACCTAGCGTTAGTGGTGGTAATATTTGTGACAATATATCAAAATTCGTAATCACATTTCCTTTCTCCAACAAAACATTCTCATTCACTCGTTGGAACATCATCAGTATATTCATCGCTTCACGTGGTGTAAATTTTATATTTTCTCTTGTGAAACGATTGGAACCAAGCATAGAATCTTGAAAGATTCCAATAATTGGTTTGTTATTTGCCGGACTGATTATCTGATAAGGCACCGCTGCCAAATTCTTTAACTCTGCGTCCGATTCCGCATCTTGCGGCATATGTAAATTCATTTCATCTCCATCAAACGGTTGTTCCCCAAAGTTTCCTAAGGGGCCGGACTGTATCTTAAGCCAATTCAGAGTGGTTAGCTCTTCATTATTGACCAACACCCGTTCAGTCTCTGAGTGCCTTCCATATCCTACCATAACGGACTTAGGAAGTAACACTGCGGATTGCCCATTTCATACTTTTCAGTAATCATTTATCACTTTATTACCATTGTGGTCAGCTATTAACTGAGTTCCTCACAAATGTTTCCAACAGTGAGTGGTAGTGATAACTTTAGGGGATTCCCGTCAGCAAGGTGTTTCGCAAATAAATTAATATTTATTCACTAGGGGGTAAAACGCTTCGCACGCCCCCTTTTGCGGACAATGATGACAACGTGACCTTAAATGGTCACAAAAATTTCATCCGCATTGTACGGTTTGGTGTCCGCAACATTCATTCTAAAGGTGTCACCACGCTTCATAATGCGTGCTATGTGACACATCATTGACATACGATGTAAAGTAGGTTGTCTATTAAACAAGATAGGGTCACCATCCATCATATGACGATGTACGATGTCCCCATTCTCAAGAACGACAGATTTTCTATCAACATATCGTAGAGTAATAGAGTCGCCATTTTTCTTTTCTAATATTTTTGCTCCGGGATGAACATCGGGTCCATTTTGGACGAGTTTCATCAAGAACGCACGATTTACGTTATTGACGACGACTGGTTTGGTTATATTTTTCGCAATTTTCATCGGAACACCGAGTTCTCGGATGGAAATGTTTGGGTCAGCAGTAATAACGGAACGAGCACTGAAATCAACACGTTTCGCCATAAGATTTCCTCTCATACGACCACCCTTTCCGTTCAAACGGTCTTTAATTGATTTCAAAGGACGTCCGGAACGTTGTGCAACAGATGCAATACCGGGGATTTTGTTATCCACTTGCGTAGCAGTATAATATTGCAGTACGGTTGTCCAGTCATCAATAATATTCGCCGGAGCGTTATTTTGTATTTTTTCTTGTAAAGTTTTATTTGTTTTTATGATATTTACTAAAATATGACTCAAATCATCTTCACTACGTTGTTGTGCATCGTGTTTCACAGAAGGTCTCACTGCTGGTGGAGGAACTGCCATTACTTGACAAATCATCCAGTCTGGACGAGACCAAATAGGACTGAATCCCATAAAGGAAACATCTTCGTCCGAGATTCTCTTGAAAATTTTCAAGACCATTTCTGGAGACAATTTAATCACCATATTTTCACCGGCTTCTCCTTCTTCAGAAGATTCAGATTTCCATTCTGCGAAAATAGTTGCTAAACCTTCCTTACGAATTTTATTTGCTTGCAAACAACCACAACCATCTTCGGTGTCTTCACCACATCTTTTCATTTTACTTGCTAAACCGAATACGTATTTCCAACGGGCATCGCCAGTTAATTTCAAAGCTTGTTTATATTTTTCTTTACTGACAAGAAGCTTGCTACACTTGAAACAGACACAACGTAAAACTTTTAAAATAGTGTTTAAATATTGAATATAAAATACTGGTCGCGCTAATTCAATGTGACCAAAATAACCGGGGGTTTGCATATAGTCAAGACCGTCTGTAGGACAAATAAGTCCCGGTTCTAAAACCCCCATACGAGGGTCAAATAGTCCTCCGATAATTGGTTTATTATTGACATAAGTATCTCTTGAAGTAATTTCTGCAACGGAACCCTTACGGATTTCCTCTGGAGATAAAATACTAAATTGGATGCCAATTATCTTGGAACTGTTAAATTGAGTTGTAACTTTGCTTTTAGCAGACATCTTAATATATTACTATAAATATATTTAGATTGTTTAAAATCAATTTTATTATTAATTAATTTTTAAATGATTTTAATTAATATATTTTTTTTGGGGACTTTTTACGAAAAATAATTTAGTATTTTTGTTATAAATAAAAAAATTGATTTAAAAAATTGGAAATACAAAGATTATATAATTACTTATTATAACAATGACCAAAGATACCAAAGTTAAGAATTGTGCTAAAAAAGATACTTTATCCAAGAAAAGTAAAAAGAGAGAAGAAATGAATCGTCGTAGAAAAGCAAATGAAAACTCAGATGATGACTGCGACAGTTTCATTGAGAGTGACGAAGAAGAAGAGGAAATGGATACTCAAGAGTACCGTAAATTTATTTCAAAGATATTCCCTTCAAAATATATTTCAAAAAAAATAGGTGACGGAAAAAAATTAAAAAAATTATTAGATGATATTTCAAATGAAGATGATTCCGAAGAAGAAGAAGATTCCGAAGAGGAAGAAGAAGAAGAAGAAAAACCAAAGAAAAAATTATCAACATCAAAGTCAAAAACAAATTTGAAAAAATTTAAACCATCCAAGAAACCAATGAAAAAACAAGTAAAAAAATCTAAGAAAGTTGTGAAGGAAGACTCTGAATCAGAAGATATTGAAGAGTCAGAAGAAGATGATGATGATGAAGATTCAGAAGATGAAGAAGACGAAGGAGAAGAATATGAAAACTCCGGAGGTAAAAATTCTGGAAAGTTCAATATTATATTTACTATCGGTGGTCAAGGTAACGAAGAGGAAGAAGAATGGGAAGACTATGATTCGGAAGAAGACGAAGACTATGATTCCCAAGAAGAAACCGAAAATGAAGATGAAAGCGTTTCATCTGATTCATCATCAGACGATGATGAAGAAGACGAAGATGATGAGGAAGAAGAGGAAGAAGAGGAAGAGGAAGTAGTAACTAAAAAATCAAAAAAATACGCAACCCGTTCTTCTGCAAAAAAATCAACCAAGTCAAAAGAAGAAGAAAAGAAAGATAAAACTTCCGAAGCTTCATATAAAAACCAAGAAATCACTGTGATTGAAAAAGATGAAAATGAAAAAGAATCAGACTACGATGATGTCTTGAAACAGTTAAGAGATTTACAAGGCAAACATAAAAATAACAAGGCAATCTCTGAATGTATTGAAACTTACGAGAAAAAAGTAAAGGAAAATAAAAAGAAGGCCGAAAAGAAACAGAAAAAGCAAAAAGATAAAAATTCACGTATATTCAAACGCGTTCTTCGTGACAAGAATAAAAATAATGATTTTGAATTCTTTGAGAAACTAGAAATTGAGGAACAAAAGAAAATCATCAAAGAAGTTCGTGAAATCAATAAAATAAGTCGTATTGAAAAACCATACCGAATGACGTTATTAGAATCAGATATTCCAGCGATATTCAAAGCATCTGCGATGAAAAAGATTTCAAACCTTCGCTATATGGAACCCGGAAGCGGTGAATACTATAAAGTCAAAAACTGGGTTGATACTTTTATGCAAATTCCATTCGGTAAATACAACACATTACCAGTAAATATTAGTGATGGTGTTGAAAAGTGTCACGAGTTTATGGAAAATGCACAAAAAACATTAGATAGTGCTGTATATGGTTTGAACGATGCAAAGATGCAAATTATGCAAATGTTAGGACAACTCGTAACAAATCCACAAGCAATCGGAACGGCGATTGCTATAAAGGGACCTATGGGTACCGGTAAAACGAGTTTGGTGAAAGAAGGTATTAGTAAAATTTTGAATCGTCCGTTCTCCTTCATTGCATTAGGAGGTGCAACAGATAGTAGTTTCTTAGAAGGTCATTCCTATACTTATGAAGGCAGTGTTTGGGGCAAGATAGTTCAAATCATTATTGACAGTAAGTGTATGAATCCGGTGATATATTTTGATGAGTTGGATAAAATCAGTGATACCCCAAAAGGTGAAGAAATTGCCGGAATATTGACACATTTAACGGATACATCACAAAATTCGCAATTCCACGACAAGTATTTTGCTGAAATAGATTTTGATTTGAGCAAGTGTTTATTTATATTCAGTTACAACGACGAGTCAAAGGTAAATCCAATCTTGCGTGACCGTATGTATAAAATTCAAACGAAGGGATACGACAAAAAGGAAAAGACCATTATTGGTAACAACTACTTATTACCAAAGATTAGAGAACAAGTGAAATTTTCAAGCGAAGATATTGTCATCCCAGACCAAGCAATTCATCATATCATAGAAGAATATTGTATGAAGGAAGACGGTGTGCGTAACTTGAAACGTTGTCTAGAAATCATTTATACGAAACTGAACTTGTATAGATTGATGAAGCCCGGAACAAATTTGTTTGAACAAGAAATGTCGTTAAAAGTAGAATTCCCAATGACCGTCACAAATGACATAGTAGATAAGTTGATTAAAAAAGATAAAGAGGCATTAAATAAATCGTTATATGGTTTATATGTATAAATAGTTATAGATAGTTAGATTTTGTTTTGTAAAATAATATTTTTTATTGAATTGTATTAAAAATATTATTTTAAAGTAAAGAAATAACAAACAATTATGATGAATTCTGTAAGTAGTAGTAATTTTACAGTTTCAACACCACTACTTGAATATGAAGAAAACGAAGTATGTCATAAATTTTCACCAATATTAGTGACACTTGGTTGTTTTACGTTCTCGGGCTTAGCATTTATCATATATTATTCGGTTTTTATGTAACATGAATTGTCTTTTATTTCCTCCGAATACGTTTAGTGCTTTTTCTTTTGTTTTTTCTTGTTCTTCTTTTTGTTCCTTTGGATTTTTTACGATGTCTTTTACCGGCGGACTGTAAAGGTCGTTTTCTAAAAAAACTGGCGTGAGCAAGAACAAATTCATTTATTGGTTGTAGCATTTCCATACCATTCATGCGATATGTAATTGTTCCAACTGGATTGTTTAGAGCAACAATTTCTATACAGTGAATAACACCACCATTTGCAAGAGATAAAACTACATTTTCATCTGGAACAAGATTATTTATACTTACTTCAATAAAATTACCAGAATTAAATAATTCATCTGGCGTTGGAATTGGAGGACACGCTGGAATAGTAGTCATTTGTATATTATATAAATATATTATAAAATATACGATATAATGGATAGTATCAGATTCGAACTGATGACTTGTGAACGGAGACACGTTTTTCCAAACACTAAACTAACTATCCAATATAATTTAAATTAAAATCTTTAAATCATTATTTGAAAATGATGCTCTTAGTATTCGGAGTAAGGAACGTTATTTCCACCTCTGTCAATTAAATAGTTGTACTGTTGAACAGTCATACAAGCGCAACCAGTGCTATTAGAATAAGAATTTGGGCAACATTCTGGTTTAAATTGGGTTGTCGCAAAGAAATCCAACTCGCCTTCTGGAAGAGGAACTGGTTGTTTTGGACGATTCAAGATATTTTGAACTGGTGCGTCTTTACTGATGTCTTGACCTTTGGTGTAACTCAAGTTAGGAGTAAACCAAGAAGAGGTGTTTACTGGAGGCATTTTAGCACCAGAGTAAACATCACCACTCATAGAATTTACACCACTTTTAAAACCTTCTCTATTACCGAGGAAAGATTCAGTTACTTTTGTAAACATACGTACTGCTTCATAAGGTTTAACAGTGGAACAAGAACATAAAACGTGGCCAACCATAATCCAATAAAGGACAACGATGATTATTAAAGTTACTAAATTAAACTTCATTCCTAATATAGAAAATTCCATTATATATAAATCCGAGATAATTATTGTAGATAATTTAAATTTTTATTTGTCAAATTTAAATTATATTTATTTTATTAATTGGGTTTCTCTGCTGCTGGTGGTGCATAAAAATACTCTCTAAAATCACCTAAAGTCATTGTACAACAAGAACATAATACATTACCAAAGATAATCAAGTACAAGATGTAGATAAGAACCAAAGTCAAAATACGAAACTTGTATCCCAAAACACTAATTTCGCCAGAAGTGAAGTTAATTTTTACTCCTAAAAATGAAATTTCACTCATTTCTATAAATTAGTATAAGAAAATTTTTAAAACAATGATTTATTATTATTCCATAATTTATTTTTCTCTAAAACGTGGTCAATTAAAGAATTGTAGTCTTTCATAAAAATTTGCCCAACATAAAATGTTTTTGTATCAGTTAACAAGTGATATAATTTATTATCTTTTGAAAAGTCACTGTTTTGAATTGAATCTAGTGAAGACCGAGACCTAGATCTAGAACGGCTACTCATTAATTCATCATTTTCTAAATAAGAATTAGAACCGTCACTAGAAATACTACTAATTCGTGTTTTTTCTTTTTCATCAAATTCATTTTTTCCATAAATTTCAACAAGTCCATAAACTTTCTCTCCATTTTTCAAAACGTCTCCTAGTTGAATAGACTTGATACTTTTTAAAGAACCATCATTCAAACGTAACATTGTATATTCACTAAAACCTCTGTCAAAAAATTTATGGATTTCTTCTTTTTGTAAAACTTTATTTGGGAAATTTAATCCAACAAACTGGTTTATTATATCAAATACCTCTTCAGTGACTTCATCCCAGTCAGAAAATACAAAATCATCTATAATAATTTCTTTGCTAGATGTATTTAAACAATAAATAACTGGTTCGGTATATTTTTGAATCACTACTCTATCTGGATGTTTTGATACAAAAATCCATTTTCCATTATGTTTTACCCGATGTGTTCCACTTACAATAACATTACCAAGACGATACATTTTCGTATGTTTAGCATTCAGTTTCAACTTAGCAGTAACAATATTTATTTTATTTATATCATCACTATAGTTCCATAGTTTGTCACCAACATTAATTTCCGAAATTTTTTTGACACTACCATCTACCATTTTTAACGTAGTATCTTTATCAAAACAAATTTTAATCTTGGGTTTTTTAGGTGGGCCGGGAATTTTAAATCCGCCATTAACGTGTAATACATTTTTTAAAAAAGCAATGACAATTGCACAAATAATAGCAATAGTTACAAACAATACTGTTCCGGCAATTGCTGCTGGCCAAGCAAAAGACAACCACAAACCGATAATAATAGCAACTGACGCAACTAAAATAATAATTATAATTTGAACAAGAGCTCCTAAAAATGCTTTTAATGCATAATATGTTCCTAAACTAGTATACAACCCAGAGGTTAAAATACCAATGACTTTTTGACCCATATCATTAAATGCAATCAACATTTTTCTAATAGGTACAGTCACATTCAAAATACGCCCCATAATTTCTTGTGTAATACTTCCAATGTTGGTTCTAATGTTTGACAATAATGAACGAATTGCGTTCAAAGCACTAGCAATTTCTTGATAAACTAAATTAATTGCATAAGTAAGATATGTTAAAGGTTGTGTGGCAAAACCAGTAATAGATTTCAATATATCTTGCATACAGTAAGTAAAATTTTGTTGTGCAAACTCAGTGGCACTGGTGCCTTCTGGAGCATTAATTAATCCAGCAAAAGGAATTACATTTGCCTTACAACGTTCCTTAGCCCAATTGTCTTTAATGGGTTGAATATTTTTCATAACCATTGAGTAGGAGAGAACAACAAACATTATCAAAATTAATAATATAAATAAAAATACTGACCCGCCATACTGGTCAAAATATGATAAATCTTTATACATTTTATTAACTTCGTCTGCCGCACCATATTTTTTATCATTTAAAATTTTATTGATTGAATTAATTGAATTATTATCCATATATACTTAATGGATAATAATCATTCACATTATATTTAATTTTTCATAATGACTCAAATTTATAAATAAATACTAAAACTGTAAAAACACTAACTGAAACTAGTAAGCGATTTCGTCATCTTCCCAGTCCCAGAAAACAAGTCGTCCAATTGGAATCGTATGGTTATAAGTAATTAAACAACTAAACCAGTCACTTTTTACTTCATCTTGTTCAACTGCACCAATAAAATCTTTTACATAAATATATTTACGTTCGTTCTCTGAATATACCATATGTTTTCCAGTGACATAAATATCATCACCATCTACGCCCATTTTTGCTAGTTTATACAGTTTTTCTTCTCCAGAGGCATTTTCAAGTTGCATAGTAGCCATTATTTTAACACCATTTTCTAAAACATCTCCTAAATTTAAATCCTTCATCATTTTAATAGTTCCATTATTTAGTTTTATTTTAGTTTCTGGATGAAAACATTTGCCGATTGCTCTTACCATTTGTCCCGGAGGACCATTCCAAGAACTATTGATTGTTTTTAAACTACCGTCCATTATATGCATCATCGCAACCATAACACCAATCATTTTTCCAACCAAATCTTTGATAGAAATTGTCATTTTTTGGAAAGAAATTATAATGTTTAGAAACACACCAAATACGCCTTGAGTAATTGTTGTTAAAAATGTTCTAATGTTGCTCATCATGTAACGAATGCTGTCTATATTATTCACAAAGCCAGAACCCATAGCAGATAAATTAGATGTAATATATGTTAATGGTTGTAACAAGTAACCCATATAGTTCGTTTGCATACTTTGAATACAATAAACGAAATCCTTTTGAATGTCATCAGACAAGGGCATATACATAGGATTACATCTGTACTTTGGCCAGTTATCTTTTATTTGTTTAACTGTAGTAAAGTAATACATTGCCACAACTTGTGCAACAAATGCTAAATTTATATATATAAAGTTTACCCAATCAGAACCTTTTGGCATAGTTAGATATTATGTAGATATTATTTATATATTGTGATACTAAATAAATAATTTATTTTCTTGATTTTCTAGATTTTCTTGATTTCTTTGACTTTCTAGATTTCTTTGACCTTCTAGATTTCTTTGACCTTCTAGATTTTCTTGTCTTTCCACGTCGTCCTCCTTTGGTTAACTGTCCAGCTGGTATAGGTGTAGGTGGTGCAACTTTGTCATCATAAACTGCATTTGCAGAACCTTGATTAAACGTTCCAGCAATTCCCACTTGTTGACTCGTTGCAGACTGAGGTCCAGCCATAGGGTCAGTGTAATTTGTTTGAAGAACTGGAACTACAAATTGGCCACTGGCTGCAGCAGCTGGTTCAGCAAATCCTCCTCGTAGGTTCATTCTTTTTCTTCTTCGTCCGCCTACTTTGCCAGTCGTAATATTATTCAATGCTGCTAAATTATTTGCGTCGTTTTGCTGTGTTACAAGAGCAGCATCTCTCTCAGATGTTGCTCCTAGTGGAAGGCCTTGAACTTGTGGTGGAGTAACTGGTTGAAACATTGTATATATTATTATAATAAATTAAAATATAAAAATAAAAATCTGAAATTAATAAAATGGACGATAAAGCAAGACTACAACTCCAAAAGATGATCAAAGCAAATAATGTGGAAGACCAAACAGAATTAATTCGTGAGTTAAAACACAGTCATCTACTTCAGAATGATATTAACAACTTAATTATGTTGAAAGCAAAATATAGAAATGATCAAGACAAAATTAATGAAGAAGGAATGACCGAGTGTGGTTTTTTATTCACTTACTATACTGACATTTATAACAAAATTCGTAAAGATGAGATAGATTTAAAAATCCTAAACCAATTCTTGAATGTATTAAGAAGAATTGAAGACGGTGAGTTAGACCAACATGAAGGGTCATTTGTTATTGGAACTTTACTTAAAGAAATGTATGTAGACAGTGCATTACGAAAAGCCGCCAAATTAAACGAAAACCAAGAGCAAGAATATGTTGAGCCAAGAGAAGTGGTCAATATTTCTTGGAAAGATTTTAAGAAAACATTGTAATTATTTTACTTTACAAAAAATAGGTCCATCAAATGGGTTATCTAATAAAAATTCCAAAATATAGTTACCGACTGTATCAGTATCTATATTTTTTTTACAACAAATATCATCCATCATTAAATATTGTTTCACATAATTTTTAAGAATTTTCACTTGAGCAATTTCAAATAAAACATTTTCCATACGGTACGCTGGAGACCAGTTTTTATCACAAATGATAGAAGCACAACACATACAGTCTACTTGATTTTTTTTCAAGACTTTATTTATTCTCTGACACTTTGAATTTTGCAAAAGAACACTTTTATAAAGTTGTTCATTAATCATTAATTTTGGTTCAATAAATGGGTATCTTTCCGACAATATAAATTTTAATACTTTTCCGTCAAATTCTTCAATGATAAAATGAACTTCATTCGTACTGAACAAGTGAGTTTTAATACTTTTGAAATCATAACTTTCGTATAAATCCAACATTTCAATACCGCATCTTTTAATACAACTACTTATATTTGAATGTTTTTTATTAACAATGGTTCCCATATGATACAATATATAGCATAATGGAAATATCTTTATTACATTTGGATTGAACTACTTTTTCTCTCTTTTTATTTCTTATTTTTATTGTTCTTTTTGGACCTTTTGTTTTTTCTTGTTTTTGATTTTTTATTCTTTCTAGTTCTTCTCGTTTTTCTATTTTTTCCTCCTAGTTCTTCTCCTCCAGATTGTATTATTAATGGAAACATCTCTTGACTTAATGTAGTATTAACTAAACCCGTATCATTTTTAGGCCCGCGTATAACTTTATCAAAATCAATCATGACAATTTTATTTTTTCTAATTAATTCACCAGATTCATTAGGTTCCAAGGTTGAACATAAAATAAATTCAACGTCAATTAAGTATATCCCGCTATTTATTGTAGCTATTAAAATTTTTGCAAGGTCACTATAATATTTCATAATGTCAATTCCTAATATTTCAAACAAAATTTTCATCATAGGTTCATTAACCTCTCTCCATCCATTTGTTACACCATGACCTCCTTCATTAAAATAAAATTGAGGGCTAATTACTCTTGGAACAAGCATATATAATCTAGGGGTATTCCTAATCTCAGTTAAATTATAAATCAAATCTCTATTTGGTTCTGCTACAGCATAAGCACTACTAATTTTTTCATCTAATCTCGTGATTTGTTCTACACTGAATTCTATTGGATAAAGCTTTTCCATTCTAAAATAACATCTTCTTTCTTCAACCCAAACGTCTCCAATAATATTTAATAAACTAATTATATTTAAATCAGATGGAAATACTTGTTTTATTTCTTGATATCTATCAAACTCCCGTGTAAAATTTTCTGGACAACCAGTCGTTATAGAATGCCCCTGAATTGAACCTTTTATTACCATATTGTAGTATGCATTACTATTAAATATAACTCCATATGTTCCGGCATTAATTTTTTCACCACATTCTCCGCATTTAACAGCTTGTTCCGTAACAGCAGCTTCAGACATTTTTCTTTGTAATACTTGTTCGGATGTTTTTCTTGAGTCTAAATAGGCTTGACAATATTGATTTAGTTGCTCTTCAGTTATGTGTCCATTTTCATATAAAAAATTCAACTTACTTTTCCAAGTAAAGCCCAATTTTCCACTAAGTAATTCTCCAATGTACTTTTCAGCACGATTTTTATCTTGTTCTTCTTTGGAGATGGATGATTCTTCTTCACTCATATATTATTATTATAGATAATATATTTATTACACCTTCTAAAATTTCAAACGCCTACTTATTTTTAATCCAATTAGATTGTATTGAACTACTTTTTCTCTCTTTGATTGTTTTAAAAAAGTAAAAAATGGTTTAAAATTATAAGATAAACTAATATAATCTCATTTTTATTGATATAGAATGTCAACAAAAAAATATGCCACTATTGTTCCGACTTTAGTGATTGTAGAGTCTCCGGCCAAATGCGCAAAAATTGAATCTTATTTGGGAAGTGGATACAAATGCATCGCCAGTTTTGGTCACTTGACCCAACTAAAATCATTAGACGCTATAAATACTGAGGCGAATTTCAAGACCAAGTATGAAATCGTAGATGATCCCAAGAAAAAGAAACACATTGATTTTTTGAGGAGAGAAATAGAAAAGTCAAAAGGTGACGTCATTTTGGCAACAGATGATGACCGAGAAGGGGAAGCCATTGCGTGGCATATTTGTTCTCTCTTTGACTTGCCTATAAATTCAACCAAACGTATTGTTTTTCACGAAATAACCGAAACTGCAATCCAAAATGCAGTAAGAAATCCGCGCACCATTGATATGAATTTGGTGCATTCACAACAAACCAGACAAATATTAGATTTACTTGTGGGTTTTAAAATATCACCTATGTTGTGGAAATACGTCTCCAACAATAAGGTCGGATTAAGTGCTGGGAGATGTCAAACTCCAGCGTTGAGGTTAATTTACGATAACCAGAGAGAAATAAGTCAAAACCCGGGGAAAAAAGTTTATAACACAACGGCTTATTTTATGAATCACAACTTACCCCCTTTTGACTTGAATAAAGAATACAATTCGGAAGAAGAAATATCAAATTTTCTTGAAGCATCCGCAAGTCACAAGCACGTTTTCTCTCGCACAGAACCTAAAAAAGTATTTAAAGAACAACCACAACCATTAACAACGTCAAGAATACAACAAATCGCGAGTAATGAGATGCATATCTCTCCCAAGGAGACGATGAAAATATGCCAGACATTATATGAAGCCGGATTGATTACCTATATGAGGACAGATAGTAAAAAATATAGTGCCGAATTTGTTGAGTTAATGAAGATGTACATATTGGATAACTATCAAGACAAGAGATATATTTTTGCCGATATTGATAGTCTTAAAAACAATTCAAAGAGAGAAACCGTTGAAGAAATAGAAGAAAAACCGAAGAAAAAATCAACCAGTAAAAAAATAAGTGTGGTGAAAAAAGAAGCCGAGAAACCGAAACCACAAGAAGCACACGAAGCCATACGGCCGACGCATATGGAAACGAGAGAAATCCCCGAATACGAAAAAATGGCACCTAAAGAGAGAAGAATGTACAAGTTGATATGGGAAACTACAGTGGAAAGTTGTATGTCTCCGGCGGAGTATGTTTCCATAACAGCAAATGTAACTGCACCAGAAAATGCAAAATATTCATATACGAGCGAACTTCTCTCTTTCCTTGGTTGGAAAGCAGTGTCAAATGATAAAAAAATAGAAAAGGAAGAAAAGGAAAACAAATATTATCATTATTTGTATCACTCACAAGAAGGCAGAGTTTTTGATTATAGAAAAATCACATCTAAATTAACTCTGAAAAATTTAAAGCAACATTATACCGAGGCCAAACTGGTTCAGTTACTAGAAGACAACGGAATCGGACGTCCTTCTACTTTTTCTATGTTGGTTGATAAGGTTCAAGAAAAAGAGTACGTAAAAAAACAAGACATACAAGGAATACGCCTCGTGTGTAAAGATTTTGAATTAGAAAATGATACGATAACGGAAACAGAAACAGCGAGAGAATTTGGAAATGAAAAAGGGAAATTAGTGATTCAACCAATGGGTGTAGTAGTGATTGAATTTTTAGAAAAGCATTTCAACGAACTATTCAACTACAACTATACGAGTGAAATGGAAACCATTCTAGATAAAATAAGTAAAGGAGAAGAAATATGGTATGAAACTTGTGGAAAATGCTTGGAACAAATAAAAACACTTATTGGACGACTACAACAACACCCCACTGAAGAAGAAGAAGGAGGAGTCGGGTTAAGTAAATATGAAGTAAAGATTGATGACTATCACACTTATATTATTGGTAAGCACGGTCCAGTTATAAAATGTTCGTTGAATCCTAAAAAAATAACGTTTATACCAGTAAAACCAAATATAGACATTACTATTCTTGAACGAGGTGGTTATAAATTAGAGGATATTGCAGACGCGGAAACGAAACCAGAAAGTAAAGATTCTTTAGGAAAATACGAAGGATATGATTTAGTATTGAAAAAAGGAAAGTATGGTTTATATGTTGAGTGGGGAGAGAAAAGTAAGTCTCTCAAATGTTTTGGGAACAGACCCAAAGAAAATATAACATATGAAGATGTAGTGAAAATTTTAGACGAAATACCAAAAGATGGTGGGACAAGTAGTGGTCAAACCAACGCAAATGTAGTCAGAAACATCAGTGAGAATATAACTATCCGAAGAGGTAAATTTGGTGATTATATTTTTTATAAAACAGAAAAGATGACAAAACCAGAATTTTTCAAGTTAAAAGGATTTCCGAATGATTATAAATCTTGTGATAAAGGCGAATTAACAAGTTGGATAAATGATACGTTTCATATATATTAGTTTTTTAGTATTTAGAAATTTTTTAATGAAAAAATATTGAGGTAATATATAACAATGTTTAAAAGTTTAAAAAATATGAAACCTAAACAAAAAATGTTTTTATTTTACGGAGGACTTCTTTTAGTTGCGTTGTATTTTATCCGAGAATTTATAATAAATATGGAGGGTTTTGCCACATCAACTCCCGCACAAGAAAATAGTTATTATTCATTTGTACCATATAATGATGGTAAGTCTCAAATTTGTAAACCATATAAGGGAGACTGTTTAGTAAATAATATTTACAGTGATAATAAGTGTAGCGTCCCAATTAAATGTGTTGTAAGTTATCCTGAAGTGATTGAAAAAAAATAGTAGTCTATTTATATAAAATATAATATATAATTTATATATATAATGAATAACTATTCGCCATCCGAACAAATTGGTCAAAGGGAAGAAGTTGTTTTAGAAAATCCTTCTTTTTATGGAAGAATGAAAGATAGAGCAGATAGAGCAAAAAACGCAGCATATTCAATGGGGAGTTCAATGGGGAGAGGTATTAAAGGAGTTAGTTCATATGCGTACAATAAAATACCTGGGCGAAGTGGGAACTACAATCCTTTTACACAAACAACTAGTACTCCATTTGGTGCTGTTAGTAATAGTAGTAGAATTCAAAATCTTACAGCTGCAGCGAGTGGATTGATTGGCATGTTTAGAGGACAAGGTGGACGAACACGAAAAATAAAAAGAAAACTAAGAAAAATAAAAACAAAAAAATCTAGGAAAAGAAGAGTTACTAGAAGAAAAAAATAAAAGTAACCATTTTAGTGAAATTACTACCAACTAAAAATGAAAATATATAACTAATATATAGATGGACAAAATAAGTCACTGGTCAAGAATATTAATTGCGCTTGCAGTATTTTTATTTATTTATGTCTCAGTATTTGGAGCAAAAGAAGGTTATGAAACAATGTACAGTTATTGGTCCAAGTCAAAAAAAGGAAAAATAACTGGTCCTCATTATACTACTGGAAACGCATGTAAGGCAACAGTTTATGCAAACAAACGAGGTACTGTATTAGGATGTCAAGTAGGTAAAAAAGCAAATCCAAACTATACTGGTAAAGGATATATATTGAAATAAATATTAAGTTATTCACTACGTAAAAATTTACGTGGTGAATTGTGTTACTTTCTTTTCAAGCGGGAACATACAACATCAAATGTCATAGAAAATGGCATATTGTTAAAATCTACTTTAAGACCACTATGATAATAAAATGCAACTTTTACTTTTCTTATTTTATTAATTGGTGGTTCAAAAACTTTAGGATTGAAAAAACCACTACAATATGAGAGTGACACTGGAGTACTACCTACGGGTATTTTACCATACGCGTATTCAACAACACCATTGGTTTCATTTGTTTGGGTAGTATAAGCGTCATTATTATATGGATATGTTACATCAATATTGTTCCAACCATCAATCAATAAATAAATATATGACTCACCTAAAATGTTTATTTTGAAAGGCGCTTCAATATACCACGCCAGACATCCGGGCGAGTCAGTGTTTGGTGTAAGCCAATAACCATCATCACCGGCAACAACGTCACCATAATAAAAACGAACGTCTTTTCCATTATTTAATGAAGGTTTAGAAGTAACTGCTTCTCTTGTAAATCCTAAATTATTTGGTAATCCCCAATTAACATATTGAGGAAAACGTCCAGAATTTGTACAAAGTGCGTTGAAATACAATTCTTGTTCGGTATAAAAGTCTGAGTCGTTTGTTAAAATAAAACTTGAACTTGTATTACCAAACCATAAATGTTGTCCTACATAATGATATACAACTACAAATTCATTATAACCGCCAGCAGCATTGAATTCTCCAGATAAATTTCCAAGCGGGTCATTCGCTGCAATATAGTCTTCTAAATATTGAGTAACAACCCAATTCATTTTTCTTGTTAGCTCCGTAGCAATTTGGTCTACACTATAAAATCCGTTCTCAATTTTAATTAAAAAGTCAGTTCCAATGCGTGCATTTAACCCAGCAAATATAATAGCTTGTAGTCCAGTAACTTCAAATGGGTCAGTTGGTATAGGTGGATTTGCTGGATTATATGGGTCATTAATTTGAAATGTCAAATACACATTATTATATAATGTACTAAATGTGTCAATATTAATCGGTAACGCCATTTCACTAACGTTTAATTTAGATACATTATAATAGTCTCTTGGGAATTCAATTTCAAAGTCCCCAGAATTTGGATACTTCAACACGTTTCTGTCTTCAGAGTGTATAGAAACATAATAGTGTACGTCTTCATATTGTGCAGTGTCTGTTGGAGTAGGCATAATGGGATGAGGTGTTGAAACATTATATCTAAAAGTACTCATACTTATAATAAATACATTTATTATTTTTAATAAGTAATTTATATAAATTATTTTATAATTATTTTTCAAGTTAAATAATATATAATATACTTATATACTAGTAATATGAGTGGAGGGAATCCATTAGGAAGTTCAAACATATCTGTAAATTCTAATACAAAACAGTCTGGTCCAAATACAAGTGGAGGAAAAAATCAAGCGTTTGTTAGTTTAGGTATAAAACAATTAACTACGAGTACTCCTCCTCAACAACAGTACTGGATAACTAAATCAAATACTTATAATTCAGTTTCAACAACTTCTATTACATCAAGTCCTTCAACATTAAGCGTGTATATACCAAAAGATTTGTACGTTGCTGGAACAATTTACGGAACTGTAGTAGCTCCTTCCGATATTTCAGTAAAAGAAAATATCAGCAACCTATCCCTTGAAGTGGACTTTAACAAATTGCTTGAGTTAGAGCCGAAACAATATACATACAAAGATGATGTAGAACATAAAATTCATTATGGTTTAATTGCTCAAGATGTTGAAAAAATATACCCAGAGTTAATATATTCAATACAAGATGATGAAGAGTGTATAAGTAAAGATCATACATTGAAGTCAGTCAACTATGTAGAGTTAATACCAATACTATTATTAAAAATTCAAGACCTTCAGAAACAAGTGGATGAATTAAAGAAATCAAAATAAAATTATTATATAAATAATATATAATAATATGGATGCGAATTTAAACCAAAACATAATAAACCAAAATTCTTTTATAAGTCCGTCTAATTTTTCCTTATATTTAATTGGAGCGGGTATTATGGTTGCAATTATAACCATTTTTTTGGATACAAATAAAAATACGTTAACGGGTACGATGGTTGGTTACTCTACAGTTATTTCTGGTTTTTTAATATTACTTTCTACTGTAATAACCAATACAAAAGATAGTAACTTTACACTATTTCAAATAATCAAAATCATTGCACCATTTATACTAATTATAGGAACGATAGTGTTTTTAGTTTATAACATTGGAAAATATTTCAATAAAATATCCAAAGGAAGAGTTTCAAGTAACTATAAAACATTTTCAATTATATTTACACTACTCACTCTTATTGAAGTAATACTATTTTACAAGACTAAAAACAGCGAACAATTTAAACGAACCTCAACTATACCAACTGTATTATACTGGATAGTTATTTTTGTAGGTGTAATTAATTTTATTGTTGCTGAAATTATTTCTATTGATTTAGCATATTTTGTTACGGATGGATAAACCTTAACACTGGTTAATTTTGCAAAACTTGAATGTTAAACCAATATAATTATCTGTTTCCCATATTCCAGATATTTTTAAAATAAACAACTGAACACTACTTGGTTTATCAAAATTTTCAGAAAAAATTTTAAAGTTACCGTTTTTCAATTGGTCAGATATTTTTGTCTGAATTATTTTATTTTTTGTATTAATTTTATCCAAAATTTCTTTTTCAATACAGTATACACTTTCAATATTATTTTTATTATTATTCACATTGAAAGAACATTTATATTTGTTGTAATATTTTTCAATAGTAACATCAGAAAAAGGGACTAGTATGTTAATACCGTTTGTTACAAAATAGTCTGTAGAATAAATCAGACGAATAAAAGTTCCATCGCTCACTACATTATTTTTAATAGAGTCACAGTAATATATATTATTTATGTCATATTGATTTATATTTAATGCTATATTCATTATAATTATTGTATCTTATAATGATTAATTATGTTGTTTTTAAGTTATAAATCTATATAAAAGTTGGTTTTTTATAAATATAATAAAATAAGTATTTAAAATAAATAAAGATTATTCTATAGATATATAATGAAATTTCACGAAAGCCATTTTGAAGAGTATATACTATCAACACAAAAACAGAATTTACACCCAACAATAGATAAAATACTCAAAAGATTTCCAAATAAACTTCAAGATTTAAAAAATTTGATTTTTTATGGACCTAGTGGTGTAGGTAAATATTCTCTCGTTTTAAAATCAATCAAAAGATACAGTCCAACCGAATTAAAATATGAAAAAAAAATAAGTGTTACATACAATAAGGAACAGTATTATTTTAAAATAAGTGATATTCATTACGAAGTGGATTTATCAATGTTAGGTTGTAACTCCAAACTACTGTGGCACGAAATTTATCTACAAATTGTGGATATTATTTCTGCGAAAACAAATAAAATAGGAATTATTGTTTGTAAATACTTTCAAGATATTCATAGTGAGTTATTAGAAAACTTTTACAGTTATATGCAACAAAATAATTCATTATCTATTGATTTGAAATTTATACTAGTGACGGAACATTTGAGTTTTATACCAGATAATATTATAAACTGTTGCGAAACTATCCACGTTCCACGACCAAGTAAAATAAATTATAATAAATGTTTGAAAAATAAACTGCCTACAAGTTTCAAGTTAGAGGAAATAAGTAATATTAAAAATGTCAATTCTATGACTAATGAAAATTTAATGCAACCTTATAAAATAATTTGTAATAAAATTATTGATGTTATTATAAACACTGAAAACTACCAACTATTGAAAATGAGGGACTTATTGTATGATATGTTTATATATAATTTAAATGTGGATGAATGTATTTGGTACATTATTTTTACTTTGGTAACCACTGGGGTGGTATCAAAAGAAAATATGTCAAAAATAATGATAAAAACATATACATTTTTTCAGTACTACAATAATAACTATAGACCTATTTATCATTTGGAAAATTATATACTATTTTTATCAAGTATAGTGAATATTACTACTTAAAAATTTATTGGTTTAATTAACTAATAAGTTTTCAACAATAGACAAATATGGATTTAATACAAGCTATGGAAATTATGGAAATAGAATCAGATGAAGTAACAAAACTAACATTAGGAACACTGAAAAAAAAGTATCACAAACTGGCGCTGTTGAATCATCCGGATAAAAACGGTAATAGTGTAGAAGCTACCGAAAAATTCAAAGAAATCGGTTTAGCTTACGAAGTGTTAAAGAGAGAACTTGTGCTATTGAATCCTTTGGACGAAGACAAAACTCAGCCTCAACAATCGTCAATGGGTTCTGGTTATTCTTCGGTACTGAATATGTTTTTGGAAAGTATTTTACAAGGCAAGTACAATGAGTTTATTCTCTCCACGATTAAAGATATTGTATTGGGAGTAAAAGAAATTTCAATAAAAATGTTTGATAAGCTGGACAGAGAAACAACGCTTGTTATCTATGATTTTATTTTTAAATACAAAAATATATTGCACGTGAGTGAGTCAATACTCTCTCTTTTGAGAGAAATTATTTTAGAAAAATTCAAGGATATTCAAATCTATACATTAAATCCAAGTATAGATGACTTGTTTGAAAACAATATTTATAAATTAGAAATCAACAAGACGTTATACTTTGTCCCATTATGGCACGGTGAGTTATACTTTGACGCCAATATTGAAGATAAAACAAATAGTGAAGAGAGAAACTCCGAGAAAGTTCTCTCACACAACGAATATGATATTATTGTCAAGTGTATTCCGGATTTACCGCCGCATATGAATATAGATGAAAACAACAACTTATACGTAAATATAAATATTCCTTTCCAAGCTTCTCTCTTAAAAGAAAAAACAATACCCATTTATTTGGGTAAAAAAAGGTTTGATATTGAAATTGATCGTCTTTTGATAAAAGAAAAACAGACTTATGTTTTTAAAAAGATGGGAATTTCGTTGATAAATGAAAACGATATGTATAATGTTGAGAGAAAGGGCGACATCTATGTCAAAATTACTTTTGTATAATTTTATTATTGTTATATAATATAAACGATATTTAATGGACCTATTACAGTCATTTCAAAGATTAATTAACATAGACTTTAACTCAAGCACTAATCAAAAAAAGATTTTGCCAGTGATATTAATATCTACACATGGCAGTTATAGAATTAAGAAAAAAAATATTGATGGACGAGTTGAAGATGCGATGATTGAAATAAAACTCCCAGACGGAATGAAAATACATAAACTTGAAACGGCTGCATTTGGAGTGGTTAACTTTACAAGTAATTACGATATTAATCAAATGTGTGGGAATTTAAAAAAATATATGTATGATACGCGAAAAGTAGAAGAATTAATAAACGATTTAGTTGTTAATGTTGAAGATATTCGTCATGAAAATATTGAAAATAAAAATCTAAATGGAGAAGATGAAGAAGTCACATCATTTACTGTCGCGTCTAATCGCGGACAAATGAATACATATCAAGAATTAAATAGTTTAGATAATACAGATCCAAATAACAAACCAATATTTTATCAAAAACTTTTTTCACGAAATATAAAAGAAAGAACTAAAGAAGACATTTTTAGAAAATATGGTTTAGAAGAGGAAGATTTTGAAGAAGAAGAAATCTTAGAAATGATTAAAGTAAATCCTGATGATTTAAGCGATTTCAATAATACTCGCTACGATATGAGAATTAATTTAATAGAACCTTCATTTTCAAGACTTGCCTCACAGTATTTGGGACCAAAAATTCAAGATATATATGACCTTGTTATTGAAGATCAAATTACTCATGGAGCAAGTCGCGATTTTGTATTGTTAAGTGGAATAATATGGTATATGAAACAAAAGGGTATGAATGAATTTATTATTGTAGACATGTCTTGTTCTATCTTCAAAGATATGGATCATAATAAGATTGAATTGAATGCAAAAAATGAGAGACTTTTTCGTTCATTTCGCAGACAAACATCACGTACAAGTAGTCCAATTGTTAGAGTAGAAAGTAGAAATAGAAGTAGGAGTAGAGATAGAAGTAGAAATAATTCTTTTACATCGTTATCGCTGGACAAAGGGGGAAAAAAACGAACAAAAAAATATCGTGATAAAAAATCAAAACGTAAAAAAACACGTAATAACAAAAAATAAAGACTTTACATAAGTAATTCAATATTTATGTGATAAATGAAAACGATATGTATAATATTGAGAGAAAGGGAGACGTATATGTAAAAATAACTTTTGTCTAATTTCGTTAGATAAGTATTAAAAAAGTAACAATAATTTATATTATATGTTAAAGACACATTTAATAGGACCATACCAATTCAACCACGGTCTGTGTAAAGCTGGGTTTTATTCTTGTTGTTCAGTTAGACTGCATAATATTATTGAGTATTTTAATAAACATAAGTTTTTACCAATTATGGTTGATAGTTCTGAACATTATAGGTTATACAAAAGTCATTTCGAAAACGAAAACAACATAGATATTATATTTGAATATTTTGAACATTATGATAATTTTCCGAGAATAGTTTATGAAAAAAACGTAGATTATGATGAAGACTACCAGTTGATTGAATATAAAAAATTAGACTATGAAAGTATAGTACCATTTGTTAAAAAGTATTTTACGCCATCACAAGAAATAATGAAAATCGTCACCAGTATAGAAACAAAGTATAATATCGGTGACTACTCAAATATTTGTGTGCTTTTTTATAGAGGTAATGACAAAGCAACCGAAGTAAGTATTTCAAGTTATGAAGACGTTATCAGTCACGCGAAAAAAATACTTTTCAAACATCCAACTATTCAATTTTTAATCCAAAGTGATGAAACTGAATTTATTGAACGAATGACCGAAGAATTTCCATTGAACTCATTTTATTTTAAAGAAGAAATAAGACATATTAATAGACAAATGACATCTGTTGATTTAATTGGTCAAAATGTTCAAGCTGAAAATTTTGAAAATTGTAAGTTTTCAAAGTATTATCTTGCTATAATGATTATAATGTCCAAATGTAAATATGTAATATGTGGTAGTACCGGTAACTGTTCAATATGGATCACCTTTTTCAGAGAAAATGCGAAGAATGTAATACACTATCTTAAATCTGGTCAGTGGGTTGGTGATATTGATATATAAATATTTTATATAAGTAATTGAATAATTATATAAAATGCGAAATAAAAAAGATTTGTTACATTACAGATAAATAACTATACTCTAACTACTATTTATTTTTTATGCCTCTACCTTCTTCTTGACAACTTTCTTTACAACTTTCTTTGGTTCTTCAACTACTACTGGTGCTGGCTTAGGTGCTTCAACGACTGCTTCTTCTTCCTCATCGTCGTCAGATTCTTCTACAACTGTTGATGTTGCTTCAACTGGGAAATCATTATCGCTTGGTTCTTCAACTGGAGGCGCTGCAGTCTTTAACTTTTCTTTTTCAGTTGGCTTTAACTTGATAAAGCAGTGACCAACTAAGGATGTTTTTGGTCTTTGAACAACTGCTTGAATCAACTTCCAAGTAATACCGAACTTTCCATTTGCAAACCATAAACCACCACATTGCATAATGACTGCAACATTAATACCCTTTTGAATCAAATCTAGTGGAGTGACATTTGGTGTGCTTGGATTTGGAAACAATGCTTCGCCGTCTTCATCATAAATCTCTGCTTTCCATACTCCATCCCAGAAAGGAATTTTTACTTTTAATAATGGTGCCTTGGTTAAATCAGCCTCACCAGTGATTTTATCTTTACTATATTTTAAAATTGGACTATATAATGCATCAACTACTTCTGCGTTTTTATGAACCTTGCCAAACCATTCCTTAGAATAAGTTAATGCATCGGCTTTTACTTTTTTTTCTAATGCTTGCATGTTTTGTAAGAATGCAGTAGCATCATCAGATTTATATTCATCATTTGGAAATTGAAGTGACATTTCATACTTACCGTTACCCTTACCAGTTGCTGGATCAACGAAATCAGATGCTCCCCAAGTGAGCATTAATGGAGTGGAAACTCTAATACCAGTATTTGTTTGTTTATTTAACATATTTACGCTTTTACCACCAGAACCACCCGCCTTAGGAGCGGAGTATCTGATATTCTCAACATTAAACATAGTGCCGTCAATGATTGTATCTGCCATTTTTGCTTGTGTGTATGATTTATATAATTGGATTATCTTTAAATCAATTTTTTTTTATAATAGTAAAAAATCATTTTTTGTTAATTTTTTTCGGAGCATTTTTCGTATGATTTTTTTACAAATATTAATTAAAAAATAACTCAAAAAGATTTTCCTATGATAATATATACCAAGATGAATCATAACATTCATTTATTACAAGAAGATAAAAATAAATTAAATAAATTGTATTTAAAGTCCTCTGCAATGGATGATTATACAAATCATATTTATTCAAAGTGTGAAAAAACGATGCCATCCATTAAAAAAAACCCAGAAAAAATATCTGATGAAAATTTGTGCATACCAACAATTAAGTCATATGATATTTTACTACGCAACAACTATAATGTGCACCAGTTAAAAGGATTTGCAAAAAGTTACAAACTAAAAATATCCGGAAACAAAAATGAACTAGTAAATCGTTTGTATGTTTTTTTGAAACTCTCCTCAGTGATTATAAAAATACAAAAGGTATTTAGAGGAAATATTCAAAGAAAATATAATTTGTTACACGGACCGGCATTTTTCCATCGTGACATTTGTACAAATCAAAGCGACTTTTTAACGATAGAGGATATGAAAGATTTAGTATATTCACAATTTTTCAGTTACAAGGACATTGATGGTTTCGTTTATGGCTTTGATATAATTTCTCTCTATAACTTGATTTTAAAGTCTGGAAAAACATTAAAAAATCCTTATAACCGTAATTTGATTCCAAATAATGTGATAAATGACATTAGAAGTTTATTAAGAATAAGCAAGGTGTTAAAAATTCCAATTGAAATTGATATTAAGGACGTGACCGAAGATATATCTTTGCAAAAAAGTATAGAACTACGAATTCTTGATTTATTTCAGTTAATGGATGCTTTAGGAAATTATAGTAATGCATCGTGGTTTCTCTCATTGAGTAAAGCTCAAATAGTAAAAATGTTAAGAGAATTAATAGATATTTGGAATTATAGAGCACAATTATCAAGTGAGGTAAAAAGATTGATTTGTCCTCCAAATGGAGACCCATTTCGGGGTATTAATTTTTCAGCAATTATCCAAGAACAAAATATGGATAATGTAAGAAAAATGGTTTTGGATATTGTAGAAAAACTTGTGAAAAATGGTGTAGATAAAGACTATAAAGCATTGGGTGCATATTATATTTTAGGAGCAATTACATTAGTGAATCCAGAAGCGGCGATTGCTCTTCCTTGGTTGTTCCAATCGGTTTCTTATTTTTAGTTGTAGTATAAAAAATAATTTATTGTATTATATTAAATTTTATACATATGCCGTATTTTTATAATGATGATGTTAATATATTATTTATACATATTCCAAAAACGGGAGGAACAAGTGTAGAGTTTTATTTGAGTGAAAAATATAAAATTACTTTGGACAAAAGTTCATTTTATACTACAATTAGATCAGATTTTTATAATAGTATTAGTTATCAACACCAGTTGTATAAAACAATTAAAACGAATGAAGACATTTTTACAGTTGACTACAACAATATAAAAATTATTACCATTGTTAGAAATCCATATAATAGAATAGTAAGTGGTTTATTTTTTCATAATTTAATTAAAGAACATTTTACTCAAACACAAGTATATGAACATATTAAAAATTATTTAAACGAAGCGAATAACACAACATATGATAACCATATAGTACCACAGCATTTATTTTTACTTGATGAAAACGACGAAATTTCAAAAAATATTCAAATAATGAAAACTGAAACATTAAACGATGATATGAAAGCAATGGGTTATGATGATTTTAACTATTTTGAACAAGTATCAAACGTAAAAAATAAAAACTATTACTCCTATTTGAATATTGAATCTGTTAAACTAATAAACGAATTTTATGAAAAAGATTTTGAATATTTTAATTATAAGAAAATATCAACCGATGATGAGATTGAATTGAATCAATTAATTGTAAATGAAGAAATAATACAATCAAAAAAAATGATTAAAAAGTATTTGAATAATTATTTTGAATCAATTCAGAAATACATTGATGATAAAAAATTAACAGATAAAAATGATTTAGGTAAATTAATATTTCCGATACACCGTAACATTACTGATAATTATGGAAGTTGTTATAGAAAAGTTGTAGAAGAGTTATTGAAAAATTATAAGAATACTGTTGAAAATAGATAAAAATAATCATTTTTAATAACTTTTAGAATCTTTAGTATTACTGTGATGATATATAATCACAATAATATATATTATGCGTTAAAACACTTAAAAAGTTATTATTTAGATAGTATATAAGATGGCAAAAGCTAGTAAAGCAAAGACTACCACCGACGCTCCCGCTCCAGTTCAAACCACTCCAGCAGTTGAAGCTGCCGCCCCAAAGGCAAAGAAAGTAAAGGCTGTTAAAGAAGCTGCACCAGTTGCAGTTGAGGCACCAGTAGTTGCTGCTCCAGTTGTTGAAACAACTGATGCATCTTTAACCGACAAGTCTGAGGAATTCTTCGGAAAGTTACAACAAATTGGTTCATTGATTTCATCGTTAAAGTCTGAATACCGTTCCCTTCAAAAGCAATGGTCAAGAGATATGAAGATTGTCCAAAAGCAAAGTTCAAAGAACAAGAGAAAGTCTGGCAACCGCAAGCCAAGTGGTTTTGTCAAGCCAACTCGTATCAGTGATGAACTTGCTTCTTTCTTAGGAAAGGAAAAGGGTACTGAAATGGCTCGCACTTCAGTGACCAAGGAAATCAACGCATACATTCGTGCAAATGGTCTTCAAGACACTACCAATGGTCGCAAGATCAACCCAGATACTAAGTTATCATCTTTATTAAAGCTTAAGAAGGATGACCAATTAACTTACTTCAACCTTCAAAAGTTTATGTGCCATCACTTCGCCAAGAGTGTTAAGCCAGAAGCAACTGCTTAAAAAAATAATAAAAACAAAAAATAGTTATAAAAAATAAATAAACCTATAAAAACAAATAAAAATATAAAAATCACTCTTTTTATATTTTTACGCACGATAAATAAAGAATATTTTATGTAACTAAAAAATTAAATACTTTTTCTATAAATGAATCAACTGTACTTTCCATATTTGTTGCTTCATCTGCACAATGTAGTTCTATGACTCGTTCTCCACCAAGTTCTTTGAACCTTTTGTCTAAATTTTTACCCATATTACAAAATTTATCGTAATTTGTATCTCCTAAACCCATAACAGCATATCGTATGTTTTTAAATAAATCCGTCGGTAGATTGCGGTTTTTAATTTTTCTCCAAAAATGGTTTGCTGTTTCTGGAGCGTCACCGTTACCATATGTTGAACATACTACTATCAAAATAGTTGGTTCATCCATTTTTATAAAATTAAAACTTTCATTTTCTACTGTTTGGTTCAAAGACATATGCCTACATTTATAATTTTTATCAAGTAATAAACTATATATATGATTTGTTATAGCTTGTGCATTTCCACTTTGTGTACCATAAAGTAGATATATGTTATCCATATTATCCATATTATATTATACATATAGTTATTTTTTTCTTCTGTTGGATCTCTTTTTTGCTTTTTTTATACGAAAAGTTTTATTACGCAATCTTTTATTTTTTTTACGAATAGATAAAAACCTTCTTTTAAATCTTCCTCCCATTATATTACAAATACCATTTATACACCTACTTTGATCTGGACTAGGAGGATTCGGAGGAGGATTCGGAGGAGGATTCGGAGGATTATTACTCTGTTCATTGGGAGTTTCAGTTGGAGGTGAAGGAATAGTAACAACCGGAGAATAACTTGATATGTTACCTCTACACATGGGACACGTTCTCATATTATTATTTATCCATCTCACTAAACATGCTCCATGATACATGTGTCCACATGTAGTAGGGTTTCCGTTATTATTTCCGTCATTTACTGCTACAGTTGTATTATTGAATGGTTCATAACATATAGAACACACACCGGGATCTCTATCAAAAGGGGTAGTTACTTTTGGACTATCAATATAATTTATTTTATCCCTTCTGGCATTGTTTCCTATTAAAGGACTTTGTATACTATAATTTTGTTCTTGACGTCTTGATGCAGCAGCTTGTTGGTTGATAGATGTTTGAACCCATTGATCCCAGCCTAGTCTTGCGATACCTTGCATATTTCTTAATGTAAAAGCCATGGATCCACCACTATGACCAGCACGATACGCAGAATCAATTTCATTTGTAAGAGAATTCATTTCTTGCCGATTATCAAACGCAAAACTTCCACTCGGTGGTTCTGGTAATAAAAGATTCCACGCTCCCGGAATACGTTCACATACAGTAAATGCGGATTGTAACGCATCTCTAGTTCTATTGTCACTGATAAAAGAAAAATCACCTCGCCTAGGCAACTCCATTATATATATATACATATATATAATATAATTTCTAAAGTGAGTTAACACAACCCTTATATATTGTTAGTTTCATTTTGGAAATATAAATCCATCCTTTTTCAATATACTTTGTAATTTTTCTTTATCAACACAACCATTCGCAATTTTTAAATTATCTAATTCATTACAATAATCATTGTACTGCAAATCAAAAATACTATATACACTGTTTAGTAAGTCATAATCTAAATAAGTATTTCCACTTTCTTGTAACCAACTATAAAATCCATTTTTTTTATCTGTTTTGTAATATTTTTTATACAATTTTAATACTTTATACAAGTTCATATTTTCTGTATCTAATCTGGAGTCAATATTATAATCAGTTCCGGATAATACACAAATTTCCCGAAAATCTTTTTGTGTAAAACCTAGTTCTTCTATAATTTTTTTACTATCATATAAAACCAATGTATGATTTAACAAACTGAAATATCTCAACACTCTTGAACAACCATATACAAACATGTCCATATCTTCACTTAAACACGCCCATACTATTTTTTTAAGCACTAATAATGCACACAACTCATCTGCTTCACCATTTGCTTCGTAATATGTCATTCCATATGAGCTAATCATTTCTTTTATCATATTAATTTGTTCTTTTTGAATATATACAAACTGTTTTTTCAACAAATCCATCGTTGTTATTATTTCTTGTTTTTCGTCATCATCTATTTCTTCACTTTTTAAATTTTCTTTTAGTCTATTGTATTCATTTTCCGCATATTTTTTATCATTTTTTCTCTTGATAAGTAGTTCTTTTTTTTCAGTTGGAGGTTTTCCGTCAAACACAAATATTGGTATTACGTTATAGTGTTTGAAAATAGACAACATTAAATACATATTTTCAATTAAACATTCATCCCCTACAAATTTGTATATGTATATACTTATATCAACCGCTATTTTTTTACCAGATAAATGACTTACTGGAACACATTTAACTGACTCGGTAGTGCAGTTGTCTCTTATAAATCGGTTTAAATTTCGGATTCCCATTTTTATTTAATTTATTTTTGGCTTGTTATGAATGAACGGTAACATTATAAATCATTTTTTTTATAAATGTTGATTATATTTTGTATGTCTTGTAAAAAAAATTGAAATAAAATTCAACAAATGTTACAACATTATTAAATACTTAACAACAACAGACCGATAAAATGGAAACCAGACAACAAGTGAGAGAAAACATACTATACGAAAAAAATGCGTTGTATGAAGTCAATATTGATTTTGACGATGCAAGTGAAGCATGGAAAGCAAATAAAAAAAGCACTGGAAATGGATGTTACAAATATGTTTGTGGACACATATCTTTGAAAACTGGAACAAAATGTATGAGAGAACTTAAGGATAGTTGCGATAAATGTCACTACCATAGAAAAAAATAAATTTATTCTATATTTAATATATAAAAATGACTTCCAAAGAAAAACCAATACAAATAACTTTGATATATACTCCATACCAACAACAAAAAATAAAAAATATCAAAACATTCCTTACATACCTATACAGAAATCAGTTAGATGATATAATACTTCACACGAAAGAAGATGATGCATTAAACAATTATTCAGCTTCTGACCAAAATACTGGAGCAAAAAATGTAAAATATTATGAATTAAAAACCGCATTAAGAGACCATGACGCAATAATGAACGGTATTATGTTGTTAGACAGACAAACAGAATCAATGAACGTTAGCAATAATGAAAAAATGAAATTTTATAACGAGGTTGTTGAAAAATACAAAACCGACGGATATTATGATTTAATTAAAACAAAACTTGGATTAAATGAGAATGATGTAAAATTATACTTACCACTACTTAGAATTCTGCTTCATATTTATAATAGTAAAAACTGGTATGATAAAGAAAATCTTGATGAAGTAATTAATGATGTACTTAGTGACTATATGGAATGGAATGAAACTCAAAATTTAGACTATAATCAGTATGTTGATTTTAAAGGTGGAAAACGTAATTATAGGAGAAAAACAAGGAAAAATAAAAGAAAATCTAAAAAATCAATAAAATCAAAAAGAAAAAACAAAAATACTCGTAAAAAATAATTTTTTAATTTAATACATTATTATAACTCAAGAGACTATAATAATGTTTGGTTTCATTTTTACAAGACACATCAACTCAAGTGAAACAAATGAATACTGGAAAGAATGCATTCGTTGCATAAGAAAACACTACAAAGATAATATTATAATGATTATTGATGATAATAGCTCAGTTGAACATATTACAAATGATAATGTTGATTTAAAAAACTGTTTTATAATTCAGAGTGAATATCCAAAACGAGGAGAGATATTAGCATATTATTATTTTTATAAATATAAATTATTTGATAAAGCTGTTATCATTCATGACTCCATTTTTTTACAACAAGATATTTCTCAACAAATAAACGATGTAAGTAACGTTAAATTTTTATGGGATTTTAAAAACAAACACGACGATAATTTATTGAAAGAATTATTTTTAATAAGTAATTTAAAAAATGATAAGTTTGAAAATAATGATAATTTATCAACACTTACAAATTTATATTTACAGAAAGAAAAATGGCTAGGTTGTTTTGGAGTAATGTCTGTGATAACTTATCAGTTTTTAAATACATTGGTAGAAAAATATGATATATTCAACTTACTAAGTGTTGTTGAAACACGTGAAGACAGATGTTCGTTAGAGAGAGTATTTGCTATAGTATGTTATGTAAATAACAACTATTTTATAGATAGTTCACCTTCAATTTTTGGAGAAATAGTTGATTATAGATTTTTAGGAATGCCATTTCATTATACTTATCGTAATTATTTTTCCGATAAAAAAATATTTGATATACCAAAAATTAGTAAAATTGTAAAAGTTTGGAGTGGTAGGTAAATTATCCTAACTCACAGAGAGACATTCTCATATTGGATAGTGCAAACTCAATACCTTCATTTGTTTTTTTATTATGTTTCATTTTTTTCAATTTAACAATGAATTTTTGCATACAGTTAATAGAGTCAGTCATTGATTTGGTTTTGTAGTTTGTTTTTATAAAATCACAAAATTCTTCCAAGTTTTTATTTGTTTTTTTAAATTGTAGGAGAGAAAAATTGTTTTTACTACACCAAGATAAAAATCCTTGGTAGTTATTCATTAATATTGGACGTATAATATAGTAAGACAGTATATTTGAGTTTTCCTTGTAGAGTGTGTTTCTTAACGCAACCGATTCTGCTTTTTTTGAATACAAGTCTTTGTAAGTCAAACCCATAAAATCAAGTGTTTTTACTAATTGAAAAAAGCCGTAGGTTCTCTCAAAGTTTATGAAAAAATCAAAATTAGATAAAAGTTCATTCATTAACTCACTTTCAGATAGTGATCTGTTTTGTTCATTTATTTTATTCGTTGTTAGATAATAACTACAAAATACAGCGTTCATTAATTCTGCCCAAAACTCGGTATAAGCTTCATATAAATTTACATTGGAATTTATTGGAAAAAGATTTAATATTCTCTCTTTACATATACTTGATTGACTGTTCATATCAGAAAAATCAAGCGCGAAATTATGAAATGTCTCGTGCATTAATACTTTAAACCATTCTTCTTTTCTGAAAATAACAATTTCTGAATTTGCTGGACAAGTATGAGTAAAAGCGGTGTTTACATTATTTTCACCTAAAATATGAATATTGCTGCTTGGTAATTTTTTTTTCAAACTTGTAAAGTAAATATACAAAGTAATATTCTTTGAGCATTTTTTTGAAGAATACTCATTTATTATGTACAACCACACTAAAATTTTTTCAACATACTCGTTATAGTAGTCAATTTGTAGTTGGGGATTTGTTTCTTCAACTATGAAAAGGATATTAATATTTCTGTCAAAGAGAGAAAAAGTATATGATAAAGAGTAATTAGTTGCAGTGTCAATATGTTCTCTAATTTCTTTAGGAAAACTGCTTGCGTTAAATGTTTTTGGTTTAGGAACTTGTGATATGTTAACTATTTTTTCAATATTTATTTTATAGAATTTAGAACCTTCCGTTTGTTTCTTTAGCTTAATTTCATTATCAGCGTGTTTTAACTCTTTGAAAAGTTTTGTAATCGTTTTTCTTGTTTTATCTGTTTGTTCAACGTGATTTATACATTTATTGTCTAAAAAAAATGACATTAAATTTTTACTAGTATTCGTTAACTTATTCATTCTCTCTACTCTTATATATTATTATACATTATTTAGTTATTTTTATTATATTTTTTATTTATATAATTATATTATGGAGAATAATGACGAGGAACTAAAGTTGGAAGCAACTTGTGACTGTGAAAACTGTCAATGTGATGACTGTCAGTGTGAAAATTGTAAATGTAAACAACCTACTTCAACTGAATCGGATCTTGTTAGTGAAGAAGAAGCAGTGGTTGATCCAGAAGTTGTTGAAGAAGAACCAGAAGTTGTTGAAGAAGAACCAGAAGTTGTTGAAGAACCAGAAGTTGTTGAAGAACCAGTTGTTATTGAAGAACCAGTTGTTGTTGAAGAACCAGTTGTTGAGCCAGAAGTTGTTGAAGAAGAACCAGAAGTTGTTGAAGAACCAGTTG
>Ga0114966_10000434_pt1 | contig 40944 bp, 35 predicted proteins | sample M_130207_XF_Meta_FD_87029 | JGI IMG/M metagenome (GOLD analysis project Ga0114966, IMG submission 87029) | Freshwater microbial communities from Lake Montjoie, Canada to study carbon cycling - M_130207_XF_MetaG | ecosystem: Environmental > Aquatic > Freshwater > Lake | place: Lake Montjoie... | reverse complement strand
GCAAAACTTATTTCTTAGATTCCCTAATTAACGTATTTTTGCCGCCCTATATGGAGGGCGTAGCTCAGTAGGTTAGAGCGACAGTTTGTGGATCTGTAGGTCGTGGGTTCGAGACCCATCGTTCTCCCCAAAACCTACTTCTCCCGATCAATCGGGAAGGAGTAGGTTTTTTCAGTTAAATACAATGTATGAATGCAATTGTTATTTCTTTATTAACAGGATTGGTCACTTGGTTCATTTCATGGAGCTATAGTAAGCTACTTTTTTTCCCAAAAATTCCTCTTTCCATTGGCAAGTATCAATTTGAAAGCCCTTTGCATCAAATGATTAAAAAATTACCCATTGAATCCTTGATAGAACAACAAAAAGCAAATTCATTTACAACTATTTTGCCTTTAATAGATAGCAACTTGGATAGTTTTTTTAAAGAACGCTTGGTACAAAAAATGCCTATTGTTTCTATGTTTATAGGTGATAAAACGATTGCTCAACTAAAAGAAGTGTTTATGGAAGAGCTTCGTCAGCTTTTCCCTAATTTAATTAGCCAGCTATCTAAAAGTATTCAACTAGACTTTTTGTCTACCCTTTCTTTAAAATGGGCGCCAATTCTTGAAACAGTTTTAATGAATGCCACTCAAAAACTAAGGTGGATTAGTTTTTTAATAGGTGCTATTTGGGGATTTATTATTTACCTTTTTTTGACACATCTATAATTGCCGTTTATACATTCTACTAGCCATTCTTAGATTAGATACGTGATATTTGCAAATCCAATAAACCAGAGACCCTAAAACGTATCCTAATAAATATGAAATACATTTATTTACTCCTTAGCTTTTTTTTGATTGAACAATCCGGATTTTCGCAAATACCAGGTGGCGCAAGAGCCGGTGGTGGCAACATGAATATGGGACATTTTTACGGTAAAATTATTGACGCCAATAAAAAAGGAATTGAGGGAGTTACGTTACAAATAAAAGGATCCAAATTTGATCCTGTAAGTAAAAAAAACACTGAGGCTATTTTAGGAACCATGTTAACTGCTAATAACGGTGATTTTAGTTTTGAAAATTTACCTCTTATGGGCAATTTTAAATTGATGATTACAGGGGTAGGCTACAAAAAAATAGAAAAGCAAATAAACTTTGGAATTAAAATGGGTGGAGGCCAAAGCATGCAAGAAATGATGGCATTAGTGGATAAGGATTTAGGAAATATTAAAATTGAAGAGTCGGCAACCGATTTACAAAGTGTAACAGTTACTAGCACCGCTAGGCCTCAATTTGAAATGGGCATAGATCGTAAAATATTTAACGTTGATAAAAATTTAATTAGTACAGGTCAAACTGCTGTGGAAGTAATGAAGAGTATCCCCAATTTAAATGTAGATATTGATGGGAATGTTACGCTTCGAAATGCTGCCCCTACTCTTTTAATCGACAACCGACCTACTACTTTAACGATGGATCAAATTCCTGCAGATATTATTGACAAAGTTGAAATTATTACCAATCCTTCTGCTAAGTATGATGCTTCTGGTGGTAATGCCGGTATATTAAATATTGTTTTAAAGAAAAATAAAAAGAACGGTTATAATGGTGGCATTAGAACAGGATTAGATATGCGTGGAAAATTCAATGGTGGTGGTGACATGAATATCCGAAACAATAAAGTCAACTTCTCCTTAAGTGCCAATATATTTGGACGTAAATCAATATCTAATAGTACAAATAATAGAGAAATTTTAGGAGGCTCACTGCCAAGCTCTATAAATACGATTAATGATAACACAAGTAATGGATCTTTTAATTTTTACCGTGCAGGCCTAGATTACTTACCCGATAATAGAAATAGTTTTTCATTTTATGGTAGTCTCTCGCAAGGAGGGTCATTATCGAGTGGAAATCAAATCATTGATTCTTTAAAACAAAATATTAAAAAATCAATACTATATGATAATAGTTCAAACTTTGCCTATTATAATAAAGGGGCACAAATAGGTTATAAACATTTATTTGCAGAACAGGGCCATGAATTAACTGCAGATTTTAACTACAATAGTGCCTCTAATGATAATTCGTCTATCATTAATTCGAGCTATCTAAACCAAGAAAGTAGAGGTGCTGGTGATAATAAAAATTACACTACTAATATCGACTATACTCGTGAGTTTAAAAATGCGTTAAAATTTGAAACAGGTATCAGGTACAATGCAAGAGATGAATACAATAGTAGGGACCAATTTAGAAACAATATTCCTTTAATTAGTATAAGTACTAAATACAATTACGGCGAAAATATTTTAGCTGGTTACGTTAATTTAAACGGGAAAAAGAATAACCTTAGTTACCAAATTGGTTTAAGAGCCGAAAACAGATCCTACACAGTAGATGTACAAAATCACCAAGGAGTTGATTCATTACATTTCAAAAAATCATTTCCTATTTCTTTATTTCCAAGTGCTTTTGTAACGTATAAACTAAATGACAAACAAGACATTCAATTGAATTATTCTAAGCGTATCAACGCCCCTAACTTTTTTCAATTGCAACCTTTCGCCGATTATACCGACCCTTTGAATATCACCGTGGGTAACCCTAATTTAGCTCCTCAGTTCACTCATTCATTTGAATTAGGCTATAATAATGCTTATCAAAAGGGATCTAACTTTTTAGCCAATGCTTATTATAAATACAGTACCAACTTAATCACCAATTATATCTATAAGGCCATCAACCCGATCACTAATGATAGTGCCTTTTACAGCTCCTACATCAATGCCAACACAGCCATTACTTATGGACTTGAATTAAGCAACAAAACAGCCATCACAAAATGGTGGGATATGAATTTAAGTTTTAATTTATTTAATTCTTCGATTCAAGCAACTATACCTGGCCAAGATGTAAATAATAATCTAACCAGCTGGTTTAGTAAGATGAACAATACTTTTAAATTTTCTAAAGGGTATTCCTTCCAATTTAGTGGTCAATACCAAGCAAAAACCATTTTACCTCCGGGAGGAGGCGGTCGTGGTGGTGGAGGTGGATTCGGTGGAGGTGGCGGTTTTGGTGGATTCGGTGGACCACAATCTACTGCTCAAGGTTATAATTTACCTTATTACGACTTTGATATGGCCATTAAAAAAGATTGGACTTTATCTGGTGGCCGCACTGCTAGTTTATCAGTTAGTGTAAGCGATGTATTCAAAACAAGAATTAATAAAACTTATTCAGAGAGCCAATACTTTATACAAAACGTAACTAGAGTAAGAGATCAACAATTTTTTAGACTTAACTTCTCCTACCGTTTTGGAAAATTTGATGTGAATTTATTTAAACGTAAAAATAATAAATCTGAAGAGGGCGGCGGAATGGACCAAATGCCTCAACAATAAATTTAATTCCCAAACTATAAATACTTAACCCAGAGGTAAACTTACTAAAGTTTATTTCTGGGTTTTTCCTTCTAGCATAGGTACAAAAGAGAAAGTATCAAAAGCTTCTCGTTTTACAGTGCCATCTTTTTTCTTGGTCAATCGAAGCATGCGTTGAGCTGTCTCAGATTCATCTAATGGTATTATCATCTTCCCGCTTACCTTTAACTGTTCCCATAATTTTTCGGGGATTTTTGGAGCAGCTGCGGTGATTAATATTTTGTCAAATGGCGCTAACAAAGGCAAACCTTCAAATCCATCACCAAAGAAAAATTCTATATTGGGATATTGATTCTTAAAAAGATAAGTAGGCGTTTGCTCAAATAGTTGTTTTTGCCTTTCGATAGTATATACTTTAGCCCCCAATGCAGCCAATACCGTAGTTTGATACATACTTCCGGTGCCAATTTCAAGCACTTTATCTCCTTTCTTAATTTGAAGCAGCTGTGTTTGATAAGCAACTGTATAAGGCTGAGAGATGGTTTGATCGGAAGCAATAGGAAAGGCACGATCCTCATAGGCGATTTTATCAAAGGCAGAATCTAAAAAATAATGTCTTGGAATAGAATGAATGGCTGCTAAAACAGATTCGTCTGTGATGCCCTTTTCTTTTAAAATTTCTACTAATTTTTTTCTAAGCCCTTTATGCAAATAAGTATCTACTAAATCTTCCAATTTTCTCATGCTGATATTTAATTTAAATGCATAGAAGCAATGATTCCCTTTATTTTTTCTTGTAATTGTTGGTATTGTGTATCAAATGAAGCCTTGTCTTTTAAATTTGTTTGCACACTAAAATAAAATTTTATTTTAGGCTCTGTCCCACTAGGTCGGGCAGAAATTTTACTACCTTCTTCTGTAATAAATTGCAACACATTGCTTTTGGGCAAATTAATTTTCCAGGTTTCCCCAGTTTGTAAATTTTTGCCTACTTGCATTTCGTAATCTAATAAGGTAACGACTGCCGCATTATTAATGCTAGCAGGCGGCGATTGCCTATACCCTTCCATCATATTGGCTATTTCCTGTTGGCCATTCATTCCTTTTTTAGTGATGCTGATAAGTGTTTCATAATAGAAACCATATTGAATATACAATTCAATCATCTTATCAAACAAGCTTCTTCCTTTACTTTTTTCATAAGCGGCCATCTCACACAATAAAGCCACTGCACTTACTGCATCTTTGTCTCTGATTTGATCGCCTATCATCAGCCCAAAACTTTCCTCTCCTCCAATGATATAATTTTCTTTGCCCTCTTTTTCTTTGATTAATTCTGCAATCCACTTAAATCCAGTAAGAACATTGTAACAGTTCACCTTATTTTGTTTTGCCACCTGATTGATCATCTCTGTGGTTACAATAGTTGTAATGACCATATCGTTTGGCTTAGCAATTCCCTTTGCCTTGCGCGCCTCCATCATATAAGCAAATGCTAAAACGGCGGTTTGATTTCCATTCATCAGTACCCACTCGCCTTTATGATTCTTAACCCCCACGCCCACTCTGTCTGCATCAGGATCGGTTCCCAATAATATATCTGCATCCAAAGCCTTTGCTTTAGCTAATCCAATACTCATGGTTTCGCTTTCTTCTGGATTGGGATATAGGACAGTAGGAAAATTTCCGTCTGGGATAGATTGCTCCTCTACTACATGCACATTGGTAAATCCAAATTCGGCCAATGCTTTTGGAACCAAGGTGATACCTGAACCATGAATAGGGGTATAAACAATTTTTAAATCATTTTGAGCCACTATAACTTCAGGATATACACTTAATGATTTAAGCATGGTTAGATAAGCTGCATCCATCTGCTTACCTATAAGTTGAATATTCGCTTCGCCTCCATTCCATTGTACATCATCAATAGATTGTATGACTTCTACTTCGGAAATTACATTTTTATCATGCGGTGGCACCAATTGACCCCCATCCATCCAATAGGCTTTATACCCATTGTACTCTTTTGGATTGTGGGAAGCAGTGCATACGACCCCTGCTTTACAATTTAAATTTCTAATAGCAAAGCTCAATTCAGGTGTAGGTCTTAATGCTTCAAATAAATAAACGGTGAACCCATTGGCTGCAAAAACCTGCGCAGTAGTTTCGGCAAAAAAACGAGCATTATTTCGACTATCATGTCCAATGGCAACTGAAATTTTTTCATTAGGATATACTTTCATTAAATAATTGGAAAATCCTTGTGTCGCCATTCCAATAGTATATTTATTTATGCGGTTGGATCCTACCCCCATCAAACCCCTTAACCCTCCAGTTCCAAATTCTAGATTTTTATAAAAAGAATCTTCCAGCTCAGCCGGTTGGGTGGCTTGCAAATTTCTAATAGTTTGCTTGGTAAGTTCATCATAATTCCCCGCTAACCAACTGGCCACTTTTTCTTCTATCGCTTGACTCATATGTGCTTATTAATAGGCAATTTTAAGAAATAATTAGTACATCTCCAATTAACCCTACATGTGGTTAAAAACAGATTCATTTTAGTAAAATTAGCAATAAAATAAGCGTAAAACTTGAATATCAGGAACCACCATTTTAAACTGTTACTAATTTTGCATTATTTGAGGGCATTTTAGGTTTTTGGCTTTACAAAATGGGTTAATTTTGTATCCATACCACTTATTCAATCAAAATGGCCCTTATTTCTCCGATACTATTTTTACTATTCACCGTGCTAGCTGCATCGCTTTTTATCAAGAATTTATTACGTATTCGAAGTAATATTTTAATGGGTAAAGATTTTTCCGCCAACGACCACCCAACTGCAAGATGGAAAAATGTATTTTTATTGGCATTGGGTCAGAAAAAAATGTTTCGAAACCCCATTGTGGCTATTTTACATTTATTTGTTTATGTTGGATTTGTAATTATTAATATCGAATTAATTGAAATTGTGTTGGATGGATTATTGAGCACCCATCATTTATTTGAACCTTATTTAGGGACTGTTTATCCCTTTTTGATTAATGCATTTGAAATACTAGCCCTATTGGTACTTATTGCCTGTATTGTTTTTTTAGTCAGAAGAAACATTTTAAAATTAAAAAGATTTATCAGTAAAGATTTAAATGGCTGGCCAAGATCTGATGCCAATTATATCTTAATTGCGGAAATTATACTCATGAGCTTGTTCCTGCTGATGAATGCCTGTTCAACAGAAAATAATTTTATTATCTCAAATCAGTTACAACCCTATTTAAAAGGAATAAGCACTGGTCATTTAATAATCATTGAAAAAACAGCTTGGTGGTTACACATCTTGGGCATCTACGCCTTCATGAACTACTTACCTTATTCAAAACATCTACATATTCTTTTGGCTTTTCCCAATGCCTATTATGCCCCACTGGTTCCCAAAGGGATGATGCACAATATGCCTGCTGTTCAAAACGAAGTTCTATATGCCATGCAGCCCGAAATGGCACCTACTGATGCAGCTGCCCCTGCTAGTTTTGGTGCTAAAGATGTGATGGACTTAACTTGGAAAAATTTAATGGATGCTTATAGTTGCACCGAATGTGGCAGATGCTCTAGTGCTTGTCCAGCAAATAGCACAGGCAAGCTATTAAGTCCTCGTAAAATTATGATGGCAACCAGAGACCGATTAGAAGAAGTTGGTAAAAATGTAATACTTAATAATAGTTTTAAAGAGGATGGCAAGTCCTTATTGAATGATTACATTAGCGTGGAAGAATTGAGAGCCTGTACTACCTGTAATGCTTGTGTGGAAGAATGCCCTGTAAGTATTTCTCCTTTAGATATTATTATAGAATTAAGAAGATCTTTAATCATGGAACAAAGCAGTGCACCTCAAGAATGGAATGGCATGTTTAGTAATATTGAAAATAATTTTGCACCTTGGAAATTTGCACCAGACGATAGAGACGCCTGGACAAAACAAGTATAAACGAGTAAGTCATGAAAGTAAATACAATGGCAGAAATGATGGCGAGTGGAACCATCCCCGAAGTATTATTTTGGGTAGGTTGTGCGGGGAGCTTTGATCAAAGAGCTCAAAAAATTACCAAAGCCTTCGCAACTATATTAGATAAAGCTGGCGTACAATATGCCATCTTGGGGAAAGAAGAAGCCTGTACTGGAGACCCTGCTAGAAGAGCAGGCAATGAATTTATGTTTCAAATGATGGCTTATCAAAATATCCAAATACTCAATGGCTATAATATAAAAAAAATTGTCACTACCTGCCCTCATTGCTTTAATACCTTAAAAAATGAATACCCCGCTTTGGGCGGCCATTATGATGTGATTCACCACACTCAATTTTTACAAGAGCTCATTGAAAATGGAAAAATAAAATTCACAGATACCAATGAATGGAAGGGGAAAAAAATCACTTACCACGATAGTTGTTATTTAGGTAGAGCCAATGATATCTACGAAGCCCCAAGAAAAGTGTTGGAAAGTTTAGAAATGGAATTAGTAGAAATGAAAAGATGCAAATCAAAAGGATTATGCTGTGGAGCAGGCGGTGCCCAAATGTTTAAAGAAGAAGAAAAAGGAGACAAATGTATTAATATCGAAAGAGCAGACGAGGCGTTGGCTACTCAAACGAATTTTGTTGCTGCAGCTTGTCCATTTTGTAACACCATGTTAACTGATGGTATTAAAAATAGAAAAGAAGAAGTGCCTACAGAAGTGTTAGATATTGCTGAAATAATTGCACAAGCGATACAATAGGATCCAATTGATATTAAAATAAATAATTAAAATGATTGTTGACTTAGCTACCCTACTCCCCGAAAATTTTCATCCTTTATCTAAGGTATGGATTTATCAAAGTAATAGAATTTTTGCCATGGGGGAATTGTTTCAAGTGGAAGAACTCTTGGAACAGTTTACCGAAAACTGGAAAAGCCATGGCGCTCCAGTGAAAGGTTTTGGCACTATTATCTATGGACAATTTGTTATTTTAATGGCGGACGAAAGTCAAACAGGTGTGGGTGGTTGTAGTACCGACAGTTCGGTGCATGTTATTAAAGCCATAGAAAAATTAACGGGTGTACAAATGTTTAATAGAGAATTATTGGCTTTTTTGGTCAAAGACCGCGTACAAACCATACCACTTAACCAAGTGGGTTATGCATTAGAAAATGGATTGTTACAAAAAGATACTTTGTACTTTAATAATTTAGTGAGCAATAAAACTGCAATGGAAAAAGATTGGTTGCAGCCGATTGGAGAAAGTTGGTTAGCCAAAAAATTCATCCAATAGCCCATAAGGATTGATCAAATAGATTCTATTAAAAAGCCCTCCGATTAATCGGGGGGCTTTTTAATACTTTTTATATAAAAAATTTATTTGATCGAATTTTCAAGTGCTTTTACTAAATCATCCCCTCTTAAATCTCTTCCAATAACCACGCCATTTGGATCGATTAAAAAACTAGCTGGTATAGATTGTATTCCAAATTGTACCGCTACTTCATTGTTCCAATATTTTAAATCACTTACATGCGTCCATGTTAACCCGTCTTTCTTAATGGCATCTAACCATTTTGTTTTATCCTGGTCTAAGGATACACCCAATACCGTGAAATTTTTATCCTTGAATTTATTGTAGGTTTTTACCACATTCGGATTTTCTGCTCTACAAGGACCACACCAGCTTGCCCAAAAATCGACCAATACATATTTTCCTCTCAATGAAGACAAGCTCACCGACTTTCCATTGACATCATTTTGTTTAAAATCGGGCATCACGGAACCCATCTTACCTACCCCAGCCGTTTCCATTGATTTTTCAATCACCAAAGCAAAAGGACCTTTTTTAGCTTCCCCTGTTAAAAGAGCATAATAATCACTCAATGTTTCTTTAACCGATGGGAATATATTTGCAAATTGGAATAAGAAAAAAGTTGTCACTGGTGACTCATTGTACTTTTTACTTAATGCAACGTATTCATCAATAATTTTTTTTGCTTCTAGCTCCGCTTTTTTAGTAATAGAATCTTTTTTGATGCTATTTTTTTCATTTTCCGCTACCGATAACATATTAAAATAAGCAAGCATTTTAGGGTCTAAATTTTTCATAAACGACTGATACAATTCTTGGCTAGCAGATCCTTTATATACAATTTCATTTATTTTTTGAACATCCCCTTCCATAGCAAGTTGGTCATTGCCTACAAAAATGGGTATTTGAATTTTTATAGCCTTGAAGGTGATGACGTATATCCCAATATTCTCCGTCTTTGCTTTTAAAACAAATTTCCCGCCCACTACAATGGCAGAGTCTACTTCTTTATTGGCCATGCCATCTAATAAAGCCACTTTAGTTTTTTCAGGAATATTTTTTAAATCTCCTGTAATTTGAAGAGATTGTGCATTTAAATGCAATGATACTATGACCATTAAAAACCCAATCGCTATTTTTTTTAAACTGCTATTCATAAGTTTATTTTTTGTATGATATTTTAAAGTTTTTTAGAATACTAGATCAAATATAAGATTTTATGCTTAGGCCTTATGTCTTTGCTGCAAAACTTTTACAACATCACTTAAGTCAAAGCCTTTTGCCTGTAAAAGTATTAAATAATGGAATAACAAATCGGCCGATTCATCCAAAAACAACTTCTCGTTATTGTCTTTTGACTCTATGACCATTTCTACCGCTTCCTCTCCTACTTTTTGAGCAATTTTATTAACCCCCTTAGCAAAAAGGGATGCTACATAAGAACTGTCTGGAGAAGCAGTTTTTCTTTGTGCAATCACTTTTTCTAACTGATTTAGAAATACGGTATTGTCTTTGAAATTTTCACTGCCCCAGCAAGTATCGGCTCCAGTATGACAAACCGGCCCCACTGGATTGGCCTGAATCAATAATGTATCTTGATCACAATCCGCAGACATACTTATATATTGTAAAAAGTTACCACTTTGTTCCCCCTTGGTCCACAATCTATTTTTGGAACGACTAAAAAAAGTTACTTGTTTGGTTTCTAAAGTTTTATCCACAGCCGCTTGATTCATAAACCCAAGCATCAATACTGTTTTTGTATTGGCATCTTGTACGATTGCGGGCACTAAGCCATCCGCATATTTGGTAAAATTGATATTCATAATGTTTTATTAATAATTTAATTCGTTGTTAAATAAATGCGCCCTGCTTAAACTCTAATAGCTAACCCTTTGTTTATTAAAAAGTTTTTTAAATAGGGTATAGCTACTTCCTTATAATGAAATATACTTGCTGCCAAAGCTGCGTCTGCCTTGCCTGTTGTAAAAACATCATAAAAATGCTCCGCTTTTCCTCCACCACCTGATGCAATAATAGGAACAGGCAACAAGGACGATAATACAGCTGTTATATCTAAAGCAAATCCTTGTTTAGTCCCATCATGACTCATTGAAGTTAATAATATTTCCCCCACCCCTAAATCAACGGCTTTTTTGGCCCATTCGCTAGTCAAACTATCTGTTTTTTGCCTTCCTCCATTTAAATAAACATACCAATGCCCATCGGCTTCCAGTTTTGTATCAATTGCCAAAACCACACATTGACTTCCAAAATTTTTCGCAAAGCGATTAATTATGCTTGGGTCTAAAAACGCCGCAGTATTGATAGATATTTTGTCTGCCCCATTTTGCAACAAAATACTTACATCTTCTTCGGTTTTAATACCACCACCCACTGTAAAAGGAATATTAATACGGTGTGCAATTTTATTGACTAGTTCACTCAATGTCTTACGCTTTTCGATTGTAGCCGTAATGTCTAAGAATACCAGCTCATCAGCGCCTTCCTGTGCATACAATGCTGCTAATTCAATAGGATCACCGGCATCGCGCAACTGTTCAAAATTGACTCCTTTAACAGTACGGCCATCTTTGATGTCTAAGCAAGGTATGATGCGTTTGGTTAACATATTATAAATTAAAACTAGCTAATTCGTTGATAGTTATTTTGTTTTCATAAATAGCTTTCCCTACAATTGCAGCGCTACATCCTATTTCCTCTAATTCAATTAAATCATCTAGCGAACTTACCCCGCCACTAGCAATTAAATGCAAGGTCGGGAATTGTTCCAGTATTTTTTGATACAATTCAATAGAAGGCCCTTGCAGTTTTCCATCTTTTTGAATGTCGGTACAAAAAATTTGCTTCACCCCTTTGTCCATATACAATTTCATAAAGTCAAAAACGGTGATATTGGTTTTTTCTAGCCAACCTCCTATGGCAATTTTTTCATCGAACACATCTGCCCCTAACATAAACACTTTGGCACCAAAACGCGCTATCCATTCTTGAAAAATTTCAGGACTTTTGACAGCCAAACTTCCAATGGTCGCATATTTAGCCCCAGTATCTAAAACAGTTTTTAAAGTAGCTTCAGTTTTGATACCTCCACCAAAATCAATTTTTAATTGAGTTTGATTGGCTATTTTTTCTAGCACTTTCCAATTGACTACTTCCCCAGCCTTGGCTCCGTCTAAATCTACCAAATGTAAACGCATCAATCCAATGCCTTCAAATGCCTTGGCTACTTCTAACGGATTCTCGTTGTATATTTTCTTTTGCGTGTAATCTCCTTCCGTTAATCGAACACATTTGCCTTCAATAATATCTATGGCTGGTATAATTTGCATGTACGTAGTTGTATTTTTTAAAAATCGTTAAATTGAAAGGAAGTTTTTGATGATTAGTTCTCCTACCAGCGCCGATTTTTCTGGATGAAACTGTACCCCATAAAAATTATCTTTTTGCAAAGCACTGCTATAAGCATCTACATAGTTAGTAGTGGCAACGGTATGTTCTCCTATGGAAGCATAATAGCCATGTACAAAATAAGCATAACTATTTTCAGCAACTCCATTAAATAATACAGACTTTAAATTAGAAATCGTATTCCACCCTATTTGAGGTACTTTAATAGTGGCCTCTAAGGGTTTAAATTGTTTTACTTGTTCTTCAAAAATTCCCAAACAAGGAGTATTGTTTTCGGTAGAATGAGCGCACATTAACTGCATGCCTAAACAAATACCCAATACTGGTTGTTCTAAATTTTTTATGAGCCCATCTAATTTACGGTCTTTTAAATATTGCATAGCAGTACTGGCTTCCCCCACTCCTGGGAATATCACTTTGTCTGCAGTTTTAATTTCATTGGCATCATCCGTAACCAATGCAGTTGCACCCAAACGCTCCAATGCGTATAAAACGGATTGAATATTGCCTGCGTTGTATTGTATGATGACTGTTTTCATTTTTTTAAAACTTCTTTTATTAATACCCTAATACTGCATTTAAAAACTGTTTTGTACTTAGTTCTATATCGTCTGCTTTGGACAATACTTGAATATAAGCAGATCCAATAATGGCTCCTTTGGTATAAACAGTAGCCGCATCAAAAGTGGCTTTGTCTTTAATACCAAATCCCACTAAAATGGGGTTCTTCAATTTCATATTTTGTAAACCTTTTAAATAAGTAGCTACTTTTGAAAAATCCTTATCCTTTCCAGTAGTAGCTGAAGAACTTACTGCATATAAAAAGCCAGAACTTAAACTGTCTAATTTTTTTATTCTTTCTGAAGGTGTTTCCGGTGTAACTAAAAAGATAAAATCCAACCCATTTTCTTTAATTATTTCCCCATACAATTGTTCAAACTCAAACAAAGGCAAATCAGGTAAAATTAAACCATCCACTCCTACTTCTTTTGCTTTTTTGCAAAATGCTTCAAACCCATATTGCAAAATCGGATTCATATACCCCATTAAAATAACAGGAATATGAATTTTTTTTCGCATGCTGGCCAATTGCTCAAATAAAACAGGCAATGTCATTCCATTGGATAATGCCTTAATGCTACTGGTTTGTATAACTTCTCCATCTGCTAGAGGATCACTATAGGGCATCCCTATTTCAATAATATTGGCTCCACTAGCTTGCAAACTAGTCATTACTTTAATTGTACTATCTAAATTTGGATAGCCAGCAGTACAATACACATTTAAAACGCGTTCCTTTTTTTCTTTAAATAACTCCTCTAACCTTGACATAATAATTTCGTTTACACTTTATAAATATTGCATATAAGTGGCTAAATCTTTATCGCCTCTCCCACTTAAACAAACCACCACCACATCAGTAGGTTTTAAATTTAATTTAGGCAGCACAGAAAAAGCATGCGCTGTTTCTAATGCAGGAATAATTCCTTCAATTTTAGAAAGGTGAAAGGCCGAAGCCAAGGCTTCTTCATCCGTAGCACTTAAAAAAGTACCCCTTTTACTTTCATATAGAAATGCGTGGAGTGGCCCAATACCTGGATAATCTAAACCTGCAGAAATACTATGCGGCTCTACTACTTGACCATCACTAGTTTGCATTACAATACTTTTACTTCCATGCAAAATACCATGCGTACCCAATTGAGTAGTGGCAGCGCTTAATCCCGAATGTACACCATGCCCAGCTGCTTCTACGGCTAACAATTCCACCGAAGGCTCATTTAAAAAATGATAGAAAGCCCCAGCAGCATTGCTACCTCCGCCTACACAAGCTACTACATGGGTAGGCAACTCCGTTCCGGTTTTTTCTTTTAATTGCTTTCTTATTTCTTCACTAATCACACTCTGAAAACGTGCCACCATATCTGGATAAGGATGTGGCCCAACCACACTGCCAATAATATAATGCGTGTCATTGGGCTCATTGATCCAAGCACGAATGGCTTCATTGGTAGCGTCTTTTAATGTTTTACTTCCACTAATGGCAGGAATCACCGTAGCGCCTAACATTTTCATACGTGCTACATTGGGCGCTTGCCTTTCAATGTCTTTTTCTCCCATATACACAACACATTCCATTCCTTTTAAAGCGCAAACGGTAGCTGTTGCCACACCATGTTGACCAGCGCCAGTTTCTGCAATTATTTTTTTCTTACCCAAGCGTTGTGCTAATAATATTTGTCCAATGGTATTGTTTATTTTATGCGCCCCAGTATGACATAAGTCTTCTCTTTTTAAATAAATGGTAGCACCTATTTCTTTGCTTAATCGCTCTGCTAAAAATAAAGGAGTGGGTCTTCCTACATAGTCTTTTAATAGCTGTTGAAACTCGGCCTGAAAAATAGGATCTTGCATGATTTGCAAATACTGTGTTCTTAAGGTCTCCACATTGCCATATAACATTTCAGGAATATAGGCGCCGCCAAATTCACCATAATAACCTTCTGCAGAAGGATTTTGATAGTCGCTGTTTGTACTAAATAATTGCATCTATAAATGTTTTAATTTTTTCAATATTTTTTACCCCTGGGCTGGTTTCAAATTGACTATTGATGTCTATCACGGCCAAATCTTTTCCTGCTTTGGTTTTGCGCATGACTTCAATGCCATGCATATCATTGGGTCCAATACCTCCACTTAAAAAGTAAGGCTTATTAAAATTTTCATTTTTTATAATTTCCCAATTAAAGTGTTGCCCTGTTCCACCATACATGGAACTGTCTGTATCAAACAAATAACAAGCCGCGGCATTGTCATAAGAACTATAAACAGGTAATGCATTCCCTATTCTAAATACTTTAATAACTGGCACTAATTTGTTTAAACGTGTGCAATAGTCTTCTGTTTCATCCCCATGCAATTGCACCATATCCAATCCAGCTGCTTTTACTATCTCTAACACTTGTTCTAAATTTTCATTCACAAATACCCCAACTTTTTTTGCATGTATGGGTTTAAAAGCAAACAATTGTTCCAATGTCAATGCAGACAATACATATCTTTTTGATGCAGGATAAAAAATAAATCCAATATAATTAACACCCATAGCATCTATTGCTTGGGCTTGTTCTAATTCAGTGATGCCACAAACTTTACATTGCATCCTTTTCGGTTTTAATGGCAGTGGCAAATGCTTCAAAAGCTTTTGCAGGACTAGCCTGTTTCATAAAATATTCTCCCATTAAAAACCCATCAAATCCTTCTTTTTTTAATAACTGGTAGGTAGTTAAATCATAAATACCACTTTCTGCAATACTTAATTTACTCTTGGGTAATTGACTTCTTAATTGTAAAGAGTGTTCAATGTTTACTTCAAAGGATTTTAAGCTTCTATTGTTAACGCCCACAAAATCAACTGCCTCACAGATATGATCTAATTCGGTTTCATCATGCAATTCTAGCAATACTTCCATACCTAATGCCTTGGCACTATTGGCTAAGGATTTGGTCTCAGCAGTGTTTAAACAACTGGCTATTAATAATATGACCGATGCCCCGTAAGCCTTTGCTTCAATAATTTGAAATTCATCAATTATAAATTCTTTTCTCAAAACTGGCATTTCGTTTTGTACGGCTACCGTTAAATCAGCCAAACTGCCTCCAAAAAAAACGGTATCGGTTAATACAGAAACACCTGCTGCTCCAAATTGCTGATAAGCTGTTGTCACTTCTTCCACTGATGCTTTGTTATTTATAATGCCTTTTGAAGGCGACATTCTTTTAAATTCAGCAATAATGCCCGTTGTGTTTCGCGCTTGTAAATTAGCCTTTAAAGAAAGGGGTTTCTTAGCAAACAATGGCATTGCTTCAAGTTGAGCTATCGTAATTTCTTGTTTACGATCTGCTACTTCTTTAAATTTATGCGCTACAATTTTTGCTAAGATATTCGTGCTCATTGTAAACTAATTAATTTTTGTAAACAATTGTTGGCCGTTCCCGATTCTAAACTATTCACTGCTGCTTGAAAAGCTAATTCATAGGTTACATACTTTCCTGTTACAAACAAAGCCATTGCAGCATTAGACAACACAACTGCATTTTGAGACCATGTTCCCTTGCCTTGTATTATATTTTTAAAAATAGCTGCCGCTTCCTCCACCGTTTTGCCTCCATGTAATTCTTGGCTAAATACTTTCTTCTTGCCTAATTGATAAGGGGTCATAATATACTCACCCTTATTGGTAATTACTTTCGTATCGGTTGTTAAAGCAATTTCATCATAACCATCTAAGCTATGTATTAAAGTGAAATCTTTCCCAATGGATTGTAAAACGTAATTGTAAATTCTGGCCATTTCTAAATTATAGACCCCAATTAATTGATACTTTGGTTGTGCTGGATTTACTATGGGGCCTAGCATATTAAAAAAAGTACGCACCCCAATATTTCTTCTTATAGGACCTACCGTTTTTAATGCCGGATGAAATAAGGGCGCATGTAAAAAACATATACCCGCTTCTTTAACTTCTTTGGCTAAAGCCGCTTCTTCATTCTTAAATACATATCCCATTTGCTCCATTACATTGGAAGCGCCACTGACACTTGAAGCGCCATAGTTGCCATGCTTTACTACCGTTTGCCCTGCACCTGCTACAATAAAACAAGCTAAAGTAGAAATATTAAATGTGTCTTTACCATCGCCTCCAGTGCCCACAATATCAATAGCATCGGTAGTACCTACATCTACTTTAACAGCTAAAGAAAGTAAAGCATCTCTAAAACCCATCAACTCCTCTATCGTAATACTACGCATTAAAAATACTGTCACAAAAGAAGTTATTTCATGCTCATTATACATGCCTTGAGAAATTTGCACCAACACTTCCTTGGCTTGCTCTCTTGTCAATGTTTTATGCTCAAATAAATATTGCAATAATTTTTTCATACTTATTTTTTTAACCAGTTTGAAATAATAGTAGCCCCTAAAGGCGTTAAGACACTCTCTGGATGATATTGCACCCCTTTTACATCATAATTTTTATGTTCTAAAGACATGATGTACCCTTGATCATCTTTAGAAGTAATGATTAAATCGGAAGGAAAATTTTTCTCATCCACTACCCAGCTATGGTATCTGCCCACTTCAAATGTATTGGGCATGCCTTCAAATAAACTAGAAGGTGATGTTACATGAACGGGTGTGGCAATACCATGATACACTTTGCTTAAATTAGTCAATTGTCCTCCAAAAGTTTCTCCAATAGCTTGTTGTCCCAAGCAAACACCTAATATAGATTTAGAAGCTGCGTATTCTTTTAATAAGGGTAGTAATAAACCAGATTCTTCTGGCAAACCTGGGCCTGGCGATAATAATATTTTATCAAATGCCTTCACCTCTTCTAATGCAATCTCATTATTTCTGTGCACTTCCACCAAAGCTTTAGGTGCCATTTCTCTTATCAACTGTACTAAGTTGTAAGTAAAGGAATCGTAATTATCAAAAACTAATATTTTCATTTTCACTCTTTTCTTTGTTCAAATAATTATTCATGTATTTTTTCTGCTAATAAAATGGCCGTTTTTAAGGCATTCAATTTATTATTCACTTCCTGCAATTCATTTTCAGGGATACTAGCCGCTACCACTCCCGCACCTGCTTGATAGGTTAAAGTGTTTTGCTTACTTAAAAAAGTACGTATCATTATAGCCTGATTGCAGGATCCATCAAATCCTACAAAGCCAATACATCCTCCATAATAAGATCTTTTAGTAGGCTCAATAGCATCTATCAATTGCATCGCTTTAAATTTGGGGGCACCACTTAAAGTGCCTGCAGGAAATGTTTTAGAAACCAATTGCAATGGATTGGCATCCTTCGCCACTTTTCCTTCTACTTCACTCACCAAATGAATCACATGACTATAATAATGTACTTGTCTATATTGTTTCACCTTTACTTCTGTACAAACACGACTTAAATCGTTTCTAGCCAAATCAACCAACATTACATGCTCCGCATTTTCTTTAGGATCATCTAATAATTTCTGTGTCATTTCAGCATCTTTACCCTCATCCCCCGTTCTTTTAAATGTACCTGCAATTGGATGAACAATTGCTTTGCCATTTTTAATAATGATTTGCGCTTCTGGCGAAGACCCCATTAATTTATAATCGCCATAATCGAAGAAAAATAAATAAGGCGAAGGGTTGATATTTCTTAAAGTTCGGTATACATTGAATTCGTCTCCTTGGAAACTTTGTTGGAAACGTCTGCTTAACACTATTTGAAAAACATCGCCACGCATACAATGCTGAATGCCTTTTTTAACTGCTTCACGGTACTCGTCATCGGATAAATTGGAAGTTTCTGAGCCTTGTATGGAAAAAGGATATTGAGGTACATCTTTACTCTTAATAAACGATACCAAAGCTTCATGTTCTGAAACAATGCCTGCTAATTTATTTTCGCAAATAAAAATTTCATCTTTAAAATGATTAAAAGCAATCACATATTGATACAATCTATAGCGCATCAATGGAATCAAAGGTACCCCTTCTTTAAATTGAATGGTATCAAAAAAAGGAATCGCATCATAAGCAGTATACCCATACAAGCCTTGCGCAAAAACAGCTTCTTTTACTTCCGCCCCATTCATTTCATATTGTTGCATATAAGACCAAATACGATCTGGTGCAGCATGCACCTCCTTAATAACTTCTTTCTCTGGCTCTTGATTGGGATACTTGTATTCGATTTCATTGAAGGAAGAAATTTCTATTCCTCCAATTGCATTGACTCCAATAAAAGAATAACTATTTTCAGAAGCATGCGAATCAGTACTTTCCAATAATATAGTATCCCTGAATCGATCTCTCAAACGCAGATAAATGCCTACGGGCGTAAATGTGTCTGCCAACATTTTGGTGACAGTGGTGGTAATATTAATTTTTTGCATCTTTCTATTCTTCGGTCTTTCGTTAAAAAAACAAACCCCAACATTGCTGTTAGGGTTGATGTATAATTTGACAATATAGTTATGTCACTACAATACCCTAACGGATTTTGTATGCCACCACCATATATTGTTTGTTTGTTTCATTGTATGGCAAATTTAAGGAAATGGGCTTTTTCTACCAAATAAACCTATCCAGGACACTATCAGTCGTTAGGCCTTACAAAACCCCTTTGGTACTGGGCAATTGGTCACTAGCTGGATTTCGTCTAACCGCCATTTTAATGGCTTTAGCAAAAGCTTTAAAAATAGCCTCAATCTTATGGTGTTCATTCTCCCCCTGACAGCTTATGTTCAAATTGCATTTAGCGGCGTCACTGAAAGATTTGAAAAAATGGAAAAACATTTCTGTTGGCATCTCCCCAACTTTTTCTCGGGTAAAACTAGCATCCCATACAATCCAATTACGTCCTCCAAAATCAATCAACACTTTAGCTTCGGCTTCGTCCATTGGCAAAGCATATCCATAACGTTCCATCCCTCTTTTATCGCTTAGTCCTTTTGCAAAAGCCTCACCCAAAGCCAAGCCCACATCCTCTATAGTATGGTGCTCATCAATATGCAAATCACCATCGCATTGTATAGTTAAATCAATAGACCCATGTCTTGCAATTTGCTCCAGCATGTGATCAAAAAAACCTAGTCCTGTATGAATTTTTGCGTTCCCTTTACCATCCATATTTAAGTCAATGCTTATTTTTGTTTCCTTGGTATTACGCTCATGCTTTACCATGCGTAAGCCTAATTTTAAAAAAGAATAAATAGCAGCCCAACTATTGGTTTCAAAAGCAATGGTGCTGCTCAATTCTTTTTCTTGATCAGCGGTAAGACTATGATTTGGAGTAGTAAGATAAATGGCTTTGCATCCTAAATTTTTTGCCAATTGAATATCGCTCCATCTATCTCCAATTACATAAGAATTAGCTATATCAAATTCTTTATTGTTTACTAAATGTTTTACCAGCCCAATACCTGGTTTACGAGTGGGTGCATTATCCTTTGCAAAACTGGTGTCAATGTGAATTTCATCAAATACAAAGCCTTCTCCAGATAAAGTCCTAAGCATTAAATGTTGAAAAGGTTCAAACTGCTCTAAAGGATAAGCAGCTGTACCTAAGCCATCTTGATTGGTGACCATTACTTTATAATAGCCTAATTCCGATGCAATTTTTTGTAAATGGGTAATAGCACCTCCAACAAAAATTGTTTTTTCTATGGAATCAATTTGAAAATCAGTTATTGGTTCTTCTAAAATAACCCCATCCCTGTCTATGAATAAAATAGGTCGCATTTGTTTTAATTATCCTTTTGGTAACTTAATTACTTTTTTTTGACCTTGTTTTTGATGATTGCTTTTTTCACTTCAGCAATGGTAACCACGCCGGCTTTATTGGACCAACTATTTCTTATGTAACTTAACACATCAGCAATAGCGTCTTCCTTTAAATCTGGCATAGCAGTCATCGCATTATTATAATACATGCCATCAAGTGCAACACGTTCATCATATCCATTTTGAATAATCTTCACCATTCTAGCAATATCTTTTCCATTAACATTGGTAGAACCATCTAATGGAGGGTTCATATTAGGAACGCCTCCCCCATCTGATTGATGACAAACCAAACACCTGGTTTCATATATTTTTTTGCCGTTGATTAAATTTTGGGCTTGTGCACTACTTGCGCTTACATTCATAAGGATACAAAAGCACAGTATTTTAAAACTTTTTCCTAATTTATTTCCCATTATTTAATTACTCTTTAACGTTTTAATTATTTATTATAACTGATTTTGAAAATAGCTCCTTTAGTATCATCACTCACATATATAGAACCGTCTGGACCTTGCGCTAAACCACAAGGTCTAGCCTTCGCTTTAGCTGTATTGGTCACTTTAACACCCTCTTCCATACCTGCAAATCCATTCGCAAAAATTTCCCACTCACCAGTTGCCTTGCCATTTTTAAATGGAACAAAGGCTACAAAAAAACCTTCTTGAGGAAGTGGCGCTCTATTCCATGAGCCATGAAAAGTAATAAACGCGCCATTTTTATATTTCTCAGGAAATTGATTTCCTGTATAAAACAATACACCCATAGGTGCCATATGCGCAGGGAAAGCAACAGCTGGATCTTTAAATTCTGCAGAACCTTCTTTTTTGCTATCACCACCATATTCTGGAGCAACAATTTTTTTATGTTGACTTGGGTCGTAATATACATAAGGCCAACCGGCATTATCCCCTTCATTTATTTCATAAAACGTTTCTGCAGGTAATTCGGCATTTTGCGCATCTGTATATAAATTAGGATAGAAACTATTTAACTGATCACGTCCGTGTTGTGCAACATATAATTTATTTGTTTGTGTGTTCCAATCCAATCCAATTACATTCCTTAAACCTGTAGCATAACGCTTACCATCTTTATAGGTTTGATTTTGCTTACTACCATCAAATTTCCAAATTCCTCCTGCAGAATCTAAAATAGGGCAAGGCATCATACCTTGAGAGCCTGGCATTCTATTTTTTTCTTGACAAGCATTTGAGTAAGCTCCAATATTTACATAAATATTATTAGCCATATCCAATGTGATTGATTTTGAATTGTGCTCCCTTTTGTCAAGTAACCCACTAACAACAGTAACTGGACTAAGTGGATTGACTACTTCATCTTTACTGTTTAAATCATACTTATAAATAGCTTCATTAGAACTCGCATATAAACTATTTCCTTTTACGTAAATACCTGTTCCGCCATATTTTGCTAAACCATTTATCTTTTCAGCCACTCCGTCATTGTTGGCATCTTCTAGTCTTACAATCGAATTGCCTTCTTTATTAGGATTATTTAATTTTGCAAAAACTACTCCTGATTTAGTAATAGCAATATGTCTTGCACTTCCAATATTATTGGCATACAAACTTGCTTTAAAACCTGCAGGTAATTTCAACCCTGCATTTTCTTGCGCCTTTCCCATGATGGATAGGGCTAATAAGAATAAACTTAAAATTTGTAAAACTTTTTTCATATACTTTAATTGTTTAATTTAAAAATTGATGAGTGTGTAATTTAATTAATTTTCTTTAAAATCAGTCATTTGGAAAAGTAAACTCGATCCATTTGGCCATTGCGTCTATCAAAAGGGTATTCTCCTGTTCGGTTCCTATTGTAATTCTTAAGCTATCACTGCAATTCTCAAGGCTAGAGCGGTCTCTTACTACAATCCCCTGTGTTAATAAATAGTGGTACAATTCGGAAGCTTTGGGTATTTTAACCAATAAAAAATTGGTATCTGATGGGTAAACCTTTTCCACAAAAGGCATAGTTTCGATTACTGCTGCTAGTGCAATACGCATATCTACCAAATGGGTAATCATGTCATTGACTTGTCCCACTTCCTCTAATGCTGACAAGGCCAATTCCTGAGTGACCATACTAATATTATAAGGCGCTTTTACTTTATTCATATACTTTATAATAGCATCGCTTGCAAAACACATCCCTAATCTTAGCCCTGCCAAACCCCAAGCTTTGCTTAATGTTTGTAAGACTACTAAATTGGGATAATCAATTAATGATTGCGCAAATGATTTTTGCTTAGAAAAATTAATATAGGCTTCATCCACTACCACTAAACCATTAAAGTGATTCAATATCGTTTCAATGTCTATCCTATCCAATGAATTTCCTGTTGGATTATTAGGAGAACAAATCCAAATTATTTTTGTTTGTTCGTTCACCAATTGTTCTATATGCGACACATTCAATTGGAAATTAGGAAGTAGCGGTGCCGATTTTATTTCAATATTATTGATATTAGCACCTACTTCATACATAGGATAAGTAGGTGGGCAAATAATTATATTGTCTTTGCCTGGCTCACAAAAAGTGCGAAATAAAATATCAATACACTCGTCACTTCCGTTACCTAAAAATATTTGTTCGGTTTTAATTTGTTTTATAAAAGCCAACCTTTCTTTTACTTTTTTCTGATAAGGATCTGGATACCTATTGTACCATTTGGTCAAGGGCGACCCCAAACTATTTTCATTGGCATCTAATAGTACATTGGCTTCCCCAGTATATTCATCTTTCGCAGAAGAATAGGCTTTCAATGTTTCAATATTAGGCCTTACTGTTTTTTTGATATCAAAATTCATAAATTATATTTTTGAAGCCAACCATTTTAATCTAATACCTACTGCATTGCTATGTGCCTGTAACCCTTCTGCCTCAGCCATTTCAATGACGGTGGGTGCAATATTAGCCAACCCTCTTTCTGTAATTTGTTGGAAGGTTATTTTTTTAACAAAGCTATCCAAACTCACACCACTATAAGCTTTAGCAAACCCATTGGTGGGTAATGTATGATTGGTGCCACTTGCATAATCTCCTGCAGATTCTGGCGAGTAGTTGCCAATGAAAATGGATCCTGCATTGATAATTTTATCTGCCAGTTGCGCGGCGTTGTCAATGGATAAAATTAAATGTTCTGGCGCATATTCGTTGATACAGGCAATGGCCGCTTCTAAATTATTTAACACCATCGCCTTTGAATTTTTTAATGCCTTTTCCGCTAAATCTTTTCTTGGCAATAAATTTAATTGCTGCTCCAATTCTTTTTGAACTGCTTCAACAATCTCTGTTGAACTAGCTATTAACAACACTTGACTGTCTGCACCATGTTCTGCTTGCGATAATAAATCGGCTGCCACAAAAGAAGCAATACAAGTTTCATCTGCCCATACACAAACCTCACTCGGGCCTGCTGGCATATCAATAGCAACGCCTGTTTGTTGCACCAGCTGTTTGGCTGCTGTGACATATTGATTTCCTGGACCAAATATTTTATTGACTTTAGGTATTGTAGCTGTTCCATAAGCCATGGCTGCTATGGCTTGCGCACCACCTATGGTATAAATAGAGGTGACCCCCACCAAAGAAGCCGCATAAATAATTGCTGGATGAAGGCTTCCAAATTCATTGGGTGGTGAACATAAAATAATTTCTTTACAGCCAGCCATTTTTGCAGGAACGCCCAACATTAAAACGGTTGAAAATAAAGGAGCAGATCCACCAGGAATATAAATGCCCACTTTTTCTATCCCTACCGATTTTCTCCAACACCACACCCCAGGCATGGTTTCAATTCTTTCTACTTGCTGAATTTGACTTTTGTGAAAAACTTCAATGTTTACTTTCGACAACTGTATGGCTGTTTTTAAAGCCGGAGTTAGATCATTTTCTGCAGCAGCAATTTGTTCAGGATTTAATTCAAATTGGGTTAAGTTAATTTTATCTAAAGCCAAAGTATAACTTTTTAACGCCTCATCTCCCGTGTTTTGCACTTCGTTGAGTATTAATTGAACTTGAGTCAATAATTGGGATGCATCCATCACTGGCCTCGCCAATAAACTGGGCCAATCTTTTACATCAGGTTCGTTAAATATTCTAATCATTATAAAATCATTTTTTCAATAGGCACTACCAAAATTCCTTCGGCTCCTGCCAATTTTAATTGTTCAATAATTTCCCAAAAATCACTTTCATCAATAACACTGTGAACACTACTCCAACCTGGAGTGGCTAAAGCAATCACCGTGGGGCTTTTCATGCCAGGTAGCAAAGAAATAATTTTATCCAAATTAGCATTGGGCGCATTTAATAAAACATATTTATTTCTCTTTGCCTTTTTTACCGATTCAATTCTAAACAACAATCTATCCAATATTTGTGCAGCTTCTTTATCCAAAGCAGGTCTTTTAATTAACACCGCTTGAGAATTTAAAATAGTTTCTGCTTCTTGTAAGCCATTCATAAATAAAGTAGAGCCGCTACTTACTAAATCACAAATCACATCAGCAAGGCCAATGCCAGGTGCTATTTCAACACTACCACTAATTTCATGTATCTCCGCCTTAATATGATGCTTATCCAAATATCCTTGCACTAAAACTGGATAGCTTGTTGCAATTTTCTTCCCTACTAAATAATTGGGGCCTGTAAATTTTTCATTTTTCATGACAGCAAAACTCAATCTACATTTTCCAAAACCTAAATCATAAGCCACTTCTACTTTTTTGGCCTTTTCGTACACTACATTCTCTCCTACAAAACCTATATCTGCAACCCCATCTTCCACATATTGTGGAATATCATCGTCCCTTAAAAAGAATAGCTCCAAAGGAAAATTGGTCGCTTCCGCTTTTAATTTATTGACTCCATTGCCTATATCAATTCCTGATTCTTTCAACAATTGAATCGAATCATCATGCAAACGGCCCGATTTCTGAATGGCTAACTTTAAACGCATCTTATTTTAATTTATCTTTTTTTACAACTTTAATTAATTTATATACTATATGCCTACTAAAAAGGGCTTACTTGTTAGTAAGCCCTTTGGTTAAATATAGTATAATACCTACACCCATAGCTTACCCCTTGTAGAGCAAATGAAAATGATGTGTATGGTTTATTATTATCATAATGCAAATTTACAACCCTTTTATAAATTACCCAACTAAAAAGAATAAAATTGATTAAATTGCCTTAAGAAAGTTCTTAATTTATAAAACTATCACTTGTTTTTATGCGTATTGTCCCCTTAACCTTATTGTTGACTTCTATTTCTTTGACCTTTGATGCTCAAAAATCAGCTTTAAAGCTTCCAGCCGAAGCACCTGCCTATCCAGTAACCTTTCCTACTCTTTTAGTTAAGAATACTACTAAAAAGTTGGTATGGTCAGACGAATTTAATAAACCTGGTCACCCTGATACCACCAAATGGGCTTATAATATAGGTACCGGAAATAATGGCTGGGGAAATAACGAATTAGAATACTATACCAATAGCGAAAATAATGCAAGAGTTGACAATGGAAATTTAATTATAGAAGCAAGAAAAGAAAATGTTGGAGGACAAAATTATACCTCGGCTAGAATGCTTACGAAAGGAAAAGCAGATTGGACCTATGGACGTTTTGAAATAAGAGCTAAATTACCAGCAGGCCTTGGTTCTTGGCCTGCCATTTGGATGCTGGGTAGTAATATTGATCAGGTAGGCTGGCCCGCTTGTGGCGAGATTGATATCATGGAGCATGTTGGTAAAAGTTTAAATGAAATTCATTGGTCGGCCCATTCTAAATTGTACAACTGGCCTAAAGGCACTCAAAAGACAGCCAAAGCATTTATAAGTGATGTAACTGCTTCCTTTCATGTGTATACACTTGATTGGAGTAAAAAAGAAATGAAATTTTATGTAGACAATGTGCTTTATTTAACCGTAGAAAATGAAAATAAATCGGACGAATACTATCCATTTGTTGCACCTCAATTTCTTCTTTTAAATTTAGCTGTAGGTGGTGGATTTGGAGGTCCAAAAGTGGATGATAGCATCTTTCCCATTCGAATGGAAGTTGATTATGTTAGAGTTTACCAATAAAAAATTAAAATAATGGCCCCGCGCAAAATAAAATCATTCTTTGTATTCATCGCCTTATTGTTCCAATTAAGTACGCTCGCTCAAGATGCAAATTTATTGATTGGCACTTACACCCAAAAAGGAAGCAAGGGCATTTATTTATTTCATTTTGATACAGCAACTGGAAAGGCTACCGAAATTAGCCATACCGATAGCGCCAAAAATCCTTCTTACTTAACCATTTCAAAAGACAAACAAAATGTTTACGCGGTCAATGAGAGTGCCGAGGGAAGTGTTAGCGTTTATAGTTTAAAAAACAATCAACTCAATTTATTACAAAGCAAAAGCACTAGAGGAGCCAGCCCTTGTTATATTACATTAAGCCCCGATCAACGTAATTTATTTGTAGCTAACTATATGGGTGGAAGTCTTACTAGTTTTCATCGATTTGCAGATGGTCAAATTTCTAATCCTCAACAATTTATTCAACACAGTGGAAGCAGCGTCAATAAGGGAAGACAAGAAAAAGCACATGTACATGGATTATTTTTTTCTCCAGAGGGTAAATATTTATTAACCCCCGATTTAGGAACCGATCAGGTATCCATTTATCCTTATCAATTTAAAAATAGCCCACCACTTGATGAACAAAAAGTAAAAAACATTCCATCTAGTCCAGGTGCTGGGCCCCGACATTTAACATTCTCTGCTAATGGCAAATTTATTTACATCATTGAAGAACTCACAGGAAGCATTAGCGTTTACCGTTTTACAAAAGGAGTAGCAAGCTATATACAAACCATAGCCATTCACCCAGCTGCTACCACAACAATTCATGGAAGTGCCGATATTCATTTATCACCAGACGGATTATTTTTATACGCAACCAATAGAGGCACTGAAAATAATATTGTAAAACTTCCGGTGTTGCCCACTGGGAAATTAGACGAAAAGCATATTAGTTATTATTCCACACAAGGAAAGGCCCCCCGTAATTTTACCATCACCCCTGATGGAAATTGGCTTTTAGTCGCCAACCAAGAATCCGATAATGTAATTGTATTTAAACGCAATACCACCACTGGTGAATTAATCAATTCCGGAAATAGTATTAAGGTATCGATGCCAGTTTGCTTATTATTTTATTAAAAGAATTTGAACAATACTAAACGATCTTAATGTAATTCAAACCAGACTGGTTTTTCTTCGGTCCCTTCGGCATTGTAATTAATGAAAAGCTCTTCGCCCACTTCAATTGACTTAATAGTTGTAATACTCATCGTTTCCGCTTCATAATCCATATCATACCTACAATTGGGCTCAATAGCATGATTATACATAGATAAATAGCCCAAGCCAATGGCTGCACTTTTGTGATCCTCTCCCCATTCAAAAATATAATCATACAATAAAGTCTCTTCTAGTTTTGCTCTTTGGATATTATCCACCACAATAACAGGCGCTATTTCAATAACAGTGCCAATTGTAATAGGCTCAGTAGCAAACACACCCCGACCTCTATTAGGGGATGGGGCAATAGTAAGAATGGGAAGAATCATACTATAAATATAAGGCATCCTTTAGGATTTTTCTTACCTTGCACCCATGTCAGTTGAATTAGAAGCACAAGAAATAAATTTATCAGAAGTATTCTTGGATATTTTATCCAAAAATGACATGCATCTATTAAGAGAATTTCTAGATGAACAAAACATTAGTGATGTAGTGGAATTGGTGAATGAATTTCCCGAAAACGAAGCCACCATCATTGACAATATGACGGTGCATCGTGCAGTGAGTGTTTTTAAAATATTGGACATTAACCAACAAAAGGATATCATTAAAGAATTACCTGCTCGAAAAACAGCTAAAATCTTAAATGAACTGCCTCCAGATGACCGAACTGACTTCTTAGAAGAATTACCCAAAGCGGCCATACGAGATTTAATAAAATTATTGGATCCGGAAGAACGTAAAATTACTTTATCCCTTTTGGGTTATCCTGAAGATAGTGTTGGCCGTTTGATGACCCCAGATTATGTTTACGTTTACCCTCAGTTTACCGTTGCACAAGTAATAGAAACCATTCGTAAACATGGTAAAAATTCAGAGACCATTGACGTTATCTATATTATTGATGAAAAAGGCGGACTAATTGACGACATTAGAATTAGAGATTTATTATTGGCTAATCCAGAGGATATTGTTGCAGATATAATTGATGGCCGTTTTGTAGCATTAAATGTGTATGATGACCAAGAGCATGCGAATCAGGTATTTAAAATGAATAACCGAACTGCCATTCCTGTAGTGGATGACAACGATGTCTTATTAGGAATTGTAACCATTGATGATATCTTATGGGTAACCAATGAAGAGTTTAGCGAGGATATGCAAAAAATGGGAGGTACCGAAGCTTTGAATGAACCTTATTTAGATATTTCCATATTCAGATTATTCAAAAAAAGAATTACTTGGCTGGTAGTATTATTTATTGGGGAATTATTTACAGCCACCGCCATGGGTTATTTCGAAGATGAATTGGCCAAAGTATTAGTACTTGCAAGTTTTATTCCATTAATATTATCAACTGGAGGTAATTCTGGATCACAATCATCGACACTTATCATACAAGCAATGTCAGTGGGTGAAATTACGATCGCGGATTGGTGGAAAATATTAAGAAGAGAAATAATAAGTGGATTTTTATTGGGCGTATTATTAGGTGTACTTGGATTTTTCAGAGTTACAGCCTGGCATATGATCGTTCCAGGATTTTATGGCGCGCACTGGTTATTAATAGCTGTTACTATTGGCTTTACGATATTAGGAGTTGTTATCTGGGGAACCATAACAGGTTCTATGTTGCCAATTGTTTTAAAAAGGCTAGGCGCTGACCCTGCAGTTTCTTCTGCTCCATTTGTTGCCACTTTGGTGGACGTTACCGCAATACTTATTTATTTTAGTTTAGCCTATTTATTTCTACAAGGCACTTTACTTTAATTGAGCCGCTAAATTTTCCTTTAGCTTATTGATCCATTCTTGTTGTAAAATACTTAATACAATAGAATCACGTCTAGTTCCATTAGGCATGGGTAAATGATTTCTTAAAATCCCTTCAATGGTGCAGCCAATTTTTTGCATCGCAGCAATGCTTCTTTTGTTGTTGTTGTCGGCTCTAAATTCAACTCTTTCAAAACCTATTTGATCAAAAGAAAATTGTAAAAGCAAAAATTTACAATGTTGATTTAATCCAGTCCCCCATACTTTTTTACCGTACCAGGTATACCCTAATTGGGTGCTATTAAAAGGCAATTGAATATCATAAAAACGAGTACACCCAACATATAGTTGAAGTAACTTATCAAATACAATAAAGGGATAGGCCGTTTTTTGGTTCCTAGCATTCAGGGCTTCTTGGATGTACTTTTTCAAATCGGCACTGTCATTGATAGCCACTAAAGAATATTGCCATAAGTCGGGCTCTTCGATGACATATTTTTCTAGTAAGGAATGATCAGAAAGCAATAGTGGCCTTAATAACACTCGTTCATTTTCTAAGGTATACTCCTGGGTAAAATCAAAATTTTGCAATGCTGCCATTCATTAAAATATAAATGTCTAATTTCGTGTAAAATATTGAATAATCATCCAAATATTAATATATGTGTGGCATTGTAGGATACATTGGCAATAGAGAAGCTTACCCAATTGTAATTAAAGGATTAAGACGATTAGAATACCGGGGCTATGACAGTACCGGTGTGGCCATCATTCAAGAGGGGAAGTTACAAGTACACAAGAAGAAAGGCAAAGTAGCAGAATTAGAAGAATCGGTTTTAGGTAAAAACCTACACTCCTATATTGCCATAGGACATACCAGATGGGCCACCCATGGCGAGCCCTCTGATCGCAATGCACATCCACACTTATCCAACAATGGACGTTTGGCCATGTTGCACAATGGCATTATTGAAAATTATGCCGCTATTAAAAAAGAATTACTTTCTAAAGGGTATACTTTTAAAAGTGATACCGACACAGAAGTGTTATTAAATTTTATTCAAGACATTCAAGACAATAATAAAAGTAGTTTAGAAGAAGCATTAAGAATTGCTTTAAAAAGAATTGTGGGTGCTTATTGTATTTTATTGATTGATCAAGATGATCCAGAAACCATTCTTGCAGCACGTAAAGGCAGCCCTTTAGTGATTGGTATTGGCAAAGACGAACATTTTTTAGCCAGTGACGCCTCCCCTATTATAGAGTACACGAAAGAAGTAGTGTACGTAAATGATTATGAAATTGCCATTGTAAAAAAGGGTGAGCTTATTTTGAAAAACTTAGGCAATGAAAAGCAAACACCTTTTATACAAAAATTAGATATGGAATTAGCTGCTATAGAAAAAGGCGGTTATGACCATTTTATGTTAAAAGAAATTTTTGAACAACCCGAAACCATTTATGATTGTTTAAGAGGAAGATTAATAGTAGATCATCAGCAAATAGTAATGGCTGGAGTAGACAACCATATACAAGCCTTAACCAAAGCTTCCAGAATTATTATTGTAGCCTGTGGTACCAGTTGGCATGCGGGCTTGTACGCAGAATATTTAATTGAAGAGCTATGTCGCATTCCTGTGGAAGTAGAATACGCTTCTGAATTTAGATATCGAAATCCTGTGATTCATCCTGGCGATGTAATTATAGCCATTTCACAAAGTGGCGAAACTGCAGATACCTTAGTGGCATTAGAAAGTGCGAAAGAAAAAGGCGCCTTTATATTTGGTATCGTCAATGCAGTAGGAAGCAGTATAGCCCGACTAAGTCATGCAGGCGCTTACACCCATGCAGGACCTGAAATTGGTGTGGCTAGTACCAAAGCTTTTACTGGACAGTTAACTGTACTTGCCATGATTGCATTGAAAATGGCCAAAGCAAAAGGCAGTATAACCGACAAAAGATATTTGCATTTAATCAATGAATTAGCATCGGTTCCAGAAAAAGTAAAAGAAATTTTAGCAGACACCAGTGTGATACAAAAAATTGCATTGAAATTTAAAGACGCAAAGGATTTTTTATATTTAGGAAGAGGTTACAATTTCCCTATTGCTTTAGAAGGCGCTTTAAAGTTAAAAGAGATTACCTATATACATGCCGAAGGGTATCCAGCGGCCGAAATGAAACATGGCCCCATTGCATTAGTAGATGAAACTTTACCAGTTGTGTTTGTAGCTACCAAAGATATTTATTACGACAAAGTAGTTTCCAATATTCAGGAAATAAAAGCCAGAAAAGGACAAATTATTGCAGTTGCAAGCATAGGTGACCAAACTCTACCTACCCTTTCTGAAAACATCATGTACGTACCTGAAATTGATGAAGTCATTGCTCCATTATTAAGTGTGGTACCCATGCAACTACTTAGTTATTATGTGGGTGTGGCTAAAGGAATTGACGTCGACAAGCCACGAAATTTAGCCAAGAGCGTTACCGTGGAATAGCCTATTATAATTTTCCTTATTTTTACGAAAATACCGTAAAATGAAAAAAATTATACTTGCTTTAGTGGTGCTAAGCAGCATAGGTGCTTGCAAGCAAAACGCCTCAAACACAAATCTGGAAGCCAACAAAAACTTCGCAGCGCTTACCGAATTGTATTATCAAGAAGGACTAAAACTAAATCCACTTCAAGCCACACTAATAGGCGATAATAGATACAATGATCTCCTTCCCAATGATGGATCTATAGCCTATAGGGAAGAATATAAAAAATTCAATCAACTCTTTTTAGATAGTTTAAAAAATTACGACCGCACATCATTAAGCGCCAATGATCAATTATCTTATGACGTATTAAAAGATGAATTGGAAATAAATAGGGAGGGCTTTAAATTCCATTTTGAATATTTGCCATTTACTCAATTGAATTCCTTCCCCTTAATTTTCGCTCAATTTGGTTCCGGCACAAGCGGTCAGCCCTTTAAAAAAGTGAAAGATTATGACGATTGGTTAAAAAGGTTAAATGCTTTTTCAGTTTGGGCGGATACCGCTATTGGAAATTTCAAATTAGGCATGAAGGCAGGGATTGTATTTCCAAAATCGATGGTCGTAAAAATGATTCCACAAATGCAAAGTATGGTGGTAACCGATGCTAAGAAAAGTTTATTTTATGGTCCTATTAATTTGATGCCTACTAGTTTTTCTGCAGCAGACAAAGATCGATTGACGAAGGAATATCAAGCATCTATTCTCACCGTTGTTGTACCTACCTTTAAAAAATTAGGCGATTTTTTACAAAATGAATATTTACCAAAAGCAAGAGCTACTTCAGGCTTGTCTTCTTTACCAGGTGGGGTTGAAATGTATGCTTATCAAGTGAAACGACAAACCACTACCAGCAGAACTCCTGAAGATATTTATCAAACTGGTTTAAGCGAAGTAGCAAGAATTAGAAAAGCCATGGATAGTATTCAAAATTTAGTAGGCTTTAAAGGTGATTTAAAATCTTTCTTCGATTACTTAAATTCAGATAAAAAATTTACACCTTATCATACACCAAAAGAAGTAACTGACGCCTTTGAAAACATTCACCAAAGGATGAAACCCAACTTAATTAAGTTATTTGAAAGCGCACCTAAAACTCCTTTTGAAATAAGACAGACAGAAGCTTTCAGGGCTGCCTCTGCAAGCGCCGAATACAATTCGGGTTCGGCAGACGGCACTAGACCTGGTATTTTTTATGTTCCTATTTTAGATGCGACTAAATTTAATACCACGTCTGGCATGGAATCTTTATTCTTACATGAAGCCATTCCTGGACATCATTATCAAATTTCCTTAACGCAAGAAAATACTTTACTACCCAATTTTAGAAGATATGGTGGGCACAATGCTTATGTAGAAGGTTGGGCATTGTACTGTGAATCACTTGGATTAGAATTAGGATTGTATAAAGACCCTTATCAATATTTTGGTGCATTGGGTGATGAAATACATCGTGCTATAAGATTGGTTGTTGATGTTGCTATTCATTCAAAAAACATGACTAGAGAAGAAGCCATCAAATACATGATGGACAATGAACCGATTAGTGAGCAAGGTGCCACTGCAGAAATTGAAAGATATATGGGGCATCCAGGACAAGCACTGGGCTACAAAGTTGGTGCTATGAAAATTAGAGCTTTAAGAACAAAATACGAAATGGAATTAGGTACTAAATTTAGTGTTGCTGAATTTCATACCGAAGTGCTCAAAGATGGCTCAATGCCATTAAATGTATTGGAAGCTAAGATGAACGCTTGGGCAGCAAGTAAAAAATAAGAACGTTGTTTTAGATTTTAATGGGTGGATACAATTATAATGATTGTATCCACCCATTTGCATTTAAAGCATTCCCTATCAACTGCTTATAAGTACTCACAGACCTATATATTGGGCTACTTTTTGATACTATTTTTGTTTATCTTTAAAACTGCATAGTTTATGAAAGATTTAAATAAAAATTCAAGGCCTCGTAAAAAAGTATACATCGTTATTAGTTCGATAATACTATTTTGCATTTTGCAGATTTCTTTGAATGGATTTGCCGAATCGAATGTCCAAAGTGCCAACTTAAATACATTTTGGATTTGGCGATTCTTAGGTAGACTGCATCCAATGGCCGTTCATTTCCCTGTTGCTTTAATTCTACTAGCTACTTTTCTTGAATTTTTCACTTTAAAAAATTTTAATTCTAATTTACGTCCTGGTATAAAAATATTGATTGGCACTGGTGCTATCCTTGCATGTGTATCAGCTATCATGGGGCTATTATTGTCAAAAGAAGGTGGTTATGAAAAAGACTTAGTAAGTATTCATCAATGGCTGGGTATCACCACTGCTTGTTTAGCTTGCATCACTTGGATTTTATTAAACAGTTTGTTGAAAAAAAATAATTTACAACTGATTAAAGTATACCGCCTTTTACTTTTAATTAGTGGGCTAGGAATAATGGTGGCTGGACATTTTGGGGCAGCGCTTACCCATGGTAAGGACTATCTTTCCTCTACCCTTCCATGGAGTAAGGATTACGATGGAAGTACCAAAAGAAATTTTGATTTATCTACTTTCAAAGATGATACAACAAAGTTAACCAAACAGCAGGCCATTGAATTAAATATTCAAGTGAGAGCCATCTTGGCCCATAACTGTTATAAATGCCATGGCGCAGAAAAAATTAAAGGAGACCTTAGATTAGATCGTCGAGATATGATTTTTAAAGGCGGTGAAAATGGTCCTGTAATTGTACCAGGCGATTTAACTGCTAGTGAATTGTTCCGAAGAATTAGTTTACCCTCTTCAGACAAGGACGCAATGCCCTCTAAAGGAAAAAAATTAGCTGAGGGAGATATTGCCATTATTAAATTCTGGATTCAAAAAGGCGCCCCTTGGCCAGACAGTTCTGAAAAAAATATTTTTAGAGTCGCTGAATTAGCACCAAGAAATCCAGCACTCCCTCCTATTGTCAATGGACTTGCTAATCCTATAGACCGATGGACCAGTCAATATTTTACAAAAAATAAAATGGTATGGCCGAAATTAGTAGATGATAAAACTTTTTTCAAAAGAGTATCCTTGGATATTATTGGCTTACTACCCAATCCCGAGGACTTAGAAAAATTTACCAAAGATACCAGACCTAATAAAAGAGCCTTCTGGATAAAAAAACTATTGGATCAACAAGATGATTATACAACTCATTGGCTAAGCTTTTGGAATGATGCACTTAGAAATGATTATACCGGCACGGGCTATATCACAGGAGGCCGACACAATATTACGGACTGGTTATATAAATCTTTAAAGGCTAATAAGCCTTATGATCAGTTTGTAAAAGAATTGATAAATCCAAACGATTCTTCCAAAGGTTTTATAGAAGGAATTAAATGGCGTGGAGTGGTCAATGCAAGTCAAAGAACAGAAATGCAAGCGGCTCAAAATGTTGCTCAAATATTTTTAGGCCTCAATTTAAAATGTACTTCTTGCCATAATAGTTTTATTAGTGATTGGAAACTTTCGGACGCCTATGCATTTGCCAATATTTTTGCTGATAGCTCACTTGAAATTAATCGTTGTGATAAACCCACCGGTAAGTATACCGGCACTCGTATGCTATGGTCAACATTAGGAACCATTGATAGTGCCGCTCCTCGAAAAGAACGACAAGCTCAATTGGCTTCGATGATGGTGCAAGCTTCCAATGGAAGATTCTATAGAACCCTCGTGAATCGATTATGGGCACAATTGATGGGTCGAGGATTGATTGAGCCAGTGGATGTCATGGACAATGAACCTTGGAATCAAGATTTATTAGATTGGATGGCCTTTCATTTTCAAGAAAATAAATCAGACATCAAGGAATTACTTTATTTAATTACTTCTTCTGCAACTTACCAACTACCCTCTGTTGGTTTTAAGGATGCTACTAAAATAATAGCCCAACAATATCAATTTACTGGAATGTTGCGCAAAAGAATGACTGCAGAGCAATTCGCAGATGCTGCTGCAACAACTATCGGCCCATTATTTTCCGACTCTATGTTAATGTATCATCCTGCCTACAGTAAAATACTAAGCCCAAATCATCCTGCATTTGCAAGAGCTGCTTTGGTGAGCAATAATCCATTTCTTATTGCATTAGGAAGACCAACTAGAGAAACCGTTGCTACCAGCAGAGAGTCACAAGCAAATCTTTTACAAGCACTTGAATTGACCAATGGGGAAAGATTTAATTCCATGATTAAAAAAGGTGCTCAAACTTGGAAATTAAAATATGTTACAACAGACCGCATTATAAAAGAAATTTATGTTCGCGCTTTAGGAAGAGAAGTTCAGTTGTCAGAATATCAAATTGCTAAAAAATTATTAGGAGATCAACCCACCAACGAATCCATTGAGGATTTGTTTTGGGCCATCCTTTTATTACCAGAATTTCAAATTATTTATTAATTCATCAATAATTTTTTATGAGTAGCCATTGGGATAGAAGAGAATTTTTGAAAAAAAGCAGTGCTGCTTCGATGGCTGCTCTAGCTGCAGGTGCACCATTGGCAGGTTTTTTAGCAGGGTGCAATGAAGCAAAAATAAAATCAACCGCCGATACCGTCATTTTATTATGGATGGCAGGGGGCATGGCGCATACCGACACTTTTGATCCAAAAAAATATACTGCCTTTACCAAAGGCATGCAAGCCAATGATGTATTAAGTACATTTAAATCTGTACCTACGGCATTGGATGATATTTATTTTTCTGAAGGGTTATCTGCTATTGGAAAAGTATTAGACAAGGGTACCGTTATCAGATCTTATGTTGCAGCAGACATGGGACATATTTTACACTCTCGTCATCAATACCATTGGCATACTTGTTATAAGCCACCTCAATCGGTATTGGCTCCTCATATTGGTTCTTGGATTTCCAATCAATTAGGGCCTGTCAATAAAGTAATCCCTGCTTTTATAGATATTGGTCAAAGATTTTCTTTAGGTGAAGGCGAAGAATTAAAAGCATTTCATACAGCTGGATTTTTAGGAAATGAATTTGGTCCATTTATAATACCAGATCCAAGTGCAGGTCTAGAAAGTGTCAAACCACCCATAGGGATGAATATGAGTAGGTTTGAAAAAAGAAATCAACTATATAATGAGTTGATGAGTAAAAGTCCCATGGGGGAAATGGGAAGTGATTATCAGAAAGAATCTATGAGACGTTCTATGGAGCAAGCGTATATGTTATTAAAATCGCCAGAAGCTGCTGCATTTGATTTAAGTAAAGAACCAAAAGAAAATTATGACATTTATAACACTGGAAAATTTGGCTTAGGTTGTCTTATGGCCAAACGATTAACAGAAAAGGGTGCAAGATTTATTAGTGTAACTACCGAATACGAACCTTTCAAAAACTGGGATACACATGATAATGGACACACGAGATTAGCGGATATGAAAAAACAAATTGATGGACCCATAGCGCAATTAATAAAAGACTTGGATCAATCGGGTCATTTGGATCGCACTTTAATCATACTTGCCAGTGAGTTTAGTAGAGATATGATGGTCGAAGGCAGGCCCGATCTTAAAGTACAAGAACAAGTCAATCAACCTGACATTATACAAGAATTAAAAAATTATGGCATGCATCGTCATTTTACGGATGGGTGCTCTATGTTAATGTTTGGTGGAGGCATTAAGAAAGGAAATGTTTATGGAAAAACTGCCGATGAACGTCCATGTAAAACAATTGAAAAGCCTATCAAAATTGATCAAATTCATCAAACTATTTATCATGCCCTAGGCATTCCACAGGATACCCATTATTTAGTTGAAAAAAGACCTTTTTATACCACACCCGATGGATTGGGTAAGGCAGCAATGGATTTGTTTTCATAAGGATGCACTAAGCTTAGATTATTACAATAATGAGCAATGCGCTCATTTAAAAGGCTTAAAAATTAAATAGTGTACCTTGCAGTCTATTATGAACACAAAATTTCAGGACTTAGGTCTTATAGAGCCCCTTTTAAGGGCTATTCAAGAAGAAGGATATACGACGCCCACGCCTATTCAAGCAGAATCTATACCCATTGTTTTACAAGGAAAAGATTTATTAGGTTGTGCCCAAACAGGTACTGGTAAAACAGCTGCTTTTACTTTACCCATTTTACAATTATTGGTGACCAATAAAACAGTAGAGAAAAGAAAAAAAATTAGAAGTTTGATAGTAACCCCTACTAGAGAGCTAGCGATACAAATTGGAGAAAGTTTTAATGCCTATGGCAGACATACCGGATTAAATTGCACTGTCATTTTTGGTGGTGTTGGACAAGGCCCTCAAGTAACTGCATTAAGAAATGGAGTGGATGTAGTTATTGCTACTCCGGGCAGATTACTAGATTTAATGAACCAAGGCCATTTAAGTATTAGAGAAGTAGAAATATTTGTTTTGGATGAAGCCGATAGAATGTTAGACATGGGATTTGTGCACGATGTAAAAAAACTTTTAGCGGTGCTCCCTAAGAAAAGGCAATCCCTTTTCTTTTCTGCTACTATGCCTCCTGAAATTGTAAGTTTAGCCAATACGATTTTATTTCACCCATTAAAAGTGAGTGTCACTCCAGTATCCTCTACAGTAGACATCATTGAACAATCGGTTTATTTTGTAGATAAAGTAAATAAAAATAGTTTACTGATTGAACTTTTAAAAAACACCGCTATTAAAACCGCTTTGGTATTTACAAGAACCAAACATGGGGCAGACAAAGTGGTCAACTTACTTACCAAAAATAATATTAAAGCCGAAGCCATTCATGGCAATAAAGCACAAAATGCACGTCAAAGGGCTTTGTCTAATTTTAAAGCACAAACTACCCGTGTTTTAGTAGCCACCGATATTGCTGCAAGAGGCATTGATGTTGATGAATTGGCGTATGTGGTCAATTACGAAATTCCTAATATCCCTGAAACCTATGTGCACCGTATTGGAAGAACAGGTCGTGCAGGAGCCAACGGTACAGCCATTTCTTTCTGTGATGCAGAAGAAAGGGCTTTCTTAAAAGACATTGAAAAGCTAATAGCCAAAAAAATTCCAGTAATTGAAAATCATCCTTTCCCCATGACCAATTTTAATCCGATCAAGGAGGCCAAACAACAAGGGAGGGGTAACGCAGGACATTCAAGGTCTAAAGCCATGGGAAATGGCGGTCAAAAAAGACGCTTTAGCAGCCCAAAACCCAATAGGTAATATTATCTTTGATCAACTCAAAAAATTGAGCATGAGAAATATTCTAACCTGTTTATTGCTATCCCTAAGTGTTTTTGGTATCGCCCAAGATACTTCCATTCAAAAAAAAGATTTAGTCAGCAGTGCAAAATTATTCGACCTTAGTTTTTCGAATCAAGAAATAGATACTTTATATTCTGATGTAATTGACAATCTAGCCAACTACAAAGCATTACATTCTTTTTCATTGCCCAATAGTATACCATTGAGCTTATGGCAATCTCCAGTTTTAGCTGGCATGCACTTTAATGAAAAGCAAAAGCCAATACATTGGAAATTAAACAATACGATCTCGCTTCCCGCTAATAAAAATGACTTGGCCTTTTATTCTATTGAGCAATTGGCATCTCTTATTAAGAATAAAAAAATTACTTCTCTTGCACTTACACAATTTTTTATTGAGCGTATTAAAAAATGGGGCGATACCTTGCAATGTGTAATTAGCATACAAGAGAATATAGCTTACGAACAAGCAAAAAAAGCTGATGAAGAAATTGCACAAGGAAAATACAAAGGTTTGTTACATGGAATTCCCTATGGTTTAAAAGATTTATTTTCAGTCAAAGGCACTAAGACTACCTGGGGTGCAGCGCCATACCAAAATCAAATGATTGATGAAGATGCATTTGTTTATGTTAAATTAAAAGAAGCAGGTGCCGTTCTTGTTGTTAAATTTACCTTAGGTGCTTTGGCAATGGGAGATTATTGGTATGGAGGCAGAACCAAAAATCCATGGAATTTAAATTATGGATCCTCTGGATCTTCCGCTGGATCAGCCTCTGCCACTGTTGCAGGGTTAGTGCCCTTTGCCATTGGCACTGAAACCTGGGGCAGCATTGTTTCTCCTTCGACTACTTGTGGTGCTACCGGTTTAAGGCCCACTTTCGGAAGCATCAGTAGATCTGGCGCTATGGCATTAAGTTACAGCTTGGATAAAATTGGGCCCATCTGCAGGTCTGCTGCAGATGCAGCCATTGTTTTTAATTATATACATGGAACAGATGGTAAAGATGGAAGTGCGGTAAATAAGCCATTTAATTACGACCCTGCCAAGGATATTAAAAAACTAAAAATTGCTTACGCAAAAAATTATTTTGATAAAATAAAAGATACTTCAAGAAATGAATTTAAGGTATTAGAGGTTTTTAAAAAACTAGGTGTTCAATTAATTCCTGTTAACTTTCCAGATAGTGGCGTGTACAATATCAATATAATGGATGTGGTTATTGGTGTAGAGTGCGCAGCTCAGTTTGACGAATTGACAAGATCAAACATTGATGATCAGCTAACAAGACAAACAAAATATGACTGGCCTAATCAATTTAGAACAGCCAGATTTGTTCCAGCGGTTGAATATGTAAATGCCCAAAGACACCGCTACAGATTAATGCAAAAAGTAAATGAAGTAATACAAAAGTATGATGTTATCATCTGCCCTTCAAGAGGCGACGGCAATCAATCTGCTATTACCAATTTAACAGGTCATCCAGTTGTATGTTTGCCTACAGGTTTTGATAAAAAATTAAATTTACCTACTGGAAT
>Ga0114966_10000433_pt1 | contig 41038 bp, 64 predicted proteins | sample M_130207_XF_Meta_FD_87029 | JGI IMG/M metagenome (GOLD analysis project Ga0114966, IMG submission 87029) | Freshwater microbial communities from Lake Montjoie, Canada to study carbon cycling - M_130207_XF_MetaG | ecosystem: Environmental > Aquatic > Freshwater > Lake | place: Lake Montjoie... | reverse complement strand
GGTAGAATTACTGGTGCGGGAAAGTTGGCTAGAGGGACCCGTGACTTAGGGGACGACGGCGCCGGAGTGGTAGAGGCGGGTCAACAGGAGCTTGTTGGAGCCGATGCCGAGGCCAATGAGGGTGGCCTTGTCGGTGCTGGCGAGGTCGGCGGCGGGGATGATGGCGCCGGCGGTGCGGCCGACGAAGTAGGCGACGGCTGCAGTGCCGGTGCCGAGGGAGACGACGGCGCCGAGCTTGGCGATGGAGAGGCGCGCGCCGGCGGCGTCGGCGGTGGAGAGGGCGAGGCCGATGTCGACGCTGCCGGCCTCCTCAGCCGTACCGTCGCTCTGCGCCTTGTACCACTTACCGTCCGAAGCCTTGAAATAGACCACGGCACCGGCCGCGAAGGCCTCGCCTGCGATCTGGTCGCTGTCGCGCGGGCCGCTGTCGAGCGACACGTTGGCCGCCGTGATCGACAGGGCCGTGGCGAACGACAGTTGCGGGACAAGCAACAGCAGCGCGGCCAGCGCGCCATAGAGGGTGCGACGGAGCATGAAGATCACCGGATTTTGGAAATGGATCGGCCCGCGGTGCTGGTGTGCACGACGCGGGCCGACGATGCCTGACTGATACCCTCAAATCTGGAAGCGATGGAAGCCCCTATTTGAAATCTCTGTGGATGAACCGGCGCGCCCGGTTGATGTCCTCGCCATCCGGCCACCAGTCGAGCGTGTTCCAGTGCGCGGTCAGCGCCGCCAAGACCTCCTGCTTGCGCTTGGCCGCGGTGTGGTTCGACGTGCCCATGTGGCGCGCCAGCTCGGTGTCCTTCATCCGGGTGGCGATGGCCCAGGCGACATGCCGTTCGGCCTTGGTGAGCGCATCGACGACCTGGTGCGCCGCCACGATGTCGGCATGGTCCGGCAGCAGCCGCAGCGGCCCGGGCGCCGCGTCCTTCCACGGCTCGCGGACAGGCGTCGGCATGCACGACCGGACCGGCTGCGGCCGAGTGTCGGGCGCATGCGGCAGCCGCCCGTAGACCTCGCCCATCCGCTCGAGCCGCGCCCGCACCGTCAGCGGCTCCCACGGATCGCCCAGCGTCGGCTCTCGCGGCGCGACGGGCGGTGGCGTGTCGACGAGGCGCGTCGATGCATGCCGGCGGTAGCTTTTGCCCCGATGGACGATTTCGTCGTCGAGGTTGGTTCGAACGATCACGCTGCGCATTTTTGCCCTCGCTGCCGGTTTCACACCCTGCCGAGCCTCAAGCTCGAACCGACCAGGGGTCGCCCCTCGCGCGCGCGGGGTTACCATCGAAGACTGCTACAACCTCATGAGTATCTCTTACTCTACATGAGTCGGCCGCCCATTGATTTCGTTGGGTTTTTAGACGCGAGATGGCCTTGAGACGGGCATCTCCTCGCCGACTGCGGAGCATCTCGCGAAGCGTCCCCACGGTATCCACAGGCGCATCCACAGTATCGTCCACAGCAGCGGCGGGCGGCTTGCCTCCCGGCAGCAGAATGAACTGCCGTGCCTGGGGCGGCGCCGACCCGCCCCCGCTTTCATTGCCGCCCTCGGTCGAGCGCTTTTTCGCCCGCGCCGCCAGTTCCTTCTGCACCTCGGGCGAGGTGAGTCGCCCATCCTGCAGCCGCACGAGCTCGCCCGACTCCAGCAGCTCGACGATCACGCGCGACACCGTGCGCCGATCGCGCACGCCCAGCGCCGTGATGTGCCAGCGCATGCCGTCGGTCTTGCGCTCGTCCGGCAGCGTGCCGTCGCGGGCATGCATGTTGTTGGTGTAGCGGTCGGCCGCGCCGCAGGCCTCGAGCGAGAGGTGCTGCCGGCGCACGAGCGTCGCGTGCGGCTTCACCTTGTAATAAAAATCGTCGGAGTGGCTCATTGATCGCCCACGCCGTAGCGCTTGAGCAGCGACATCACGCCCGCGTAGTAGTCCTCATCGCGCGGCCACTTCCACAGGTGCACGGCCAGCCAGCTGCGGTCGACCACGATGCCCAGGTCGGGCCGCATATCGGCCAGCGCCGCGAGGGCCGCCTCCGCCATCCACGCGGGCCGGCCCTTGAAGATGAACTGCGCCGTGCCGCGCGGAACGATGGGCATGGCCGCGCCGGCCAGCAGGATTTCGGGCGGCAAATGCTTCGTCATCGCGCCGCCTTTTCGGGCGAGAACCACCCGATTTGCGGGCGTCCGGTCCAGCCGCGCTCCCACACGAACCACGCCCAGGCGATCATGCCGTTATGGCCTTTGTCCTCGGCGCCGCGCGGCAGCATGTTGACCCGGCCGGCGCTCACCCAGACGCGGCTGAGGCCGGTCTCGGCGAACAGGGCCGAGACGCGCTTGCCCTCGAGGAGCTGCAGCCGGCCCAGCAGAGCGATCTTCTCGAATCGTGGCGTGAACGCCCGGCAGGCATGCTCGGCGAACTCGACCCACAGGCGGAAGGGCGGGTTGGTGATCAGCCCATCTCCCACGCGCTGGTATTTGAGCAGGAAGTCGCGCCGGCCTTGACCGTAGCCGCGATCGACCAGGTCGGTCGACGTCACGACATGGCCATGCGCCGTCAGCACGTTCGAGAGGGCGCCATCGCCACAAGCCGGCTCCCACAGGTTTACCGGGAACGACTCGACGCGCAGCAGAGGCTCGATCAGCGCCGGCGGCGTCGGATAGAAGTCATGCTCCTCCCGCGCGAAGCCACGGGCGGCGCCCATGCCTTGCGACCCCTTGGCCGGGCGCGATGTGACCTGGCCCGCGGTCAAGTACCACCCCCCCCTGTCCCCACCGTCATGCGCGCATCCCCTCGGCTACGCTCGGGGCAAGCCTGTCGAGCAGCGGCCCGTCGCTGGTGGCCGCCACACACGCCGGATTGAGCCACAGCATCTCGACCCGCGGCCGCGCCCCGTCGGCCATGGCGGCACGCTCGACCCGCCGCCAGTCGCCGAGCTGCTGCTCGTAGATCTCGTGCGGATAGCCGGAGAGGACGACCATACCCTTGAGCGTGCGCGCGAAGGCCAGCAGCTCGCGGTGGCCCTCGTCGGTGAGCTCGTGATTGTAGCCGTGATAGTCGACGTCGTAGGGATTGCCGAGCCCGCGCGTGGCATGGACGTAGGGCGGATCGAGATAGTGCAGCGTCGTCGGCGCATCGTGCTGCGCCATGACCTCCATCGCCGTGCGATGCTCGATCGTCACGCCCTGCAGGCGGTCGACCAGCGCCGGCAGCGCTGCCGGATAGTTGGCCCAATCGTGCGCCGGCGTGGTGCCGGAGCGCGTCGAGTTGGAGCGGAAGCCCGTGGGCGTGCGCGAATGGGCGTTGGAGCCGAAGCCCATGAAGGCCAGGATCACCAGCCGCCGCGCCCGCTCGAGCGGATCGTCGGTCAAGGCATAGGCCGCCAGGAACTCCTCGCGCGCGAAGGGCGTGAGGCGCAGCGCCTCGCCGAGCTTCTGGGCGAGCACGCGGTCGCGCAGCACGCGGAACAGGTTGACGATGCCGCCATCCAGGTCGTTGTAGATCTCGGCGGCCGAGCGCGGCTTCCTAAGCAGCACCGACCCTCCTCCGCCGAACGGCTCGACGTAGCAGCGATGCGGCGGGAAGTGCGCGATGATCCAGGGCGCGAGCCGCCACTTGCTGCCGTACCAGCGCACGGCGGGGCGCGTGACGACGCGCGCCGTCGCGCCAGGGGATGCGGCGATGCCGGGCCGCGGGCGCGGGGTCATCGTACCCCCCCCCCGCGAGCTTATGCAGGAGCACCATCAATCCGCCACCCCGGCCAGTGGCGCGACTTCACGCCCGAACACCACCGCCCGCGCGATCGCCTGCGCGATCGGCGGACATACCGAGTTGCCGCACATGCGGACCTGCGCCGTCTTGGTCATCGGCTTGCCGTTGGGCGCTGGCCCGTCAATCACGTAGCCCGGCGGGAAACCCTGGGCACGGTAGAGCTCGCGCGGCTGCAGCATGCGTAGGCCGATATCGACGATGGGCCAGCCATTGACGGTGACCAGGCAGAAGCGATCCTTCGTCGTCACCGTGTGGAGCGGGTCGGTGATCGTCTGGCCGTCGCCTTGCCCGTAATACTTGGCGATGAAGGCGGCCACTCGCTCCGCGCCTGCCATGTCGGCCGCCGAGAGATCGCATTTCACCAGCGCATGATGGCCCCCGGTGGTGATCGTCTTGACGGGATGGCTGGGGTCGCCATTGCCGCCGGCGGTGTTCGACGCATAGGCATGGCTGAGGATTGCCGCCTTGGCCTCGACGACGCCTTGCGTGCAGCCCTTGCCCACGATGGTCGACACCGGTTCGCGCGCATCGTGACCGTCGTTTCCCGTGTTGTGCTGGGCGAGGAAGCCCGCCACCAGCAGTGACTTCCCGCCGCCGCCCGATGTCGTCGTGCCGATCGGATCCGTGACAGGCGCGCCGACGGAGTTGCCGAACTGGCGGGAGATCGAAGCAGCTACGAGGGTCGCGCCGTTCTGGGTGAGCACGACCGTCGGCATGGGCTCGGTCACCGGCAGCGCGCGAGGCGCCTGCCCTTCGCGCTCGCCATAGCGGGGCACGAGGACCGCCGACATTAGGCCGAGCGGGGCGGCGCCACCCGGGCGCTTGATGAAGCTGTTCGCGGTGATCGTGTGCAGTGGCTCGTCGGCGCGATGCCCGTCGGAGTTCGCGCGGAACTTCGTGACGTGCGGCGCGACGGCATGCGCCTCGATCAGCGCATGCTCGCCGCGATGCGCGCCTGTCACGGTGCGGGCCGGCTCGTCGACCGGCTGGCCACGGTCGCCGCCCTGGTGCGTGAGCGGCGCCACCAGCGCGAAGCGGTTCTCCGACGTGATCGTGCGCACGGGCTCGCTGCCCGTCCAGGCATCGCGATCGCCGTTGCTGCCGTTGTCGATACCGGCGACGAAGGGCTCGACCACCGCATATTCCGGGCTGGCCTTCGCCGTGCGCAGCGGATCCGTGGCCGGCCACACATAGGGCGCCCGCCCTGTCGTGCCGCCGTGCGCCGTTCTGACGACGAGCGGCTGCACCACGGCGCGATGGTTCTCGGTCGTCTGGCTGCCCATCGGTTGCTCGACAGGCACCGGCTTGCCGCCATAGGACGGCCCGCCGGCGCCGACGATGAACGGCTTTTCGGCATTGACGACGTAGCGCATCACGCCGCGCGCCACGCGCTTCAGGGTGTTCTCCGCCAGCGGCCGCGCGCGATCGAAGATGCTGGGGCAGGCGAGGCTCCAGTCGATGCACTCCGCCGCCGTATGCCAGGGCTGCAGCCCGCCCGGCACGCTGCCGTCGGGATTGGGCTTGCCGTGCGTCGGCTCGGGCCAGTGGATCGGCGCATCGCCGCGCGTCGCGATCACGAACAGCCGCTTGCGTATCGTCGGCGCGCCATACTGGAAGGCGCGCAGCTCGCGATGCTCGACCCGCTTGTAGCCGGCCTTCTTCAGCTCGCGCTTCCAGCGCTTGAAGGTGAAGCCCTTGGACACCGGGCACGGCACCAGCTTGCCGTCCTCGGTCGCGACCAGCGGGCCCCAGTCCTTGAACTCCTCGACATTCTCCAGCGCGATGATCTCGGGGCTCACCAGCCGCGCCCAATGCACCACCACCCAGGCGAGGTCGCGGATGCCCTTCTCCACGGGCTTGCTGCCCTTGGCCTTGGAGAAGTGCTTGCAGTCGGGCGAGAACCAGGCGAAGCGCACCGGCAGGTCGCGCACGGGAATGCCCAGCATCGCGCAGCGCCGCGCCGAGGCCTGGCGCACGACCTCGCGCGGGTCGGCCTTCCACACGTTCTGGCAGAGGTGAAGCGTGTCGGGGTGGTTGGCGGCGTGAAGCGCCACCGCCTCGGCATCGTGGTTGATCGCCACGTCGGGCGAGCGGCCGAGGGCCATCTCGATCCCGCTGGAGGCACCACCGCCGCCTGCGAAATTGTCGATGATCAGCCCTTCGTCGAGCCAGCGGGAGGGTGCGGTCATCTCCCGGCTCCGAAAATAATTTGAGGACTATACGCTTTGGGGGTTGACAACCACACGTTGCAGTCGTATCTTACGTTCATCAGAGACCAACCAGAAGGAACCCGACGATGACCACCACCAAGCTCCACACCCTCTTCACCCTCTCCTACGGCTTCACCGCCCAGGTCTCCGAGACCGACCTGGCCGACCTGATCAAGGAGACGGCGGGGAGCCTCAACCAGACCCGCCAGATCGTGGACGGGATGCTGAACCTCCACTGGAGCAACCGGGGGAGGTGAGGCACCCCCGTGCCGCCGAGCGCCCTCGCCGATATCCGCCGCCGCTGGCCGACCGAGGACGACTGCCTCGCCCATCTCGAGCGCCTGCGCTGGGGCGAGCGCCCGCTCTGCCCCTACTGCGGCGCCGAACGCATCAGCCACAACCGCGACGCCACCCGCACCGCGACGGCGGCGCGCTGGAAATGCCAGCGGTGCCTCAAATCCTTCTCCGTCACGGTCGGCACGATCTTCCACGGCACGCACGTCGAGCTGCAGCGCTGGTTCGCGCTGATCACCCTGGCGCAGGAGGGCGTGAGCGCCAGCGAGGCCGCCCGCCGACTCAACATGCGACGCCCGACCGTGAGCACGATGCTGCGCCGGATCCGCGAGGCCACGCCCGAGGATGCCAGGCTGCTGGCCGCGCTCGTCGCGCCGGGCTGACACGGCGCCGTTCACAGCAGCACCGGACGGGCGCCGTACAGGATCAGCAGCGCGATCACCATGCAGGCGAACAGCACGCCCAACAGGAAGGCGCGGTTCACGCCGTGGTTGGGATCGTGCGGATTCATCGCACGACCAGCGACAGCAGGGACGCCACGCCCAGCACGCCAAGCGTCAGCGTGCCGACGCGCGTCCAGAACCTCAGCTCGATCATGGCAACACCTCGATCTGTTCTGCACCGTGCGGGCTCCCGGCACGGGCTACCGTGCCTGCCGCCCGCCCGCGCCAGCTTCGCTGCCGCGAGCCTCCATAGTGCGCGGCGTACGGCGTGGGAGCGGGCGGCGGCGTCTCCGGCGCGCAGGACTCGAACCCCTGTCGCACAGCCAGCCGGATCACCTCCTGCGCCGGCATCATCCGCCGATCGACATGCACCACCGGCCCGTCAACATAGACCGTGGGGCCGCGGCTGCGCAGGAAGGTGATCGCTCGCCGCAGCCTTTGCGCCTCGGCGTCGGGCTCGACCGCGCGCGGCATCGCGGCCGCCGTGCGGCGCCCGGTCGCCACGATGGTGACGCGCCGGAAATAGTTGCTGCGTCCCTGCCCCACCGACCGCCGTTTCATCTCCACCAGCACCTGGCCACGGTCGATCAGCTTGCTGAACAGGCCGGCGATGCTGCTGGCGTTGCAGCGGAGCGTGAGGGCCAGAACCTCCGCCGTGGGGCAGGCCAGGCCGAACTCGGCGAGCCCGGCCAGATGCTCGAGGAGCTGGTCGGCCAGCGCGCTATGCGTCTTGGACGACAGGCGGTCGCGCCATTCCTCCCGCGCGGGATCCGGCGGCGTCATGAGCGTTGCTCCCGGCCGTCATGACGCCGAACGCGCCCCACCAGGATCGACCAGGCGAGATCGCGCTGGCGCTCCAGCGGCAGCCAGCCGAAGCCGGCCGTTGCCGCGACAGCCTCGGGCCGCTCTTGCGCCAGCAGCCGGTGAAAGCGCGCGAGACCGCCGAAATGCCGTGTGAGGGCCGCCTGGTGCACGCCGGCCCGGCGCGCCACATCGCCCGCCTCGGGCCGCACCGCGCCCTCGGCGATCTCCGCCAGCGCCGCATCGATCAGCGCCTGGCGCGTGCGCAGGCCGCGGCTGCGGCGGAAGGGCGAGGAATAGCGGCGGAGCGCCGATGTTTCACGGGACACATTGGCGCAAACAGCGGTGCGCATCATGGAAACAGCTCCCGGAACGTCGCCATGAACCGGTCGCGCGCGATGGTGGGGAACAGCGGCCGGATCTCGATCCCCAGCCGCGACCGCGCCGACAGGCCGAACCGCGCCAGCGCGTCGGCAGGGAACAGCGCAATGAACTCGTCGGTGAGGATGCGCGTGTCGGCCTGCTTCACGGCCTCGGGCAGTATCTCGGCTAGGCCAAAGCGCTGGCGCACGGCCGCCTCGACGCGATGCTCGATCCCGGCGAAGCCCGACAGGAACGGCTTCAGCGGCCGGATGACGTCGCCGACATAGGCCTCGGCCGCATCGTGCAGCAGCGCCTCGCGCGCCATCGGCGCGTCACGCTTGGCCATGAACCACCGCGCCATTTCGTGGCTGTGCTGGGCGACCGAATAAAAATGGCGGGTGTGCCCGTTGTAGCGGCCCTGGTGCGACAGCGCCGTGGCGATGTCGTCGATATCGACCTCGTCCGCGCGCGGGTCGAGCGGCCAGAATTGGCGGCCCCCCGCGGTCAACATGAAGTCTCCGCGGCGCTCCGCGGGAGCATCACGACCAAGGCCAGCAGCCACTACAGCCTGCGGCCCCTCCAGATGCAGGTTGCTCATCGAATCACCGCACGCCCAGGCGCTTCGTCGCGTCGGCGATCGACGCGCGCAGCTTGGCCTGCTCGTCCTGGATGCCGGCGAGCTCGCGCAGGATCGTCTCTACCCGCCCGTCGACCGCGCCCAGCCGCGCCTGCAACGGCTCGAGGTCGACCACCGTGCGCAGCGGCCCGAAGGCGATCTCGCGCAGGTCGGCCACCAGCTTGGGCGGCACCCCCCCCCGCCTCATCGGCGACGCGGAGATCCGACCAGCCCTCGGAATACTGGCCGACCTTCTCGTCGAAGGTGCCGAGCAGAAGGTCGCGCACGCGGCTGCGCTCCTCGACCGTGAGCTCGGTCTTGTTGGGCGGCAGGGCGGTGCCCGCCTCGGGCTTGAGGTGGAGCGTCACGACGGTTCCTTCGGATGGTGTGGGGACAGGTCGGGACTTGGCGGCCCGGCCCGATTCGCCGCGACGCGCCGCGGCCCGGCGGGCGAGGCATTCGGAACAGGTGATGCGGCTCGCGTTGAAGGCGTCGAATTCCCAGCCCTCGTCCTGGAACCGCTCGGCCAGCCGGTCCGGCTTCTTGGCGGGGCCGTTGAACAGGACTTCCTTCACGACGGCACAGGCGTGGCAGACGACGCAGGCGAAGGGCCGCATCTCCCCGCCGGCCACCGGCCTCGACTTGATCGCGTAGGACAGACCGCCGTGGCGGATTTGACGTGCCATGCAGAGCCCCCGCTCCGTCAGCCTGTGGAACCTCGCGCCATCGCGAGGGAAGTGGGTGCAGGAGCGCTAACGGACTGCGCTATCCCGCGGAGAGACTTTCAGCGCCGGCGACGCTTGGCCGGACGGGCGGCCTTGACCGCGACGGGCTTCGCCGGCGGCTCCGCCTCGCCGGCCGGCGCATGCTTGCCGAGCGAGCGGCGCAACCGCCCGAGATCGACCTGCACCCGGGCGATCTCGCTGCGCAGCTGCAGGACGGCGGCCGGGGCGATCTCGCCACGCGCCGCGGCATGGGATACATCCTCCATCAGCACCGCGACGTCGGTGGTGGCGCGCATGGCGAGCTGCACCGGGTCGGCCTTCTCGGTCTCCATGACCGTAGCCGGGCGCTGGCGCTCGAACAGCGCCGCGAACACCGGCATGTGGCCGCTCTCGATCAGCAGACGGTCGGCGATCAGCGCCTGGTGGCAGCCGATGCGATGGGCGGTGTCGTCGTGGTCGCTCCACTTGGTGATCAGCGAGCCCGACACGTCGAGCGCCTGCACGAGGGCGCCCTCGCCCAGCAGGGCCTTCGCCTGGACCACCGCGTCCTCGATCGTGTCGGGGGCGCGCAGCTTCTTTTCCATCCTCATCTCCCGCTCGTTGATTGCCGGTTCGTTGATTGATCGTCCTGAAGCAGCGCTTGCTTCGGACACGACAGGCGCCGGCGGCGCTGGCATCGTTGCGTCATGCATCGCAGACGTCGCCGAAAGCATCGGGCCGCTCGCGCAGCGCCATCAGGACCGCCAAGAGCTCATCGCTCGGAACCATGCGCGCCGAGACCGTGCCGCCCGGCTGCTCCGCAGGCACGTAGGCGGAAAGGCGGACCGGGATGGCGATGAGGATCTGGAGTCGCTCGATAAGCGTCCATGGCACGTCCACCGGACGCCGCAGCTCCGCCTGCAGATCATTGAGGGTCCGGATGAAGGGTGCCGTGTCGAAGGTGATGGGAGAATCGATCATGCCGCCCTCGCCTTGCCCGTCGTCGCCGCCGGCTTGCGCGGGAGGGAGGCGGGCACCGGGTCGCCGATCTGCCAGCCAGGAGGGAGCAGCTTCTCGAACAGGCTCAGCGTCTCGACCCGAGGGTTCCACCCATCGGCCCGCGCGTGGCGCACCGTCTTCTCGTCGACACCGACGATGCGGGCGATCTCCGCGTTGCTGGCGGCGCAACGGTCGATCCAGTCGCGCACCGCGGCGCGGGCTGTCTCGACTTGGGTTTCAGCGATGATCTCGGTTGTCATTCCCGTGACAGTAACCGGACTATTGTCCGACTGTCAAAGAAAAGGTCGGATAACCGTCCGGTCGGAGAATAGTCCGACCCTTGGCACACTCCTGCCAATGGCCTACGACAAGACGAAATTCCTCGCCGCACTCGACCGTTTCCAGAGGGCGACCGGTCTCAAGGACTTCCCGTGGGAAATCGCGTCGGAACTAGGCGAGGGCACGCTGAGGCGCTTTCGGACCAGCCCCAACCGCTCAATGCGCACGGAAACCTGCGAGAAGCTTGCCGCCGGGGCATCGAAGCTGCTCGAGCGCAAGATCACAGCAGCCGAGATCCGCGGCGAGGCCGATATGATTGCGCTGGTGCCGGTGAGATCGTTCGTCGGCGCCGGCGACGAGATCACGCCCATAGATGGAGACGAGCCCATTGATTGGGTGCAGGCACCGCCCGGGATGGAGGAAGCTGAGGCTACCGAGGTGCGCGGACGGTCGATGATCCCGCTCTATCACGACCGCGATCTGCTGTTCCATCGCCGTATGGAAACCGATCCGGCGCGCTTTCGAGACGAGGTCGTGGTGGCGCAGGTCAAGAACGGCAAGCGTTACGTGAAACTGTTGCAGCCGGGCACACGGCGCGGGCGGTTCCGCCTGGTCAGCATCAACCCCTCTTTCGCCCCGCTGGAAGATCAGCAGCTCGACTGGATCGGCCCTATCGAGTGGGTGCATAAGAGACGCCGAACCTGAGAAGCGGAAACGGATATGCGCACCACCTGGCTCGTGATCGCAGCTCTTGCTCTCGCCGCCTGCGAAGGCGCGTCCCTGCCCATGTCCTCAGTTGAAGCAGACAGTGCGGGCAAGAGATTCGAGCCGCCCGCACCGGGGATGGCGGCGCTCTACGTCTACAGGACGCGCGCCGGGAACGACGCCACGATGACAGCGGGGCAGCGCACCCTGGGAACGCTCCAGGGACGGACATGGCTCCGCGTCGATCTCCCGCCAGGACGCTAAGACGTGCGGTGTTCGATCCCCGCTTGGCCGACGATAAACTCGCTCGCCGTCGACCTGCAGGCGGGTGACATCGTTACGGTGTCGGCGACGGAGGCCGTCACCTCCATGTGGTCCGCGGCGTGCCTGCTCGTGAATGAGCCCGCCGGGGTTGCCTACCCCGCGATTCGAGCGGGCGCGCGCATCAAGGAAGTGAGATAGCGGCCTTCAGGCAGGCGGCGCTTTCTCTGCGATCGACGGAGCCTCGCTCGCGCGCTTCGCCGCCGCCAACATTTCCTTGCGCCACGTCGTGGCGGCGATGCCGTCCAGCGCCCTTGTGAAGACGTAGGGGATGACAGCGATGCACAGGGCTATCGCGGCGACCGCGGCTTCCTGAGGCGCACTCTTGGCGCTCACAACACCGCCGAGAGCGGTCATGGCGGCAAAGCCGGCAGCTACCAGCGTCAAAATCCACATCGCAATCATTGATCCTCCCCGATCGATGCGCGCGTTGAATGACACGCCACACCGACAACCCCACCATCAGACTTAGCATTTCCCGATTTAATCGATAGTCGGACTATTGTCCGATTATGGTTGACAGAAACCGGACTATTGTCCGACACTCCTCCCGTCGCTGCCCGTGGTGGGGGTGACCTGGACGTTCGCGGCGCGAAGGCTCGACGTCCGGTGAAGCAGTGGGACCTGCCCGCGCCCTCCTCCTTCTCCCCGGGAGGGCGCGGGCAGGTTTCGAGGGAAAGCGGGATGATCACTCGACCGAAGCTCAATCTTCTCGACCGGCTGCTGCTGAGGCTTCTCGCGCGGCCCGCGGTTCGGGCGGCGGTCCGCGAGATCGTCCATGATCCGGTCGCCATGGTGACGTGGGCCGAACGTCTCAAGCAGGAGACGATCGTTGCCGTCGTCGACGCCCGCCAGCGCGGGAATGCCCACTTCAAGAAGGTCTTCACATGAGCGCCCAGCCGTCCCCTGACGCGGCGGGATGCCTCTGTCCCGGATGTCGTCGGCGCGCCGATCTAGGTGTCCTCACCTCTCCGAGGTTGCCCGGGGAGAGAGGCCTCGAGCTCTTTGTTCCCTCGCCGCGACGCGCTCCCGCACCTTTTGGGCGAATCGCTCGACCATTGCTTTCGACATTTCGGCGGATCGTCGGTTTGCTTCGCCGACCGGTGAGTCGTCCATGAGCGCCCCGTACGACTTCCCGCCGGCCTCGGTCAGCGCATTGAAGAACGCCTCCGCTTCGGTCGCGGTCATCGGTGCGATCCTGTTCGCGAACAAGACCTCCAGCAGAAACTCATGCACCGACAGCCTCGCCAGCGCCGCGCGCATGTCCTCGCGCATATCCTCGGACTCGCCACTCATCGTTTCCTCCCTCTGCCCCGTTCATCGGGTTGCAGCGAGCCTGCCATCTCTCCCGCCAGGAGTCCCGGCATGAACGACAGCACAACCACGACGGGACATGACCCCTCCGCCCCGCGGGCGCCTCTCCCCAGGACAGAAGACGGGGACGACGAGCGGCGGATCGAGAAGCTCCGGGACCCTTCCTATCGCTGCGGCGCCCTTGCCGCCCGCCTCAGGATCGTTCGCGACGATGTGAGCTTCGCGATGACCGGCCTGCGCGGCGCGCGCCGGGATATCGAGCGCAAGCGGCTGGAGCAGACGCTCGTCGAGATCGACAGCGATCTCGCCTTGATCGACCGGGCCGACGCGAGAGGCGCGCTGTGAGCGGCGTCGTGATCGCAAGCCCGGTCGCGCTCGACCATCCCTCGCAGCAGATCGTCGAGGTCGGCGCGGGACTGCCGAGATTCATTCGTGTCGACGCCACCCACGAGCTGCCGCTGATCGTGTCGGATGCGGGCGGTCGCGTGCTCGCGCGCTTCGCCTCGCCGGGAGAGGCGGCCCTCTATATCGAGACCGATCGCATTCGCGGGTTCTGGCCCGTCACCCTGCCGGCGCCGATCGTGGCGGCCTGGACGGCGTGGCACGCCGACCTGCCGCGGCGTGAGCGCAGCGAACGCCAGCGCAACGCGGGAGCCCAATAGTGCGCGCCATCCTGAAGCCCCGCATCCAGAGCCCGCACGCCAAGGACCGGGCCGTCACAATGCTGGCCCGCACCAGCAACGACAAGATCACGATCGAGCGCGAGACCGACCGCGCGATCTATTCGGTCGAGCGCTTCCTGCTGCACACCGAGAGCTTCCCCTCGCGGCGCATCACATCAGAGGAATTCGCGGCGCTGCCGTGGCGCGGCAAGGGGCCGGACCGCGAGCGCAAGGCTTCGGGCGATCTGCTGGGTGCCACGAACGGAGCACGGCCATGAGCATCACCGCTTTCCGCTCTGCCATCCGGCCGCTGCCCACAGACATGGCCGCCAGCAAGGTCTGGCTGATCCGCCGTCTGCGCCGCGAGGGCTTCGTCGACCCGCTGGCCGCCGACCTCGCGCTGCGCCCGCTGCGCGAACATCCCAACGCCAGGGTCGCGGCGCTCGCGATCCACACCAGCAACGAGATCGTCGCGGAGTTTTCCAAGTGAGCACCCTGGGCAAGAACACCCCTCAATCCGCCGAGCTGCTCGGCTTCGTCGAGCGCGTCGAGAAGGTGAACGGCGAGGTCAAGGATCTCCAGACCGACCGCGCCGCCATCTTCGCGGAAGCCAAGTCGAAGGGCTTCTCGACGCGCCAGATGCGGCGGCTGATCAAGGTGCGGGCGATGAAGCCGCACGACCATCAGGAGGACGAGGCCGAGTACGACGTCTATGCCCACGCCGCCGGCCTCGCCACCGAGCCGCCGCTGCTGCGCTACATGGCCAAGGCCGGCACCGACACCGCCGTGCGCGACCAGGTGATCGAGGCGATGAAAGGTTTCGTCCCGCCCCACGGCAAGGGCGAGATCACCATCACCATGGAAGGCAAGCCGGTCCGCCTCGCGCGCAACAAAGCGGGCGACGTCGAGTTGCTGGACGTCAAGCGGCCGCTGCCCTTGAACGGCAAGCCGCAGCCGCCCCGCCCGCGGCGCAGCAAGCCCGACGTGCCCGATGTCGACGAGGATGGCGCGGAGATGCTGGGCCGCGACTATGCCAAGGCCAACCGCCCCGTCATCGACAACCCCTTCCCCTACGGCGACGACCGCCGCGCCCGCTTCGATCGCGGCTGGCGCAAGGAGAATGGCGGCGACGGCATGGGACCGGAGGAGGATTGATCGTGTTCTCGCTCAAGGAACAGGAACCGACGATCGACGACTTCGGCGACCTGCTGTCGCCCAGCGAGGCCGCCGAGCCGATCCTCGCCAAGGACGTGCGCGGCGCGCTGCTCGAATGGATCACGGAGATCTTCGCCGAGAAGGAGCTGACGGCCGCCGGCCTCAAGCCGCGCAAGCGCGCTTTGTTCAGCGGCAAGCCCGGCACCGGCAAGACCACGCTCGCCCATCACCTCGCCGCTCGCCTTGGCCTCCCCATGCTGGTGACGCGCCCCGAACGGGTCATCAGCAAGTGGGTGGGCCAGACGGCGATGCAGATTGGCAGCCTGTTCGACGTCGTCCGCCGCCACGACGAGCCGGTGGTGCTGTTCTTCGACGAGTTCGACGCCGTGGCGGGCCAGCGCAGCAACGCCGAGCAGTCCTCGGATCGCGAGCGCAACGCCTACGTCAACACGCTGCTGCAGCGGATCGAGCAGCACGACGGCTTCGTGATCGCGGCGACCAACTTTGCCAGCCATATCGACCAGGCGATCTGGCGGCGCTTCGACGTCCATATCGAGATCGACCTGCCGGGCCAGTTCGAGCGCGAGCGCATCCTGGCGCGCTACCTCGAGCCGTGGGGCCTGCCGAAGGCGGCACTGAAGCTGCTGGCCGAAGCGCTGGGAACCGCCAGCCCGGCGCTGATGCGCCAGCTCGCCGAAGGGCTGAAGCGCCAGCTGGTGATCGGGCCGATGGTGGATTGGGACATGCGCCGTGACCAGACGATCGACCGGCTGCTCGCCGCCATCCAGCCCCACCCCGACCTGGGCAAGCCGCGGCTATGGAGCCAGGGCGCCAGGGATCACGCGATCGCGCAGATGCCGTGGCCGCTGCCGCTGGCCAAGGAGGTCGTCGACGATGCCCCCCCCAAGTGAGATTGCACCGACGTCCGTGGTGCCGTTCCCGGCGAGGGCGTCATGATCGAGTACAGCGCATCGACCCCCGAGTTCCGCGCCAAGGTCGCGGCGCTGCTGGCTGCGCTGATCGGCGAGGGCTTCACACCGCCGCCGATCGCGGGCATCCGGGGGCGGCCCGAGGCCGTCCTGTTCATCGACATGGCGCGCCGCCACGGCATCGCCCTGGTCGACGTCGACCGGCAGCGCTTCCTGATCGACGAGACCGTGCACCACGGCGTGCTGTTCCGCCTCGGACGGCTGCGCGCGATCGAGCGCAGCAGCGCCCATCACCAACCGCCGGCCGCCGTGTGGGCCGGCCTTCTTCCCGACAGGAGCACCTCATGAGCCTCGCCGACGCCCGCACCGCTGATTCCGCACTCGCGGCCGTGCCCACGACCCTCGACAGCTTCAGGTTCCTGCCGAAGCCGGAGCCCGGCCGCCGTGTGCGCGCCCGCATGGCGGAGTGGATCAGCCGCCGCGTCTCGGCCGAGGGCAACATCACCTTCGAGGAGTTGCGCCGCGCGGGCTTCAGCGAGCCGCAGATCAAGCAGCACTTCGACGCCGCGTGCCGCGTGGCGCGCGTGACGGAGATGGCGATCTAACGAAGCGAGGGTGGGATGAACGAGACAACGGACACGGCCGGCACTAGCGCGGCGGAAGGAACGGTCGAGGAATATGCGCTCAGGCCCGAGACCGTGATGGCGGCCGGCAACATCGAGCAGCGCCGCGCCGGCATCGAGATGCTGGGATGGGATCGCATCCTCGCGCAGCTCAACGCCAAGGTCATCGACGCCGATGCCGACCCGCAGGTCGGCACCTTGGTCGAAGTCGACCTGCCGGGGCTCGACGGCTCCGGCGCCATCAGGGTGAAGATCGCCCGTCGCCTGGGCGGCAAGCGGCCGAATCCCTTCAAGGCGCTGGTGCAGGCATCGCGGGAGCGCATCGCCCTCAGTGGGCTCGCCGTCGCGCCAGGCGGCGATGGTGCCAAGGAAAGCGTGTCGTGACCGGCCCCCTTCTCCTCACCCCTCACGAAGCCCGCCATCGGCTGGGCGTCTCCGAGCGCGGGCTGCACGACCTCTTGAAGCGCGGGCTGCCTTACATCAAGGTCGGCAAGCGCCGGATGTTCCCCGCCGAGGAGCTGGCGGGCTGGATCAGCGAACAGGCGAGATCATGTATCAGCTCTACAAACGGCCGGGCTCGTCGAGCTGGTGGGTCGCCTGGACCCAGGACGGTCATCGGGTTCGAAGAAGCCTGCGAACGGACGACGAGGACACCGCCAAGATCCTCGCCGCCGACAAATACCGCCGGGCGCTGATCTCGCCGATCACGGGCGAGAAGGAGACCATCCCTCTCGACGCCGCCATGGGCCGCTACGTCATGGAAGTGGCGCGCTTCCAGTCCTCGGCCGCGACGACCAAATACCAAGGCCGGTCGCTGCTGCGCATCCTCAAGCGCGGCACGCTGCTGCTGGCGATCGATGATGCGGCCGTCGCCCGCTTCAAGGCCACACGCCGGGGCGAGCGGGCGCGGCGCGGCAAGTCGCCCAAGAAGGGGCGGGGCAGCGTCCAGATGGAGCGGCTGGTCTCCAACGCCACCGTCAATCACGAGATCTCGCTGCTGCGTCGGGTGATGAAGCGCGCGGCAAAGGATTGGAACCTCGCGACCGGAGAGGTCGATTGGCAGCACCATATGCTGCCGGTGTCCGACGGCAACACGCGCTGGCTCACCGTCGACCAGGTGACGCGGGTCCTCGCCGTCTCGCCCAAGCACATGCGGGGACCGCTGATCGCGGCGTTCTGCACGGGGCTGCGGGCGGGCAATACCTTCCGGCTGGATTGGTCGCAGATCGACCTCGGCGCGCGGTCGATCACCGTCAAGGTCAAGAGCCGCAAGCCCGGCGGCAAGACCCTCACCGTTCCAATCGCACAGCCGCTTCTCGTCGAGCTGGCCAACCTCGCCCCGAAGGAAGAGGGCCGGGTGTTCCTCTACCGTGGCAGGCCAATCAAGACCGACACGCGGCGCGCCTTCCTGACGGCGCTGAAGAAGGCCGGGATCGCGGGCAAATTCACATGGCACGACCTGCGCCACACCGCGGCGTCGTGGATGCGGCAGCGCAAGGTGCCGCTCGACATCATCCAGCAGATCCTCGGTCATTCCGATATCAAGCTGACGATGCGCTACGCCCATATCGGCAAGGCGAGCCACGTCGAGGCGGTGGCAGCGATCGGCGATGCCTTCGCTGGCGTGACGAAAGCCGAGCCGGCGACGACGGCTGAGGTCATCGAGCTGGAGAGGAAGAAGGCGTGATCGTTGGCACGTGGCTGGCACATCGGAAATCATCGGCCGCCATATAAGCTTGCAGCAGCAGCATTTTATCGCTCAATACCCCTAGCTTCGGGAGCTAGGGGCCGGAGGTTCGAATCCTCTCACTCCGACCACTTAAAAGGTTGGCGCTACTGGCCTTTTTGAGATGTTGCGACGGCGGGCCGAAGGGTCCGCCGTTCTTTGTTGTGCCAGCGGTTTGCTGAGGAATACCGCAGATTCCCGTCAAACCCTGGCACGCCAGTGGCACAGTGCCGTTCACCGCCTGTTCCCGCCAATTGCCCTGCTATGCTACGCGCCATCGCCAACAGAAAGGGCTCACGGACGCATGGCTCACACCGACGACGACGCGACCGGCGACGGGCCGCAGTGGGATCCGAGCGGCTGGCACCCCGTCTATCTGGGCGATCCGAACAAGGGCAATGACCGGCTCGTCGGACACACACGCCTGGAACTGCTTGTCGATCGGCTGGTCATCTCTAGAGCGGGCGACGAGCCCGATGCGATGATCCTGAGCGGCGACATGATCCGCCGCCCTCATCGCAGGGATGGCGGCCTGTTCTGGGCCTGGGAATTGATGCGGCCCGACGACCTGCCGCACGTGCCGGATTTCAGGCCGCTCCGCCACTGAGCCACTAGGCGACAGCGGTCCTACCCGCATCGGTGAGGCAGATGCTGTGGCCGCCCTCGAGGATCAGCCAGCCCTTGTCCTTGCAGCGCATCACGGCCGCGTCGACCCGGTCGGCCGGGATCCCGGCGCGGCGCGCGATCAGGGCGAGGGATCGCCACTGCATCGGCGCGCCTCCCGTCGTTGCCGCCAGGGTACGGCACAGGCTCAGCGCGGCGATGTCCAGGGTGCTCGGCATCGCCCATGCTACCCCGGAAACGAAAAAAGCGCCCGGCCATCCCGCGAGGGAGGCCGGGCGCGTGGGGCAGGGAGGGGACGGCGGACCATGCCGCCGCATCGCCGGGGATGAGCCGGCGATCTCGTCAGGCCGCTCGTGGCGGTCTCATTGCTCCAGTCCCTCGCGCAGTTCGCGGACGCTCGAATCGTCCGGCAGGTTGCGCAGCACCTCCAACAGCTTGGCCTTGAGCACGTCGAAGTCGGTGACGCGCTTGCTCCCGGCGGAGCATCCCGCCTGGATCGCGTCACAGAGCTCGTCGCTCATCGCCATATCAGCCGCCCGTGTCGGGCGGCACGAAGCACAGGACGCCTCCGACCGGCGTCCAGCACAGCTGGCCGTCCTGCCCGCCCGGATTGCGCTCGCGCAGGATCTTGCCGTCCGGCACCGGGATCCATCGCCGCTCCTGCCGCAACCACGCCCACCAGGCGCCTCCACGGACTTCCGCGCGGGTCGGCTCGCAGTCCCCGACCTCGATGCCCTCCGCTTCGATCCTGGCGTCGCAGCAGGACACGTTGGTTCCCGGCTGCTTCCACAGCCGATAGAAGTCCTTGTGGTGTGGGTGATGATGCTGTTGCGCCACGGCGGGGGTGACAATTCCTGTCACCCTAATGGCGATCGCGGCCGCAGCGAGCGTCATGAGCTTCCCGGCCAGTCGAACCGTCATGGCGCCAACTTCCCCGAAGTCATGTTCTCGTTGTGCACGTCGACCAGCCGCACGATCTCGGCATGGCAGGCCGCGAGCTCGAGCCGGCCGGTGCGCTCCGTCCCGTAGGCCGACAGCAGGTCGCCGACGCTCGCGATCCTTCCGGGGTCGCCGACGCCCAGCGCCTTAGCGCACTCCCGCAGATGGGTCGGCAGGTCGAACCGCACCCCCACGGGGCGGCTGGCCATCGGCGGGTCCGGGAACAACCAGCAGCCGGAGAGCGTCACGCTCAGCAGGATCGAGAGGGCGAGTCGAATTTTCATTGGCCTTCACCTTGTCCTGAAACGCCGCATTGGCCGCGCGCAGCCCGTCGACCTGCACCGAGAGTCGGTCGAGGCCGGCGCGCACCTCGCGCTCGAAGTCCTCGCGCTTGTCGTTGAGCTCGCGCCAGGCGTCGTTGCCGTTTTGCAGGATCTTGAGCTGCTGGTCGGCCAGCGCCTTCTCCGCCTCGACGCGGTCGAGGTACTGGAGCCCGCCCCAGCCCAATGCGCCCAGCAGGCCGAGCGTCGGCAGCAGCCAGCGCCAGTTGGCGAGGAGGAACCCCATCACAGCACCCCGAAGTCGAGGCTGGCGGTCGCGCGGCGGCGGCGGCACATTAGCCAGCCGTTGGCCGAGCCGTCGTCATTGGTGTTGCCCTCGATCGTCACGACGCCGGCGCCGTTGAACTCGACGACGAGGCCGACGTGGACATGGCTGGCCTGGCCGTTGATGACGCCGGGCACGAAGAACATCGATCCCGGCGGCACCGGGCCGGCGAGGTTGTGGCCGGTCCGCAGCTTGCCCTTGCTTCGGCAGGCGGCGACGAAGTTCGGCACCCACAGGCTGAAGACGCCGCCGAAGCTCGACGGCACCTCGAGCGCGACGCCGATCGCCGCGGCGGCCTGGTCGCGGACCCGGTTGACGAAGCCCTGGCACCACGGCGCCGGCGCGCTGGGGCCGAGATAGGCGCGCGGCCACGGGCCGGTGTTGTCGGCGCCGACGAGCCGGCCGTCGACGACGGCACGCGCCTCGCGAGGCTGCTGCAGGAGATGCGCCTCGGCGACCTGCACGATCGCGGCGCCGAGCTCGCGCGCCGTCGGGCGAAAGCTCGCGGCCGCCAGCATCGGTGAGGTCAGGCGGAGCCAGAAGCGCTCGTGGACCACAGGTGCCAAGCCGTTGGCCTTCGCGAAGGCCTCGACGCCCGCCTGGGTCCCGGGCCCGAAGTCGCCGTCGATCGCCGGGGCGTTGCGGGGATCCAGCCAGATCCGATAGCCGCGGGTGACCAGCCATTCCTGCAGGCGCACCACGGCAGCGCGGTCGTTGCCGACACGCAGGAGATGCAGCACGGGGGCGATGAGCTCCGCGGCATAGGGTTGGGTCATTTCACTGTTCCCTTCGAATCGGGCAGCGGCACGCTGCGCAGGCCCTTCACCCGGCGATAGGCCCAGGTGGCGGCGAGCGCCCAGCAGAAGGCCACGGCCTTGTGGTTGACCGGCCAGGCCTCGCTGTCGGCGAAGCTGCGCCAGCAGTCGAGCCCGGCCCAGATGCAGAGCAGCGCCAGCACCACCGTCAGCGTGCGCTGGATCATCGGCGAGGTGCGGTGCTCGCAGACGGTCTGGGCGATGCCCAGCAGGAAGGCGGCAAGCCCGCCTATCATGCCGGCGAGGGCGACGAATTCCGGGGGGATGAAATCGCGCAGGGTCATGGCGTGCCTCCCGGCTTGTTTTCCGGTGGCAGCCGCAGCACCCACCGCACTGCACTGCGCAGCAGCGCCGGCGCCGAGGTCGAGAAGCTGGTGAAGATGTAGAGGCCGCCAACGCCGCAGAGGAAGACGATCCCCGTCTCGATCGCCCCGTCGAGCGCCGGATCGAACATCCTGCGCAGCAGGGCATTGATCATCGGCGCGAGGTAGTAGCCGCTGCCGAGCCCGGCGACGACGGCGCTCAGCATCTCGCCGAGGCTGAACTGGCGGCGGAACAGCACGCCGAACAGCGTGCCGGCCGCGGCGGTCTTCGCCGTCGCCAGCTTGATGCCGAGCATCGTCTCGGGATCCAGGGCCATTGTCAGACCTCCGGCCAACCGGTCGCGATGTCGATGGCCTCCACCTCCTCGGCAGACACGGCCCCTCGACACAGGGTCTTGAGGGCGTAGCGCCGCGCGAACAGCGCCTGGGCCGCGAGCTTGGCTGCGTTGGCGAAGACGATGAAATCCGCCGGCGTCGCGAAGACGCGCACCGAATTGTCGGCCGCCACGAAGGGCAGCGGCGCCCATGTCACATCGCCGACGCCGAGCAGGAAGAAGCCCGACGAGGTCGCCAGCGCCGCGATCTTCTGCTGGCTGCCGTCGTCGAGCTCGAACCGCTTGCCGCCGTGCGCGAAACCATGGAGAGACTTCGCCGCGTACAGCACCTCGATCGCCGAGATCTTGGCCGACACCAGGTCCTCGGGGTCGACCGGGCCGGGCGTGTTTCCTGCGTCCAGCCAGGCCTGGTATCGCTGCCGGTCGGGGTTGCCTTCCCCGTCGGGGATGATGGCGCCGTCGGCGAGGCGCACGACCTCGACGCCGAGGCTAAGGCGGTATTCGCTCATGATGCTCACCAGAAATCCGCGTAGACGCGGTAGTGGATGTAGGCCGAGGCGCTCACGCCGTTGACCGTGCCGAACATGAAGCCGCGCCGGCCGATGTTGAACGGCGCGAAGGTGATGCTGTTGTTGTCGACGAAGCTCGAGCTGTTCGAGGCGTTGTAGGAGCTCTTGCTAGCATTGCCCGCGCCGTCCCAGTAGCTGAGGGTCGGCGTGGTCCACATCGGCACGGGAAAATTGTAGCCCGTCGTGCCGATCTGGCCGTAGTCGGTGGCGGCACCCACCATGCCGACCGGCGTCGCCGCGCCCGGCGCGGTGCCGTTCTCGTAGCTGGTCTGCTGGTAGCGCGCGCAGCGCGCCAGCTCGGTCTGCACGTCCGGCAGCTCGGGCGCCGGCGGCGAGGCATTGAGGCCCGTCGTGACGCCGGTGGCGACGCGGAGATCGGCGGCGCTCAGCTGGACGTACTTGCCCGTCGTCGAGAAATTGTTGCCGAAGTCGAGCTTGATCTCGTAGCCCAGGATCGCGTTGGCATGGACGGCGAAGGTGTAGCTGACGATCGTCCAGGCGGCGTTGGCGCAGGCCTGCAAGTTGGTCGCGGCGAGGTCGGCGCTGGGGCTGCTCCAGTTGTCGAGGGAGCCGGCGTAGCGCGCCGCCAGCTTCGGCGTGATGCTGCCGCCGGTGTTGTTGTAGATGGCCGCCTGGAAGGTGCAGGTCTTGCCCGCCAGCGCCGCGGCGACGCTGCCCTCGATCCGCTGCCCGATCACCACGTCGGTGACGCTGGTGGCACCGGTCACCTTGAGGCTCTGCGGCGACCCGTTGTAGCCCGTGGTGACCTGCGCCCAGGTGACGCTCGCCCCGGTCGGGATCACAGCCCAGCCCGCGGCGGCGATGGCGGCCGAGCCGGAGGGGCCGGTGGCGATCGTGCCGGAGACGCCGCCCGGCCACGACAGGAAGGTGCCGTTGCGCAGCCGGTTGGCAAAGCCGGAGGCCAGCGTGTAGTTGGCCGAGTTGGACGACGCCGGCGTGAAGGTGTGGCCCGAGGTGTCGATCGTGCCGAGGCTGATGTCGCTGGTGCCGTCCCAGAGATACCAGGTGACGATGCCGCCGCCCGGCGTGTCGGTGTCGATCCAGTCCTCGTAGGCGGCGATGTCGGACGGGCGGCCGGTGCCGCTGCCCTTGGTCTGGAGGCGCTGCAGGGCGGCGTCGATCTTGGCGCGAACCGCCGAGCCGCTGCCGGAGGCGGAGAGAGGGATTACACCCTGGCTCATGTCAGATTCCCTCTGCCACGACGGCAAGCGATGAGATGGCGATGTTGAACGACGGGTCGGTGCTCGTGAGGTCGACCCGGAACTGGAAGCCGCGGGCGACGAAGTCGGCCGAATCGAGCCGCTGCCAGTCGCTCCAGGTCGGCGACCCGGAGGGATTGCCGCTGGTGCTGCGCACCATCAGCACCGCGTCGGCCTCGTTGCCGTTCATGGCGCCGTCCCAGTCCGGCCAGTCGTCGACCTCACCGGTGCGCGAATCGAAGTCGTCGTAGATATTCTCGATCCTCGCGCTCATCGCCGAGGTGAGGCGGCATTTCTTCACCGACCCCAAATCGATTGGTGCGGAGAAGAGATAGGAGCCGGTCGACGCGACGCCGCCGGTATAGTCCCACAGCAGCAGCGCATCGACGTCGGCCACGTCGTCGAACGCGCCTGATGCGCCCAGCAGCAGCTCGGAGCCCGTGACCCAGCAGTCGGTCGTGGTCCCGCCGAAGACCGGATCCTCGACCAGGCTGCCGCCGCTCAGCGTCGAGAAGCTCAGCACCGAAGCCTGGGTCTGCACGAAGCTCGCCATGCCCGACCAGACGCCCGAACTGTCGACGCATTTCGCCATGTAGGTGCCCGCCTTGAGCGGCAGCACGGCCATGGAGGTGTTGCCCGAAAGGGGCTCGGCGATGGTGGTGCCGTCGGCCCAGGTGGCGCCGGTCGTGAGCGCGGAGTGACGGAAGACGATGCTGCCGCCCTCGCGCACGTCGAGGTCGGGCGACTGGTTCCAGCGCGCGATGGCGAGGCCGCCGCTGGCATTCACCGCAAAGCCGGTGAGCGAGCTCGGCGCGGCGGAGAGGCCGGCGATGGACTGGGTCACCGTGAGCGGGTCGGAGGTGTTGCCCGCCCAGTTCACGGCTTCGAGACGGAAGTCGTAGATCCCCGGATCGATGTCGAGCACGTCGGCGAAGAGCGCCTTGGTATCCGCGAGATAGGTCCAAACGGTGGTGCCGGAGAGGCGCCACGCCGGGCGATAGGCGCCGCCGGAAATCACGAAAGCGTCGGCGCTGGCGGTCCAGGACAGCCGCGCCTTGGCCTTTACCCCGCCGCCGTCGCGCGTCGAATAGAGCAGCTCGGTGACGGTGAGGTTGCTGGCGGGCAGCACGTTGAAGACGTCGGGGAAATTCGTGTTGGGCGCGGGATCGACCGCCGACTCCTCGCTGCTCGACCAGTCGTAGACGCTCGCCGCCGTCTCGCGCAGCACCAGGTCGACGCCCAGCGTCGGCGGGTTGCCGTCGACCGAGAACTTGGCCGAGGCGACCTCGAAGGGCTTGGCCGTCCAGCCGTAGCGTTCCGACGTCCAGAGCACCGTGTCGCCGGCCTGGCAGCGCCAGACCGAGAGCTTGCAGGGCATGGTGGCCACGATCTGCTGCCGCGCCTTCAGCAAATCGATCTTGGCGATGCGCTGCGCCCGCGTGACGCTGGTCGTCAGCGGCAGCGAGATATCCTTCCACAGCCGCTGCCCGTCGAGAGTCGCGTAGGTGTCGGAGACGACCGGCGGGAAGTCGACGACCTGGTAGTTGTTGCGCGGCGCGTCGCTGTCGTCGCCCGCCGGCGGCGAGGCGCCGATGTAGGTGCCTTTGACCGCGTTGAACAGATCCTTGCGCGAGGTGATGGTCTGGATCTTCGGCCCGGCGCGCAGGTCGTCGTCGGTGAAGGTGAGGCTGGGCGTCGCATAGGCGCCCGCCATGATCTTCCAGCGCTCGCCGTCGTAGGGCGCCTTGCCGTGCATGGCACCCAGCAGCTTGCCGATGATCTCCTGCGGCTGCGCATCGCTGGTCATGATGCCGTCGGTGCGATAGCGGACTTCGGTGCCGCCGCCGGCGAGGGTCACCGACTCGTCGCAGATATTGGCCGCCGCGATCAGCGCCGCCTCGTCGATCCCTGACTCGTAGTCGACCGGGATGCCGTAGGTCGTGTCGCAGAGATAGTTGGCGAGGCAGAGCGCCGAATTGGCGCTGTAGCCCGTCGACTCGTCGCGCGGGTCGTAGATGTCGTTCTTCCCGCGCACGACGAAGCTGAGGTTGGGCACGCCACCGCCGAAGGTGTCGGCATTCCACACCAGCCGGACATAGGCATAGGCGATGCCGCGCAGCCGGTCGGTCGTGCTCCAGACATCGCTGCCGCATTCGGCGATCAGGTCTGGATCGGCCACCTGGTCGGCGGCGCCGAGATGGAACTTGAAGCGCAGCTTGGTGCCGAACTTGTCGCCGGCCTTGGAGATGAACCCGTCGTCGTCGAGATCGTCCTCGACGGAATAGGCCGCATCGTTGACCCATACCTCCTGGAAGGAGTCGATCTCGTGGCCCGCCACCATCACCACGACATGGAGGTGGTTGTTCGAATCGGTGGAGTGGATGAAGGCGTAGATGCCGCCGATGCGCATCTCGCCATAGACGATCTGGCGCGACGCCGCCGATTGCCGAACGGTGATCTTGTTGTCGACGCTGCTGGCCTGGCCGGCGGCGCCCGGGGCCTTCGCCGACGGCACCGAGGGCTTGAACAGCGCCTGCGCCACGAACGACAGCGCGGCCGCCAGCACGAAGTTTAGCGCGAAAGTAATGGCAGCGGCGGCCCAGCTGGTCGCCGCGATGCTAAGTGCGGCGGCGACGAAAGCCACGGGAATGGCCTCGGCCGGCGTCGCGATCAGGAGCAAGGCCAGCGCGAGCCCGATGAAAATCATATCGGACCTCTTTGCCGGGAGCGCGCCACTCCAGTGGCGCTCAGTTTCATGAAAGATGCGCCACTGGAGTGGCGCGCTCCCGGCAATGACTCAGCCGACGCGCCAGACCTTCCGCGCCATCGACACGGGGAGTGCCTGCATGCGATCGACACCGGGCCCGACGAGCTCGGCGCCGATGCAGAGCATCACCGGCCCGCCTTCGTCTGCCGCCAGCTCGTTGCTCCCCGTCAGCACCACGTCGCCGCGCCGCGCCCGCCGCCAGTTGTCGTGCGGCGTGCCCAGCACCGAGCCGATGGCTCGCTCCAGCCCGCCCTCGCGATCGATCTCGCGCGCCGCCTCGAGGGCCGATGTCCAGGTGACCTCGCGCACGCGCACGCCGGTGAGGGCCTGCACGGCCGCGATGCCGAAGGTGATGCAGTCGTTCGGCCCCCAGGCGAAGGGCATGTCACGCCGCTCCTCGAGGAAGGCAGCCAGCCGCCCCTCCCAACCTTCGGCGCGGCGCAGCATCAGCGGCGACCCCAGATGATGTCTACGTCCTGCAGGGCCGCGACTCCCTTCAGCCCGGTGTCGCCGGAATACAACTGCTCCTGGTGCTGCGACGTGTAGCGCCACTCGCGTGCGCGCTCGAGGTCGACGAGCTCGTGCTCATAGCGGAGATTGACGAGCGGGTTCTCCGGGTCGCCGTCGTCTATCTCGCCGACGTCGAGGCGGCCACGGAAGACGATCTTGGGTTCGGCGATCAGCGCGCCCGCTTCGTCGAGCAGGCCGAGGCGGATCGAGCCGCCCTGGCCGTTGGCGAGCTCGGCGAGCGCCTTGGCCACGTCGGCGGACTGGATGGCCTTGGCGCTGACAGTGATGCCCGCGCCCTGCACGTCGTCGGTCTCGTCGGCTGGCGTGATGGCGATCAGGTCGCCCACGCCCTTCCAGGTGTGGCCGTTCCAGTCCAGGTCGCCGAAGCCGGTCCAGTAGTAGCCGGTGTCGTTCGAGAAGGTGGCCTCGAACAGGAGGATCGGGCGCACGGTCGATGCCGCAACGGCATCGGCCATCGCCGTCGTGAGGTCGCGGCTCACGGCCTCAGATCCTCGACGCAGGAGATAACCGCCGGTTGGTATCGCCCCGCCACGTCGACCTTCAGGTCGTGGCTGGAATTCAGCAGCATGAACTTGCCCGTCGCCGACGAGACATAGAGCGTGGCCGAGTTGGTGAGCGCCTCGCGCAGCGCGGGCCAGATGTCGAGCGTGGCCTTGCCCGAGGAATCCAGGCTGGCGTCGACCAGGACCCTGTGCAGGCGCCGCGACGATCCCGTGCCGATGCTGAGCCAGTCGCCGGCGCGGAGATAGTTGGCGACGACGCCCAGCCCCGTCTTGATCGCCAGCGTGCGCGCCCGCGCCGAGGCGGCCCCGTCGGCCTGCGGCGTGCCCGGCGTGGCCGCCGCGGCGCCGCGCGGGGTGGCGCCCGGCACCGGCAGCAGGAAGGAGCCGACGGGACCGCGCAGGGAGGTCAGCCAGGCCTCCCAGGCATCGCCGTCGGCACGGCTCATCAAGGGAAGCGAGATCTGCGCCTCCCAGCGCTCGCCGGGCCATTCGTAGCTTTGCCCCACCAGCGAGCCGGGGGCGGTGTTCACGCCCACGACCTTGCGCTGGGTGATGGTGATGTCGCGATAGTTCTTGTGGGTCGGAAACGCGCGCGGATAGGTGATGGTCACGGCCGCACCGCAGGTGCGGTCCAGCGGGCGGCAGGCGTTGCAGGCCGCGCAGCGGCCGAAACGCCGGGAGCCCGCACGGCGCAGAACGAATAATGCTGCTGCATCGCGGCCCTCATCCAAACGCCTTTTTGAGCCCCGCGTTGCCGCTGCGCTTGGCGTAGACGAGGGAGGAGATCGTGTCCTTCTTGATCTGCTCCGCCCAGGTGCGCAGCGTGCCCTGGTTGACGTCGGAGCCGAAGGAGAAGTTCTGGACGATGTTGATGCTGTCGCCCCCCATGCCGGCGAGCTGGCGCTGGTTGAAGATCGTGCCCGGCACCTTGGGCACGAAAAGCTCGGGGCCGGTCTCGCCGACCAGGGACGGCAAGCCGACTGGAGGATCGCCACCTTCGGCGAAGTATTCCATCGTGCCGCCATTCAACGTCCCGCCACCATAATTCTGGGCGGCGGGATTGGCGCCACTGCCGCCACCGCCACCAATGCCCAGGAAGGCGCCGATGCCGGCGAACCCGCCGATGGCAGTCCACACCGCGCTGACGGCGGCGCGGGCCTCCATCTGGATGATCATGGTGATGAACGACTGCAACAGCTTGCCGAAGTTGATCTCGCCCTTCTGGACGAAATCGGCGATGGCCTGATCCAACCCCGACATGACGCCCTGGAAGATCTTCTCGCCGTTCTGGAAGACGCGGTTGTTGCGCTCCCACTGGTTCGCCGCATGCTGCATGCCGGCGACCAGCCCCTCGAACCCGCCCTGCAGGCCGATGTTCTTCAGCCGCATGTCCTCGGCCTTCTCCGACGCCTGCTGCATGGCGATGCCGTAGGTGTCGAGGTCGAGGCGGCGCGAGGCGAGCTGCTCGCCCAGCCGCTGCTGCTCGGTGCGGAGATAGAGCGTGCCGTCGCCGAGGTTCTTCTCGGTCTGCTCGGCCTCCTTCGAGGCCTGGTCGAATTTCTTGAAGGCCGCTTCGGCCTCCTGCGTGGCTGTGACCAGCCCCTTGATCTGGGGGATGCGCGGATCGTCGGGCTTCGTCGCGCCGAGTCGCGCAACCTCGTCGGCGATCTTTTTCTCGAGCACAATCTGGCGCTCGAGGTCGGCCAGCGGCAGGTGACTGCCGGCCATCATCCGTTCGAGCGCCGTCTCCGCCGCCTCGCGCTCGCCCAGCAGGCGATTGATCGCCGTCTCGATGCGGTCGCCGCCCGCAGCGCCGCCACCGGGCGGCGGCTTGACCGTGGGGTCCTTGTCGCCGCCGAAGGAGGAGCGCGTGACGACCGGCGGCTCGATCGGCAGGCCGATCTGCGACGCGACCATCCTGCGCTCGCGCTCGGTCTGCGCCGCGGCGACAGCGGCCCGCGCTGCCGCCTCCTGTGCCTCGAGTGCGCCAAGGCCCGACCTGAGGCGATCGAGCTCGGCCTGCTTCTCGGCCATCCGTTGAACCGCACGGCCCGCCGGGGCATGCGTCGGGGCATACTTCTCCAAGCTACCGGGCTTCGCACCCTCCGCGATCTCGCGCTCGAGCGCGGCGATCTTGTCGCGCGTCGATTGCGCGTCCATGTTTGCCAGGCCGGCCACCACCTGGGCCTTCGCGACCGACGCGCCGCCGGCCAGCGCGGCATAGAACTCACGCGTCCACTGCGTGCCGTCCTTCATCAGCCCGACGATCTTGGCCACGGCCTCGATATGCAGGTTGATGAAGCCCATGTTGATGGGCATCGCGACCTCGGCATAGAAGCCCTTGACGGCAAGCGCCGCCTGGCCGGACTTCACGGTCGAGTCGGCGATCGACTTGGCGAGCTTCTCGTTCAGGATGGCGTGGGCGGCGCGGGCGGAGCGCTCCAGATCGTCGCCGCTCTGCGCCAGCTGCTTCAGCGCGGGGATGGCGCGCAGGCCGGAGAGGCCCAGCATGTCCTTGGCCGCCGCCGCCTGCTTCTCCGCATCGGTCATGGCGAGGATGGCGCGCGCCACCTCGGTGGTGATGTTCGAGTAGTCGCGCAGGCGGCCGTTGGCGTCGAGGATCTTGACGCCCAGGTTCTGGTAGCCCTCGATCGCCGCGGCATTGCCGTCCAGCGCCAGCTTCTGCTGCTGCTTCTGCTTGTCGAGGGTGGAGGCGGTCTCGCCCTGCGCCAGGTTGGCCTTGGCCAGGGCATAGGCGTAGCTCTGGAAGCGCTCGCTCGTCATGTTGAGCGTGGCCGCCTGCTCGACGGTCTTGGCGATCGACTGCACGATCTCGTCGTTGAACTTGTGCAGTTCGTTCAACGCCAAGCCGATGGCGCCTACGATGGCCCCTCCGCGCAGCATGCCGACCACGTTGCTGCCGAAGCCCGCCAGGTCCGCGCCCTTCTGGGCGAGCTTGCCCGCCTGCTCGGCGAGGCCGCCCATGGCCTTGGCCGAAGCGTCGGTCGCGGTCGCGATATCGCCCAGCTGCTTCTGGACGTTGGCGAAGGCCTGGGCCGTGAGGTCCTCGGCCGAGATCTCGATTTTCAGGTCTTCGGCCACAGGGTGCCTCCGGGTTGGGGGATGTGTTGCAACACGGTGCGCAATTGGCGCCGCGCGGGCTCCCGCCCCGGATTACCGCGCCTGCCGCCCGCCGATCGTGGCGGAGTAGGGACGCTAGGGATCGAACTCGTCATCCCGGCGACCGCGCTCGGCGTATCCCGCCACGATCAGGTTGAACTCGGCGACCGTCATGCCGTCGAGGTCGGAGAGGCTGCAGCGCAGGCGGTCGGCGAGGCCGAGGCGCAGCGTCACATGATCGACGTACTGCCCTCGGCGATCCGGGCTTTTGGGTCGACGTCCTCCGACTGGCCCGCGGCATTGTCATCGGAGAGGTCGGAGATTATGGCGAGCGCCATGGCCTTCACGACGTCGGGATCGACGTTGCTCAGCAGGTCCGTGAGCTCGATATCGGCGAACATGCGCTCGCCGTTCTCCTTCTCGGCCTTGCGGCAGACGACGCGCGCCATGCGCTCGGGGCGGAAGGGCTCGCCCGCCTTGGCGTCGTGGAAGACGTAGTCCTGCTGGCCGAGCGTCCAGGCCGACCAGTGGAAGGTGAAATCGGCATCGCCCAGCTTGATGGTCTTGCGGCGCTGCTGGCCCTTGCGGACAAGCCAATGGGCGGCGAGCGCGTCGAGCTGGCGCGCCATCAGGCCACCGTCAGGCGGCTCAGCGCGCCCTCGAGCTTCAGCCCGAAGGTGCGCTCGACGCGGCCGCCCACGGGAACTTTCTCGCCCACCTTCTCGACCCAGAAGGTGCCGCTCCAGTACTTGACGCCGGTGGCGGAGGGCAGCTCGTAGAGGGTGAGCGTCACGGTGGTGCCGGCGAGCAGGGCCGTCACCATGGCCTCCTGGCCGTCGGAATCGGCCGGCTCGTAGGAGCAGTTAATCGAGGCCGAGCCGCTGTACTGGCCGGGCAGCGCGTTGGTGAAGGCGTTGCCCATGGCCGAGGCGTCGGCCAGCGGTACGCTGATATCGAGCGACCAGTCCTGGACCTCGTTGATCTGGTCGCTGCCGCCGATGACGGCCTTGCCGTTCTTGCCGTGATAACGGGCCATGCTTGCGCTCCTTCGCTAGACTTTTGCCGTGGGGTTGCCCGCCGTGGTCGCGAAGACCATGCGGTACGTCAGCTTGATCGAGCCCTCGCGACCGTCGGGGCCGCTGCGGGTCGAGATGTCGGTGCTCACCAGCTCGCGCCGGTCGACGAGCGCGGCGATGGCCGTGTCGGTCATCATCAGCGGCTCGATCAGGGCGGCGAGGTCGTCGAGCGCGTCGTCGGGCTCTGAATTGCGGGTCTTCACGATCGCCTCGACCGTGACGCGCTCGTCGCGGTCCAGCGGGATCGTCGAATCGGTAGCGGCCAGATTGTCGAACTGCGAAGTGCCGCCGTGGGCATAGATCAGGATCGCCGGATAGTGGCGGTCCTCGGTCGGCCAGGTGCGGCCTGGGAAGACATGGGCGCCGAGGCCGTCGAGGGCCGAGGCGATGGCGTGGCGCAGTTGGGTGCGAACATGCCTCGCCATCAGGCCGTCCTCATTTCTGGATGCCTCATCTTCGACTCGGCGACGGACTTGGCGAGCTCGGCCCGGAAGTGCCGGGCGAAGTTTCCGTCGAGCACGCGCCGGGCGATGCCCTGGAAGTCGAAGCGCGTCGTGTATTGCGGCTGGCTCACGATCAGGAAGCAGAGCAGCCGGCGGCCCGAATCGACGCGGTAGATGCCGCGCGGCACGCCCTGGGTGGAGCCGAGCAAGGCGTATTGCTGGCCGCGGCGAGCGCCGCGGTCCCGCCAGTTGTGCGAGCGCACGGCCATCTCGAGCGACTGCAGGTCGGAGAGGATCTTCGTGATCTGCCCCGGCGCCAGGTCGCCGCGCGCGTCGCGCTCGGCATATTTTCCCGGCACGAGATAGTCAGCGCGACCGAGCCGCCCGAACCGGATCAGCGCTCGCTCGAAGGGCGTGTGCTCGCGCCCGCCGCCGAAAACCTGCGGGCGGAGGTAGAAGCCCGCCGAGTTGCGGCGATCGTCCTCCTTGAAGCGCACGAGCGCGGGCCGGTTGCGTTGCTTGCCCGAGCCGTTGTCGTAGGTCGCGGGCTCGTAGGTTAGCGAGTCCGTCGTCCACGCGCGCGGCGCCTTGAAGACCCGCCGCATCTCCTCGCGCTCGGCCGCGACGATATCGGCGGCGGTGCGGTCGAGGGCCTGCTTGGTCGCCCAGGGGACCTTGCGCTGCTGGACCTCGGTGAGTCGCTGGTGAAGCTGGGCGGCGTTGGTCTTGACTTCAATGGAGAGCACGAAGTGGTCTCCTTTGAAGTCCGTGGGCGGCTGGCGTTGGAGGCGCGCAGCGCCGAAACGCCGGGAGCCCACACGGCCCAGATTTTTCAGCCGGTGCCGGCTACGCACTCGGCTCGAGGTACACCCGCGCGAAGCCGTCGCCCGTGGGCAGCACCGACCTCACGGTGTAGCTGCGCCCACCAACCTCGACCGTGTCGCCCTGCCCCGCTCCGTGCGGCAGGCCGGCCGACAGGCAGCGGAGGCAGGTCTCGACGCCGATCGTCTCCACCTCGCTCACGCCGCGCGTCGACATCGTCGGCGTGGAGAGGATGCCGTTCACCTCGACGGTCGCGCCGTCGTGGCTCCAGATCGCCGTGATGCCGAAATCGTCGGGAGAGACGAAGGAGGCGCGGTCGGCGGCCGATTCGACTGGCATTGCAAGGCGGGCCTCAGGCGCGGCGACGCCGGCCGCCCGCGTCCTCGGCCGCCGGAGGATCGACATCCTCGACGAAGTCGCGCTGGTTCTTGGCGACCTCGTCGATGCCCAGCACCTCACCCACCTTGAACTGCTGCGCCGCGGCTGCGACGTAGAGGCCGGGAATCGGCTCGCCACCGTCGCCGGTGCTGGGCGTGAGCTTGTGCGCGCGGGGGCCGGCCTGCGCCGGCGTGAGCTGCAGGCGCTGGCCCTGGCCGACGTTCAGCACGCCGGCGACGACTCGTATGGTCCTCATGTCACCACCCCGATCAGGTCAGCGTGGCGAGGCAGGCGCGCTGCCAGTAGCCGTAGCCGCAGCCGCGCCAGCCATCGAGACCGATCTGCCATGCGTCGTTATCGAACTCGAATTCCGACCCCTCCGCCTTCATCTTCATCTCGACTTCCTGCTCGGTCTGGCGGATCAGCGCCTTGATCGGCGCGTCGTCGCGGAAGACCACGAACTTGGTGGTCCAGCCCGCCGTCGTGAGGCGGACATTCACGACGACGTCGACCTTGAGCCCGGCGAACAGGTTCGGGTTCATGTTGGTCGGCATCGGCCCGGTGTTGAGCAGCGACACCGCCGCCTTGGCCGCCATGGCGAGGCCCATCGGCACCATCACGGTGAAGGACGAGGCGTCCTCGTTCATCGGCTCGCCGCGGTCGTCCTTCAGGGAGGCGATCTGGGTGATCGCCGCCAGGATCGCCCACTGCATCTCCTCGACGCTGGGCGCCGTGGTGACGCCGTGCAGCGCCGTCGGATAGGTCGAGATATCGCAGTCGATCTTGTTCGACTGGCTGCCCGAGCTGCCGGTGGAATGATCGGTGTCGAAGAAGTACTGGCTGTCGTAGCAGGTATAGGTCTCGCCGTTGACGATCAGCGTCGTCATCAGCGAGGCCCAATGGGTGTCGCCGGCGTTGGCGAACTCGCCGACGCGGGCCCGGATCTGGTCGGTCTTGTCGCGCCGCAGGTCGGTCTTGCGGATCTCGATCGTGTTCTCGTACTGGGTGTTCACGATCGTGACGCCATCGCCACGGAAGCCGTTGGCCTGGCGGCCACCGACCCACTCGCGGAACACCGGGATGGCGCCCAGGAAGCGATAGGTCTCGGACGCCTGGTCGCTGCCGAACAGGTTGGAGACCTTGGGCAGCCACAGGTTGCCGGGATTGGCTTCGCGGGCCGCGAAGTACATGCCGCGGATCGCGCGGCTGCTGAGCAGGGAAAGATCGGACATGGAAAGGAACTCCGAAAGAGGGAGGAAAGGTGCTTCGAGTTGCGAATCGGGGAGAGGCTGCTAGGCCTCGCGGGCCCAGGCGCCCTTCATCTCGGTCACCATGTAGCCGTCGGCATCGCCGGCGATCAGCACGACATAGTCGCCGCGGCGCTGGGTCGCCTTGGTGAGCAGAAGATCCTTGTTGTCGGCGCCGGTGATGTCGGGGCCGAGGACCATGTCCGAGGCGTTCGGGTGGATCTTGACCTTGGTCGATCCGAACGCGCCGATCGCCATGATGGCGAGGCCGGAGAGGCCGGTGGCGATGGCCGGCAGGGTGAGGGCGTCGTCGTCGCCGTCGGCATCGACCACGAAGAGCTTGCCGCAATCCTCTGCATCGAAGGTCTTGGTGCCGGACAGCAGCTCGCGCGTGCCCCATCGGCCGTAGGGATCGCGCAGGCGCGGCGCGTCGAAATCGAGCACGATCACGCCGGCACTGACGAAGCGGTGGACGAAGCCGAGGAAGACGCCGGCCACGGGATTGAAGCTGAAGGCGGCGTCGTCCTGGGCGTAGACCGGCTGGCCGACGTCGGTGATGAGGGCGCCGGTCACGCTGATCTGGACCTTGCCTGACTCGATCACACGGACATTGATCGCGGCGGCGCCGCCGGCGCTGTTGTCGGCCTGGGCCTCGGCGAAGCCCACGAAGCGATCGGCGGCGGCGAGCGGCCGGGCATGGCCGCTGGCGTCGACCAGGCCGACGGCGGCGCCGGCGTAGATGATGTCGGCGGCGATCACCGGGAAGGCGTTGCGGTTGCCTCCCTCGGTCTTAAGCACGATGTCGGCAGCGAGCGTGGTCATTTGGGAGTCCTTTCGTGGCGATGGGAGGAGCGGTTAGCGGGCGCGGCCCGGCTCGAAGACCTTGATCTTGCCGGCGGCCTCGGCCTTCCTGACGGCCACGTAATCCTCGACCGAGGCAAACTCGGACTGGAGCGCGGACGAGGCCTCGAACTCGGCCTTCCACTCGCCGGGCGTCTTGCCCTTGGCGGCGGCCGGCGTCGCCGCCGCATCGTCGCGGCGCTGGGAGGTCGCGTCCGCGCCGACCTTGCCGGTGTGGGTCTCGACGCCGGCGATGCCGGTCATCTGGGCGTCGCGCAGCTTCTTCTCGGCCGCCAGGATGCGACCCGCCGCCATGTCCGGCGTGACGCTGCCGTCGGCCTTTATCGCGGCAATCAGCGCCTCGTGGCCCTTGAGGGCATGGGCGTCGATGCCGGCGAGGCGCGCGCGCTCGGCATCGGCGCCGGCCTTCAGGCCCTCAGCCCGGCCGGCCGCGAGGCCTTCGCCACGGGCCTGCTCGCGCGCCGTGGCGAGCGCCGCCTCGTGGTCGGAACGGCTCACCGAATCGGCTGCCGCCATCACGGCCGCGAGGCCGGTTCCGTTGCTCATTGTCATCTCCGGGTTGCTAGTTGAGTTGCTTGACGAACGCCTTGAACGCGATCTGCGAATCGACGATGCCGTCGACCAGCCCGGCCGAGACCGCCTCCTGGCCGTGATAGACGCGCGCCTCTGTGGCGAGCGCCTGGGCCTTGGTGAGCCTGGCGCCGCGATTCTCCGCGACCACCTCGGCGAACAGGTCGCGCGTGGCATCGACCCGTGACTGGATGCGGGCACGCACCTCGTCCGGCAGCGGCGCCGCGGAATGGCCGTCGACCTTGTGAGCCCCCGACGAGATCAAGGTGACCTTGATGCCGCGATCGGCGAGCTGCTTGGAGATGTCGGCATGCACCGTCATCACGCCGATCGAGCCGGCGGCGCCGGTCTCCGGCATGACGATCTGGCGCGCGGCCGAAGCCAGCAGGTAGCCCGCCGACAATGCGAAGTCGGTGAGGATGGCCAGCGTCGGCTTCTGCCGGCTGAGCTCCGCCATCATGCGCGATGTCTCGAAGCCGCCTGCGGCTTCGCCACCGAAGGAATCGACCTCGAAAACGACGCCCTTGATCTCGGGATCGCGCTGGGCGCGTAGCACCTGGGCCTGCAAGCCTTCGTAAGACGTCTCGCCGGAGCTCTGCCCGACGAACTTGCCCTTATGGACAAGCGTTCCCTCGATCGCGATCACGCCAACATTACCGAAGCGGGACAGCAGACGGTTGCCGACGCCGGCCTGCTCGTAGCGGCTGCCCAGCGGATCGCCGACGCGGCCGAGGGCGTCCGACGGACGACCACCGGCAAAGGCCCAGTGATCGACCGCCTCGACGCCCCCCGGCATCTCGATGCCGCCCTCGACCACACGCCCTCCGATTCCCATCAGAATCGCGGCCAGCTTGCCGGCATCGACCAACAGCGGCTCGCCGAACAGGCGCGAGGCGATGCGTGGCATCAGGATGTTCATTCGTCGGCCTCGTCCTTGGCGTCGGGATCGGTGGGAGGATGGGCGCCGCTGGCGGCAGACGGTGCTGCAGGCGGCGGGACAAGCCCGTTCGCGCGCTTCATGGCTTCTTCCTTGCCGCGCTGAGGGATCTTCTTCTCGGCCTCGCCGCCGGTGCGCTCGATGCAGACCTGCTCCAGGGTCTTGGCGCCGTTGCGCATGTCGATCTCGTCGGCCTCGGCCTCCTGCTTGGGATTGAGGCTGATGGTCGCCGGACCAATCCATTCCGCCCCCAGCCAGGCCGCGCGCACGATCGGGTCGGCGAAGAAGCCGGGGCGATTGATGCGACCGGAGGCCACCGCCTCCTCCATTGCCCAGCCGTAGACTTCCTGGCAGAAGCAATAGGCGAAGCGACCGCGCCACTTGCGGAAGGTCGCGCGCCCCATCTCGAGGGCGGCCCGGCTGGCGGAGTAGCTGGCCGTGAAGTGCTTGATTAGCAGCTCGAACGGCAGCTCGAGCGCGACACCGACCTGACGAAACACCGCCAGGACGAAGGGGTCAAAGTTGGCGTTGGGCCGCGACGGATTGAGCAGGTTTGCCTTCTCGCCGGGCGCCAACGAGATGATGGCGCCGTTGCCGAGCTTGACCTCGTTATCGGCCAGCGAGGAATCGGTTTCGCCGACGACCGGCTGGTCGTTCTCGTCAGCCGCCGTCTCGATGGCGACGGTGATCATGCCCGACGTCACGGCCGCGGTTACCTCGGCGTCGGAATAGTCCCCGAGCTGCTTCAGGTGCTCGATCACCACGGAGAGCCAGGGTGCGCCGCGCGTCAGCTCGGGCCGCAGCCGGTCGAAGAGATGCAGCACCAGCGGCCGGCCATCCGAATCGCGGGCGGGGATACGCTCCCATTTCAGGGAGGTCGCCCGCTCGGCGCCGGGGTGCCGATCGCTGACATGATAGGCCACCGGCACGCCATGCCGGTCGGTCTCGACGCCACCGGCGATGCGGCCGGCCTCGCCCTCGACGCCATCGGCGCGGCGCTCGGGGTTGCTGAGCCGATCGGCCTCGAGGATCTGCAGCTTGGTGCCGTAGGCGTCGCCGGGGTCCTTGCGGAAGCGGCGCACCACGAGGACGTCGCCGGATTCCTTGGTCGCCCTATAGGCCAGCTCCTGAAGCTCGTCGAAGCACTGGACTCGAGTGAAGTCGGCCGAGCGGCAGAACAGGGCGAACTCGCGCTCCTGCTCCCGCTCGTAGATATCGGCCTGCTCGTCGCTGATGCCGAGCACGTCGGTGTCGATGCTGGCCTGCAACGCCAGCCCGTCGCCGATCACGTTGGTCACGGCCGTGGCGATGGCGCCGGCGGCGATCGGCATGTTGCGCGCGAGCTCGCGGCTGCGGCTACGCAAGTCAGGGAGATCGGGCAGCGTGTCCGCGTCGGGCGAGCCTTCAGCCGGCCGCCAGCGCTTCGTCGGACGGCGCTCGCGGCGGCCGCCGTTGTAGCCGCCCGCGAGCGCGTTCAGCCTGGTGCGCTGCTCCAGCCGCTCGAGGCCGGCGCCAGGCCGGAAGTAGCTGACGACGCGGTCGACGATGTTCTGCGGCGCGACCTCGATTGTTCGCCGCGTCATTCCGGCACCACGTAGCGCGTGCGACGCCGGCCACCGGCCGAGACGGGCGTGAGCTGCTTCACCTTGCCATCCCAGAACTCGACCTGCTTCTGCACGCTGGCGAGGTCGGCGCGCTTGAGGCGACGACGCATCTCGCCGTCCCAGATCTCGTATTCCTGCCCCCCCGCGATCGCGGTCGATGCGGCGATCCAGGTCGAGAGCTGTGCCTGCGCCTGTTCGAGCGTGATGCCGGCGGTGGCCATCAGGTGATTCCTCTCGACAGCACGCGACGGCCGCGCGCCCTGGGTTGCGGGCTCGGCGCCGGGGCCCGTGGGAGCGCCGTGCCGAGAAGGTCCTCGAGGTCGCCCTGGGCCGACTCGGGAGGCGGCGTCTCGCGCTCGCGCTCCAATCGGTTCCAGGTCTCGTCGGGCAGGGAGCGCACGCCGAACTTGGTGGCGGCGGTCTCGGCCTGGTTCATCGTGTCGAGCGCCTCGTTGGCCTGCGCCGGATCCTTGACCCAGCGCCACAGGGTGAAGCCGTGGCGCTTGAAGGGCTGGCGGCGCTCCGAGGTGAGCTCGCGGAAATACTCGTCGTCGAGGCCGCTCGGCAGGCTCACGAAGCCCTTGGCCGTGGCATCGTCCTTCGCGAGGTCGCGATAGAGCGCCATCTTGAGCAGCGAGGCGGCGAAATTGTAGAAGCGGCCTGCCCATTTCAGCAGCTTGCCGGTGCGCTCGTTTCGCTCCCGCTTCACGCGGGCGATGCGCGGCGCATGGTCCTCGCCGCGGCCGCGCACCATGATCAGGCGGTGCCGGGGCTGCTTGCGCGCCCACTCCCAGACGTCTTCCGTCCAGGCATTGCCGTCGATCGCCGCCATGTCGAGCGGGACACGGTTGCCGACGGCATTCGGCCAGCTCTGCCTCATCAGCTCGTCGAGGCGTGCGCGACATGCCGGCTCGCTGATGTGGCCGGGGATCGTGCCGAAGTCGACGACGGCGCGGCGGAACTCGCGGGCCCAGGCGACGGCCTGCCATTTCACATGGTCGGCCTGGCAGTCGATGCCGGCAGTGACGACCAGGTGGCCGGCAGGGATCGTACCCCGCACATAATGGCTCTTGCCGGCGCGGTCGCGCAGCGCTTCCCACGGCGGCGCCTCTCCGCGCGTCTCCCAGGCGATTCCGACCGAATCGTTCCAGAAGACCTGCTCGGCGGCGCTGTCGCCGCGCGCCTTCAGCCATTCACGGGCGATGCGCGCCCAGCTCTTGAGCTGGCTATAGGCGCCCCAGATCCAGAAACTGCGATGGTAGCGCCGGGCCTTCTCGTTGTGGGCGCGCCACGCAAGGCCCGCCAGCATCTGCGGCCGGTGGTGCTCCTCCATGACGGCGCCGCAGTCGATGCAGGTGAAGTGCGCGTCATCGGGCCGCTCGGGGTCGAGACCCGCGAGCATGTTCTCCCACTCCAGAACCTGCATGTGGCCGCAGTGCGGGCACGGGACGTAAGGATGCTCCTGGCTGCCGTCGGTGAAGCTCTTGGTGATGCGGCATCCCGGCATCACCAGCGGCGTGCCGAGCTTCAGGATCTTGGCGAACTCGACGGAGCCCGATCGACTGTCGGCCTGGCTCTCGGGGTCGCCGGCGGGGTTCATCTCCCATTTGGCGAGATCGTCCTGCACCTGGCGAGGCATCGTGACTTGGCTGAGGCTCGCCGGGGAGTTGGCGCCGCTGATCAGGATCGAGCCCAGGCCATCGCGGTGTTCCTTCATGAACACCGAGTCGCCGCCGTCGCGGCTACGCTCGGGGAAGAGCTCGTCGAGCGAGGGCGTGCCGCGCAGCAGCGGGCGAAGCTTCAGTTTCGACCAGCGCCGGGCATTCTCCTCGGTCGGGTGGACGAACAGGAAGTCGCAGGGGTCCATCGCCATGGAGCCGCCGAGGAAGACGTTGCCCATCACCGTCTTGCCGATCTGCGCAGAGCATTTCAGCGTGACGGTGCGGCACGGGTCGTCGGGCGACAGGGCGCGCAGGATCTCGTCGAAGTAGGGAAAGTTGCGGCGGTTGTAGGGGCCGGGAAACTGCGATTCCCGGCGACTGAAGACGATGTTCTTCTCGGCCCAGGCGAGATAGTCGACAGGCGGTGGCGGTTCGAGCGCCGTCGCCGCCGAAAGCGCCACGATGCGCTCGGCGTTCGCCACCTGCAGGATCGTCATGCGTCCTCGAGGTCGAAGCCCGTCGTCTCCGGCAGAGGCTCGGCGCGCTCGCGGGCTTCTATCGCGGCGTTCTGGCGGATCTTTCGCCATTCGCCGCGCAGGCAATGCAGCACGTCGCGATGTGGCAGCTTGAACTGCGCAGAGATGGCCGACGCGAGCTCGGTGAGTGAGCCTTCGACGCGGGCGACGACGCGGGCGATTTCTTTGCTCGTCGCCTGGCGGGCCTGCGCGGTGTCGCACAGGCGGCCGAGCATCACCGACTCTTCGGTAGCCTTCTCGCGGTTCTGCCGCTGCAGCAGCTCGAGCCGTTGCTCGGCGATCCGGTCGGCAACCGTGTTGCCGGCGGGAGGGTCGGGCAGCGCCGCGGCCGGTGGAAGCGCAAGCGTCGTCTTCAAGCCGTTGCCGGAGTGCCGCTGGTCGATGTCCAGCTTCTGGTCGAGCTGCTGGCAGGCGATCTCTTCGTCGATCAGCGCGCCGCGCCCCTCTCCGACGATCGCCGCGCCCGAGATCTTGCCTTCGGACAGCCATTGCGACACGCGGGCGGGCGTCACGTTGCGACGACGTGCGAATTCGCCCTTGGAGATAGGCATTTTAGCCCTCTGTTAAGGCTCCCTGTTTAGGAACTCTTTAGCCTCTAAAAACCGCCTGAAACTGCCGACCCACCGGGGGTAGAATTACT
>Ga0114966_10000430_pt1 | contig 41218 bp, 34 predicted proteins | sample M_130207_XF_Meta_FD_87029 | JGI IMG/M metagenome (GOLD analysis project Ga0114966, IMG submission 87029) | Freshwater microbial communities from Lake Montjoie, Canada to study carbon cycling - M_130207_XF_MetaG | ecosystem: Environmental > Aquatic > Freshwater > Lake | place: Lake Montjoie... | reverse complement strand
GCGTAGAAAAAAGGAGTAAAAGCACCTAAGTCCATTGCCATAGCACCCAGCCACAATTCATGTGAAGCAATACGGGTTAATTCGCTTAAAATTACACGCACATATTTGGCGCGATCAGGTACTTCAATGGCCATGCCTTTTTCAACTAGTAAAGCGCAACCTAAATTATTGATATGAGACGACAAATAATCCATTCTACTGGTCACGTAAATAAATTGGCGATACGTTAAACTCTCGCACATTTTTTCGATAGAACGGTGGATGTATCCTAAATGGGGTTCAATTTTTTTAATCGTTTCTCCATTTAAAGTCACGACCAAATGAAGTACACCGTGAGTGGCAGGGTGTTGAGGCCCCATATTAATAACCAATTCGCCTTCGGCACCTAATTCGCTGGTATCTTTTAATATTTCAGTTTGATTGTACATGTGCCTATTATAATTTTATCATGTTGATAGGGTCTTCAAAATCTTTTCTTAATGGGTAGCCTTTGAAGTCGTCCTCCAAAATTAATTTTCTTAAATCGGGATGGTTGGTAAAGTCAACCCCAAACATTTCAAATACTTCACGCTCTAAAAATTCGGCTGTTCTCCAAATATCACAAACTGTTTCAATAACAGCCTGCTCGCGATTCACATTTGCTTTGATAACGATGCTTTGACGATGGGTGGTAGCCGATAAATGATATACCATGGTTAAGTGTGTTTTAAAATCAACACAGGTCAAACAAAATAAATAATTCATTTGCATCATGCCTGTTCTTAAAGCAGCCATCGCGGGCTTTAATTGAGCGGGCTCCAATAAAACGTTTAACCATTCGCCTGTTTCGTCGAAAGTAGCGGCCGGTGCTATGGAGCTAATGTATTCTTTAATTTCTTCGTTGGTCATTATTATAAATTAACTTCTATATTTTTAAATCATTTCAACGCACTTAATCTTCTCTTCTTTATCCTTTAAATTCTCCTCTAATTTGTTCGCGTGTCATGCCCAATTTAATTTTCTCTTGTAAGGAAATTAAAGAGTGTAATAAAGCTTCGGGGCGAGGAGGGCATCCAGGAATGTACACATCCACTGGAATAATATGATCGGCTCCTTTTACTACTGAATAAGTGTTGTAGAAAAATGGACCACCACTTATAGCGCAAGCGCCCATAGCAATTACGTATTTAGGATCGGCCATTTGATCGTATAATCTTTTCAATACAGGGGCCATTTTGTTGACAATGGTACCTGCTATAATAATTACATCTGCTTGACGTGGTGAGGCTCTGGCTACTTCAAAACCAAAACGTGAAAAGTCGTACTTCGCAGAAGCGGTAGACATCATTTCAATACCACAACAGCTAGTAGCAAAAGATAATGGCCATAATGAATTGGAACGTGCCCAATTAATTACACTATCAAAAGTGCTTACTACAATTCCACCCCCTGGTGTTTCATGGACGATACCCGGAAAAGGTTCGTTGCCAGCAATATTTTCTTTTAATTCCATTTTAATGCACCTTTTTTATGAGCGTATAAAAAGCCCATGAATAATATAAATATGAAAACGATAATTTCAATTAAGGCAACCATACCTACTTTTTTTACTACTACTGCCCAAGGGTATAAAAAAACCAATTCCACATCAAAGATGAGGAACAATAGGGCAAATAAATAATACCCCACATTAAATTGATGCCAAGGAGAGGTGTCGGTGGGAATACCGCACTCGTATGCTTGTCCTTTTTGAGCGTTTTTGCTCCCTTTAACTAAAATTTTTCCCACTAAAATACCGCCTGCAGAAAAAGCAATAGCGGCAATTAATAAAGCAATTAATGAAATAGCACCCATAGTAAATTAGGTATAAAATTGATGCTGTAAAGTAGCAATAAAATGGCTAATAATTACCTAGGTAATCCACATCTAATCCACGTATTAGGGCATTTTATTAAAGTAGAACGCTAGGTCTGATATGAATCATCACTTGTTGCCTACAATTGGATTAAAATCTTTAAAATTTAAAAGAAAGAGTAGTTCCAAAAGTAGCTGGATCGCCTAAATGAACTGCTCCAAAATCATAGGCATAGGAGATAAATTTGGTCCCGGTAATATTTTTTGCCCAAAAGGACAATGCCATTTTATTATGTTCAATACCTGTCCTCAGATTCAATAAATGATAAGGAGATTGTTGAATATTATTCGCTAAATCAAAATACGTGGTACCGATATATTTCCATTCAGCTCTTACAAAGACATTTACATTGCTAGTAGCTGTATAAGTATATTGAGCTGCTAATAAGGAAGTCATGGAAGGAGTGAATATAGGATGTTTACCTGCTAAATTTACACTTTCACCTTGTGATGCAATGTCTAATTTGTCATAGCTTGCATTAGTAGTTCCAAATGCATATTGTAAGAATAAACCTTTGGCAGGGATGGCTATTATTTCTGCTTCCATTCCTTTACTGGTTAATTGACCTGTATTTTTTGTAATAGTAATCGCATCTGGTAATACTAAACTTGGAACTTGCGCATCGGTTACTTTGCTATAAAATAAAGCAATATTGAATTGCAATTTATTGGAAAACCAATTGTTTTTAACACCTGTTTCAAAGTTGCTACTGTATTCGGGTAAGTAGCCTATAAGTGGCGGCTGAGAAGGATCTGAAGAGAGTGGAGACAATCCACCTGCTCTAAATCCTCTGCTATAATTACCATACCATAAGCTATTGTTATTGACTTGGTAGTCCAATGATAATTTTGGAGACAAGGCATTGAAATTAGTTCGACCTAAAGTATCCGATCTGGTAATATATAGTTTGTTGCTTGGATCATGTTGGTATTCACCTAAAACAGATTGAGATTGATTTTCATAATCATTTCTTAATCCAAAAGTAATATTCAATTGATTGGTTAATGCAAAAGTGGCTTGACCATATAAAGCAAATCCTTTTTTAATAGTAGTGCTGGTGTTAATGAGGCTAAACAAAGAATCGCCAATCATCATCATATTGGCATCTATTCCAAATCGTGTAGCTTGTTTTACAGGAGCGTCTTGATAAAATAAGAAAGCACCGGCAGTCCATTTTAATTTACTATTGCTACTATTGTTGCTACTGAATTTAAAATCTTGGGTAAGTACTTTATTATTATTCCATTTGTTCCCATAATTATTGATAACGGAAATAGCATCTATTGGAGAAAAATCGCCATCAATTGGGTTGGTATAATAACGATAATTTTGTTGATAAGCTGTTTGGCTACTAAAATTAAATCCATTGCCCGCATAATGAATAGATAAGCCAGTATTAGTGGTTTGATCCATCATGGTGGTGGTGCTATTTTGGTTTAATTTATAAGGGTTGGCAAAAGCTTCCTCAGCCCCAAAAACCAATGGGAAAGCTCCTTTGTTTTTATTGGAAAGATGTTTGAAATTTAAATTCATGGTCCAACGATCGTTTACCAAGTATTTTAAAAAATAATTTCCAGACATTCCATTTTGTTGATCGTAACTGGTATTGGTAAATTCATTAGTATAAAAACCGTCTCTTTGATAGTGCAATAAGGATGCGCCAAAAAATAATTTATCTTTTATAATGGGTGCTTTCAATCCAAGCGTAGCTCTTTTTTGATTGTAATTCCCTAAACTAATATCAGCAAATCCTGAAGTAGTATTAGTAGGTTGTTTGGTAATAATATTAATTACGCCACCCATCGCATTTCTTCCATATAAAGTACCTTGAGGGCCACGCAACACTTCAATTCTTTCAATATCAAATAAAGTAGGAATATAAGTGTCTAAGCTAAATTGGTTTACGCCATCAATATAAGTAGCTACACTAGGGTCGTAAGAACTAGTGGCAATGCCCCTTACAGAGGTTACATCACGACCATCACCAGGGTCGGCACTGTATAAGTTAGGGGTAATTCCAGTAATTTCTTTGGTATTCCACAAGCCAAATGCATTTATTTGTTTTGAATTTAAAGCGGTAATACTAGATGGAATTTTTTGAATTAATTCTTCTCTTTTTTGAGCAGTCACGACCAATTCATCTAAAGTATTAAAAGATGCTTCTAAAATAAAAACAGTAACGGCCGCATTTTTATTGTTTTGTACTTTTATGATTGGATGAATGGAAGCGAAATTAATATGACTAATTTCTAATTGGTAATTGCCTGCAGTAGGTAATTTTAATTTAAAGTTTCCTTCGCTATCACTGATTGCATTTGTATTCGCATTTAAAACTGAAATAGACGCATTAGCAATTGGTAAATTTTTAGCATTGGTCAATTTGCCTCTAAATACTTCTTGACTCTTAGTATTAATACTTAGAAATATAAAGAACGAAAATAGAAGAGAAATTTGCTTCATCATTTTGAGTTATTTGAGGGCTATATAATTTACTTTTTGCGCATGCAAATATAGGCTCAAATAAGGGTAATTTATAGATGTTCAATGTAATTATTACCCGTTTTTAAACGATTACATTAAGCGCTAAAGGACTTATGGTAATATTTAATAATTCGTTGTCTGTTAAAAGATTTTCGCCGTCAATATGAATGGGGGCGTTGTTTAAATAATGGATACTTGCTTCTTTACAACTTTGCAAGGTTACATTTTTAGAATGGTGAATACTTTTTTTAAATAAGCGCACAGCCAATATACCTGCTTGTAATTTATTTAATATTCCAATTTTTACCAATTCCAATTGACCATCTTGAATATTTGAAAATGGAGAGATATAAGCATTGTTCCCAAATTGATTGGCATTGGCAATGCTTAATGAAAATACTTTTTCTAAAGGAGCCTTGTTTATACTTACTTCAATAGGCTTATAATTAAACAGTGTCTTAATAGTTGCTTTCATATAATTGATGAGCCCACGACCACTGCTGTTGGCGAAACGATGTGCCACTGCGGCATCAAATCCAATTCCTGCTGTACAGAAAAATGGCTTATTGTTGATATAGCCTACATCTATTTTGATGGAAGCGCCTACCAATGCTTTTTTAAATGCCTTTTTATAATCAAGAGGTATATTTAAATGCCTAGCTAATCCATTGCCAGAACCAACAGGAATAATTCCTAATGGGATTGATTTACCTACTAAGACGGAGGCCACTTCATTAATGGTGCCATCGCCACCTACTGCAATAATTTTAGTTGCACCTTGTTGAATTGCTTTTTGTGCAAAGTTAACAGCTTCTAATGGTTGAGTGGTTTCCCAAATAACATGATGAGAATCACTTTTAAGAAGGTTGACTATTCTTAAAAAGGTATCCTTATTATTAGCGCCCGAATGGGGATTAATAATGTAATGATTCATAATACACAAAAGTAGCTGATAAAATTCAAATTCACTAATGCCTCAAGGTCGCTGCTTTGATGGAGAATATCTTAACGGAAACAGCAAAAAATTTGACATCTATTAATTTGCGCATAGCAAGTAGGCCCCTTGAACTAATAAGGCTTTCCATAATATTACTTACATGAACATCTTAATTATTCAAAAAAAACGGTACTTTAGAGTGTGAAAAAACTAATCACCATTGGTTGTTTATTAGGGTTGGTCATCTCTATGTGTGGCTTGCCATTGTTTTATGCTTTTCAAAAGCATTTACACCAACAATCTCAATTTAATTACATCCTAAATCATCCTCAAGAAAAGATGGAGGGCTTAGTGTGTATTATGGTGGATGAAATTGACAATTTACCTAAGGGCTATGAATGGGAAGAAACTGGGGCTGAATTTAGGCATCAAGGTATGTTATTTGATATAGTGAGCGTAAAAAAAATAAACACAAAATTTGAGATCACGGCATTGGCAGATGAAGCGGAAGTGACTATGGAAAAGACACATGATGAATTGGCTCATCAGCAGCAAGAAAATAATAAAAAGGCACAAAAAATATTTAAATGGGTTTTTGCACCTTATATTAATGAGACTAAGTCAACCAACTTCGTGTTTAATAATTTTCAATTATTAATTTTTCCTAGAGTAAAGCAGGATATTTTACATCAGTGGAATGCTTGTCCTGATATGCCTCCTAAAGTGAACGCTTAATCATTAAGCTGTATTTCATTTTTCACTTTATTATTTAACTAATTTATGTTTTGCAAAAAAAATATTTTGCTTTTAGCGTTAATACTAAATGCAAGCGAATTCATTAATGCGCAAAATGGCATTAAAAAAAAGGACAGTACTAATACACTAACAGAAGTAGTTGTTTATGCAAATAAGTTTCCTACTGCTTCTAAAAATATAGTACAAACCATTGGTTTAATCACGGATAAAACTTTTATCAATCAGCAAGCCAATACGGCCGATATCTTAACGGCTTCTGGTCAGGTATTTGTTCAAAAAAGTCAATTGGGCGGTGGAAGTCCTATTATTAGGGGCTTTGAAGCAAGTAGAGTTTTGTTAATGGTGGATGGTATTCGTATGAATAGTGCCATTTTTAGAGCAGGCCATTTACAAAATATTATCACAGTAGATAATATGATTTTAGATAGAGTAGAAATTAACTATGGTCCAAGTTCTACCATGTATGGTAGTGATGCATTGGGGGGTGTGGTGAATATGTTTACCAAAAACCCAACACTCAATGCTGACGCTTCATGGAAAACGAGTGGTAATGCCATATTACGTTATGCCAATGGACAAAATGAAAATCGCCAACATGTTGATATAAATATTGCGAATAACAAATGGGCTTATCTTACTTCATTTACCAATAGTAGTTTTGGTGATTTACGTCAAGGCAATAACAGATCATCTACTTATCCAGATTTTGGAAAACGTACTTTTTATGTCACCAGGGCTAATGGAGTGGATATTGCGAATGATAACAATAGCAGTGTTAATATTCAAAAAACAACAGGCTATACTCAAACCGATTTTCTACAAAAAATAATGTATAAGCCAACAGATAATACAGAACATTTATTAAATATTCAATTATCTAATTCTTCGAATATTAATAGGTATGATCGTTTGACCGAGACCAGTAAAGGATTGCCGGCCTATGCAGAATGGTATTATGGACCCCAAGTTCGAAATATGGTTGGCTATAAATATAGCGCCTCTGCGTTAAAAGGGTATTTTCAAGAGCTCGTTATTAATACGAATTACCAACATTTAGAAGAGAGTAGAATAAGCAGAAAGTTTGCATCGGCTAACAAAGATTTTAGAATAGAGAATGTTGATATCATTGGAGTGAATGCAGATTTATTGCACAAGCAAAAAAATGGAGACATTCATTTTGGCGTGGAATCCTATTATGATATTGTAAATTCAATGGCACATAGAACCAATATAACTACTAATGCGAATAGTGCAATTACAACCCGTTATAGTGACGGACCTACCCATATGGCCTACCAAGCAATATATCTTCAACACACTAAATTATTAGATGCGCATTGGGTATTAAATGAGGGCATTAGATTAAATATGGTTCAACTAAATGCGCAATTTAAAGACACTTCTTTAATGCACTTTCCTTTTACAGAAGCAAAACAATCCAATGCTTCTCTCACTGGAAATCTAGGGCTGGCTTATAATGGAGAAAATGGATATAGACTAGCTTTTGGAGTAAGTAGTGGATTTAGAGCACCCAACATTGATGATTTGACCAAAGTATTTGATACTAAAACAGGCTATGTAGTGGTTCCCAATAAAGAGCTGAAACCAGAATATACCTATAATGCCGAAGTAAATATTTCTAGAAATACAACTGCTTTTTCATGGGGAGCTTCTTTATTTTATACTTGGTTTAAGAATGCTTTAGTGGCAGACCAATTTACTTGGAATGGACAATCTAAAATAATATATCAAAACGTATTGAGTGATGTGTATGCTACGCAAAACAAGGCAAAGGCAAACGTTTATGGATTTAATATCAATGGAAGATTGCGTGTTCTTCAAAATACGGATTTAACAGGAACCTATACTTATACAAAAGGCACGTATAATAATGGCACTAAAGAAATGCCTTTAGATCATATTCCGCCTACTTATGGAAGAGTTGGATTAAAGCATGGTAATGACAAATGGAATGCAGAATTATTTAGTGTGTTTAATGGATGGAAACATATTGAAGATTATAATTTAAATGGGGAAGACAATGAAATTTATGCAACCAAAGAAGGTATGCCAAGTTGGATGACCATCAATTTTGCATCTTATTATACGCCTACAAAAAAATTAAGTATTGGTTTTCAGATAGAAAACATTACGGATCTTAATTATAGATACTTTGCAAGTGGAATTTCTGCTGTGGGAAGAAATTATATATTGAGCTGTAAATATTCATTTTAGCGTTTCAAAGCGCTCACATTGCTGGAGAATATTTTAACGGCGATGGCTAAAAGAATAACGCCAAAAAATTTACGAACTGCTAGTAAGCCTCCGGGCCCTAGCAGTTTTTCTATGAAATTAAGAGATTTAAGTACTGCATAAACAATTACTAAATTAATAAGTATGCCTAATGCAATATACAATTCATCAAAGTTGGCTTTTAAGGACATAATGGTGGTAAGGGTTCCACTACCAGCAATAATAGGAAAGGCAATAGGCACCACGGCACCTGAGTGTGCATTTTTATCTCCTTTGAAAATTTCATGACCCAATACCATTTCTAATCCTAATAAGAATATCACAATAGATCCACCCACTGCAAATGACTTTACATCCAAGCCCAATACTTGTAAAAATGGTTTTCCTAAAAATAAAAACAAAATCATAAGTGCACCTGATATAAGCGTCACTTTAAGCGATTTAATGGCGCCCGATTTTTCTTTCATGGCAATTAATAGTGGAATAGAGCCCACAATATCTATTACAGCAAATAAGGTGAAAATAACGGTAAGTAATTGATCGAAATGAAATTCCATAAAAAAGCTTTGTATGAAGATACAAAGCTTTTTGAACTAAAAAGTTAAGAATATATTATTTCAATCTCAATCCTACCAGGAACATTCTTCCCATAGCATTGTATCCATTAATTTCTTGAAATGCAACATTGCCTAGGTTTTGCCCATCGGCATATAATAAAATATGCTTGTTGAGCTTGTATTGAACATGGGCATTAATTAGGGTGTAATTTTTTAAGGTAATATCTTCTGCAGCATAACCTCCTACATCGTAACGCTTACTGATATATCTAACTGCCATGCTAAAATTTAATTTGGGTGAAATTTCATAAGCCCATTGAATACCCGCTGTATGTTTAGGGCGCTTTAATAAATAGTTATAGGTTATAGTATCGGTGGTAGTGGCTCTATTTTGATTGGTTTCTTGCCCATTTATAAAAGTGTAATTAGCAGAGAAATTATTTTTTTCATTGGCTTTCCAATTGAATTCTAACTCTACACCATTTACTTTTTGTTGGATGTAATTGAAGAAATTATAATCAATATAATTATAGTCAATTCCGTTATCTATGGTTCTATTGAAAAAAACGGCTCTTACAAACAATGGGTTGGTTTTGTATTCTATCCCTACCTCTGTATTAAATGATTGCTCTGGTTTTAATTTTTCATTATAACTTAATTGATAGAGGGATGGGGCTTTATATCCACTAGAAACACTTGCCATAAATCGAGTGGTAGCATTTAATTTATAAGATGGACTAACAGTGAAAGTTTGGTTGGCTCCGTAACGATCATGCTTATTAACTCTGCCACCTAATTCAATTAACCATTTATTGGATGGTTCGTTAATTAATAATGAGCTATACAATGCAGTTTGGTATTGAAAAGTATCTTTAAATTGATCATTATAAGGCCCATATTCACTTATTGACAAATAGGTCTGTTGATAAGATCCATATCTAAAATCGGCACCTACAATCCATTGTATATTTTTTGAAATTGATTTTGAAAAAAACGCATCTGCAAAATGAGATTTGCCTGTGTACTGATTGTCTTCATAAATGGTGTATGTTTTATCAACACTATCGTTTTTATATTGCCTGTCCTGTGTACTTAATTGGTATTGAAATTGAAAAACAGTTTTTTCTTTTTTGTATTTCAAAATAAGGCCTGTCATTTTGGTCGCGTTGTTAAATTGATCATCCTTGTCATCTTTAAAAGCACCATAATCAATATCCGCATTGTAACTTGTTTGGTGGGTGGAAACTTTTAAATTCCAATGGGGGTTAAAAGTATAGTTGATATTGGCAAACCAATTTTTATTCGCATACCCATCTTTATCAAAATTATTTTTTCCAGTAATATCTGTTGCAGAAGAAAATCCTGTAGCCGTTTCATTACCATAACCAACGGCATAATTGAATTTACCAAAGGTGTTGCTGTGTTGTAGATTCATTTTTTGCGTACCATAGCTACCTGTACTAAAATCTCCCGAGAAACTGGGAATAGATTTATTTTTGGTAATAATATTAATAACGCCCCCAATAGCATCTGATCCGTACAATGTACTTTGGGCGCCTTTTAAAATCTCCACCCTTTCAATTTGATTTAAGGGCACCAGGTTCAAATCAAATTCATTGCTAATCATGGAAGGATCACCCACCGGCATCCCATCTATTAAAATTAAAGTCCGACCACTTGAAGCACCTCGCATGAATATGCTTGGGACTGTTCCAGCATTGCTTAAACTTCCAGGTAAATACAAGCCTGCTTGCTCATTTAAAATTTGTGCAATACTTCTTCCAGCATTGGCCTGAATTTGCGCAGCGTTAATAATGGAGACCACTTTACCAGTTCCATTTTGTTTTTGCTCCACTTTGTTGGCCGTGACAATCACTTCTTCCAGAGAGTTGAAGTTTAAGGAATCTTTTGGAGATTTTTCTTTTTGCCCAAAGGCAAGGGAGGTGGCGATAAGGCACACCGAGAGCATGAATAATTTTTGGCTCATTGTTTTGTTTTTTGAGTGAACAATGAGCTTCCTGGAGAAAAAGAACCATAATTGATTAAGGAGACGTATGAGGTGTGTATCTAAAAAAATACAAACAATCTTGATATATGCTACCTTAATTTTTTACAATCCCTGCTTTTTTTCCCGAAAGCTGTTGATTTTTAAACTAGGCAGGTCTTCTGGCTTGTTCTTTTTAGATGCATCCTTCCCAAATTGCTTCAGTGGATATATTGCATCAATTGCTTTGCAGCAACGAACTCACAGCTACGGGAATAGCCCCCGATTTTAACGGGATTCCCTTTTAATCATTTGCATGAACCTAATTCTAGATCAAATTTAGTATTTATATACCACCAACAGGTTTTAATTACTAACGGCTTGTTGAAAACTTGGCCATTTTTATTATATTGAGGTTTCATTGAATCTTATGAAAGAAAAGCAATCCATTAATTTTTTTAGCCTGACCATGATTGTCGTGAGTTTGGTGATTGGCATGGGTATATTTAAAACCCCTGCAACCATCGCAGCAAAGTCGGGTACGCCATTCATTTTTTTTAGTGCATGGATGATTGGAGGATTGATTGCTTTATTTGGGGCATTGACTTATGCTGAAATTGGACAAAGACTTCCAGTAATGGGAGGCTATTATAAAGTATTTGCACATTGTTATCATCCAGGAGTTGGATTTACTATTAATGTTTTAATTCTCATTAGCAATGCAGCTTCTTTAGCAGTAGTGGCTTTAATTGGCGCCGACTATGTGAGCGATTTATTATTTGGGCAACCCTCTGGTACTTTATTTAATATTATAGTGGCTTCGGTTTCGGTGGGGCTTTTTTATATTGTTAATTTGCTGGGATTAAAAACAAGTAGTCGAACGCAGAATATTTTAACGGTGGTGAAAATTTCTCTAATTGTTTTATTAATTTCTTCCTTGTTTAAGGGGGTGACGGTTCCTCCGCATGGGATTAACGAAGGAAAAATATATACTTATGATGGAAGCAATGGGGCCTTATTGTTATTAGTAAGTTTGGTATCTGTCTTTTTTACTTATGGAGGCTATCAACAAACGATCAATTTTGGATCGGAGGTAAAGTCGGCTAAAACCATGCAAAGAGGAATTGTTGTTGGTATACTGGTGGTTTTATTTTTATACTTAGCCATCAATTATACTTATATTAAAGTAATTGGGTTTGATCAAATGAAAAATGCCAATGCGATTGGCTCCTTATTGTTTGAAGCCTGGTTTGGAAAATTTGGTGCTAAGGTTTTTGATTTTGCGATGGTATTAAGTGTATTAGCCTATGTGAATGTTATTTTAATGAGTAACCCTCGGGTAATGTTTGCAATGAGTGAGGATAAGGTACTTCCTGCTATTTTTCAAAAGAAACATCCTACAACAGATGCACTGGTTCCTGGCTTAACTGTTTTTGCCATTATAACTATTTTAGTTACTTTTTTTGGGAAAGGCGTGGATGATGTTTTAAGTTTTAGTATTTTCTTAGATTGCTTGGGTATGAGCACTTCTGCGGCTACACTTTTAATTTTAAGAAACAAAAAACAGGGAGATGGGGTAGTTACTGGAGCCCTTAAAAAGTGGACGCCTATTTTTTGTGTCATTTTTGTGATTGCTTATGCTTTGGTGGCTGTGGCGGTAGTCATAGACAAGCCTTATTCGGCTTTTACTGCCATGGCACTAGTGGCCTTGGTCTTAATTATTTACCGCATTTTTTATTACAAAAAGCAGCCTTCTAGCATTAATTCTTAATTTAAAGCGCTTTAGGCTTACTTTAAAAAGAGTTTTAAAGCCTTTCATCTGTATTTATTGCTGTTCAGCCGATGCCTTTTCCGTCTGTCTAAAAATTAGTCTACTACTGCTTATTAGTTTACTTTTGTATCGTAAAAAGCGTTCTAATAATATACTCATGAAATACCTATTTTCTTTATTCCTATTTTGCGGGGCTATAAGCCTTCAAGCGCAAGAACCTGCTCAATGGGACTTAAAATCCTGTGTTGAATATGCGATTCAGCACAATATTTCCGTTCAACAAGCAGATGTATCTGCCCGACTAGCAAAATTGCAGGCTCAATTAGCAAATTCTAATCGTTTGCCAACCATCAATGGTTCAACAGGAATGGGCATGAGGTTTGGTAGGTCCATTGATCCTACTACGAATGGTTTTTCTAGCACTCAGTTTTTATACAATAATTTTGGTTTAAATGGGGGCGTGCAATTATTCAATGCAGGTAAACTAAAAAACAATGCGGATGCCACTAGTTTAAGTTGGTATGCGAGTGAGGCCGATAAGTTGACTATTGCGAATGATATTTCATTAAATGTAGCTACTTACTATTTACAAATTTTATCAGCAATTGAGCAAACTGAAATCGCAAAAATACAAATACAGCAAACCAAGGAGCAGTTGATAGCGACTGGTAAAAGAGTAGAAGTGGGCTTGTTGCCTGAATTAAATTTATTGGAGTTGGAAACGCAATTGGCTAATGATAGTAGTAGTTATATTTCGGCCATTTCTACGGTGCAACAAAGCAAATTAAATATGATGGCTTTATTGAATTTAGATGCGGCCAAGCCATTTGAAATCATAGTTCAACCAGTTGATCAAATTAAATTACAAGCCTTTGCCGATTTGCAACCCGATTATGTATTTAATTTGGCATCTCAAAATATGCCCAATGTGAAAGCGGCAACCCTTAGAGTAAAAGCGGCCGAAAAAAACACTTTAGCAGCTAAAGCGGGGTTTTATCCTACATTAAGTTTTGGATACAATTTTACTTCTAACTTTTCAAATCAATCGAAAAATTGGGGAACGGTATGGAACGGGTGGAATACACAAGTGAGTAATAATTTTGGACAGAATGTGGGTTTGCAAATGTCTATTCCTCTTTTCAATGGCAATCAATCCAAACTAAATTATCAACAATCAAAGTTGAATTTAAATAATGTAATGCTTCAGGCCGACAATACACAGCTTAAATTAAAGCAAGATATATATTCTTCCTATACCAATGCGATTGTGGCCTACAATAAATTAAACGCTGCTCAAAAAGCGTTAAACTCCTCCGAAAAAACCTATCAATTCGCCACCAAGCGGTATGAATTAGGTTTATTAGGCACTATAGAATTATTGAACAATCAAAATAATTATTTAAAAGCTAAAGTAAATTTTAAAACTGCTCAATACGAGTATGTGTTTAGAATTAAACTTTTAGAATTTTACAAAGGAGAAGCATTAACATTATAGTAGTATTAAATAAATCAAAATGAATAAGAAATTAATTTGGATATCAGTAGGTTTAGTGGCTGTCATTGCACTATTGATCGGCTTGAAAAAAGCGGGAGTCATAGGTAAGGAACTAGGATTGGAAGTAACTTCTGAAAAAGTTCAATTAAGAACTATTACCGAATCGGTAAATGCCAGCGGAAAAGTATATCCAGAAGTGGAAGTTAAAGTGAGCCCAGATATTTCTGGTGAAATTGTAAACTTATACGTGGAAGAAGGAGACAAGGTGACGAAAGGACAAGTGTTGGCTAAAATTTATGCTGATATTTATTCTTCTCAAAGAGATCAAATAACTGCTAATGTAAATCAAGTAAAAGCGCAATACGAAAATGTTAAAGCAGCTTTAAGTGGAATTAAAACTAGTTACGAAAATACAAAAGCAAGTTACGAGCGGTATAAAAAATTGTTTGCAGATAAAATTGTGTCAAGATCTGAATTTGAACAAACCGAACAAGCGTATCGCTCTGCTGAATCTGCTTTCAATTCTGCTAAAGAAACTATAAAAAGTGGAGAAGCGCAAATTCAAGGGGCTAATGCTCAATTGGCTAGAGCTGAAAAAGATTTATCCAGAACCATTATCACTTGTCCTATGGATGGCATTGTGAGTTTAATGAATGTGAAAAAAGGAGAAAGAGTGGTGGGTACTGCTCAAATGACCGGTACTGAAATGTTGCGTGTAGCTGATATGAAAAGTATAGAAGTGAGAGTAGACGTAGGAGAAAATGATATCACTAAAGTTAAAATAGGGGACACCGCATTAGTAGAGGTAGATGCCTATAACAATAGAAAATTTAAAGGAGTTGTGTATAAAATTGCCAATCCAATTACTTCCACTTCCACCGGAGTGGCTGCTACTACAGAAGTGGCTAATTACAAAGTACATATTAGATTACTTCCAGAAGGTTATACCGATTTAGTAAAGGATAATAACATTTTTCCATTTAGACCAGGCATGACCGCTAGTGCAGACATACAAACCAAATCAAAAGTGAATGTTATTACGGTGCCTTTGAATGCAGTGACCACTAGAGACAAGGAAGGACAAGGGAAGGAGACAAAGGTTTCTACCAGTAAATCAGATGATAAAGTAGCTCCTAAAACCTCAACTGGAGATGATTTAACGGAGGTAGTCTTTGTATTACAAAAAGACAATAAGGTTAAAATGGTTAAAGTAAAAACTGATATTCAAGACTTAAATTATATTGAGGTAGCAGGTTTAAAAGTAGGAGAAGAAGTCGTTACAGGGCCTTACAGTACGGTGAGTAAAACTTTGAAAGAAGGAGATTTAGTTAAAATTGTTTCTAAAGAGAAGCTTTTTGAGGAAAAAAAATAAAATCTAATTGATTGTCAAAAAAGGGTGCATTTTAATAATGCACCCTTTTTTTGTTGAGTTTCGTATGTTTGTACTATGGAAGCAAAAAAAGTGGGCATAATAGGTAGTGGTAGTTGGGCTACAGCCATTGCTAAAATTGTTACGGACAACCATCATGCTATCAATTGGTGGGTAAGGCAATCTGCTAATATTGATTATTTTATTAAGCGACACCACAATCCACATTATCTTAGGAATACCTATTTCGATGTTTCAAAAATTAATTTCTTTTCTGAAATAAAGCAAGTAGTCGAGCAATCTGATATAATTGTTATGGCAGTTCCTTCTATTCATTTGGAAGCCTCTTTAAACGGCGTTGATGCCGATTTGTTGAAAGGCAAACAAATTGTTTCTGCAGTAAAAGGAGTAATGCCTAAACACAATATTCTACTTCATGAATATTTAAACAAAGTTTTTAATTTCCCATTAGAACAATATTTTACTTTATTGGGCCCTAGTCATGCCGAAGAAGTGGCAGCAGAGCAATTGTCTTATTTAACTTTTTCTGGCCTTGACTTGAAGGCTACTGAATTGATTGCGCACTATTTTGAAACCGAATACATCAATACAAGAGTCAACAATGATGTTGTTGGCGTGCAATTTGCCGGGGTAGCAAAAAATATTTATGCATTGGGTGCAGGGATAGCACATGGGTTGGAATATGGGGATAATTTTTTAAGCGTTTTTATTGCCAATGCGGCCAACGAAATGCAAAGATTGCTAAAGTCCATCATGAATCAAGGGAGTGGGAATGGCGTTAATTATGACTCTTCGGTGTATTTAGGAGATTTATTAGTGACTTGTTATTCCTTACACAGCAGAAACAGAACCTTTGGAAATATGATTGGTAAAGGCTATTCGGTTCGTGCTGCGGAATTAGAATTAAATATGGTGGCCGAAGGATACAATGCCAGCAAATGTATTGTTGCTATTAATGAAAAAAATAAAATTTCCTTACCTATTATAACAGCTATCTACGAAATTTTATGGGAAGGCCATGATCCAGCAGCAGCCTTTAAGCAAATTGAAAAAATACTAGTCTAGTAGTTATTTGGTTAATTTATTTTTACTCCTTGGTCCAAAAAAAATCACTTACAATTCCATCTGCAAAGAATTTAGCTTCCTTCGTTAAGCAATAACCCAAAGCAGTTTTTTGTAGTTGTTTCTTAAGTTCAAAAGCAGAAGCAATTATTTGTACATGTAATTCATATTTTTCTCCAAATTGAGTTCTAATCTTATATAATGAAAACCCTTCCATTTGTCTTAGAGAAATCATCATGTATTCATTAAACCTGGTGGCAGTATCTAAGGTTTCTAGTTCAAAAGGGACAGTGTTATTTTTGATGGATTGAAAATACAATTGGTTATTGGCTATATTCCATTGCCTTGTATGAATATTATAAGAGTGTGCAGCTGGGCCTAAACCTAAATAAGGAATCCCATTCCAATAATTGCTATTGTGCTTGCTTCTGCAATTGGGTTTAGCAAAATTTGAGATTTCATAATGTTCCCAACCTGCTTTATTGAGTGTTTCTGTAATCAATTCAAATTGACTTGCTTGTTGTGCCGTATCTACATCTTGTAAACTCTTTTTTTGAATCATCTTATGCAAGGCTGTTTTTTCTTCAACTGTTAAAGCGTAACAAGAGATATGCGGAATACCATAATTTAATAAAATTTGGATATCCTCGGCTAAGTCTTGGTCACTTAAATGCGGAGTTCCATAAATTAAGTCTGCACTGATATTGCTAAAGCCTGCAGCTTTTGCATTGGTAATAGCTGCATGCGCTTGTTCAACGCTATGGGCGCGATTCATCCATGCCAAAGAATGGGGTTGAAAACTTTGTATGCCAATGCTCAAGCGGTTAATACCCATCTCTAGCCAATCCTGCGCTTTAGTAACGGTTAAATCGTCCGGGTTGGCTTCCAATGTAAATTCTAAGTCTTGGGACATATCAAAGGAATCCTTGATTTTACTAAAAATGGATTGAAGCGCATCTTTACTTAAAAGCGATGGGGTGCCGCCGCCAAAATACAAGGTTTCTATTTTTCCGCCCAGGTATTTTTGTTGCAGCTCTATTTCTAATAGCAGGGCATTTGTAAATTCATTAATGTACTTGGTTTGAGTAGAAAAATGGAAATTACAATAATGACATGCTTTTTTGCAAAATGGGATATGAATATAAATGCCTGACATGGTAAGTATTGGTGAACAAAGCTAGCTATTAGTTACTAATTCTGCATTAGGATACTTATTTTTGTGCCAGATGTGGACATTACTAAAAAAAGGAACCTGGCTAATAGGCGCATTGCTGCTTTTGAGTTCGTTTACTCAAAAAAACAATAATTTATTGTATCAGGAAACTACAAGCCAACTTCTGGATAGCCTGCACAAAAAAGATACACTTTTAATTAAGTATGTTTCTGTGGTGCCTAAATCTTTTCAACTTTCTGATGCTTGGTTTATTGAATCCAACCATGATGTAAGGTCGGATTCTACTTTTAATAGTTTAAAAGATTATCGAGATTATTTCAATAATCATAAAAAAGCGTTTCAATTGTATTTCAAAAACGCATTAATTAATAATGACAATCAAGTCATCTATAAAATCGAACAAAGATTTTCATTACCAGATAAGGATTTTTTATTTTATTTAATAGTAGCCATTCTTTTATTGTATGGTTTTATTAATACTATTTATCCGCAATATTTTCCTAAATTATTCAGTCAGTTTAATCAGTCAACTATTAGGATGTTACAAAACAGAGATCAGCTTTTACAAAATGGATTCGCTTCCTTAACGCTAAATATTTGTTTTATTTTAAGTTTTTCTTTGATGGCTTCTTTGCTTATTTTTAATAAGCACTTACTTCCTATATCTTTTTGGCAGGGCTATTTATATATTGCTCTTTTTTTTACAACCCTTTATCTAGGGAAATATATTTTTCTTGAAATAGCAGGAGCTATTTTTAACACAAAAGAATTGGTCAAATCCTACGTTTTTGTTGTTTTCATGGTCAATAAAGTATTAGGGTTTTTATTGGTCCCATTTGTCTTAATTTTAGCCTTTGCTAGGCCTATGTATTACACAGTGGCCATTTATGGAGCTGCAGGTGTATCGGTCTTATTGCTACTTTACAGGTATTTATTTTCAATAACATCTGTTAGGAATAAATTACATTTATCGTCTTTTCATTTTTTTCTATACCTTTGTGCTTTCGAAATATTACCTCTTTTAATATTGTATAAATGGGTAGTTCAATATTTTGGCGGGACCTATTAATTTTAAAAGTGTAAAACGGAAAAGATATGAGTGAAGAGAAAAAAACAACAAGCACTAAGGCAGCTAAAAAAATACTTATTTCACAAGCTCGTCCCGAAAGTGAAAAATCTCCTTATTTTGATTTAGAGCGAAAACATAAAGTTTCTTTACATTTTCATCCGCTTATTGAATTAATCGCTATTCCTTCTAAAGACTTTAGAAAAAATAAAATAGACATAGCTACATTTTCTGCAGTTATTTTTACAAGTAAGCATGCCATTGACCATTTTTTTAGAACCTGCGATGAGTTAAAAGTGAGCATAAGTCAGGATACTAAATATTTTTGCGTGACCGAGTCGGTGGCCTTGTATCTTCAAAAATTTATCATGTACAGAAAGCGCAAGGTGTTTTTTGGCGCAGATGGAACTAATAAAAAACTATTTGATGTATTAAATAAGCACAAAGGCAACGAAAAGTTCCTTTATGTATGTAGCGAAAATCAACAAGACAATGAAATTGTCAACTGGTTAAAAGAACACGAATGTGAATTTGATCTTGGCTATATGTACCGTACCGAATTCAGTGACATAAAAAAAGTATTGCTAGAGCATAATTTTGATGTGATTTGTTTATTTACACCAAGTGGTTTAAAGAGTTTGTTTCAAAATAAGCCAGACTTTAAACAAAATGGCACTGCCATTGGCGCTTTTGGTTCCAGTACTTGTAAGGCGGTAGAAGACGCAGGTTTAAATTTGCATATTAAGGTGCCAAGTCCTCAAACGCCAAGCATGATCGCTGGCTTGGATCAATTTCTTTCCTCCAATAGTAAAAAGAAATAAATAAATTGCATTCCATGAATGCAAATCCTCCCTTTACCAATAAGCTCATACAGGAGAGTAGTCCTTATTTATTACAGCATGCCCATAATCCAGTGAATTGGATGCCTTGGTCCGCAGAAATTTTTCAATTGGCCAAAAAACATAATAAGCCTATTTTATTAAGTATTGGCTATGCTGCTTGTCATTGGTGTCATGTAATGGAAAGAGAAAGTTTTGAATCGGAAGAAGTAGCAACCTACATGAATACTCATTTTATCAATGTTAAGGTGGATAGAGAAGAGCGTCCCGATGTGGATCATATTTATATGGAGGCATTGCAAGCTATGACAGGTGCTGGTGGATGGCCGCTCAATATTTTTTTATTGCCCAATGGGAAACCATTTTTCGGAGGCACTTATTTTCCACCTATTGCCATGCATCAAAGGGCTTCCTGGATGGAGGTATTAAAAAGTGTACACGAAGCCTATGTGCATCAACCTGAGAAATTATTTGAACAATCAGAAAATCTAACCAATCATATTGCACAAACTGGCAAGGCGTCCATGCATAGTAATGTTTCTATTGGTCATGCAGAAGAGCCACTTGCTACTAAAGAAGAACTGGCACTCATTGGAAATAGAATTTTACAAAACGCGGATACTGAGTGTGGTGGTTTTGGTACTGCACCAAAATTTCCACAAACTTTCTCTATTCAAATGCTGTTTCGAAATTATTATACCAATCATCATGAAGCTTCTATGGTGCATGGAGTAAGGTCCTTAGATAAAATGATTCAGGGTGGAATTTATGATCATATTGGCGGTGGTTTTTCAAGATACAGTACGGATGTGCAATGGCAAGCGCCGCATTTTGAAAAAATGTTGTATGACAATGCATTGTTGTTAACAGTGTTGTCGGAAGCGTATCAAATTACTAAAAAAGAAAATTATAAAATGGTTATAGAAGACACCATTGATTTTTTAGATCGGGAGCTTTCCAATGAAACTGGTGGCTACTTTGCTGCGTTGGATGCGGATAGTGAAGGCGTTGAAGGGAAATATTATACCTGGAATTTTGAAGAAATAAAAGCGCATATTGACCCCCTTATTTTTGAAGATTTTTGTGCTTATTATCAAATCAAAGAAGAAGGGAATTGGGAGCATACCAATATTTTATGGACCCAAAAAAGTATGGAATCAGGAAGGACAGACGCTTTTGAAAACGCAAGAAAAAAATTATTTACAGAAAGAGCTAAAAAAATTAGACCCGCTTTAGATTATAAAATTATTTTATCCTGGAATAATTTAATGGTGATTGCACTTTGCAAATGTTATGGTGCACTAGGGGAAGAAAAATTTAAAAATAAAGCCATTGAAACCATGCAATGGTTAGAATTACATTTATACAACGAGTCAGAAAATTATTTTTATCATACTAGTACCAAAGGAAATAAAAAAGCTTTTGCGTTTTTAGAAGATTATGCAACTTTAATACAATCCTATATTCAACTACAAATAATTACGGGTGATCTAACTTATTTAGACAAAGCAAAAAAATGGGCGGAGTATGTTCAAATTCATTTTTTGGATGAGGAGTCTTTATTTTATTATTATACGGCAGCTTATCAAAATGATATCATTATTCGTAAAAAGGAATTGTATGACGGTGCACAGCCTAGTGCCAATGCAGTCATGTGTGCCAATTTGTTGTATCTAGGAAATGTTTTTGATCAACCTAAATGGGTACATCAAGCGGAGCAAATGATTGCGCATATGAAAAAAATGATCCTACAATATCCCAATTCTTATAGCTATTGGGCACAAAGCTTTAGTCAATGGGCAGCTGGCCTTACAGAATTAGTTTCAGTGGGCCCCGATGCTCCCAGAGACATTCCTTCCGTAGTAGCTAAGTTTTTACCACACCATTTGATCCTTTTTACAAAGGAGGAAGTAGAGAATATTAATAGGACCATTGGGAAACAAAGTATTGATAATCAATATTTTATATGTAAAAATAAGACTTGTTCTGAGCCAATAGGGCAGCTAAATCAATTTTTAGCAATTATCTAACAACTAAAGTTTTAATTTGCAAACCTTAATTAAGTAGTGGAAATCAATGGTTTCTGCTTTAAAAGCACATAAAATATTTTATTAAAAAATGTAATTTAATCCCATTTTTTACGTTCTAGATAGAATAGCTGTTAGGTTAAAAAATAGATATGATAAAGAAATTATATAAGTTGCCTTTTAAATTCCCCCTCATGGTGCTTAGTATCTTGATGGGATCCTTGTTGATCATGGCGTTTGAATCCAATAAAGGTGCTCCAAAATTCAACTCAGATCCAGCGCATACTACCCTTATTCCAGGAGGTTCGTTTTATATGGGGGCCAGTGATGAGCAAATTGATATGGCTATGGTGAATCGAAAAAAATTAGTTTCTGTGCAAAGCTTTTGGATGGATAAAACAGAAATCACCAATGAGCAGTATAGAAAATTTGTTACTTATGTGAGCGACTCTTTAAAATATTTAGCTGTGTATCTTGGTGGCATTAATCAAACAGAAGACACGATTAAAGTGGATTGGGTAAGAGCTCAAAGAATTAATTTAAGTAGTAAAGCGGTTATTGAGAAACTTAACGAATTACTTTTAAGTCCGGACAATCGTTACAAAGGAAAAATTGGAATAGATCCATTAAAATTAATTTATAAATATTCTTTTATAGATCTTAAAGCGGCGGCTATTGCTTCTAGATCATTAGAGCTTCCGCTAAGTGATTTTTTAGTAACCAAAGAAGAACCCATTTATCCTGATACCTTAGTGTGGATGCGTGATTTTTCTTATTCTTATAATGAACCACTAACGCGCATGTATTTTTCTCATCCATCTTATAATGACTATCCGGTGGTAGGGGTCACTTGGAAGCAGGCAACTGCTTTTTGTAATTGGAGAACCAATAATAGTGATTTTTACAATGGCAAACCTGGCCGTCCCGATTTAAAAATTGATGGCATCTTCCGTTTACCTACTGAGGCAGAATGGGAATATGCAGCAAGAGGTAATTCAAAATCAAATGCGATGTTTCCCTGGGGATCACCTTATACTAGAACCAAGGAAGGACGCTTGTTAGCTAATTTTAAACCTGGAAGAGGCGACTACTTTGGAGGTAATTCTAAAGCAGACAATATTTACACTACCAAGGTTAAAACCTACGCTGAAAATGGTTATAAACTTTTTGATATGGCGGGAAATGTGGCAGAGTGGACTAGTTCTATATTTTATGAAGGTGGTTATAATTTTGTGGGAGATTTTAGTCCAGATATGCAATACAATGCAAAAGACGAAGATCCTATTTTAATGAAACGTAAAGTAATTAGAGGAGGTTCTTGGAAAGACATCGCTTACAATTGTCAAGTGAGTACTAGAAATTATGAATACCAAGATACTGCAAAATCATATATTGGATTTAGATGTGTATTATCTATGGCGCCAAGAATAAATTAAACAGAGCCTACCCACAAATTTTATTTTAAAAACTTATAAATTTTCCAAATGTCAAATTCTATTTCTCCAAGAACCAATAAAATTATTAATGTAGTTTTTTCATTGGGAGCTGCTGTTGTGATTATTGCCACATTGGCTAAAATATTACATCTTGGATGGGCAGATTATGCATTAATACTTGGCTTTATAACGGAAGCTGTTATTTTTACTATTTATGCTTTTTTGCCACCGCCAGAAGTAGGCGATTCAACACATGCACCTCAAGCTGGCGCAGTGGACTCCGTGATGTCTCATTTGGAGGCTGCTAAATTGGATGGTGCAGCTTTTGAAAAATTAAGTGCAAGTTTTCAGCGCTTGAATGATACTGCAATGTATTTAGGAGATTTAGCAGAGATGTCAAAGTCAAGCAAAGATTTTACACATAATACGAAAGATGCTGCCATTGCTTTGGGTTCCATTAAAGATGCAGCAGCAGGAGTATCAACTAACTTAGGAAGTTTTGCTTTAGCTACGAATGGCGTTAAGGATTTAAATGATCAATTTCAAATGATGAGTAAAAGTATGGAAGCTATGAATACTTATTATAGCAAATTAGCGGAAGCTTCTAATGCAATGTCCAGCTCGGCGCAAGATGCCATTAGAGCCAAAGAGCAAATTGCATTGCTTGCCGATAATTTAACTAAATTAAATCAGGTATATGGCAATATGATTATTGCTATGCAAGGACGTTAATTGTATTTTAAAACATTTCATTTTATTAAAAACTAGTATACATGTCATTACCTAAGGAGCCAAGGCAGAAAATGATCAACATCATGTACATTGTGTTGACTGCTTTATTGGCATTAAATGTATCTAGCGAAATTTTAAACGCGTTTAAAACCATTGAGCAAAGTTTGGCCAATGCAAATAATATTATTGAGCGAAAAAATAATGATATCTATAAGTCATTAAAAAATAAATTAGCAGATCCAAAAACAGCCGAAAAAGCTGCTATTTGGGCACCTAGAGCCGAAAAAGCACATGCTTATGCAGATGCTTTATTTAATCATATTGCTGAGTTAAAAAAAGAATTGAAAATAGCATCTGGTTTAAAAATTAAAGATGGAAAAGAGGAATACAAAGAAGATGATTTAGAAGCCACGACCAGATTATTTTTAAACTATAAGAGTGGGGAGACAAGAAGTCAAGATTTATATAAAAAATTAGTTCAATTTAAAGCCGATTTAGCTGCGATTGATCCTGCTATTGAGAAAGAAGTGATTCCTAACTTGTCCCTTGATTTAAGAATTCCAGAAACAAAAAGCATTGCAGGTAAAACAGATTGGGGCTATGCGTATTTTAACATGACACCAACTGTAGCCGCTATTACCATTTTAACTAAATTTCAAAACGATATTCGAAATAGTGAAGCGCAGGTAGTGGAGTATTGTCATAAGGAAATTGGAGAAGTTGAGTTAATATATGATCAGTTTAATGCCTTTGCTGCTTCAAATTCTCAATATTTAATGTCAGGCGAAGAATTGGTGATTACTGCAGGGGTAGGTGCTTTTAGTAGCGCTGCCAAGCCTACCATAAGTATTGATGGTAATACAGTTCCTATTACTGCAGATGGCTCTGCTGTATATAAAACTATTGCAGGTGCTCCTGGTGCCGCTATAAAAAGAGTACGTATTTCATTTTTGAAACCGAATGGAGAAACAGCCATCATTGAAAAAGATGTAAGGTACACCGTAGGTACGCCTGTTGGATTGGTGGTCTCTACCGATAAAACAAGAGTTTTTTATAAGGGGTTGGATAACCCATTGACTATTACTGGCGGCGGTGGTGCTGAAAATATTAATGTGGCAGTTGAAGGAGCCGGCGCTACTATTAGCAAAGCTAGTGCAGGACAATACATTGTTAAATGTGCTCAACTGGGCAATGTAACTGTGAATGTGAATAGCGGAAAGTATGCTCAGAAAATTTCTATACCAGTGAAAAGAGTGCCTGATCCAATTGCGATTGTGGGTGGAAGTGCGGGCGGAAATATGGCAGCGAATAAGTTTAGAGTTCAACAAGGAGTCATTGCCGATTTAAGAGATTTTGTTTTTGAAGGCATTAAATTTAATGTAGTTTCTTTTATAGTGGTTTGTACCGGAAAGGGCTTTGATGAAGTTGAATTTGCTGAAGTGAATGGCGCGGCTTTCGCAGGTGGAGCACAAGCTTTAATAAGAAGATGTCAGCCAGGTAGTTCGGTAACCATTGGTGAAATTAAAGTATCAGAACCAGGTGGAGGCACTAGAAAATTAGATCAAACAATTACTTTTATTTTACAATAACCAAATTAATTTTTTGTAAAAGGGTAATTTAAAAATATAGAAAATGAAAAAATATATAACTCCTTTTTGTTTTGTATTGGGAGGTCTTTTAATGGTGATAGCGGGGAATGCGCAAGGCGGGTTTAATTATAAGAAAAAATCAGCCCCTGCGACAACAACTACAAAAGATAGCGTGGTCCCAGCTGCTCCAGTAGCAGCGCCTGCAGTAACTGCAGCTCCTGTGGTAGCCGATCCCAATGTAAAACCTAATAAATCAATTGACACGACACTAGTAGGGGGTTTTAATTCCAATGCTAGAAAAAGTTTAAGAAATAATTATGGATTCTCTTCTAGTAATAATGGTAAGAAATCGATTCAGCAAAGAACACCAGCCAATTATCAAAATTTAAGAGAAGAAGATGCCTTATTTAGCGAGTTTGTATGGGAAGAAGTAGACGGCAGAGAAAAAATAAATAGACCCTTTATATATCAGGCATACGATGACAATGGAGATCAACGCTTCTTTGCCATTTTATTAAAGGCTATTGAAAATGATGGAGTAGTTCCTTTTTCGGCAGAAGGGGGAGACGACCGCTTCACAAAACCACTAAGTATAGACGATGTAAATGCGATGTTGAAAGGAAGTTTGGATACGCAATTAGTTCAAAACGTTAGCAATCCAAATGTATTTGATACCAGTATTATTTACAATACCAAGTTAGCACCTAATCCAGATTCTATTTACACTTTCCGTTTAAAAGAACAATTTATTTTTGATAGTAAAACCAGCAGAATGTATTGCAGGATTATTGGTATTGCGCCAGTAGCGACCATTGTCATCAACAATAAGCCAGTCAAAAGAACATTATTCTGGGTTTACTATCCTGAATTAAGAAATAGTTTGGCTAAGCATGAAGTGTACAACCCAAGGAATATATCTAGCAGAATTACCTGGGAAGAATTATTTGAAAGCAGATATTTCAATGGCTATGTAGTTAAGTCTACGCTTGATAATTACAATGATAAGATGCTTAATTCCTTGTATTCCGATCCAAAAAGAAGATTGCTAGAAGGAGATAAGATTAAGCAAAAGATTTTTGATTACGAGCAGGACAGATGGGTATATTAACCATTCTGTTTTAAGAAGGCTCTTTTAAAAAGGCCTCTTTTAATATATTCGCTTTCTTAGCGCCTATAATTTCTGTCAATAATTCTAATTTGGCTTCTTTTATTTTTTGCACCGACTTAAAATACACCAATAGTAATTCTTTGGTTTTAGGTCCTATTCCTGCAATTTGATCCAGGCTATTTTCAAGCGCTCCTTTAGATCTTTGGCTTCGGTGAAATTGAATACCAAAGCGGTGCACTTCATCTCTAATAACGCGCACTAGCCTGTGCGCTGGGCTATTAAAGTGTAAGCGAATTGATTCCGAGTCTCCGGGGAAAAATAATTCTTCTAAGTTCTTGGCTAGTCCAATAGTTGTTACCTGATGTTCAATACCCAATGAGCTAAGGGCTTCAAGGGCGGCATTCAATTGTCCTTTACCGCCATCTATAATAATTAGCTGAGGTAGTGCCTGTTTTTTTTCTAGCACAGAATGGTAACGTCTAAAAACGGTTTCTTTCATGCTGGCAAAGTCATTGATGCCTATTACCGATTTGATATTAAATTTTCGGTAGTCTGATTTGCTAGGTGTGCCATTTTTAAAACAAACCATGGCCGAAACGGGATAAGCGCCTTGTATATTTGAATTGTCAAAACATTCAATATGCGCTGGTGTTTCTTTTAAATGTAACAAGGTTTTTAATTCCTCTAATACTTCGTTTTCTTCTATATTTTCAACAGCCAATAATTGTTGTTTTTGTAACCACTCTTTAATGGCGTAATCAGCATTCTTTTGAGAGAGCAATAATAATTGTTCTTTATCACCTTGCTTGGGTAGGGTATATTTTACCCCTGGTAATATATCTTCCATTTCAAATGGAACAATAATTTCTTTGGCATTGGATTGTAGATTATTTCTGAAATAGTGAATGGCAAATGCTAAAATCGTTTCTTTGGTTTCTTCCAAGGGAACACTGAGTGGTAAGATATGCGTTTGTATAATCCTTCCTTCCTGTACCATTAAATAACTCACATAGGCTTGGTCTTGTTCATGGGCGATGCTAAATACATCAATCGGGTATTCTTGTTTAATATAAACCACCGATTTGGTTTGGTAATTTTCTAGCTCTTCGATTTTTCTTCTGGTAAGATCGGCTTTTTCAAAAGCCAATTCGGCCGCTTCCTGGTTCATTTTTGATTTAAGCTCTTGGATGACGGGTTTGATATTTCCTTTCAATATATAATTCACTTGTTCAATAGATGCATCATAGTCGGCTTCGGATTGAAATGACTGACATGGGCCCAAGCAATTACCTAAATGATATTCCAAGCAAACTTTAAATTTACCCAGTTCAATATTTTTTTTTGTGAGCGGAAGGGTACAAGTTCTGAGTGGAATGGTTTGCTTAATATGGGTGATCAACTCTCTTACGGCCAATGCATTGGTGAAGGGACCAATATAAGTGGAGCCGTCTTTAATTTTTCGTCGTGTTAAAAAAACCCTTGGGAAGTTTTCTTTTTTAATGACGATATAGGGGTAACTTTTATCATCTTTTAAATTAATATTGTATTTAGGCTGATAATTTTTAATCAATTCATTTTCTAAAATAAAAGCATCATGTTCCGAGTCCACCAGGGTAAATTGGATGTCCTTAATTTTATGAACCAATTCCACTGTTTTCTGCGTATGCTGATTGGATAGAAAGTAAGAACTCACCCTTTTTCTAATGTTTTTAGCCTTGCCTACATATAATAAATGGCCCTTTTCATCAAAATATTGATAAATACCAGGGTTGGCTGGTAAACTGGATTGTATCTGTTTAAATTGTTCTTTTTCCATTTTAGGTCGGTGGTTCACAAAAATACTTTATATTTTTGTGTCATGGAATTATCTGTCAATATACCTGCCCTGCTTTTTCCGGCCATCAGCTTGATCATGTTGGCCTATACCAATCGATTTTTAGCACTTTCCAATAGGGTTAGAGTGTTACATGATAAATACCAGCAACAGGAACAACGCCATATCCTATTTGGGCAAATCAAAAACCTAAAATACCGAATTAAGCTAATTCAGAACATGCAAACATATGGAGTAGCTACCTTATTGCTATCTATCGTATCCATGTTTTTTATTTTTATCGATTACCAGGCCATTGCTAAAATAGTTTTTGGAATAAGTTTGGTAACTTTTTCTATCTCCATTTTTTTATCACTGATAGAAATTCGATTAAGTACCAAGGCTATTGAATTGGAGTTGAGTGATATGGAGGGCTTAGAAGATCCATCAGTTATGGAGTACTTAAGAAAGAAATTCGATCGAGAATAAGTAGGTAGCTATTCTAAGTATCCAATACCCATTTTCTTATACCGCTCTTCTTTCTCCAATTTGTTGTCTCCACATGGCATAATACAATCCTTTTTCTAGTAATAATGAATCATGGGTGCCTTGTTCAATTACCTGCCCTTTTTCTAATACATAAATTCTAGTGGCGTGAATGATGGTACTTAAGCGGTGCGCAATCATAATAGTTATTTGTTCTCTTTCTGCCGACAATTGACGTATGGTATCGGTGATGGATTCTTCGGTTATACTATCCAAAGAAGAAGTGGCTTCGTCAAATATGAGTAAATGCGGGTGTCTTAATAAGGCACGTGCAATGGACAATCTTTGTTTTTCTCCACCACTTAATTTTAAACCACCTTCTCCGATTAAGGTATCCAAACCATTTCCCCCTTTGTCTAATATATTGGTGCAACTTGATTTAGTAAGTGCCAATAACATTTCTTCTTTAGTGGCATTAGGCGCCACAAAAGCTAAATTTTCGGTAATAGTACCTGCAAACAATTGAGTATCCTGGGTTACAAAACTTATTTGATTTCTAAGCTCATTCATATTAATGTCATTGGTATTTACCCCATTGACCAATATTTTACCTTCTTGTGCTTGGTATAAACCCACTAATAGTTTTACCAAAGTGCTTTTGCCTGCACCTGAAGGTCCCACAAAGGCAATGGTTTCGCCTCTTTTGGCTTCAAAACTAATATCTGCAATGGCTTTAAAATTGGCCGTTTGATGTTGAAAGCCTACATTGGAAAAAGATAAATTTTCAATGGTGCCCACTGCAATAGGATTAGCAGGAATTTGTTCGGTAGGCTTTTTCATGAGCGCATCAAAGTTATTCAGAGAAGCTTCTGTTTCTCTGTAACTCATTATAATACTTCCAATTTCTTGAAGCGGCCCAAAAATAAAGAAGCTATAAAATTGGAGAGATATTAATTGCCCAACAGTTAATATCTCTTTAAAAATAAGCCACATTAAAGTAAAAGTGATAACCTGTCTTAAAAAATTCACCATAGTTCCTTGTACAAAACTTAAGGAACGAATATTTTTTACTTTTTTTAATTCAAGCGCTAAAATTTTATAAGTATTGTTATTTAATCTGTTTATTTCCTGAGTGGTCAAGCCTAAACTTTTTACCAATTCAATATTGCGCAAGCTTTCGGTGGTCGTTCCCGCTAAAGTAGTGGTTTCTTTGACTATATTTTTTTGGATAACCTTAATTTTTTTGCTTAACAAATTGGTAACATAGGCAATCATGCTGGCACCTCCAATATAAATTGGAATAATAGACCAATGCAATCTGGTGGCATAAATTGAAACAAAAATTACACTTACAATAATCCCAAAAAGTACATTCACCACATAGCTAATGAATTTTTCACAATCAGTTCTAGCTTTGGTTAAGATGGATAAGGTTTCTCCACTTCTTTGGTCCTCGAATGCTTGATAAGGCAATTGCATAGAATGTCTTAATCCATCAGTAAAAAGTGCCGCACCAAATTTTTGAATAATTACATTGACTGTATAATCTTGAAAGGCTTTGGCAATACGACTTACCATGGCAGTGCCCACTAACAACAACAACATATTGCTTACGCCCCATAAGAATTCGGATTGGCTGCGGTGCTGGCCTGCTTTATCCAATAAAGGGCTTTTGGCAAATCCGTCAATAAGTCGGCCAAATATCATGGGGTCAAATAAAGAGAAAGTTTGATTGATACCTGCTAGTATAAATGCCAGGAAAACTAGGTTTTTAAATGGTTTGATGTATTGAATCAAAATTTTCATAGTGCTGTAATTGTAGTGGGGCCAAAGGTAATAAAACTAGCTTATTTTAAATCAAATGATAGGCTTATCCACTTGCTGTTGAAAACTGGCCAAGCCAAATGTGGAACTTATACTCCGAAAGCATTAATTTACTAGTACATTTTTGAGCACCTATTAATTATTTTTTTATGCTTTGGAGAAAATTTAATGGCGAAAAAATTGTGCTTCCCATCAAAGAAGCAGTGAGACAAGCCATTATTGCAGAGTCGGGGAAAAAGACAAAACTAAAAGTTTGTATTGGCACTGATAGTCAAGTAAAAGCTAATATCACTGAATTTGCTACAGTGATTGTTTTTTTAAGAGAACACAATGGCGGATTCATGTACATCCACAATGATAAGACCACACAAAAATTTCATTTGAAAGAACGTATGTTAACCGAAGTAGCAAAAAGTATTGAAATTGCTTATGAGCTTTGCGATCTATTTATTCAATACAATATAGAAATGGAAGTGCACGCCGATATCAATACGAATCCTCAATTCAAGAGTAATGATGCCTTAAAAGAGGCCATGGGATACATACTGGGTATGGGCTTTGCGTTTAAAGCAAAACCTGAAGCATTTGCAAGTAGCTGTTGTGCGGATAAAGCAGTCAATTAATTACAGGAAACTTTTTATTAGAACCTTTTGTCACAATACCGTTCTGTGTTTTAGAGCCCTTCTGCATCTAATTTATTATACTGGTCGATGCAGGCCAAAACCTCTTCTACGCCTGTTCCTTTTTCTGCGCTGGTCACAAAACCTTGTGGTAAAAAAGGTAGTATTTTATTCAATTCATCAAAGAATGATTTTACATTTCGAGTAACAACACCCGGCTTTTCTTTGTCTGATTTGGTGAAAATAACGGTATAAGGTATTTCCCATTTATGTAATTGCAAAATAAAAGCAAGGTCTATTTTTTGTGGGGTATGCCTGCTGTCAATTAAAACAAATATGCGACTTAAATTTTCTCTTTTTCTTAAATAATTTTCAATCATTTGTTCCCATCTTCTTCTACTGCTTTGGGATACTTTGGCAAAACCATAACCCGGCAAATCAACAATATACCATTTGTCTTGTTTCCCTTTGGCCACTTGGTTACTGATAATTTCAAAGTGGTTGATCAATTGCGTCTTACCTGGTGTGCCTGAGGTTTTTGCTAAGTTTTTTTGTCCACACAAAGCATTGATGATGGAAGATTTTCCCACATTGCTTCGCCCTATAAAAGCATATTCAGGTGCTTTTAAATTGGGACATTGATCAAAACTTGGACTGGAAATTAAATAAGTTGCTTTAACAATTTTCATAAGGTAAGTAAGACTTATTTAGCAGCTCCTTCTGGTTTGTTGGGTCTTTTTAATTTGAGACTATCAGCAGGGTAGGTAGCTTTGATGGTATCAACAATATTTTGACACCAATCAGAAATCAACGCTTTTTCTGCTTCGCTTAATTTAGCTTCTTGATGAATTAAGGTATAAGAAGGTAGAGGCATTTCACCTTCTTTGATTTGCTCAATACATTCTTCTAACTTTTTATTTTGCTTGCCAATTCTGTAACCGGCAAATTCGTTTAAGTTAAAGTGTCTTTTGCCGTCTTTTACGTGGTCCGCAGTCCAATAACCAATGGGCTCAATGGCAGTATACCAAGGATAATTGGTTTTATTAGTATGACAATCGGCGCAAGCCTTATCAAAAACAATTTTTACACTATCCGACATCGGATATAAGGTGGTAATGTCTTTGGTGGTGTCAGCGGATAAGTTTTTTTCGGGACGTATAAACTGCATCACTATTAAAACGATAAGTAGTCCAACTAAAATTTTCTTTATCATACATTTATGTTTTATTGAATTTTCATTTTTAAGACAGCCATCAACGCGTATAGTTTAATAAGTTGGCTTAAAAAAAGTTATAGTAAGGTAGTTCTAATTTTTTAAATTAATACTTTTCCAGTCATTTCCTTCGGAATAGGAAGGTTCATCATGGTTAAAATGGTGGGAGCTAAATCGCCCAATTTACCAGCTTGTATAGTGCCTTTCCATTGCTTATCTATAATGAAGAAGGGAACTAAATTGGTGGTATGCGCAGTATTGGGGCTGCCGTCTTCATTGATCATATAGTCAGCATTGCCATGATCGGCTGTTAAGAAAACTGTATAGCCATTTTGTAAACCTGCATTAACTACTTTTTCAACACAGGCGTCAACAGTTTCGACTGCTTTTACCACTGCACTAAAAACACCCGTATGACCTACCATATCTGCATTGGCAAAATTCAAACAAATAAAATCGGGGTGTCCTGCATTTATTTCGGGCAATAATTTATTTGTTAATTCTTGAGCACTCATTTCTGGTTGCAAATCATAGGTGGCAACTTTTGGTGAAGGGGCCATGATTCTGGTTTCGCCATCAAATGGTTGTTCTCGTCCTCCACTAAAAAAGAAAGTGACATGCGGGTATTTCTCAGTTTCCGCTATTCGAATTTGTTTTTTATTATTTTGCGCCAACACATCGCCTAATGTATTGACTAGATTGTCATTTTCGAAAATAACATGCACGTTTTTAAAAGTTTCATCATACTTGGTCATTGTAGTATAATGAAGTTTTAATTTATTCATCTCCAATTCAGGAAAATCTTTTTGTGTTAATACCTCTGTAATTTCTCTACAACGATCGGTTCTGAAATTATAACACAACACTGCATCTCCTTCTTCAATAGTAGCCATAGGATTCCCGTTTTCAAGAATAATAGTAGGCTTTATAAATTCATCCGTGATCGTACTTGTGTAATTCTCTGCAATTGCAGCAGTAGCTGAAGTAGCTGTGGGACCAATTCCTTTCACTAAGGCATCGTAAGCAAATTTTACTCTTTCCCATCTTTTATCTCTATCCATAGCATAGTACCTCCCACTTACAGAGGCTATTTTTCCTACGGAGCTAGCTAAATATTTTTCTACATTTTCAACAAAACCCAAGCCGCTTTTTGGATCGGTGTCTCTGCCATCAGTAAAAGCATGAATAAATACCTTTGTTAAACCTTCTTGTTTGCAAATGTCACAAAGGGCTTTTAAATGTGAAGTATGCGCATGAACACCTCCGTCACTCACCAAACCTAATAAATGCAAAGGCTTATTATTTTGTTTAGCATATTGTATACTCTCCAATAATGTCTTATTGCCTGCTAATTCACCATCTTTAACTGCCACATTGATTCTTTGCAATTCTTGATATACGATTCTGCCTGCCCCTAAATTCAAATGACCCACTTCGCTATTGCCCATTTGCCCCTCAGGTAAACCAACGGCTTCTCCGCAAGTGACTAAGGTGGAGTTAGGATATTGCATATATAAACTATGAACAAAAGGGACATTGGCCTGTTGAATGGCATCGGCCTTAGGCGTCAAGCCCAAACCCCATCCATCCATGATTACTAATATTACTTTTTTTGACATTTTCTTACCTATTTTTAGCTGTAACTTTGTTTTTTATTAATTGGTACCACAAAGTTTCAAAATACTAAGCAGATTACAAACTTTAAGCCATTATAATACTGAAAAAATGAGCCCTATTCGCAAAATACTATTGATCCTGAGTTTTTTAATTTCAAATACATCTTTATTTGCACAAAAGGAGACAGAGCAGATCACCCAAAATATACAAACCGCTAATTTTTCGAACCTGCTAATTTTTTGGGATACGGAAGTAGAAATGACCATTTTAGACCAAATCAATCAAAAAACAAGTTATCCGCAGGAAGCCAATCAGCAACTGCAACTTTTTTTTAATAATAAAAGTATTGTAGGGTTTGATAAAAATGCAGAACGCAAAGTGGGCAATACTGTATACATCACAGGCAAGCTTTTGTCCGGCACCAATAAATACAATCTCACCCTTCTATTGCAAGAAACAAAAAAAGGACTTCGCATTGTTAGCGTTAGAGTTAGTTAACGCAATATTTTTTTAATAATAAGTTTTATACTATTTTTAGAAAACGATGAGTAAGAAACAAAATACTAGTAGTTCTCCATTGGTGTATAGTACCGATCCAAATTATCTCCCCCCTTCTGATATCAATGAAGTAGAATCCCTTTTGCCCGAAGAGCAACCCTTAAAAATTCTATTAGAAACAAAGCATCGTGCTGGAAAAACGGTTACTGTGGTTGTTGGATTTTTGGGAACAGAGGAAGCTATGAATTTGTTAGGCAAGGCATTGAAAAATCATTGTGGTACTGGAGGCTCTGTAAAAGAGGGTGAAATTATTATTCAAGGAGACCACCTTCAAAAAATATTTCAATACTTAAAAGCCAAAGGGTACAAAAAAGCCAGGCTTTAAAAATAAACTTCTAAGTTTAATTTTGTTTTTAATTCAGCTATTAAAGGATATTGAGCCGCCATTCGTTCGTATTTTTGTTTGCTGTTTAAACTTAAATGCAAAGGCACATCTTCTTTTTCACCCACTGCTACTAAAATGTTAAATTGAATAGCACGATTGTGAAAACTATCCCAAATTTTTTCTAATAAATTCATGCGCTCTTGTTCGACAAATTTTTGAGCAGTTAAAGCGGGCACTGTAATGGTGAAATGGGTCTCGTCTTCAATGGATAATACTGCAAATTTAAAAGTACCAGCCGCCGAATGTTTTAATGCGGTTTCTAAATACTGTGTGTAGTCATCCCAACATTTTCTTAATGGTTCCATGCTCAATGGAAGGGATTCAATCACTTCTTCTATTTCGTATTTTTCACCGTATTTTTTTTGTAAAACTGCCAATAAATTTTTCTTATTGCCCTCGTTGGAAATGGTGCTTGAATTAGAGGTAGGGCTAGGAGGAGCTGGAATAGATGCTGTTGTGTTCGTGGCCTTTGTAGTTGAAACTATTGCAGATTTAGTTGCCTCCATGCGAACTTCCATAGCAGTCTCTTGACTAAGCTTAGCTGTAGAGCTATTCGTTTCTTTGCTCTTATTTTTTGCAACTGGAACAGTTTCAATAATTAATTTAGCCTCTTGGTTTATTATAATATTGCTTAATGGAACTATTTTTTTAAGACGAATGGGGTAGTGGCTCTCAATTAGTTTTTTTTTTACTAGTTGATTATCTTCCATACTCAACTCAATGGCTTGTTGTAAAAAATTTAGTTTAATAATGGCCATTTCCACATGTAATCTTTTATTGCGCGCCATTTTAAATTGAATCTCTGCTTCGTTTAATAAATTTAATGCACTTACTAAATAGGGAGTGCTAATATCAGCTGCAATAGTGATGTATTGTTCTCTCCAGCCTTCAATGGATTCTAATAATTTTGCACTTGCAGCGTCCTTGCATACCAATATATTTCTAATAAAACTAGCCAAGCCGTACAAGACCATATCCCCTTCAAAACCTTTTTGGTTAATTTCATCGTACAATAACATGGCGTTGGTTAGATCCTGCTTTACTAAATAATCTAACAATTTAAAAAAGTAAGCCTCATCTAAAATATTTAAATGCTCTAAAGTGTTGGCGTAGGTTAACTCACCATTGGAAAAACTAACTATTTTATCTAAAATACTTAGCGCATCACGCATACAACCTTCGCTTTTTTGAGCGATTAATTGTAATGCATTTTTTTCGGCTTTGATATGTTCTTTACCAATAATTTCTTCTAAATGCGCAACGGTATCATTGGAATTGATGCGTCTAAAATCAAAAATCTGACATCTACTTAATATGGTAGGTAATATTTTATGTTTTTCGGTAGTAGCTAAAATAAAAATCGCATAAGGAGGAGGTTCTTCTAAAGTTTTCAAAAAGGCATTAAAGGCACTGGTGCTTAACATGTGTACCTCATCCACTATGTATACCTTGTATTTGCCTGCTTGCGGTGCAAAGCGAACCTGCTCAACGAGGGTACGGATATCATCCACTGAATTATTACTTGCCGCATCTAATTCATGAATGTTTAAACTACCTCCTTTTTCAAAAGAAACGCAACTTTCACAGGTATTGCAAGCTTCTCCTTCTTTAGTGACCTTAGTGCAATTGATAGTTTTAGCGAGAATTCTTGCGCAGGTGGTTTTGCCCACCCCTCTCGGTCCACAAAACAAAAAAGCATGTGCTAAATGATTGTTTAAAATTGCATTCTTTAACGTGGTCGTAATATGCGACTGCCCCACCACTGTATTAAAGTTTTGGGGCCTGTATTTTCTAGCTGAAACAACAAAATTTTCCATACTTGACGCGCAATATACACATTCAAAATCAAAAGTTAAGCTCCCCTAATTAAATCTTATCCCCTATTTATAAATAGCTATTTGGACTTACTCTTTTACGCTGTAATCCATCATAGGGTGCCTTTCAAAAGGGGTGGTACTCGTATTAAAAATATGCCTAAAAGTGACCATTTGTCTGCTAGGAACAGCCCCTAAACTTTTATAAATATTCACCATTTTTGGATTCCAGTCGGCGGCCCAACCCATTTCATATTCTTTGTAAATATTGGATTCGTGTAACCATAAATCGCAGGAATAAATTAAAAAACTATCCACCCCCAAAGCTTGGTATTTGGGCACTACGCCAAAAGCTAAACCCATTAATTGAGTATTGGTTTTATTCCATTTCATCCACAACAAATGTAATTTTTGAAAAAATCCAAGTTGTCCATTGAAATGTTTAAAATATTGATTCACATCGGGTATATTAATAAACATGGCGATGGGCTCTTCTTTATAATAAGCAAACCAAATTACTTTTTCATCCATCACCGCTTTTAGGGAATTAAATAGTTGTATGATTTGATCGTAGGTAATGGCTTTGGCTTCTCCATGTTGTGCCCAGGCGGCATTGTAGATGGTTACAAAATCTTGAGCAAATTTTTGTAAATTATTTTTATCTAAGTGAAGGGCCTTATAATCGGATTTGGCTTTAAACTTTTTATAACGCTCTTCAAATTTAGGTGGTAAGCCATCTTCCAAATTTATTTTATAATAATATTGGTTGTAAAAATTTTCAAAACCATATTGGGTAAGCAATGATTCGTAATAGGGTGGATTAAAGGACATGCCATACATAGGTTCTTGTTCGAATCCTTTCACCATGAGTCCCCACCACTTATCTCGGTCTCCAAAATTAATGGGGCCATCCATGGCCTGCATTCCATGCATTGACAACCAATCTTTGGCGGTGTCAAAAAGTAATTTGGCTGCTGCAAAATTATCAGTGCAATCAAAAAAGCCTACACAACCCACCGGATATTCAGTGCCCTTGTTTTTATAACTCGAATAATAAAACGCAGCGATGCGTCCAATGGTATCACCTTGTTCATTTTGTAGCAACCATCTTTTGGCATTTCCTTGTTGAAATAATTTGTTTTTTGTTTTGTCAAAAACTTCCTCCACCTCTTTATTGAGTGGCCTAATATAATTAGGGTTGCCTTTATTAATCTGGGCATTGATGGCTACAAAAGCATGGGCCAATAAGGCGGAATTGACTTCAACAATTTTCATTGCTTGAAATTAGAAATTTTTTAATACACTTAGTGCAAATAAGCCAGCAGTTTCTGTTCTAAGTCTGGTGGGGCCTAAGTGAATGGCTTGGTAAGCATTTTTAAGGGCTAGTTCAATTTCGGTTTTACTAAAATCACCTTCAGGGCCTATCAATAAAAGGCAATCTTGTGCTGCTTTCACTTTTTTAATATCCATTTTATCGCTTAGTTCGCAATGGGCTATTAGTTTTTGTGTATTTTTTTGTTTTGCAATTACTTCTTTAAATGGGATAGGGGTGCTCAATTGTGGAAGCCAGGTTTGCTGGCTTTGTATCATGGCCGACTGCACAATATTTTGCATGCGGTCCATTTTGAATTTTTCAAAAATTGTGCGCTCGCAAATCATGGGAAGAATTTCTGTTACACCCATTTCGGTTGCTTTTTCAATCAGCCATTCCAATCGAGTAATATTTTTTAGCAAAGCAATGCCTAAGCTTAATTTTTGTGAAGGGGCTGGAATTTGTTTCTCTGATACAATAGTAACGAGGGTATTTTTTTTATCAGGAGCGGTAATAAGGGCTTCAAATAAACTACCTTGACCATTGGTTAAATCAATTCGATCGCCTTGTTGCATTCTTACTACTTGAACACAATGCTTGCTACTCATTTCACTTAAAGTAAAACTGGTATTGCCTGATAGTAAATTAGGTTCGTAGAAATAAGGGACAGGCATGTTGATTGTATTTTAAAAAGGCTGATCGTCGTTGATGCCTTCGTCAAATTCGCCGCCATTCATTTTACTGCCTTGAATAAAGAAGCGTCCTCCGTCACCCGAACCGCTATTGTTGGCGCCAGCTTGAATAGGTTTGTAATTATTGCCAAGACCAGGGATTCCGCTGTCTCCTTCCCATTCTTCGAAACGTTGAATGTCCAAATTGGCTCTTAATTTAATTAAGTCTAATCGACCATTTCTATGTTTTGCAATTCTAATATGTGTTTCGCCTTGGGTGCTTTCTCCCATTTCATTGCTCATCACTTCGTAATACTCAGGGCGGTATATAAACATCACCATATCTGCATCTTGTTCAATAGCACCTGATTCACGTAAGTCACTCAATTGCGGCATCTTACTTTCTTTTCTAGTTTCCACCGCACGACTTAATTGAGACAAAGCAATGATGGGAATATTTAATTCTTTGGCCAATGCTTTTAAACTTCTTGAAATATTACTAATCTCTTGTTCACGATTTGAATTTCTATCTCCCGACCCACTCATTAATTGTAAATAGTCAATAATAATTATTTTAACATGATGCTTGTTCACTAGTCTTCTTGCCTTGGCTCTAAATTCAAAAATATTTAAGGCAGCCGTGTCATCAATATAAATAGGGGCTTGCTCTAATTTTTTAATACCCTTGCTATGCAATTGTTGGTATTCGTAATCTTCTAATTTTCCTCTGGAAATTTTTTCCATTTTAATTTCACTCTCCGCACTTAAAATACGTTGCACCAATTGGGAGGCGCTCATCTCTAAACTAAAAAAGCCAACCGCTTGTGGTTTGGTAGGATGCAAAGCCGCATTACGAGCTAAGTTTAAAGCAAAAGCAGTTTTACCTACGGAAGGCCTTGCTGCTAAAATGATTAAATCGGTGGGTTGCCATCCGTAAGTAATTCTATCCAAGGAAGTGAATCCACTAGGTACTCCAGAAATTTCATCTTTCTGTGTTCTTAATAAATCAATTCTGGTAACTGCATGGGCTAAAGCATCTCCAATGTCCACGAAATTTTTCTTCAAATAATTATTGGTGATATTGAACATTTTAGTTTCACTATCATCTAATAAATCAAATACATCAGTACTATCCTCGTAAGCGTTAGCAATGACTTCGCCACTTATTCTTATTAACTCTCTTTGTATAAATTTTTGTAAAACTATTCTACCATGTGCTTCAATGTTGGCGGTAGAAACCACTACGTTGGTTAGTTTTGAAATATAATAAGCACCACCAATGATATCAAGTTGCTCCCTGGTTTTTAATTCTTCCACCATGGTGAGCATATCAATGGGCATGTTTTTTTGTTGCAAACTTTGCATCGCTTCAAAAATCATTTGATGGGCTTCTACATAAAAACATTCTGGCTTTAATATCTCTGTAACAGTATCAAAAGCGCTTTTGTCTAATAAAATGGCCCCTAAAACTGCTTCTTCTAATTCTCTGGCTTGTGGAGGAATTTTTCCATACATCATGGAACTAATGTCTACGGATGTACTTTTCTTTTTTGTTCTATTGGTATTGATATTGGGAAGGGGCATAATGAATCAACTATTTTCTACTGCGAAAATCAACCCAAATTGGGACTTCATGAAATTTAGTTTTGCAAGTTGCTTATGCACAGGCGCTTTACACGGGAAATGCACAAAATAGGAGGGTTATTCACCGGTTTTACACCTACAATTTGCAGTTATTCACTTCTTTTTTTTACTCAAAAGCACTTAAAAATTTGTACTTTTGAAGCCATACCATAAAGATCCTATATGACGATTAGTTATCGCTGGCTTAGTACTTATTTGCCTCAAAAGCTTACTCCTGAGCAGTTGTCCACTATACTCACTTCCATTGGATTAGAAGTTGAGTCCTTGGAAAACTATGAAAACTTTAAGGGAGGCTTGGCCGGATTGCTAGTGGGGGAAGTGTTGGAAGTAATTCCTCATCCAAATGCAGACAAATTAAAATTAACAAAAGTAGCGGTTGGGAAAGACCGTCCATTAAATATCGTATGTGGAGCCAGCAATGTAGCCGTGGGTCAAAAAGTAGTGGTGGCAACTATAGGTAGCACCATTTACCCAAAAGGGTCAGGCCCCATCACCATGAAGTTGGCAAAAATAAGAGGAGAAGAAAGTGAGGGGATGATCTGTGCCGAAGATGAAATTGGAATTAGTGAAGACCATGCAGGCATTATTGTTTTGGATCCCAAATGGAAAGCGGGCGATTTGGTTTCATCGGTGTATGAATACCATCAGGACTGGATTTATGAAATAGGGTTAACACCCAACAGAATGGATGCGATGAGTCATTATGGAGT
>Ga0114966_10000428_pt1 | contig 41336 bp, 29 predicted proteins | sample M_130207_XF_Meta_FD_87029 | JGI IMG/M metagenome (GOLD analysis project Ga0114966, IMG submission 87029) | Freshwater microbial communities from Lake Montjoie, Canada to study carbon cycling - M_130207_XF_MetaG | ecosystem: Environmental > Aquatic > Freshwater > Lake | place: Lake Montjoie... | reverse complement strand
CTCCTCGTCACGCTCAACGCCATGCTCAAATCACGCACCGATTGGAATCACACCCTCGTTCAGGAATCCTCCTGAATCCTCCCTGCCTTCTCTTGAAATGAAACACAGCCGCTCTGTGGTTAACCTTCTTCGATAATGTTTCAGCAAGAAGATTGAACCAGAAAGACACCGAGACACCGAGAAGGCAAGCAGAGGTCTGTTCCTCAGGAGGGTGGGACAGGCTCAGTTCGAGCGCCGGCCCCCCCAACGGAAAACGTCGAGAATTCATGGTGGGCCGGCGTGGCGAAGCGCTGCTGGTCCCACCCTACAACTTTCGCCGATCCAACACGGCGATGGCCTTGGCAACGGCGCGGCCAGCTTCAAATCTCCGTGCCATCGGTTGTGTTGCCTTCGAGTACAGGGACAGGTGTATGAGTTTCACTCGTCGATTGTTTGCTGTGATCCCGGCCGCCGGTCACAGCCGACGCATGGGCCAGCCGAAGCTGTTGTTGCCGTGGCGAGGCACATCGGTCATCGAGTCCGTGCTCGCGGTACTCGATCATCCGGCCATTGCCGCGCGAGCGGTCGTTGTGCGGGCGGGAGATGTTCCGTTGGAGGAGGCTGTTCGTCGCGCGGGCGGACTCCTCGTGACACCCGCTGTTGAGCCGCCCGACATGTGCGCGAGCGTGCGCTGCGCGTTGGAGTTGATTCAACGCGACTTCGCCCCGCACGACGACGACGGTTGGATGCTGATCCCGGCCGATCACCCGGTGCTGGATCGAGGTCTCATCGACGGACTGATCGCGTTGTGGGAGCGGGACCGTCCGTCGATCCTCGTCCCGCGTGTGGGCGACCGGCGCGGACATCCGACGTTGTTTCGGTGGAGCTTCGCCCGGGAGGTCGATCGCATTCCCGTCGGCTGCGGTTTGAATTGGCTGCTGGCTGAACACGCCGCCGATGTGAGCGAACTCCTCGTCACCGGAACCGCCGCCATCACGGACCTCGACACGCCGGAAGACTACGCGCGACTACGATCCGAGTAACGCGATCAGTGGCATTGGCTCACTCGACACCAACCCGCAGCGTGAGCAAGGAATCACGCAGCGTCAGCGCGGCGGTCCTCGTCGTCACGGGATCGTCGTGGAGGACGCAGTCGGCGTTGGTCGCGCAGCTCGCGCTCTTGGACCATGTGTTCGAGATGCACGATCCGTTCGGCGAGATAGTCAATGCGCCAAGCGACCTCATCGACGGTCTGCTCCATGCCGCCGGAGACCAGCGTGACGACTCCCAAGAACAGCAGCATCTGACCGACGGCGGCAATCAGCCAACCGGTCGGTGCGTAATGAGTCGGCCCGCCGAAGTAGCCCGACAGGACGAGGACCGTGCCGCACGTCAGCAGTCCGACGCCTCCGTAGGCGCACAACTGCCCCGCCATCGAGGTCCAATTGGTTCGCGCGGGTTGAGGTTCGGCGATGGCCGTTCGCACCAGTTCATCATGCCGCGAAGCGGTGGTGGGCAGCGCGTCTTCGGGCGAGGCAGCCAACTCCGGACGACGCAGTTTCTTACGGCGCGGCTGGCGTTCGGTGGACTCGTTCGATTCTTGAGGCACACCTCGCTCCAGCATCACTTTGGGAGCGGGCATCGCGGGGTGAGCGGCATCGATGCGATGTCCCGAGCGGGATGAGATCGCGGCGGCTTCTGGTCCCGCAGAACGCACGTCGGATGGAGTCGGCATCACCTGCGACGAGGCGGCCGGTTCGAGCAGGTTTTGCGTGGACCAGCGTGCCAACAGTTCGCGGGCGTTCCGCTCGGTATCTAACAAACGGGGCGGAGAGACAATCCGATCGACAGCACCGGCGGCGATCCCCAATTCGGTCTGGCACCGCGCGCAACAATAGCGCCGGTTGTCCGAGGACAACTCGGCCGCCACGTCAGCACGGCACGCAGGGCACCACATGCGTCGGTTCCGCAGAAGTTGGGATGGATTGAAATTTGGAGGGAAAGAGAGGACGCCGGAAGCCAAAGCCCTCCCAGCGCGGCGGGACAGTAGCGGCGGTCTAGAATCGTGGCAAGAGGAAGTGCGGGTGAAAGAAGGGGACAGGAGTCAGGGAACAGAAGGCGGCTCTTTTGACTCCTGACCCCTGCCTTACTTCCCTCCGCTGCGCCAACGATCCGTGAATTGCCGGCCTTGTCCCGCAGTGGCTCCGGGTGGCGTGGGCGGTTGGATCGGCGAGGGGACCGAGGTCGCTTCCTTGTTGGCGTAGAAAGTGAGCTGATCGCCCGAGTTCCATTCGCTGATTTCCTGATCGTCACCGGGATCGTCGATGCCGAACCAGTGCTTCACGGTTTGCACGAACGCCAGCGTCACCCCCAGCATGGCGAGCATGAACGCACCGTGGACGAACACAACCGGGCCGAGGCCAAAGTATTGATCGCAATTCGCGACGCGCGGGTTCCAACAGACCAGCACGAGCAACGCGGCAAAGCTGAGATACGGGCCGTAGGCGATCTCTTGCGAACGTTTGAACACGATCGTCGAGGCGATGACGGCCAACGAACAGAACGGGGCGACGAAAAAGACCAGGATCGTCGCTTGCCAGCCGAGGAAGCTGCCGATCATCGCCATCAGGATCACGTCGCCGAAGCCCATCGTCTCGCGCTGCATGACTCGTTCGCCGATGATCCGCACCAGCCAGACGATGCCTCCTCCGATGACGATCCCCGCCAGACTCGACAACAGCCCGTGAATGTGAGGATGCGCGAGAAGCCACGCTGGAGCGACCGGATCGCGACCGAAGAACCACGCGTCGGGAAGCAACTGGCTGAAGAAACTCAGCGACGAGTTGCCCTGAAACCAGACGGGCCACGGGTGGAGATGCCCCAGCGCGGTGGACGCTCCCACGCCGACAATCATCGCGGGGATCGTCGAGCCATCCGGGATGATTTGCAGATCGAAGTCGATAAACGTCGCGACGAGCAACGCTTCCGCCATCACCAAGTAATAGAAGTATTGGGCGTGGAGCCAGAAGACCTGATCGGGGAACTGCATCGCGGGATCGGTCAGCGGACTGAGCGGCGACCACAGGCAGCTTTCCTTCACTGTCGAGTGAAACCCGGCGGGGACGATCAGCATGTACAGGCCGACCCAGAGCAGACCGTTGAAGAATTCGATGAACGCGTAACGGGGCGGAATCCAGTGGCGGCAGTTGCGGCAGCGGCCTCGCAGGAACAGCCAACCGAAGACGGGGATGTTGTCGATGGCGAGGATCAGCTTCTTGCAGAACGGGCACGACGATGGCGGATGAGTCAGCCCGCGCAGCTGATCCCACAGTCGGTCGTGTTGCGGGATGCGATAGATGCAGACGTTCAGGAAGCTGCCGACGCAGGCTCCGACCATAAACAGCCACGGCAGGATGATCCATTGGGGGATGCCACCGAACGTCATTGACGCGCCTCTTCAATCATCTCGGTGGGAAGTTGGGACACGATGCGCGCGACCACGTCGCGCAAAGACAGTCCCTCGGTGTTCATCGTGATCGTCGCACACTCGCGATAGAGCGGTTCGCGTTGCGCCAATACCGTCCGAATCTCTTCGATCCCGCCGGTGGCGGTGAGATTCGGGCGTCGCCGCTTCGTGGTCGAGTCATGCAGTACGCGGTTCGCGATCGTTTCGATGGGAGCAACCAGCCAGATGACCGGCCCCGCTGCGATGAGGTCTCGCCGCGTGTCGGCACTCATGATGCAACCGCCTCCCGTCGAAAGAACGAGCCGATCTCGCTTCAGCAGGTCGGCCAAGACTTCTCGCTCCATCTGTCGAAAGGTTGGTTCACCGTCCGTCGCGAAAATCTCTTTGATCGTCCGGCCCGAGCGTTGTTCCAGCTCATTGTCGGCATCGAGCCAGTCCCACTTGAGCCGCTTGGCCAGCCGCATCCCCACGGTGCTTTTGCCTGTTCCGCGATAGCCGATGAGCGAGAGCATCACGATGAGGAGCCTGTCGAAGAAGGTAGAATGGACGCCCTCGTCCGTCCGTCTTTAGCTCGAAATCACTCGAACGAGGGCGTCCAAGCTACGTTTTTCAGCAGGCAGTAAAACGAGGTCCGTCACCCTTTCGCCGCCGAGATCCCCTGCCGCAACGATTCTTTCAGCGTTTCGAGCGGAGCGGCTTGGCCTGTGAACCGTTGAAACTGAGCGGCCGCTTGTCGGACGAACATCTCGATTCCGGACACCGTGCGGCATTGACGGGCGCGAGCCTCCTTGAGCAGCAGCGTGTTCTCGGGGTTGTAGATCGTGTCGAAGACGATCATCTCGTCGCGCAGCCAGTTCTCTTGGAACGGGGACTCATTGACGTTCGGGTGCATCCCGATCGGCGTGCAGTTGATGAGGATGTCGGCGTATTCGGAGCCTCGGTTCTCCCACGTGAGATGCCGACAGCCGAGCGATTCGGCGAGTGCCTTTGCGCGGTCGGTCGTCCGACTGGCAATGACGAGAACCGCGCCGCGTCGTGTCACGCCGAGACCGATCGCACGCGCAACGCCTCCCGCACCGAGCATCAGGATTCGTTTCCCTTCGAGCGACTCACCCGGCTGCAGCGCGAGTTCGAGGCTGTCGAGAGCCGCTTGAAAATCGGTGTTGCCCGCCTCCCACTGACCGTTCTCATCGAGCGACAACGTGTTGGCGGCACCGATCTGCCGGACGATCTCTTCGCACCGATTGGCCTTTGCGAGCGCCGCCTCTTTGTGCGGGATCGTCACGCTGTAGCCGCGCACGTTGAGCCACGAGAACGCGTCGAGCGTGGACGAGAACTGGTCGGGAGTGACTCGCAGTGGCAGGTAGACACCGTTGAAGCCGATCTGTTTCATCGCGGTGTTGTGCAGCAGCGGACTCAAGCTGTGACCGATCGGATCGCCGAGGACTCCGAAGACCTGCGTGTCACGGTTGAGTTCGTCGAAGCGGTAGAGATCGCGCATCTCTTGGAAGGTCAACATGCCGGGAGCCACTTCCCGTTCAGCACTGAAAGCCGCGTACGTGAACGGCGAACCGTACTTGCCACACAGCACGCGACTCGCCGTCCCGAACTCGCCCATGCAGAAACCGACCGTCGGGATTTTGGCGTCCGCCACGAGCTTCATCATCCGGACGCAATCGCTCGGCGACGTGGCCATCGTCACCAGCTTGATGATGTCGGGCTGCATGTCGGCCATCTCGATCCACAGCGAATCGAGGTCCTCGGGCGTGGACTCGAAGTCGTGGTGACTGATGATCCGCTTGGTCTTGCCGTAACGCGGGATCGACCGGGCGATGGTGTCTTCCAGATCGACGTAGTCCGCTCCCGAAATGATCGCGGTGCGGAGAACCATCCGCCGCTCGTCCTCGGTACCGGTCCACTTCCCGCCGTCTTCACGCTTGCGGCAGGTGACGATCACGGGAGTCGGCCGGTCCTTAAGGAGCCTCGGAATGTCGGGGGCACGCGCGATCCAATCGACTCGCAACTCAACCAGCTTCGCGCCGCGTTGAGCCAGAGCCTGATGCTCGGCAAGGATCATTTTGTGACGAGTGCGGGCGATGGAAACGCAGATCATGGGTGGTGGGCTGTTGGGGAGAGAGGCTTGGAAGGGGAGTAAGCGATTGGTAATTGCAAATTGATCAATGAAGTAGCAGCAGCAGGGGAGACTTCAGGGCTGAGGTATCAGTTGGAGCGGCCGTCTTTCATTTAGAAATTTGCAATTATCAATTTGCAATTACAAATTCTCTTGCCGCCGTGGACGAACGGAAATCAGGAGTAACACGGGCAAGTGGAGCGCTCACCCTACGGTCGTCACCCCAGTCGGCCGAACTGGCGGTCCAGTTCCATTCGGCTGAGTGACAGTGCGGTCGGTCGTCCGTGAGGGCAGTGGTGAGCGTCGTGAATCAAATGCCGCTGGACGAGCAGGCTGTCGATTTCTTCTTGGCTCAAGCGCTGCCCCGCTTTGACCGCCGCCTTGCAGGACATCATGTGCAATAACTCGTCGAGAATGTCTCGACGGGCCGAGGTTTGTACTCCGTTCGTCCCGGCTCCGTCGAGCGTCTCAATCAGGTCACGCACCAGCTCTTGAAGATCGACGCGACGCAGCATCGCCGGGTAGCGCGAGACGAGCAGCGTGCCATTGCCGAAGTCCTCGACACCCAGCCCCACTTTGTTGAGTGACTCGGTCTGTTCGAGCAACAGCGACGCTTCTTTCGCGGTCACTTCGACCGGTTGCGGGACGAGCAGACGCTGAGATTCGACCGCCCCGGCGAGGACACGTTCCCGCAGGTATTCGTACATGATCCGCTCATGCAGCGCGTGCTGGTCGATGACGGTGATCCCCTCCGGCGTCTCAACCACGAGATAGCAATCGTGAATCTGCATCGCACGAAAGCTGGGGGTGAAGTGGTTCGTCGTGGCGACCGCATCGGTGGCCTGTTCGTTTGGAAGAGGCCCCTGATTCCCCGCTTGCTCTTCTGAGCGGGGGACGTAAGTCCCCTGGCTCTGCTCCGCCTGCCACTCTTGGGCTTCAGCCCCTTCTTCTTCCGCACCGCTTCCGTCTGGCGAATCCGACTTCGTTGCGGGAGCTGCGTTGTTGGAGTGACCAGTCACCGACGGCTCGGGCAGGTTCGGAGACCCGCCCCACGGGGCGTCGATCCGCGCGGGACTCGCCCCGTCACCGATGCGATTCGTCATGAAGTTCGCGAAATCATTCGTCAGTTCGCGCTGGCGTTCCATCGGACGAGAGACCGGCGGCGCGAAGCCCGACAACAAGCCGCCTCCGTTCGCCGTCGCATTGACCGGCACACGCAATTGGCTCTGAAGATCGAGTCCTAAAAACGTCGTCCGAATCATCGACAAGAGCTGCCGGAACAACTGCTGGCCGTCTTGAAACCGGACCTCGATCTTCGTCGGGTGAACGTTCACATCGACACGATCCGGCGGCAGCTCGATGAACAGGAAGGCGACCGGCTGACGTCCGACCATCAGCAGGCCGCGATAAGCTTCCGTGAGGGCGTACATCAGCGAGCGGTCTTGAATCCAGCGGCCGTTCAAGAACAGATACTGATGCTTGCGCGAGGACTTCGAGTTGTTCGGATGCCCGACGTAGCCCCACATCCGGACGCCGCTGTGATTCGACTCGACCGGAATCAAGTCGTTGGTGAGGTCACTGCCGAAGAAGAGCTTCAGTCGGTCGAGCGGCTTCTCAGATGCGGGGAGTTCGTAGACCGGCTTGTCGTTGTGCCGCAGCACCATGTGAAGTCGCGGGTTCGCCAGTGCCACCCGCGCGAACTGCTCGCTGATGTGACCGAACTCGGTGGAGACCGTCTTCAAAAACTTGCGACGGACCGGCGTGTTCTCGAAGAGGTTTCTGATCTCAATCTGAGTCCCAAGCGGGCAGCCGCACTCGCGCGGCGGAGTGACCGTGCCGAGATCAACGTTCAGCTCCATCCCATGCGGCTGGTCAGCCGTGCGCGTCCGAATCCTCAATCGCGAGACTTCGGCCACCGACGCGAGAGCCTCGCCGCGAAAGCCCATCGTCTGGACATCGAACAAATCGTCCGCACTCCGAATCTTGCTCGTCGCGTGCGATGTCACCGCCAGCAAGAGGTCGTCAGGATGAATCCCTTCGCCGTCATCGACAATCCGCAATAGTTCGCTGCCACCCGCCACGACATCGACTTCGATCCGCGTCGCCAGCGCGTCGAGGCTGTTCTCAAGCAGCTCCTTCACGACGCTGGCCGGTCGCTCGATGACCTCACCCGCCGCGATCTTGTTCACGACGCTGGTCGACAACTGTTGAATGCGAGACATCGCGAAAGACCAATCCTTCGGGCGAACGGGGTTGAATGTTTGACCGGGCGTTCAAATTCCCCGGCCTTCACAGATTGCCGGTGCGATCCGACCCCATCCGCCTCGTGCGGATGGTGAAGCAGATGATTTGGCGAGACTCGGTCAAGCTAGCTCTCCATCTCGTTCACCATCCCGGCAAGCGGAATGGGGTCTGAGGTTTGCGTTACCTGACCCTGAATCGAAGTCTGTCCGAACTCGGCGGGCAGGAGGATACCGAGGCCGCTTCCAAAACTCGAAGCGTGCGGCACACGTTTCATCCCCGGCGCTTGCAGGTTGCAGGGGATTCAGTTGTATTGTCGGCCCACGACGCAAACTGTCTGACGAACGACTTCACTGCAAACCAAGGTGGAAACGCGATGCACGGTTTTGAAGGTGCCCCAGCCGCTGAAGAGACTTCCAATTCCACCGGCCCGTGGTGGAAGGAACTGAACCGCTATCACTGGTTCGTACTGACGGTGGCGGCGCTCGGCTGGTTGTTCGACACGATGGATCAGCAAATCTTCGTGCTGACGCGCGTCGATGCCCTGCGCGAGTTGCTCACCGCAAACGGCGTTGCTCCGACGAAAGCCATGCTCGGTGAATACGCGGGCTATGCAACCAGCATCTTCTTGCTCGGCTGGGCGGCGGGCGGGATCGCGTTCGGCGTCCTCGGCGACAAGATCGGCCGGGCGAAGACGATGCTGCTGACGATCCTCATTTACTCAGTCTGCACGGGACTGAGTGCCTTCTCGACCTGCTTTACCGACTTCGTGGTCTATCGCTTTTTGACGGGCCTCGGCGTGGGGGGCGAGTTCGCGGTCGGTGTCTCGTTGGTGGCCGAGGTTATGCCAAGTCGTGCTCGTCCGTTCGCGCTGGGGCTGCTCCAAGCGTTGTCGGCTGTCGGCAATATCACCGCCGCTCTGATGAGCATGGGCTTGGGGCGACTCGAAGCCGAAGGGGGCTTGAAGGACTTCATCGTGATGGGAGTGCAGGTCAAGGCGTGGCGGATTCTGTACGTCATCGGCATCCTGCCCGCACTGCTCGCCATCGTGATTCGTCGCCGCTTGAAAGAGCCGGAACGGTGGCAGAACCTGACGCAAGAACAGCGTGCGGCGAAGAAGCCCGGTTCGTATGGCGAATTGTTCGGCAATCCTCGTTGGAGGAAGAACGCGATCGGCGGACTGATCCTCGCGTCGGCCGGTGTAATCGGTCTGTGGGGGATCGGGTTCTTCATGCCCGACTTGTACGACTCGGTGCTGCGAAAGAGTTACGCCGACAGCGGTTTCACCCCCGAAAAGATCAACGGGCTGGTCGGGTTCTGGAAGGGAGTCAGCTCGCTGATGCTCAACATCGGAGCCTTCTTCGGGATCTATGCCTTCACGATGGTGACGCATTACACCGGACGACGCCCCGCGTTCGCGGTCGCCTTCGTCGCCGCCATGGCCAGCACGATCTTCGTCTTCTGGAATCTGAACGACTTTAGTCACCTGTTTTGGATGGTCCCGATGATGGGATTCTGCCAGTTGGCTCTGTTCGGCGGCTACGCGATCTATTTCCCCGAGTTGTTTCCGACGCACCTGCGCAGTACCGGGACCTCGTTCTGTTACAACGTCGGTCGGATCGTCGCGGCGCTCGGGCCATCAGTTCTCGGACTGCTGACCAGCCGCGTCTATGCGGGCTACGACGAACCGATGCGATACGCCGGTGTGACGATGTGCTGTGTGTTCTTGATCGGGTTGATGATTCTGCCATTTCTGCCCGAGACCAAGGGGCAGCCGCTGCCGGAATAGCTTCAACACCAACCCGCAAGAAACCAAGGCAGGTGAGCGGGGCGGCGTCAGCCCAATGGCACTCACTTTGAGCGGCAAGGCGCTAGCCACCGGTAAACGGAGGTGTGTTTCCAAGCAAAGAACCGGCGGCTAGCGCCGTACCGCTCACGGAGTGAATGACAAAGTGAGTGCCATTGGGCGTCAGCCCCCGGACGCCGTGATGTAGAGTCCGGAGGCTGACGCCACCCGGCTCACCTGCACAATTTTTGATGCAGGTCGATTTGGTTGAAACACAGGGAGGAGGAACGCGACCATGATGTGTCCCTATTGTCGGCACGGAGAGACGGGCGTCATTGACTCGCGGGCCAGTCAGCAGTTTGTCATTCGTCGCCGGCGCAAGTGCCTCAGTTGCGACCGCCGCTTCACGACCTATGAGAAGATCGAAGAGACGCCGCTGAAGGTCGTCAAAAAGGATGGCTCACGCATCACGTTTGATCGCGAGAAGATCAAACGCGGGCTGGAGAAAGCCTGCTACAAACGGCCGATCAGCGATGAAGACATGGAGGTCATCGTCTCGGACATCGAAGCGTCGCTGTACGAAAACTTCGACCGCGAAGTCCCCTCGCGCGAGATCGGCGAGAAGGTGATGGAGTCGCTCCGCCGCATCGACAAAGTGGCGTTCGTCCGCTTCGCCTCGGTCTACCGCGAGTTCCAAGACGTGAACGACTTCCAAGAAGAACTGGCTCCACTCCTGCGCGAGAACCGCAAACGGTGAGATAGGCTCGAAGTCTGGTTTGGGATCGTCGCATTGACGGCCTGAATTTGGTGAGCCGGACCTCGAGCATGTCGCCTTACGAGAGCATCGCGAGCGTGAGCCAGGTTGGACGTTTTAATCGGACTCTGCCACCTCGGGAACATTTCCGAGAGACGCCGCGTCGATGATTGGTTAAGGTGACGCAATCACCTCGCCCACGACGACTTGCCGGACCATTTGAAACAGGAAGGGACGACGCACCATGTCGACCACGACCGGTTCCGCGAACTCTGCCCGTTATGTCGATTTTGATGAGTACGTCGATCTGAAGCTGCAGAAGACGCGCTCGTCGATCAAATCCACGGACCTGCTCGTCGCGCTGGCGGGTGTCGCCGCGATGTTTCTCGGCTACTTGCTGACGTTCGTCGTCCTCGATCAGTGGGTCATCCCCGGCGGGTTCGGCGTCGCGTTCCGGTGGATGCTGCTGCTCACGTTGGTCGCGGCGACGGTCGCGTGGCTCGTGGTAAAGGTCGGTCTGCCGTACATGCGGTCGGTCAACCGACTCTACGCCGCGCGCGAGATCGAAAAGGCCGACCCGTCACTGAAGAGCAGCCTGCTGAATCTCGTCGATTTGCGAGCGGCCGGCCGCGAGATCAATGCTTCGGTGATGAAGTCTCTCGAACGTCAGGCGGCCGTGCAGTTGCAGCAGGTCGATGTGACTCAAGTTGTCGATCATCGGCCGCTCATGAAAACCGCGTCAGTGTTGCTCGCCGTGATCGTCGTGTTCTGTATCTACGCCCTGCTCTCGCCGAAGGACATCTCGAACTCGATCTGGCGCGGACTGCTTCCCGCCGCCAACGTCGAGCTGGCGACGAGCACCGAGATTCTGAACGTCCTCCCCGGCGATGTGACTGTCGTCGCGAGAACCCCCAGCTCGCGCGTCGAAATCATCGCGGACCTCGGTGGCGTGATCCCTGAAAAAATCTTCGTTCACTACACGACCAGCGACGGCAAGTTCCGCGATGAGCCGGTCGAACTGCGAGCCGATGCCGAGGGACAAACTCGTTTCAAAGGAGTCCTCGTTGGTGAGACCGGCCAAGGTCTGCTGCAAGACGTGACGTATGTCGTCCGTGCGGGCGATGCCGAATCGAAGTTGTTCCGGATCACAGTCGAACAACCTCCGTCCGCCACGCCGGACAAAGTGCGCTACGAGTTCCCGAGCTACATGAAGCTCGAACCGACCGAACAACCGGGTGGGCAGATTGACTCGTGGGAAGGAGTCAAAGCGACACTGACCGCGCACACGAACATCCCGGTGAAGTCGGCGTCGATTCAGTTCTTGGACGAACCAACGGCCGCTCCGTTGGGAGACGACTTGCCGATGACCGTCTCCAGCGATGGACGGCATCTCGATGCGAAATGGACGTTGGCCTTTCGCTCCGACGGCACGTCGTACTCGAAGCACTACCGCATCCAATGCAAGACGGCGAGCGGTGCGGAAGACCCGGCTCCAATCGTCTACGGCATCACGATCCGTCCCGATCTTGCCCCTGAGGTCGCGCTTTTGGAACCGGTTCGCGATCTGGAAGCTCCCGCCAACGCGACCATCCCGCTCCTGATCCAAGCCCGCGATCCCGACTTCGAGCTGAGTCACATCAACCTGCATGTCGAGAAGTTGGGCCAGTCGATCCTCAAGGATTCGCTCTCCGACACCAAGCAGTCGCGAGCCTTGATCAAGCACGATCTCGCGTTGGACCGTCTCGCGCTGAACACGGGCGACGTGATCGAGTTCTGGGTCGAAGCCTTCGACAACAAACAGCCTCGCTCCAACCGCCGCAACACGCCGCGTTTGAAGATCACGATTGTCGAGCCAATCAGCGACAAGGAAGCTCGCAAGCAACTGGCCGAAGATCAGAAGCAGCGAGACCAACGTTTGGCCGAAGCGCAGCAAGAACAGAACCACGACGGTCGCCCTGATCAGCCGCCACAAGAAGTGGGAGCCAACGAGCCGCCGCGTGATCCGATGCCGAACGAACAGCCCGAGCGAGACCCGATGCCGCGCGACAATGGTCAGTCCAACAAGGACGAAACCTCGGGCAAAGACGGCCAGCAGAGAGCCGACGGTCAGGGAAAAGGTTCGCCTAACGAGAAGTCTCCCCGCGATCCGAACTCCAGCTCGAAGCCGTCCGAGTCCACCGACAGCTCGGGTGACACCAAGACCAAAGACGGGACCAAGGACGGATCGAAGCCCGCGAAAGACGCACCGAAGAATGACGGTTCAAAAACAGACGGCTCGAAGTCGGATGGTTCCAAGGACGGAGCGAACTCGCGCCAGAACGAGCCCCCGATGCCGCTCAGTCCCGACGGGGCTGATGACGAGAAGGTGATTGAGAAGCTCGTCAACAATCGCAAGAACCGCGACGACTCGAAGCCGAACGACCGGAAGCCGGACCAGTCGAACCCAGACGCGAACGGTGCCAAGGAGCCGATGTCCAACGACGACAGCCCCAAGTCCGACATGCCTCCGCAGAACGAGCCTGATCCGAAGTCGAAAGACACGCAGCCCGGAGAGAACACGGCGGAGCAGAAGCCTCCCAAGCCGAACGCGACGAAGAACAGCAAGACTCCTTCCAACGATGAGCCGTCCACGGGCGATGACCCGAAGGAGCCGATGCCGAAGCCGGGCGAGTCTCCCAAACCGGGCGACTCCAACGCGAAGCCGTCTCCCGAGAACACCAACCCCGATCAACCCAAGCCGGACAAAACCAGTCCCAACAAGCCCACGAAAGATCGCACCAATCCAGACTCGACTCAGCCCAAAGAGCCGATGCCGGGCGAGGCACCTGCCAAGCCGGATGAGCCTGACAAGAACGGTCCCGGTACGAAGGACGAGCCGAAGCCGGGTGACTCATCCGCGAAGAAGAGTGATAACAAAGGACCACAGGGAGCCGACACGCCCAAGAACGAAACGGCCGACAAGCCCCCGATGCCGGCCGACAAGAGTGACATGCCCGACGAGGCCACTTCACCGGACAAGAACAAGTCGGATGTGAGCAAGCCCAACGAAAAAACTCCCGGCAAGAGTCCCGATGACAAGCGGCTCGGTGCGGAAGAGAAGCCCGATCCGAACGGGCCTCCGTCCAAGAACAACGACAAGAAACAACCGGGCGAAGCAGACCCGAACGCGCCTCGTGAACCGGCTCCAGAATCTCCCGATGCGAAGCCCGAACCGGGCGACGGCAAGAACAAGGGACCAGCCAAGCCTCAACCCGATCCGAAATCGAAGCCGACTCCTGAGAAGAACGCGGACGCACCGCGCGACCCGCAGGACAAGCCGAACACGCGCCCCGGTGATCCCAAGCCCGAGGAGTCTCCCGCCACCAATGACTCGACACCGCCGAAGCCGGGCGACAACAAGTCGAACAAGAAACCTCAACCGGGCAAGCAACCGAACGACGCGCCGCAGGACCAGCCGTCCGAAGCGAGCGAGAAGCCTCCTGCCAACAAGCCTCCGAAGAAGGAGCCGGACTCACCGACCGCTAATGAGAACCAGCCTCCTGCAAACAAGAAGAACCAGAAGACGAACGACTCGAATAACGGCGGCGAGACAGGAGGCGAAAAGCCCGATCAGACCGGCAAGCCGAGTCCACAGAAGGGACCGGGTGAGGCTGGCAAACAACCAGGGTCTCAGCAGCAGAAGGACTCGAATTCCAAGCCGTCAGAAGACAAACAACAACCCGAACAAAGATCGAAGCCGGGCAAGAACGGCAAGCCGTCCGAGGACTCGTCACCGCCGAGTGCTGACAAGGGGGGCGATCAGCCTGCCGACAACAAGGACGACAAAGACAAAGCGGACAAGCCCGCAGGGCCGGAGTCCGACAAAGCCTCTTCCAAACCGGACAATCAACCGGGTCAAGGGGACAAGCCCGGTGACAAGGGAGCTGGCAAAGGTTCCGAAAGCAAAGACGGCGGGAAGTCATCCGCAGGCAAGAGCGGCAAAGGCAGCTCGCAACCCGGCAAGATGCCCGCTCAAGGCGGCGGCAGTGCGACTCCCGGCAAAGGGGGAGAACTGCCCGATGCGGGGAGTGGTGACGCCCCCGCTCTCGAAGAGGAAGCGGCCAACTTGGAGTACAACAAGCAGGCGACCGAGCTGGTCTTGAAACGCTTGCAGAAGGAACTCGAACGAGGCGATGTCGATCCCGAATTGCTCGAACAACTCGGCTGGACCGAAGCCGAAATGAAGCGATTCGCCGAACGCCTCGGCAAGCATCTGGAGAAGACCAACGCGACCGAAGAGACCCCCGAATCGGCCGCCCGCCGCGAACAGTTTGAAGAGATGCTGAAGACGCTCGACCTGAAGAAAGGGGGAGCCAGACGGACCGGCGAGAACTCGCCGCAACGCGAGGTCAACCAAATCGAATCGCGCCGCACCAACGTCCCGCCCACGTACAAGAAGGCGTTCGAGCAGTTCACCAAAGACCTCAACCGCCAGAAGCAATCGAAGCCAGCGGCTCCGGCGAAGTGAACCACTGGCGACTCACGTTTGCATTCTCCGCCGGGAGAAGAATTTGGAACACTGATCTTCGCTGATCCTCACTGATTCGAATCAGCGAAGATGAGCGGAGATCAGTGTTTCCTTTTCCCGCCTTACGTTGGCTGTGCCTGAACGTCCGCCCCCCAATTCCTTCCCCTTAAGAATTCACCAACATGCAGGCTCGACTGATGCGCGTTCCTGTTGCCTCTTTGTTGGTCGCTTTCCTTGCATTGGCGACTGCGGCGGTGAATGGCGCTGAGCCGCTTCAAGTGGACCTCGTGCTGCGGGGTGGGACGCTGTTTGATGGGAGTGGTTCGCCGGGGCAGATCGGAGACGTGGCGATTCGAGGGGACAAGATCGTCGGCGTCGGGAAGTTCGAGGTGAAGTCGGCGGATCGCGTGATCGACTGCACCGGGTTGTTTGTCTCGCCGGGGTTTATCGACCTGCACACGCACAGTGACGATCAGGTTGTCTCGCCCACGCTGCGGGCTTGTGTGAACTATGTCATTCAGGGCTGCACGACCTCAGTGACGGGCAATTGCGGGAGCGGTCCCGTCGATGTCACCGCGTTGTACGCGAAGGTCAACTTGGCGGGGGCCGGGACCAATGTCGCTCACCTGCTGCCTCAAGGCTCGCTGCGAGAACAGGTCGTCGGAAATATTGATCGCAAGCCGACGGCAGATGAGTTGGCCAGGATGAAATCGCTTGCCGATCGGGCGATGCAGGACGGCGCGTGGGGGATGTCCACGGGATTGATCTACGTGCCGAGCGTCTATGCCGAGACCTCCGAGTTGATTGAGATCGCCACCGTCGTTGGCTCGCACGGCGGCCTCTATGCCAGCCACATTCGGGGCGAGGGAACGGAGTTGCTCGCGGCGGTGAGCGAAGCAATGCAGATCGGTCAGACGGCGAAGTGCCCCGTTCACATCTCACACTTCAAGGCGAGTGGCTCGGAGAACTGGGGCCTGATTCGGCAAGCGGCCGCGCAGATCGAAGCGGCTCGCAAAGAAGGACGCCTCATCACGGCCGACCAGTACCCGTACACAGCGTCGAGCACCTCACTCGAAGCGACCCTCTTCCCGACATGGGCGCGATCGGGTGGCGCGAAGGAGTTGATCGCGCGGATGACCGATGTTGAGGCTGGGCCGCGACTCAAGAAGGATGTGGAGCGCAGCATCGACCGGGCGGCGGGAGGCGAAGCGGTGGTGATCGCGCGGTTCAAGGCCCGACAGGATTGGGTCGGCAAGAGCGTGAAGCAGATCGCCGAGCAGGAACAGAAGACGCCGCTCGACATCGCGTATGAAGTCGTGAAGCTGGGCGGAGCGGCGGTCATCAACTTCTCGATGAGCGAAGAGGACGTGCGGTTCGCGATGCAGTTGCCGTGGGTCGCCACCGCGTCAGACGGACGTTCGTATCTCCCCGGTCCTGACCGGCCTCATCCGCGCAGCTACGGGACGTTCGCGCGAAAGATCGGCCGCTATGCGCTGACCGACAAAGTCCTCTCGGTCGAACAAGCCATTCGCAGCGCGAGCGGTCTCCCGGCCGACATCATCGGCTTCAAGGATCGCGGCTATTTGAAAGCGAACTTTGCCGCCGATGTCGTCGTGTTCGACCCAGCCAAGTACCTCGACACCGCGACCTTCGATGAGCCTCATCATTACGCCACCGGCGTCCGCCACGTCTTCATCAACGGCATCCCCGCCGTCCACGAAGGCCAACCCACCGGAGCACTCGCCGGCAAGGCCCTCAAGCACGAATCCGTTCGCCGGTGACGATTCGTTCACTCGACAACTCCTCGCAGGAACCGCCCATGAACTTCCTCATCCGACGACTTCAACTCGATCTCGTTCCCACGAGTACCCATTGCGCGATCCTCATGCTGCGAATTGCCCTCGGGTGCAGATGCTCCTCGGGCACGGTTGGGGCAAGTTGATGTCGTTCTCCGAGAAGGCCGCCACGTTTCCCGATCCGCTGGGTGTGGGCCACACGACCAGCATGGCGCTGGCCGTGTTCGGCGAAGTCGTCTGCATGGGCCTGCTGATCGTCGGAGCCTTCACGAGACTGGCAGCCCTTTGCGGCGCAGTCACAATGGCCGTGGCCTTCTTCCTAGTCCACGGCGGCAAGCTAAGCGGAGCGAATAACGGTGAGATGGCCTTCCTCTACCTCGTCGGCTTCGTCGCAATCTTCCTCACAGGCCCGGGCCTCTTCGCTCTGGATACGAAGCTCGGTGGCCGATCCGACGCCGCCAAATGATTTCGGTCGGGTGGCATGCTCGCCGCCAAATTGACTTCGATGCGTGGGATCCAGAGTATTGCGACGGCAATGGGTTGGAAAAATACTTCGCCGTAATTGGAATAGCAGATGGTGGATTGGAAGCGACTGAAAGAACCATCGTTCGTGGTGGGTGCAGCATGCTTCGCGCTGCTGCTCGTATTGCTCTTTTCAAGAGACGGCACGTCACCCTCGTCCTCGCAATTGGTTGGCTTTCAGCAACAAGTGACGGACCAGCACACTGAGTTGGCGAAGAGGCTGCAAAAGGTTGAGGCTCTGCTTTCCGATTCTCAGAAAACGGACAACTCGAGTCCTGCAATAGCACTCCACACATCCATCGACAAAACGAATACTCGTCTGGCTGATTTGGAGAAAACTCTGCAGAAGGTCGAAACACTTCTTTCCGACTCATCGGAAGGTGATTCCACTGACCCCGAACTGGAACTTCATACAACGGCTGATGCGGTCAAGCTGGTGTCGGCACTAGGTGGAATGCAAACGGCAGAAAAACTGGCAGAATGCCTTGGTACGGTTGACGGGTGGATTGCTGGCGCAGATGAACAGGACGCACTGCAAACGTTCAAGGTTCAACAAGTTGACAAACTCCGAGCATTGGTCAAGAAAGAATTGGCTGACCTACATGACAATGCACTGAAGGCTGAGACTGGAAGCAAGGCTGGTGACTTTCATGCGAAAGCATCTCAGATTCTTGCGTTGTATCCGATCAGCAATGCACAGACGGTCTTGGATGAGGCCAGACAAATCTCATCTCGGCACGCTGAGATCGGAGTCCGGATCGACGTGATCCGCAGGCAGCGATACAACGCTTGGGCAATGACCCAAATCGAAGAAACGATCAACACTGTAAATGCAACCGCAAACTCGTTCAAAACGTCAGACAACCCCAAAACGATTGAAGCAACTGTGAAAAGCCTTGGAGAAGTGGACCCAAACCTTCTCGAACCTGTCGTGGCTCAGCTTTACAATTATGCCGTCGAGCAAGCCAAGGGTAATGTCAGTTCCGCGCAACAGCTTGAACTAGGGAAACGGATGATTGATCCGAAAATCAGGCGAAAGGGATATGGAGACTTTTGATGGCACGATTTGCAATTGCCGTGGCGGTCATTTGCACCTTGTCGCATTCTGCGAATGCTCAAACCTCGGTGTATGCGCCGCTGTCCTCTTGGCGAAGTGGGTTGTCACAGTGGGAGTCACACCGGACACAATTGGTAGCTTCCTCCTCGACGAAGCTGAATCCTCGGCCAGTCCTTCCGGGACTTCGCCCAGTCACAGTCGAATTGCTTGAGGATTCTGTCATACGCAAGCATCCGAAACTTCAGGGCCAGCGAACTCTCGCAAGACGATATATAGAAGGTGTCTACCGTAAGGGGCAAGGTGGACGAAATGACTTGCGCGGAAAAATGGCGGAAGCCTTGTTTCTTCACAAGAACCCGGAATGGGGTTACGTCTCGAAGCCCAATGCCAGCCAGCACGACGTTTATCGCAGAGTCATGGGGCAACGTCCTCCTATGAATGGACAAGTGAAGTTTCATGTCTCTGGAAAATCAAGCAAATACGTGCAGGACATGAAGAAGGATTATCGTGCCCATCGCTTCTTCGTTCCTGATGACCATGTGAAGTCGCTGAGGGACCACTGGCTCAGGAAGTACGATTCTGCGAAACAGCGGGGCGACATTGTGGCGGCGAAGAATGCTGCCAGTAATGCTGGTCGGGTGCAGCCGCTCGGCTCAACTTCAAAAGAGATCGTTGGCAACGCGAAGGAAGCATTCCGATCGAGTTCTGCGGAGTCCCGCGCCGTGTATGTCAGCCTCGCCGCTGGAGTGGCTTTGTCGCTTGGACAAATCGGATGGGACTATGCTCACGGCACGATCTCGGCGGACCAAGCGGCGTACCGTGCAACGAAGGCCGCGACCTTAATTGGCACGGGTATCACGGCTGACTCTGCCCTGATACTTGTCCAACAGGGAGCGCTGAGGGGGACACTGCGAGGCAATTTGATTATCGGAGTGGTTGTGTTGGTCGTGGATACCTCATGGAATGTCTACGAACACGGCGGCATGGTGGCCTTTCGTCACCCAGAGTTCTATGAGCAACTTGGCGGCAGCGTCAGTGCATTTAGCATCGGTGGCGTGGCCGCATTTTATGCGGGGGGAGCTGTAACCGCTGCCGCCAGTGAGTTAGGCCCTGGAGCACCAGTTGTTGGCGGAATTACGGCTTTGGTTACTTGGGCCGGGGTTGGAACCGTCGCCTACATTGGTGGTAGATCGGCTACCAGTTGGCTTGTGCAATCTGCCTGGCCTGAACTCTATCAGCAATACGAACAGCAACAAATTGCTGCTGCGAGGACGGCCATTTCACAACGCTTGAAGGATGCTCAGACCCTGAAGCAGTAAGTGTAGGGTCGGTTCCACTTGCCAATGAATGAAAGTTCAATGGAACGAGGTCGGCGGAACTGGCCCTGCTTGACTGCAAAACTGCCCGGATTGGGATACCTTGGCCCATCTGAAAATGACAAAGAGACTCATGACCCAAGCGAAGCGGATACGGGATGCTCGCGTGCAGATGCCGAAGCCTAAGCGCAGCTCGACCGATTCTTGAAGGCGAGCACTACTGAGCCGAATGGCGCTGGTGCCTAGGCTCAACCCAAGCACCAGTTCTCGATCCCACAACACTAGCGCCGGTACACTCATCACCGATGAAACTTGCCCATGAGTCGGATATTTTGCGATCTCGCGTGGGAGTGGACGGGGCGTTGAGGCTTGCAATTCCGGTCGGCTCGGCCGAGGCCGAACACCAAATGCAGTAGCGTAGGGTGCGTGGAGTCTTCGGAACGCACCAGTTCATCGAATCGAGAACGTGCGTTCCGAAGACTCCACGCACCCTACCTGCTACTCAAACGCCAGCGTTCCGAACTTCGCGAGTTCGTGGAAGCTTTTTCCTAATGGAACCCAGCTCTAGGCGGAGGGGCGGCCTTCGTCGTGGTCCATGCTGTAGAGGTTGGCTCGCCATTTGGAGCCGGGTTTGGGTGGGACGTTGGCCAGGGGTTGCAGCATTCCGTTGGGGATGAAGACTTCGTCGGGTAGCTCGGCTTGCTTCAAACCGGGAACCGCAGGCCCAAGAAACGTTGAGTGAACGCTCGATCAAGTTGTGACGTGCGTCTGTTGATCGACGTTCGTGCTGAAGTTTCTTGTGCTGTGCGTCCAGCTTGAAGCAAGCTGGGCCCACCGCGAACGGTCACGATTGGAACTGCTGCCACAGATCCTCAAACGTTTTTGAGAAGATGTCCACCAAGCGACGGTTGTTGGTGACGACAAAATTCTCTTCGTTGTTGGCGGCGGCACCGCGCGTCCAGTTGTAACTGCCGTTGAGCAGAATCGCGTTGTCGAACACCGCAAACTTGTGGTGCATGTGGTACTCGGTGCGATCCATTCGTAACCCGATGCCCGCCTGAAGAAATCGGTCCGCATCGGATCCAAGGTCTGCCGCTTTGTCATTGTCGGTGATGATTCGGACCCGAACTCCTCGACCGTGAGCCTCCAGCACGGCAGAAGTCAGGCGGTCGTCAGTAATCGTGAAGACGCAGATCTCGACCGACTGTTTCGCCTGAGCCAGCAGAGTCCGAATCCGCTGAGAACAATCACCGTGAGGACTGAACCACGCCTCGGCCATGTCCTCCTTGTCTCCGCTCGTCGTTGGCTGAAGGACTTTGGCTATCTCTTCCAACCACTCGACGATCAGCGCCCCATTCGTGGCATCGATCGCTTCCCTAGCCAACCCGAACGCCAGTCGGCGAAAGTGAGCCAACTGTTCCGCATCAGCCCCCGAGTCATCCAGATGCTGACTCAACACGGACTTCTCGCCCCGCGACAGCCGTCGATCCGCCAACGACTGCTCCAAAATCTCACGCATTCGCTGTGGTGTCATCATGGCCCTGCTCTCCGTAATTCGTGTTGAACCGCGGTATCGGCCACAGGGCGTTCGCCCCGATTCTCGCCACTTGTCTCTCATCACACAAACCGGGTCGAGCTCCCTGCGGCTGATCGGAAGGATCGTATCTGAGACCGGGGCGGTTCGCGTTGCTTGAATCACGGAATCCCTGCAAGATGTGCCGGGTGGTGAGAGCAAGCGGGGGACGCGAGTCATGTTGAGCATTGGTCAAATTCGGACTCGGGATTGTCGCGGGTGGACTCGGCGCGAGTTGCTGCGCGCGGGGATGTTGTCGGCGGTGGGAGTGAATCTGGCGGACCTGTTGCGATGCGAAGCGGCGGAGCCGGTGGTCCGGTCGCGCGAGACGCCGCAGCAATCGGCTGGGCAGGAGACAGCGACCACAGCGAAGGCTCCCGCGAAATCGGTGATCTTGTTGTGGCTGTGGGGTGGGCCGAGTCATCTCGATTCGTTCGACATGAAGCCTCACGCACCGGTGCAGTATCGAGGGCCGTACAGTCCGATCGCGAGCAGCGTGCCGGGGCTGGATGTCTGTGAACTGCTGCCACAACTCGCGCGGCGGGCGGATCGGTATTCGATCATTCGGTCGTTGCGAGGGACCTCGAACGATCATGGCATTGCCGGGACGATTGGTCTGACGGGAGATATCGCCGGTGCCGCGAGTCTCAGCGGGCAAGTGCTGCCGGGGGCGTTGAAACCGACTCACGGATCGGTCGTCTCGAAAATTATGGGCTTCTCACCGACGATGCCACGGTTCCTCACACTGGGCGGACATCTGCATCAGGGAAAACGGGCGATCAAGGGTGAGGAGGGAGCGGGACTCGGCGCGATGCACGATCCGTTTCGACTCGACTACGATCCCGAACGCGGCATCCAAGTTCCGCATCTGCAACTGCTTGACGGTCTGTCACCCAGCGGTATCGACTCGCGCGAGCGGTTGCTCGGTGCCGTCGATCGACTGGCGCGGCGAGTCGATCAGTCAGCCGACATCGTGCGGCTCGACCAGTACTACCAGCAGGCGTTTTCATTACTGACGAAGGCTGGCGGGCGCGAGGTCTTCGACGTGCAACGCGAGCCTGAAGCGGTGCGTCGTCGCTATGGAAAGTTCCGTTTCGGACAGTGCTGTCTGCTCGCGCGGCGGCTGGTCGAATCGGGTGCCCGGTTCGTGCAGGTCAATTGGAGTTCGCATGTCGAGCCGGTGGAAGACGGCGGCGATGGCGGCTGGGACATGCACGACCGCCACTTCCAGCAGTATCAGGATCGTCACGCTTGGATGCTCGACCAGGCCGCGTCCGCACTGTTGGACGATCTCGCCGAGCGAGGCCGGTTGGATGACACGGTTGTGGTCGCGGTGGGTGAGTTCGGTCGTACCCCGAAGATCAACAACAAGTCGGGCCGCGATCACTGGGAGCATTGCTACTCGGGCCTCGTCGCGGGCGGGGGCTTGCGGGCGGGACAAGTGATCGGAGCCAGCGACCGTCTGGGCGAACATCCCATCACCCGGGCCTTCACTTCCGCCGACTTGTTCGCCACCGTCCTCGGTCAAATGGGGATCACGACCACGACGCTCACCACCAACGGACTGCTGCCTCAAGGCTCCGTGATTGAGGAGTTGGTGTGATGAGACTCCCAATTGTGCGCGGAGTGCCTCTGACGCCCCGGCCCAATCCTGTTGTTGCCCCGCCCGCATCTTGGCTGGCAATTTTCGAGCGTCAGCTCGTTCCGATGAATTTCGGAGCGGGGTGGCGTCAGCCCCCTGGTTCTTCGGAGCCAGCCTGTTCGCCTACGAAACGAAGAGCCAGGGGGCTGACGCCACCCCGCTCCGAGAACGAGAAGAGGGCTAACGCCCAAGAGTCAAGCTTGAGTTGTGGCCACTGGCTGCTCAGCATCGTCATTGCCCTGAGTTTTGACTGCAGCTCAATTTGTTCCAACTCACACGCGGCAGAGCCGGACGTAGTTCGAATCACGACGGACGGGCATTTGAAGCAGCGGCCCTGCTGGTCTCCCGACGGGCAGCAGGTGGTCTTTGCACGGCACCGAGGGGACTCGATCTTTTTGTTTCTGCGCGATGTGAAGTCGGGGAAAGAGGAACGACTGACCTCGCAGAACTTTCCCGAGTACGACGCGGTCTACTCGCCGGATGGCAAAGAGCTGTTGTTGTCGTTCGACAAGCTCTCGCCGAACCAGGGAGACATTGAAGTCCATCGCCTCACGCTGGCGGACCGCATGCTCGTCCCCTTGGCGGCGACGCAGAACGCACTCTCGCACGAAGAGTCTCCGTGCTGGTCGCCCGATGGCAAACGGTTCGCGTTCACCTCAACACGGCACGGCAATCAGGAACTGTATATCGCGGACATCAAGGGGGGCGAGTGGCTGCGACTTACAGACGATCCGGCCATCGATGCTCACCCCGCTTGGTCGCCCGAGGGTCGGACGATCGCGTTCTCTACGGATCGTTGGGGCGACTTGGAAATCGCGCTCATCGAACCAGACGGCTCGAATCTCAGGCGGCTGACGGAGAGCCGGGGTCTCGACGACTATCCGGCGTGGTCTCCAGATGGCCGTCACCTCGCGTTCACCTCCAACCGTGATGGCAACTTGGAAATCTACGTGCAGCCGCTCGATGGCCCGGCCGTGAACGTGACTCGCCATCCGTCGATCGACAACTTCCCAACGTGGACTCCGGACGGACGCCTCGGCTTCGTCTCCAATCGCGACGACGGCTTCGATCTGTATTCGATCGAATGGCGTGCGAGCGGCTCGAAGTGATGGCAATTGTGTGCCTGATCGAACGCAGCAGCATGCGTAAGACTTCTGGTGAAACCATCGGGGCGTCAGAATTCTTACTCATTCTGCTACGGAAATACTGAGCGGCTGCGCTCTGTCACCCTAACGCTGCGAAGACGGACGGGCAGGAGTGCCCATCCTACGAGTGGCTCATTCCTCCAACAGAAAGTTGTTTCATGACTCGTCCTGTGAAATTGAATCGACGTGCGTTTCTGGCGGCCTCGACGGTGATGGCGGCTCCGTACTTTGTTCCGTTCCGCGCGTTCGGGGCCAACGAGCGAATCGTCACGGCGCACATCGGCGTCGGTGGGCAGGGAGGCTCGAATTTGAATGCCTTCCTCGGCAAAGGCGTTTCTCCAGCAGCGATCTGTGATGTGGACAGCGGGCGGCTGGCGAAGGCCGTGAAGACGGTCACGGACAAGGGACACACGTGCGAGGGATACGGCGACTACCGCAAGCTGCTCGACCGGAAAGACATTGATGCCGTCGTGATTTCGACGCCTGATCACTGGCACGCGCTGACCACGATACATGCCTGCCAAGCGGGCAAAGATGTCTATTGCGAGAAGCCGCTCTCACTGACGGTTGTTGAAGGACGGTGCATGGTCGAGGCGGCGCGGGCCAACAAGCGGATCGTGCAGACGGGATCGCAGCAACGGTCGGATGACAAGTTTCGATTGGCGTGTGAGCTCGTGCGATCAGGGCGACTCGGCAAGATCAGCGAAGTGCTGGTCGGCCTGCCGAACAACAACTTCTCGGGACCACCCGTCCCCGATTCCGATCCGCCAGCCGAGCTGGACTACAACATGTGGCTGGGCCCTGCCCCGCAGCGCCCGCACAACACGAAGCGACTCCATTACAGCTTCCGCTTCTTCTGGGATTACTCGGGCGGACAGATGACGAACTTCGGTGCCCATCACATCGACATCGCACAGTGGGGACTGGGCATGGATGCCTCGGGACCGATCTCCGTCGAAGGGGTCGCCACGTTCCATCCGCAGAAGTGGTACGAGGTCACGGAGTCGTGCCGACTCACGCACACCTATGCCAGTGGCGCGAAGCTGGTTGTCGGACAGGGGCAGAAGGACATTCCCGGTGGCGCGACGTTCATCGGTGAGAAGGGCCGCATCTTCGTGACGCGCGGCAAGATCACGAGCGATCCGAAAGAGCTACTCGAACAACCGCTCGGTGAGAACGATGTCCGGCTCTACAAGAGTGCCAGCCATCACGCCAACTTTTTAGACTGCATCCGCAGCCGAGAACTTCCGATCTGTGATGTCGAGATTGGACATCGCTCCGCGACAGTGTGCCATTTGAGCAACCTCGTCGCCCAAATCGGACGCAAGATCGTCTGGGATCCCGTTCGAGAAACAATCGTCGGTGACGATGAAGCGGCGGCGATGCTCTCGCGACCGTACCGCACGCCGTGGACGCTGACGTGAAGTAACGAGCCGGAATGTCATCAACGGTGTGGCTGGGGTCCGCGCTTCGCGGCCCGAGCGAAGGTGAGTTCACAACAGGAATGAGCAACGTAGGATGGACGCCCCGTCCGTCCGAGGTTCTCAGGAAGAGCCAGACGGACGGAGCGTCCATCCTACAATTCTTCCACAGGCCGCTATTTGCCGTTACTGTAAAGAATGAAACAGCCCGGCTACCGTGAGGGAGCCGGGCTGTTGTGTTGGATCACTCGATCAAACGATTCCGTTCAGACGACCTTGGTCAGGCCGGGGACGGCGATCGGGTAGACGCCGTTGGCGTCGGGCAGGACTGGGGGATCGGCGTCGAACGAGAAGACCTTGGGCATCAGACTGATGTTCGAGTTCAAGGCCGCATCCCACGTGACTTCTTTACCGCCGTAGGTCGCCATGCGGCCGAGGATCGCGGTTAGCGTGCTGTGTGCTCCGTTGTCGGCTTCGTTGTAGTCGAGGCCACCACGGATCGCCGCCGCCAAGTCATCGTGTTCAACTTGGTACGGGTCTTTGCTGCCACCCTTGAAATGGTATGCCTCGCCACCGATCGGCATGACGTGACCGGCCGGGTTCGAGGTCCCCTTGGAGCCGTGAACGAACTCACTGACGCTGCTCCAGCAGTTCGGCTGGTGACGACATTGGCTGTACATGCGACTGCCGTCCTTGTACTCGTACTCGACGTAGTGGTGGTCGAAGATTTCTCCGTACTTCTTGTCGATCCGGACTTGGCGGCCACCCATTCCGTTGGCTTTGACGGGGGTCTCACCTTTGACCCAGTTGCCCACGTCAAGATTGTGGATGTGCTGCTCGCAGATGTGATCGCCGCAGAGCCAGTTGTAGTAGTACCAGTTGCGCAGTTGGTACTCCATTTCGCTCTTGGCGTTGGCTCGCGAGAGTCGTGGATCCCACACACCGCCACCGTTCCAATAGACGCGCATGGCGATGATGTCGCCGATCGCGCCGTCCTTGATGCGTTGCAGTGCTTCGAGGTACGGAGCTTGATGATGACGTTGGAGACCGACGCCGACCTTCAGCTTCTTCTCTTTGGCAATCTTGTTCGCTTCGAGAACCTGTCGGACACCGGGAGCATCCACGGCGACGGGCTTCTCCATGAAGATGTTCTTGCCAGCCTTCACAGCGTACTCGAAGTGAATCGGGCGGAAGCCGGGGGGGGTTGCGAGGATGACCAGATCGACGCCGCTGTCGATCACTTTTTGATAGGCGTCGAAACCGGTGAAGATCTTCTCGGGGACGACCTGTACGCGGTCTCCCTTCTCGCCGAGGCCACCCTTGATCGAACGAATGCCGTTCTCGGCACTGTCCTTGAAGGCATCGCCGACGGCGACCAACTTGACGTTGCCGTTGGTCGAGAGGGCTTGCGTGGCAGCACCCGTTCCGCGACCGCCGACGCCGACGAGGCCGACCTTGATCGTGTCGTCACCACCCGCGAAGGCCGAGTTGTAGAGACTGAACTGCCCGAAGGCAGTGGCACCGACAGCGGCAATCGTCGAAGTCTTGAGAAACTCACGACGGCTAGCGTTCGAGGCAGGGTTAGGGTTCGAGGCTTGGTCCATGGCGGATGCTCCTAGGGTGATGGGACAGGCAGTTGACGGCGGTAACAGTGAGAGGTGAAGGCCCCTCACCCTAAACCCTCTCCCCGCAAGGCCGGGGCGAGGGGACAAGGCAGACACGGCTCTCGGCAAAACTAATCTTCGATCGTGATCCGTTCCTTGGCGTCGGTCGGCAAGACGGCATCGAGGTGCAAATTCTTGCGTTCTTCGGCGGTCGGAACGCGGAAGGGACGGATGATGCGGAAGCCAACGAACAGCGCGTCGGTCATGTACCACGCACTCTTCGGCAGGTTCGGGTCTTGTTCTTTCCAAGCGGGTTCCGAGGCAAGTCGGGCCGCACTGCGCAGCTTCTCGGGAGTGAAGTTCCATGCGCCGCCGCGCGCCGTGCGCGGGTACTCGACATCGCCGATGTTCAGCGGAAACACGGCAGACTTATCGGCGGGAAACTTGGCATAGAACTCGGGATCGAACTTGTCTTGAACCCACTCGGCCGCGTTGCCGTGCATGTCGTACAAGCCCCACGGGTTCGGCTTCTTCTTGCCGATCGGCTTGTACTTGCCGTCCGAGTTGGCTTCGTGCCAAGCGTAGTCGTCGAGTTTCGCCACGTCGTCACCGAAGTGATAGGCCGTAGTCGTCCCCGCGCGGCAGGCGTATTCCCACTCGGCTTCGGTCGGCAGGCGATAGTAATGGCCGGTCTTCGCACTGAGCCATTGGCAGTACATTTTCGCCGCGTGCTGAGTCATGCAAATGGCGGGCTGACGTTCGTCCTTACCCATCCCGAACGACATGTCGGTGTAAGGGTTCGTCGGTTTGGTGATTGCGTCGGCGGCCTTCTCCAAATCCAATGTCGCCGCCTTCTTGTAATTCCGCAGACTGCGTTCCATCCGCAACGACCACAACTCGAACTCTTCCCAAGTCACTTCGTACTTGCCCATCCAGAACGGCTCGATCTTGACCTTGTGCTGCGGCCCCTCCCCTTCACCACGATTGGTCTCCTTGGCGGGGCTGCCCATGACAAACTCACCGCCGGGAATCGGGACCATTTCGTACGAGACATCCGTGTTGCGAATGTCCTGTTTGTACGGCTTCATCTCGGCGGGGGTCTTCGCGGCGGTCGTGTCAGCGGCCGGCGCATCGGCGGCGAAGCTGGATGCGGCACCACTAAACGCAGCGATCGCACAGAGGCCGGTGGCGAACGCCAATCCTTGGACGACGCGATGGGAAACTCGTAGGCTCGATGTCGTGAACGGGGTCATGCGGGAACTCGATGCGGGAACGAACATCATCATGAAGAGACACTGGACCAAGGCTGTGATCGTCGTGTGGCTGCTGGCGGGACTCTTGCCGGTCGCTGGGACTGGCGGTTCGGCGGCGATGGCTCAAGCTCTGGAACGCTTTGAGTTTTCGGAACCACACTTGGGAACCCTCGTCGCGCTGACACTCTACGCGCCGACTGAGACCGTCGCAACCGAGGCTGCTGCGGCCGCGTATGCTCGGATTAAGGTGCTCAATCGCATTCTCAGCGACTATCAGGACGAGAGCGAAGTCACGCGACTCTGTCGCACTGCGGGGAGCGGCACGGCGGTCGAAGTGAGTCCCGAATTGTTCGAGGTTCTGTCGCGATCACTCGCGCTGGCCGAGGCGACTGACGGGGCGTTCGATCCGACCATCAGCCCGGTCATCAAGCTGTGGCGCACCGCGAGAAAGCAGCGTCAGCTTCCCGATCCACAACAACTGGCCGCCGCACGAGAACTCGTCGGTTGGAAGCACGTGAAGCTAGACGCTCAACGCCGCACGGTCGAGTTGCTCAAGCCGGGAATGCAGCTCGATTTTGGCGGGATCGCCAAAGGCTACATCGCTCAACAAGTGCGAGACCTCTTGGTGCGGCGCGGCCAGAATCGCTGCCTGATCGCGGTGGCGGGCGACATCGTCGCCGGAGCCCCGCCGCTGGATGCGGATGGCCGGGAGACTGCTGGCTGGAAGATCGGTGTCGCGCCGCTCGACAAACCGAACGGACCACCGAGCCGCATGTTGAGACTCCAGAACTGCTCGGTCTCCACGTCGGGCGATGCCTTTCAGTTTGTCGAGATCGGTGGCGTCCGGTACTCGCACATCGTCGATCCCAAAACGGGACTCGGCCTGACGCAACGGAGCAGCGTGACAATCATCGCGCCCGACGGAGCGAACGCAGACGGACTGGCAACGGCCGTCACGATTCTCGGTGTGGCGCGAGGCCTGAAACTGATCGAACAGTCACAGAATGCCGCTTCGACGCATCGCACCGCCGCGCTGATCGTGTTCGTAGGAAGTGATGGCCTGACGGTGAGCGAGTCACCTCACTTTAAGGCCTTCGTGATCGACAATTGAGTGCCGCCTAGCCGCACCACGGCCTGATCTGCGGAGCCGCTTCGCGCAGGTTGCACCAACTGACGCGCGGCACACCGGGCGCGACCAGTGGAAAGTGCGGATCGACCAAGCCACGACCAGCCGCTTCACCAAGTGTTTGTTCGCCGGGGAGACCCGTGGATTTCAGCAGGACCAACTCCTCAGCGGCCCAATCGTGAGCAATCCACGCGGCGATCGAATCACTCGTCACGTCCCAGCACTTCGGCAGCGAACAACGTTGTTCACGTTCGGCCGCGAGCAAACAGGCTTCCACATCGAGCAGCAGCGGCGTGCGGGAGTCGTGCTGTCGCAAAGCGTCCGCGCGCGATGAGACCTCGGCCGATTCAGGCAGGAGTCGGTGAACCAGTGCCCGGTTGAGCGACAGCGAGCGCACCGCGAGCCAATGCGATTCGACCTCGTTCAGCGTGTGAGCCACACTCCACTCACGCACCACATCTGTCGCTGAACCACCGCCGACGACGATCAAAGCTTGGTCGTCTGGCCGCTGGTCCAGAACGGCTCTCAACCGCGCAGCAAGATCGCTGAGCAACAGCAAACTGCCCCCGAGCTTGTAGACGACCAAAGCCATGTCTGGCGTCCTCTGTCCCTCGCACGGCCAGTGGTGAGACATCTGAGCGGGGCGGCGTCAGCCCTCCGGTTCTTCCGAAGAGGGCTGACGCCCAAGAACCGGGGGGCTGACGCCGCCCCGCTCGGAAATTCTCACTCTGTGCTGGACGAGGTGAATGAAGCCTGCGTGAAGCAGCCCCCACAAACGAAAAAAGCTCCGCACTTTGCGGAGCTCGGTGAGCGTAATCGAAGTGGCCAGGGCCGGGATCGAACCGGCGACACCAGGATTTTCAGTCCTGTGCTCTACCAACTGAGCTACCTGGCCAGCTTGCGACTCGTCTCAGACGGGCCGCGAGCGGGGCGGCAGGATGACGGATGGTTCAAGACCTGTCAAGGTTCGCGTCGGCGTTGGCGCGAGGCTGTTTGAACAGGTTGTTCGCCCTCATCAAGCGTCGCGACAGGCTGGCGACATCGCCGGGAGATTGAGACACTGCCGCGCGACTCCGTAACCGGCCTCGTGTACCAAACAGACTCTTGCTTGCTGGTGGCCCCTCCGATGACCGACTCCGATCCCGCCGCGCTGCGACGCGCCGTCATCCAGCACCTGGAAGGCTTCCAACGCGCGGGGCTGACTCACTGGAAGCGGATCGCGCCGCTCGTCGTTGAGACACCGCAGCCGGTCGCACCGACTGCTTCCACGGGGGCGAGACCTCACCACGTTGATGCCAGCCCCGGTTCGTCTCTCTCGTCACACAGTCCATCCGCCCCATCACTGCCCTCAAGAGCCGAAGTCATGCCCGCTGCGCGTCCCAACAAATCTTCCACGGCATCCACTGGTGCGGTGGCTTCCGCGCCAGTCGTCTCAGCGTGCGCGACGTTTCAACCGTTGAACTTGCCGCGTGGCGAGCGAGTCTCGCAACTGAGCGTGCTGGCAGAACGAGTGGCCGCGTGCGTGCGATGCCAAGAATTGGCGAGTACTCGTAAGCAGACCGTGTTCGGCGTGGGAAACCCCGAGGCGAAGATACTGTTCATCGGCGAGGCCCCCGGCGCGGACGAGGACGCTCAGGGCGAGCCATTCGTCGGACGGGCCGGTCAACTGATGAACGACATCATCACTGCCTGTCGCATGAAGCGCGAGGACATCTACATCTGCAACGTCCTCCGCTGCCGACCTCCCGGCAATCGGCTGCCGTCTCCCGAGGAAGCGGGCAACTGCCGCGAATACCTCGACGGCCAGATCGCCCTCGTCAACCCCGAGTACATCGTCTGTTGGGGATCGACGGCCGCGAAAAATTTGCTCGCGTCCGAAGAAACGATCGGCAAGCTGCGCGGTCGGTTCTTCGAGTACGGCCGAGCCAAAGTCCTCTGCACCTATCACCCGTCGTACCTGCTGCGGAACCCGGCCGCCAAGAAGGACGTGTGGGAGGACATGAAGCTCCTCTTCAAGGACATGGGAGTGGATTTGACGGCGAAGACGTGATGCGGTGAGGATCGGCGCATCATGACTGCCGTGGCTTGTCGTCTTGGCTTTGGTGAGCCGGGTGCCGTAAGGCCCGGACATTTGGCCGAGAAAATCCGGGGCCTTACGGCACCCGGCTCACCTGATTTCGACATTTTTTGTCGGGAACGTCAAAGAAACAACAGCAGCCCGGGCTGTACAACAGGCCGGGCTGCTTTGTGATGAGCGTCAGGCGTCGGTGAGCGTCACCGCTAGTGAACTCACTTGTTGTTGATCGTCACGCCCGGCCAGTCGTCGGTGCGGAACGGAGTCAGCGGCAGACCGGCTCCGCTGAACATGTTGCAGATCGGGTTGTCGGCCCAGGCGTAACGGACGGAGGCTGGCTCCTTGACCGCATCGCTCCAGACTTCGATCTGACCGTTGGGCAGAATCTTGGCCGAAGCGTGGACGAATTTCTTGTCTTCGCCCGCGATCGTGAAGCCGCGTGGTTCGTTCACATCGAACGGACGCCAACCGCCGGTCGTGTGTTCAAACGTGAGGACGACCTTGCCCCCTTGCTTCTCCATCGACTTGTAGATCGGGCTGCGCGAGGCGAGTCCCTGAATACCGTAGTCGTTGACCAAGGCCAGTCGCGCCAAGCGGCGTCCGACATCGACCTTGTTCTTCGGGTGAATGTCCTTCCCTTCACCGATGTCGATGATGACCGCTTCACCGGTTTTGGGGAGCCGGGTCATCGTCATCGTCTGAGCTTCACGCAGCTCGGCCCAATCGCTTTCGGCTGGCTCGGTCTTTTCCGCTTTGAAGTCGGCGAGCTGAACCCAATAGAACGGGAAGTCCCCTTGGCCCCATTCCTTCCGCCAACTGTCGATCATCAGCGGGAAGAGGTCGCGGTACTGATAGGCTCGCCCCGCATTCGATTCGCCCTGATACCAAATCGCTCCCTTGATTCCATAACCGAGGTGCGACTTGAGGACGCCGTTGTAGATGTTGCCGGGGCGCGAGTTGCCTCGCATCTGACCGTTCATTCCGGCGATCGCTTTCTTGTCATCGTCGGTCGGTGCGGTCTTGGCCGACAGGTCGGCGAACGCCTTCTCGCGCGCAGCCCAGCTTTCCATCAGCGGCTTGTACTTTTCGTCAGCGGCGAGCGTCTCGCGTTTGATCCATGCTTCGCACGCACTGCCGCCCCACGCGTTGTTGATCATGCCGACGGGAACATCGAGCGTCTGATGGAGCTGCCGACCGAAGAAGTAACCGACAGCCGAAAAGCCGCCGACGGTCTCGGGCGTACAGACTTGCCACTGGCGATCATTGTGCGTCCAGATCGGCTCCTGCACGCCGATCTGAGGGAAGTTGATCATGCGAATCTTCGGATACTTCGCGGTGGCCCGTTCGAGGTCCGGATCGGTCGACTGATTGACATTCCACTGCATGTTGGACTGGCCCGAGCAAACCCAGACTTCACCAACAAGGATGTCGTCGAACTTGATCTCGTTCTTCCCCTTCACGCTCATCGCGTAAGGGCCACCGACGGCGAGTGGGTCGAGCATGACATGCCACTGCCCATTGGCACCGGCGGTCGCCTGATGCGACTGCTTGTCGATGGAGACGGTCACGGCTTCACCCGCTTCGGCCAGTCCCCAAACTTTGTTCTTCTGCCCCTGCTGCAAGACCATGTGACTGCCGAAGATGTTCGGCAACTTCACATCGGCCCGCGCCTCGGTCCCGGTCAGCGCAACCAGCGCCGCCCCGACCAACGTCCAACAACACATCCTGCTTGTCCAAGCCATCCGCATAAGACTGTCCCTTCTTCCTGATGCACTTCCCGGCTGACCAGCCACCGGACGCGGCCTTCACCTTCCCAGTGAACGACCCCGCCCCGCAGCAACGTGGGCGGGAGCATATCGGCCGACGCAGATGAACTGAACGGAGCGAAGCGAGAGTTCAGGCAGCGAGATGAACGAGCACGCGTCCGCGAGATCGCTTTGCTTGGTGGAGAGAGTGCAAAGTGAGAAGTGTTCAGTGCAAAGTGGAGGACGGTTGGAAGTTGGACATCATCTCGTTCGGCTTGTTGTCACTCCATCGTGAACGGAGCGTCACCAGCTACCTCATCATGCCTGATGTCCACTCCTTCATTTTGCACTTTGCACCGATCACTTGTCACTGTGTCTTCGTCCTACTTCCCCGTCGCCATCACCACCGCTCCGGTCACGACGAGAGCCGCTCCAAAGAGGCGCTGGGCCGTCACGGGGAACTGCGCGGCATGGCACCAACCAAAATGGTCGATCATGAGCGAGGCCAGCATCTGTCCCGCGACGACCGCGCAGAGCAACGCGGCGACGCCGATGCGCGGTGCGACCACGATGCTCGACCAGACGAAGAGTGTTCCGAGCAGCCCTCCGATCCAGACCCACCACGGCGCGCGAGTCACTTCGTTCAGGGCGGGTAACGGGCTGCGCAGGATCAGGCAATAGACCGACGAGGCCAGCGTCCCGACCACGAACGACACCAACGTCGCCTGCATCGGGTGAACGAGGTACGTCCGCATCTGCGTGTTGACGACCACTTGAAAGGAACTCGTCGCACCCGCGATGAAGGCAATCAACACGAACAACAGTTTCATGGCGTGGTCTCGATCAAGGAACGTGATGCCAGTCAGAAGTCCGGCTTTTCTGAGAGCCGGACTTCGTGTGAACCGCAGGCCAAATTGTTTAACCGCAAGCCAAAGGCGAGCGAGTCAGGGGTGCAATTTTAATGCACGGTCTTACGCCGGCGCTCGCCTTTGGCTTGCGGCTAAACGAGGCCGTCGGGATTGAGTTCCACGCTCGCCTCGCGTCGTGGGGCGAGTTGTCCGGCAGCGAACAGGACCGCGACCGGGACGAGCTGCATCAGGAACCGAGGACTCGACCCGCCGATGTGTTCGTCGAGCTGAGCCGGCGCGAGCATCCCCGCGATCATCAGTGCCAACAGCGAACCGATCACGTCGAGCAGCAGAACCAGTTGCGATGCCGACAGGACTCGGCGCGGAGCGATCACCAGCCCGACCAGCATCAGCCACCAGTGCAGTCCCCAGTGAGGCCACTCCCACAACATGCGGTGAGCCAGATGAAGAGCCTCCCACGCGAGGACCGGCAACCGTTCGATCACGAGTGCGAATGAGGCTCGTCCGAAGTAATTCATCTCGGTGGTAAGAGGCAGGTCGCGCCGATGAATGAGCCACGGCCCGAGGATGATCGCCGCACAGATCACGACGGCGGCCAACGTGCGAATCAATGAGCCGTTCTGCTGGACGCTGTCCGAACACCCGGGATCAGGCACCGCAGAGTTCGTGCGAACGACTTTTGGAGCGAGGCGAACGAGGAGGATGAGCATGCTCATCGCGACGACATCGACGAGCAGAAACGCGATCCCCTCGTCCTTGGTGAACGCGGCGAATGCTCCGCACAGGCCCGCGATGATCGATGCGCCAGCGACGCGACGCGACGCGGAGCTCAGACCAACTCGAAGCGTGAGCGAGGACGAACCCGCCTGTCGCTTCGAATCGTCATGACTCACGTTTTGATGGGCGCTGGTGTTGAGACGTGGGGCTTCCCTGGCGCGGGCTTTCGCGCTGGCGCTCGCGCCCTCGTTTCGGGTTAGTGTTGGCGAGTCGTGCCACGTACAGGCATCCCACAAGTACAACAGGGCCAGTCCGTGGAAGCAGGCCATCGGCGCGTCGGCTTGGCCGCTCAAAAAGCCGAGTTCGTAGGGCATGAGTACGGGAACGGTCGCCAACAACAGCGCGAAGAGCCACGCAGCACCGGGCAACACGCGGCGCGAAAGCACTCCCGCCATTGTCAGCACGAGGCCGAGATACAGCAGCGGGAAGACGATCTTCGAGAGCCGGTCATCCACGCTGCCGAGCAGCGCGTAGACATGCTGTTCGGCCAACGGAATGAGCAACGGATACTTCGGGTGATACTGCACGAAGTCGGGGTCGAGGAGATCGGGACTGCGAATCGACCCGTCTGCGACGAGGACCCGTCCTTTGATCGCGAAGATGGATCGCTCGTCCCAAAAGTGATGCGGCGTCAGCAGCGTCTGAGCGAGTGCGATGACAGCTAGTCCGCCGATCAGCCACTGGCAAACACGACACCAAGCAGCATCGCGCCGCGCGTCGATCTCGATGACCGCCCCTTGAGAGTCGATCCAAGAACCCCGCACCCCCGGCTCCTCTCCCCGCAAAGCCGAGGCGAGGGGTGAGTTTGCAGATCGACTCTGACTCGGACTCCTGCGTTGAACCGCGCGACTGTGGCGCGACCACTTTGATCGGAGCCGCTTCCAAATGATCGGACCTCCGCACACGAAACCAATGACCGTGAAGGTCAGGCTTGCACCGCGTCCGAGCATCCCGCCGCAGAGTGACCAGACGAAGAGGCCCCAGGCGGTGAGACCGATCCCCAACACGAGGCCCAACCCCGCGAGTTCCGCCCACGGGGTTACTTCGGTCGAGCCACTCTCGCCCGTCGGCGGAGCGACGGGACTACCGTAGTCCAGACGCTCTGTCGGCTGGACGGATCGAACCAAACTCGATCTCCACCATGCGAGCGACAGCACCAGATGCGCCACCGCCACTCCGAACAGCCACTGGCCCAGCAATCCGAATGTCAGCAACAAAAGTCCGCTCATGGCTGACCTCCTGCCGTGGCTCGACGCAATCGGACGAGGAAGTTGGGAACGCGCGACGGGTTGCCGTGCATTCGCCGCTGGAAGGCGATCCAGGCGGGATCGTCCTGTAGCTCCGAACGATCGAACTCATCGGGATGCTCAAAGTACTCCAAGATGTAATCGGGAGCGATCCGCTGAACGAACGCTGCGTCGAGGTCTTCCAACCGATACGTGGCGAGCCGACGTTGCAGATTCTCTTTCGGGATGACGTGTTCACTGTCAGGGTGCATTTTGTGATAGAGCCGCCTCGGCAGCAGGTAGTACGACAGGAAGAACAGCTTCTGATCGCTGACGACGAGAATGCGCGAGTTTGTGGGTGTCGCCTGTTGGACGTAGCGAATCACATCGACGTTCGAGTCACTGATGTTGGGCAACACGCGGTCGCCCGAACGGAACCGATAGTACGGCCAGTCGCGCACGCGCTGTCGCAGTGAGTCGGCGAAGTGAACCACGGCGAGACCACACCACGCGGCAAGGACCACGCGCACGAGAACGGTTCGCCACCGACTGCTCCGCGTGCCATCGGCCATCCCGCGCGTCACGGAGAGCATCCCGACAACCGCATCACTCCACCACCTTGCGGTGTTGGCGAAGTCGTACCAACTGCGACACGCGGCCAGCAGCAGCAACGGCATGACGACCCTGAGCAGCCAGCACAGGAATTCGGCGTGACTGATCGCCTCCAGTCGGCGCGTGTCGTCGGGCGGGGCGAGTTGATAGGCCCAGTCTTGAACGACATCGACAGGCAGAAACCAAATCAGCCCGCCAATCAGTGCGGTGGTCAGCGTCAGCGGTACGAGCAGGCAGCGTAGCCAGAACTGCGACCGAAGTTCATCACCGGTGAGGCGGGCAGAACGATCAACCTTGAACATGAACCCACCGCGATTGGAAAATTCGTCACTGGCCGATGAAGCTGGCAAGATCGGACAGGATCGCTTCGGCAGTCTGTTCCGCAGCCTCACGCGAGAGGAAGTCGCCACGATTCAAACGTTGACGGACTTCTTCAACAACATCCGCACGAACCTCGGGGATATCGTGCATGGCGGCCAAGTACGGATCGAACTCGCCGCGTTCTGGCGATTCCGACGACTGTCCCGATGAGGCTCGCGATGCCGATGAGGCACCCGACACCGGCCGCCCCTGTTTGCGGTTGGGAAGGGGAACACCTGAGTAACCTGTGTCAATTCGCATCGGAGTCCCTCGGCAGCGAGCAGTCACTCGCAAACAATTGTCTTCGCCGCCGTCTCAATTGATTTTGCTAGCAGCTCGCCCAGTAAAAAAATGCGAAGAATCGGTCAGGTCGGAGACCCATCCGAAGTTTCTCTATTGGCAGATCGCTCCGTCTCACGAACGACAACAGAGAAGGTCGATCCAGTCTGGCGCTACGCCACACGCGGCGGATACTTGCCGGTTCGGTTTTTTAGGTCAAGGTCAACTCATGTCAGCCAACGAACCCGAAGAACGCGAGCTGACCGAAGAGGAAATGATCGCGGCGATGGAGCAAGCCCTCGCGATCACGCCCCCTTCAGAGGAACCGACAGAATCCGCAGGGTCGGGTTCATCGTCGTCACTCTTCAATTTGGGTTTGATCGTTGCCGTGGTTTTTCCGATCGCGTGGGGCCTGAGTTCCGCACGGGTCAGGGGAGCGGCGGCAACTGCGGCAGCGGTCGCCAATGCGGCCACCGCCGCTGCCGCGAAATCCGCAGAGTCGCACAACGTGGAAACGAAGCCCGCGCCTCCCCAGTTCGTCGGGGATCGACACACAGGCGACGAGTTCTTTCGTGCCGGCAACTTCGAGTTCGCGTTGCACCATTACAGATCGTTGGGAAGTGACGAAATCTTGCGGCTTCCGAAAGATTTGTTGTTCCGCATCGCACTTTGTCAGGAAGGACTCGGCTTGTGGGATGAGGCACTGGTGGGAATGCGGTCCGTCGCCGAGGTGGCAGACCAACCGCGCTTGTCGGCCGCCGCGACACTCGGCCAGGCCCGTATCTGGCTGCGACTACATCAACCTGACCGAGCCGTTCCGCTGCTGCGATCTCTGGCCCTCCGCCCTGCCCTCGACTCCAACATCCGCCGAGAGATCGCCTTTCTCGGTCCGGTTGCCTCGTCATTGGAAACGCCTATCGCCAACGTGACGAATGAGGCCTCGCCGTCTCACATAACACACCGCACCGCAGAAACAGATCACGCGGAGACTGAGCATGAAACTCGGACCACCCGACCGTCGCTGAACAACTTCGATCCCGTTGTCGACATCTTGGAATGGCCATTGACGACTGCGTTGGATGGCATCGAACGTTCCAAACAGAACGCCCTTGCGAACCATCACGCCACTTCCAGCGGCTCGCACACCGCGACTGCGGAACCGCTCCCCACATCCGCAGTGTCGGCACTGGAACCCACAAACGGGATCGCCACGTTCGTTCACTGCACTCCCGTCTGGACAGACGATTCGGAAACGCTGCCATTGGAGGAGCGAACGGTGGCGGTCGCCAGCACCGGGCGTTCGTTGGGAGTGGTGTTGGAAGCGGTAGCACAACACTGCGGGATGACACTTGAATGGCAGGACGACTCGCGCGCATTGGCGTTCGCCCACCACGCGGATCTGGATGTCGAAGGACTTCCCGTTTGTTCCTTGTTGACGGCGATCTGCGACAGCCTGCATGTGGTTTGGTTTTCAGAAAACTCCACGCTGACGATCGCGCGACCTGACGAGGACGGTCAACGGCTGCGCACGATGACCGCACGAGCACTGGTCAGTCTGGCCACGTTGATGCCCGAGCATCGTCTTGCCAGCCACGCGCGTTTCGCCGCCGGACGGCTCTTGCGAGTCGATGGCCACTTGGCGGAGGCGGCGCGCCTGTACACGTCGCTCATCGGGCATACGGTCTCGCCGCTGGCAATGCGGGCGGCGTTTAATGCGGGTGAGTGTTACTACCGGATGGGCGATCTCCGGCGAGCGGGCGATCAATTGGAGCTGATCGTTCACGGTGTTCCCGGACACGAACTGCACACGCGGGCCGCGATCTGGCGCGGACGCTGCCTGCTCGATCGGGGCGAGTATCGCGAGGCCGCGTTCCAGTTCTTACGGGTTGCGGGGGGACGCATTCCACCGGAGGACCAAGCTTACGCTTCCGTGTTCCTCGCGATGGCTCACTTGATGCAAGACCAGCCGCAGGCCGCAGCCAACGCGCTGTTCTTCGAGAAAGGCCAGTTCGCGAATCCCGCCGTTCGAGATGCCGCGGCGCTAATGACGGCCTACACCCGGTTCAACCAGTTGGCCGGAGAGCCTCAACAGCGCGAGGCCGCGTTCCTCTATCGCGCGCTCGTGACGATCGAATCCGACACCGAATGGCTCGGCCCAACGGGACAGTTGCTGGTCGGCCGTGCCTTGCGTGCAGTCGGTGTGGGCGAACGCGTGATCCCGCTGTACGAACGAGAACTGGAACGGAACCCGCCACGCATGATCGCCCTCGAAATGAAGTTCGCCATCGCCGAACAACACCAACGAGACCAGCAACCGGCCGAAGCGAAAGCGGGCTGGCAGGAACTTGCCACATCTGGCGAAGGAACGTGGAAGAACAAAGCTCAACTCAAACTGGCGGAGTTGGCCTTGAGTGACGGCGCGTGGGACGAGTGTCTTGCAGCCTGCCGCGCGCTGCACGAATCCGTCGGCGTTTCTCGCAAAGACACTCTCCAACTGATGGGCCGCGCCTACGAGCGGTTGAACAACGACCGCCTCGCCGCAGAGTGCTATGCCGGTCGGTTACCTCCGCAATGAAGCGGTGAGCCCAACACCAACCCGCAGCTTGGCTTTGACTGCCAGAGGCGATCCGAGAAGAAACGGCTTGCAATCAGGGTGCCACGGTCACGGCTTTGCGTGGCCGTGCTTGGGTCGCCGCGAAGTCACGGCCACGCAAAGCCGTGACCGTGGCACCCAAGGCAATACTTCGGAACATGTTGCGGCATGTTCAGTTCTCGAACAACCACTCACTGCAACCGGCTCTTCAACCAGAGTTGTTGCAGCGACAGCACGATGCCGTGCAACCGTTCTGTCTGATGCTGAGCCTCCTCGCCGGTCGCGGCCACGAACAGCAGCCCACACTGCCGTCCCTGTTGCCGTCGCACGGAAGCTGTCAGGCGAAGTTGTTCTTGGCGGAAATGGAGTTCCACCTCGACGACGGTTCCGAGGGGAAGCGTCGGAACGTCACGGTCCGTTGAAAAATCGACTTCGATGCCGGTCACGGCGATGTTTTCCGCCGTGACTCTCCACGAAGGCTGGTCCGCCAGTTTCAGTACGACTCGCAACTCGGAGCCACTCACAACGGGAATGCGAAACGACTTTCGTAAGTTGGTAACAACCAACCGCTGCGGAACAGCAACAACCACTTCACGACCGGTCTCATCGCCGTTGCGGATTTCGAGCAGGCAACCGAGAAACGCACAGAGCGACGCGCGATGAGGAAACGCCACACAGCAGAGCGCGTGGGGATACAATTCGTCGCAGTGATCGTCCTTCGCGATCCTGAGTACGAGACCACTGGCTGTCGCGGATCGCAGAGTCGCCGTGACCGAGTGCCCGCTGTGAACCATTTGCAATCGGCAGGATGTCGCGAACGCACACGAGTCGTTCAAGATTGGCAAGGCGTCCATCTCACGCTGCGGCGCGGCGACTTCGGTGAGTGGCGATTGAACTGGTGCAGCCATGCGGACGATTCCAATCGGCGGTTCCGTTGCTACATCGGCGCGGGCTTGGCTGTCGTTTTCAAACTCTTCAGCCGTTCTGTCAGATCGGCCGCGAGCGTCGGATCCGAGTCGGCGATGGCCGTGAGAACTTTCCCAGACTGGCGTTCTTTCATGCCGTCGAGCAACGCGACAACGGCGGCCGTGCGCTTCTGCTTTACCAATAGCTGAAGGACTGTTGCCACGTTCTCCGGTGGCATGGAGTCATAGACCGCCGTCAGCTTCTTGAGATTGGAGGTCTCCGCCGGAGTGCCGCTGGTGTCGCTGTTCGCCGTTGTGGAACTGGCAGCGTCTTGCTGCTTGCGCGTGGCCTCTTGTTCCGCCTGCGCGGTGCGCAGCGCGTCCAATTCCTGCTTCAGTTTTTCCTGTTCTGCTTTCGCGGCCAACAAGGCGGACTCCGCCGTCGTGCGTGACTGTTCGTGCTCGCGACGCAAGGCTTCTCGCTCGCCATCCGACGTTTGCAGTGTCTGCTCGACAAAGCGTTTGGAGTCGGTCAGCTCCTCCAGCACGCGCTGCCTCATTTTGGCGGCCTGCTTTT
>Ga0114966_10000427_pt1 | contig 41388 bp, 35 predicted proteins | sample M_130207_XF_Meta_FD_87029 | JGI IMG/M metagenome (GOLD analysis project Ga0114966, IMG submission 87029) | Freshwater microbial communities from Lake Montjoie, Canada to study carbon cycling - M_130207_XF_MetaG | ecosystem: Environmental > Aquatic > Freshwater > Lake | place: Lake Montjoie... | reverse complement strand
ATTTACAGAAAATCATTTCAATTTTTTTCTTTTTACTCTTCTCTTTCCTCTTCTTACCTTTTTTTACTCCTTTTGACATGTGACCACGCTTTCTTTTCGGAAGACGGCGCGGCCGGACCGGACCGGACTTCACCCCTCTGCTTCTACCTTCTTCCCATCTACTCGACTCACTACGATTCCCCCCTCCATACGACGGGAAACCTCAAAACCCTTATCTTTCTTTTCATTCTTCTTGTTTTTAGTGGCGGGAGCGACCACGGCTGCGGCGGCGGCTGCGCCTGCGGTTGTTGTTGTCAACGTCGAGGTGGACGACGACGACAGCATTATAGTCTTAACGGTGTAATAGTAGTATGTGACTGACTGTTCGCGTTCATTTCTTTTCAATTTTATGCGGCCAATGTCGAATTACCGCTAGCGTCTACGCGAATCTGCCCACTAGACACTATAGACGCACCGCTGCGAATACTATGTGCGGGGGAATTAGCATTTGAATTATGGAAGCTCTGCTGTAACTGTTGAAGCTGTTGTAATGTGTGTGCCTGTACGACAATATTATTCTGGGGTTCTACACTTTCCGCGTCATTATCGATAATGATGCCTCCGTTACCGTTAGCTCCTCCGCTGATGGTGTTCGCGTTAAGTTCAATCATAGGACGGTCGCGACTGCGGTCGTGGTCGCGGTCAGTGCCGTTACCGTTGCCGAGGTCGTTACCGTTGCCGAGGTCGTTACCGTTGCCGTTGCCGTTGCCGTTGCCGTTTTCCGACCGTCTTGACGGACTTTGTTCGCGACTTCCCTGGCGGCTGGCGTAATCGTAGTCATCTTCAGCGCTGTTTACTTTGACTTCGGTGAGTCCATTTACGAAATTAGGCTTCTTGACACGTTTGTAACGACGGTATTTCTGATTATACTGGTCGATAATATCATCGTCGATGAGCGGGGCAATATCCTGCATATTCTTAATATCGGTCTTAATGATATTCATCATATTCTCTGCGGTTAATCGCTGTTTTCGGTTCAATGTAAGCTCAATCTGTATTTTCTTATAAATCTGCGAGAATTGTAACGAACATATACGATGCGACTCGGCACGTTTGGCCAACTGAAAATAGGTATCCACTGATTTAATAATACCGACAAACACACTTCCTACACCCAAGATTATATTCATTTGGGCGTATTGTAAATCAATACCGGTGATAAACCCAATCGCACTACTCAATATAATAACAGGGATGTTGATATAATTCGAGCGCTTGTTGTATTTTTCGTAGGACATACGGTGAAGAATGGATAACGACTCGCATTCTTCCGAGTTTTCCTTTAATAGTTGCTCTAATTCCGAATTATACCGAATAACTTCCTCGGGCATATTCTATTTTATTCTATTCTATTTTATTTTATGTATATGTATAACATTTTATTATGAATACATACTGGCGGACGAATGGACGCTCTCGCTAAATAACCGAAGTATGCCCACGTGGAAGAACGATAACGAATACACCTATTGCGATAAACCATAATAAATAACTTACATAAAATACATATTCAATATCCAGGAACGTCATTATCTGGACGATAATCGCACTTATGACAACAAGTGCTATAAAATTATATAATTTGTTATCAAATATACCCATTGTATGTGCGTGTGTGGTATATTATATGTTGATAACATTATAATATCTCGGTTACAATATCTCGGTTACAATATCTCGGTTACAATATCTCGGTTACAATATCCGATAATCACGAAACTCGTAATCATACGTCGCAGGTATATCTTTCGTATCTATCTGATAATATGTCAGCGGCTCAAAGTTCCGATGATTATAGATACACCAAACCGGCAATATCGTTTTATTTGTATTCGTTTGGCGGTGTTTCTCTTTAAATTCATAAAACCCATTATATATCGTATCGTAATCGCTCGTCCATGAATAATCATAAGAATGGAGGCTGGACGTTTTATCTAAATATTCGGAATAACCGGCGGCGGCGGCGGCAGTGGCGGTGGCGGCGGATGCCCGTTTGGACGTGTATTCAAACAAACTCTTTTTCAGTTTATATTTTTTCACGATTTCGGGGTCGTATTCGTCATCCAAAAACACCGTCTTCATTCGTTTCGTGAATACTGCGTAACGCGAAATGCCGCCGCCGCCGCCGCTAGCGGCGTATTTCTCACCTTCTTTGGATAGCGGCTTTACACTTTCCAATTTCGAGTCGAACGAGATGACGTTCTTATAATTATAACACGCCCACCGAAAAGAGGAATCAAATGTCGTAAAATAGTAAAATGGTCCATACCGGCTCGTGATGGGTTCACGCTTCAGACCGTATAGTGCGGTATTGGCCGTATAGCAATAATTTGCACCGGTATATAATATAATAGGTAATTCGATACACGTCGACGCTGCGGTTTGTAATAATCCGGCCATCGGATATCCCGTAAAAAAATCCACCGTTGTATCATCGATCGGAATATTCAAATACTTATGTTCATTGATGATTTCAGTAGAACATACCCATACCCAATTAAACGGTTTTTGTAGTGATACTAAGAAAGGACGGGTGTTAGTGTCGAAATACTTCTCGTAAAATACAAAACATCGGTGGGTTTGTTCGTCGTAGATATACCCTTTATATCGAAACTTCGTTGAAAAGAGCTTGCCTACGATGTCATCCAATCCGCTTTTAATATGCGTTTTACTAGCTTTGTGGTGGTGGTGATGGGGGAGTTCGCATACAGCCTCGTGCTTGTCGTGATAGAGTAAAAACTCCAAGAAGGGAATATCCTGGTGGGTATTGATGCGATATATAACTAAACTAAAATCCCGTATTTCTTTTTGATTGAATAAATCTACTGGCGATTCTTTATGGTATCCTTCTTCGATATGTTCGAGTGAGTAATCCAGTTCATTATCCACGAATTCATAATGGTATCGCGAGATGGACTGTGCTTCAGATGAAATCGTGCTTACATAGTCATTGACTTCGGGGGGGTGGGACGCGTCGGACGCGTCGGACGAATCGGACGAATCGGAATCGTCGGACGATTTGGAACTGCGTCTTTTATGCGGCATGGACTGTGACCGGGACCGTGACCGTGACCGTGACCGGGACCGTTCGTCGCCGCTTCTACTTTCTTCGTCTTCGTCTTCTTTTTTTTTTACATCATCGTCATCTGCTGCGTCTTTCGGTTCTTCTTTTGTATGGTGTAATATACGGAGCACCGCCCGCTTTTTTGGAGCACCGCCGCTATAAAACATGATTACTCTCTATATAAGTAATGTATAATATCTATTGAAGTTTTTATTTATGTAGTATATTGTTACGCCTTGGGGATTTTCATCTTAATCGATTCGCGCGTCTTTTCAACTCGCGATGACAGTAAAAACTCGGTGAGATTATTCGCCTTCTCGGTGTCATCCTTATAATATGTCGTCAGCGCTGAACGAAGCTGGCCGTTATTAAGAGGCGCACGGTGCTTGACCTTCGAATATACGATTTTACCATTGGTGATATCAAAGCAATCAATATCGTTCTTACGCATAACATCTAAAAGCGATATCGATAATTGCTGATGGACCAGTTTGCGTTTCTTTATTTCGACTGAAAGAGTGCTGATTTCGTTTTCAACACGAATCCACTGACGCAGATAATCCTTTACTTGTTCCTTGCTGAGAGACTGCGCCGCCGCTGAATCAACCGGAACTAAGTCTGTCGTCGGAGTTATTATTACTCCGGGTATCGGATTCATGGTCGCGTCTTGGGGATTCATTATTGTATTGTATTGTATTGTATTGTATTGTATACCTAATGAATAGAATAAAATAATGACGTTATAATAATGTATTATGACATTTTCGGTTTTTGTGCTAAACGATATGCGGGTTTACGGTGGCTACATTCTTTATCAATGATGGAATAATCAACCCGCGACGCATTGCCGCCAGTAATCGAGCTTGCGAGGCGTGCTTTCCCCCACGATTGCGGGGTTTGGTTTGGACGAGACCCCGACGAGTAATAGGCTCCTTCGCCTTTTCGTATAATCTCTCGCAATCCCTTTTTTGAACATCCGGTAGCCTTGGCCAATTCGGTTGTGGCGTCGATGGTGTCGACATGATATATGTCCTTCGCGTGTGCGACATGATTCGACGGGGTTGATTTGAACGATTTCACTGGCTTACGCGTATAATATTTACCCCGGCGATATAAACGGCGCGATTTCACAATCATATTCCGTTGGCGCGTCTTATCGCGTCTAGACAGGGTATTTGGAAGATATCGGCGGATTATTTTCATCACACCAATATTACAATAAAATAAAATATCAGTATATTATATACTATTCGTATAATATACTACTACTCAATGTTGAAGCGTGTTCGTTTGACCCTTATGGGCGATGTCCATAATAATCTGAAAAACGCATCATATACGAGCGGTTCTGGCGTTGGTTCTTCTTCGATTGCGGTTCGTCGCGCGAAAATGCGCCAGTCAAGTAAACCTTCCGCGTCGTTGTGCCCCTTACAACCGGTACCGGGGAATTCACGGGTGAATAATGTTCACATGCCGATGTAATGGAATGGAATGAAATGGAATCGAATCGAATCATTTATTGATGTGTCGTTTACATAATGGCGTGGTTGTCGTCGCGGATGACGTCGCATTACACCCACAGGGTTGCCCCTTACGCGGCCCCATTAATAATACAAACCCGCATTTAGTATTATCTATATCGTATATTGCCTCTACTGGAAGTGTAGTCGAGTCAATATGTGAAACAATACTGTTTACTGGCTTGGTCGCGGGCTTGGTCGCGGGCTTGGTCGCGGGCTTGGACTTGACCGTACTTACTTTCTTCATGTGTGTTCGGCATAATAGTCCGTATGTTTCGTTGTATGTAGGGCACGCGTCGCATGTCTTCTCGTCGGTGGCAGCGGTGGCGGCGGCGCCGGTATTGATTTTCACCTTCACCGGAAACTTCTTGTAATATTCGCACGCCACGCCTTTTAAGCATAACCCGCTCGGCGAGTTCACATATTTCACCTGGTTCACTTCTGGATACGGATAATACGGCAATAACTTCGGAGTCACATTACGGCAATACGGGCATTTTATTTCATCATAATGTAACTTAGATGTCTCTAAATTGATTGAACTATTATACATCATCGTCTGAACATTCTGGTTCACCGTTTTGGTATACAGTGCCATTATTTTAGATGATATGTTTTTAGGCAACGTGGAGCATTTCTGAAATAATACCTCTTTATACAGCGGGATATAATTGAAAGAATGCCCGCATTTTAAAGTAACCGCGTCAGGGTGTAACTCATCATCGGTGAGAAGACAGCGTTTTACGGCATCGTCGGCGGTAGCGGTAGCGGTAGCGGTAGCGGTAGCGGCGATGTTTTTGAGTTCCTTGAAGAAGTCAATATCACCTTCGATGTCATATTGTATGCCATCAAACGACGACGACGACGACGACGACGACATTATATCCTATATATGACAATAATACCAATAAGTATATAACGTCATATTTTTTTATATCCATATAAGTATATTTTCATAGTATAAATCGATTCGTATATTATATCGATGGTATCTAAAAGTGTCTGGGGTCCATCTGTCTGGTATTTATTCCATACATTAGCCTATAAGGCAGTGCCAGGTGATTTCCCAACGATAAAGACCGAATTAATACAGTATATTCAGCGGATTTGCTCGAACTTACCGTGTCCAGAATGTACGCAACACGCGACACAATATATGAATCAACATGCGCGGAAAATTGCCGCAATACAAACGAAAGAACAATTACAGTATTTTTTGATTGATTTTCATAATGCTGTAAATGTGAGAAAGGGGAAGCCGGCGTTTACATACGAGCAGGCAGAGGAAAAATATAAACACGCCAAGACAAACGACGTCGTCCAATATTTCTTCAAGATATACGGCGACAAAAATAATGGCGGGAATATTAAAATGTTTGCGAACAACGGGTTTCACAAACAGATTCTATTGTCGGAATTTTCGGCGTGGATGATACATAATTATGGACGGTTTTATGGATAAAAAATTTATAAGTCCTGTACCACCTGCCCGTTCTTATACACCGAGCACTTGAATGTCTGATTGGTCGGGCGTTTACAAACCACATTATTGCTTGTTAAGTCATTAAAAAACAATAAACTTTCAAAGTTGTTGAATTTGAGCAGGAAATACCATACCGCACCCAATGACGCTCCAACGACTGCGCCTATGGATATACCACGCGGGACCGTACAGAAATACATCAGTTTCACATATGCGTCGACTGCGAATATACTTACAATTACACCTACAATCCAGAAATTAATCTGGTTGTTACTCAACATCGGCAACAGCAAGTACATCAATGTAAAGGCAATAAACATACTGTTGTAATTGGGAATATTATACCTGGATGGAATCAGGGGGAATTCGACGAGATTACATACAACCCCTTCATTGTCAAGAGGCTCGCTTCCAATGACCATACTCACCATATAATTGATAACCGACGATATTAGCACACCCCCCAAATAAATCATACCCTTTATATTTTGATTAAATACCGAGACTAATATTAAAAATGTGCCTAAAAATAGGGGTGCGAATATACTAAATAATTGGATGACATTCGAAAATGTGAGTTGGACCGTCATTTGTCGTATCTGTTATATACTACGATGATTATAATATTTCCGGGTGTTTGCTGGGGGGTGTATCGATATCGATACACATACACTGGTCGGCGGTGGCGGACGAATACAGTATAAATACAACTTCATATAATATGTAACTGCTCGCTAGCTCGTGGTACTCGTTCGTCGCAATGGGAATTCCAAGTTACTTTTCGGATATTGTAAAACGTCATAAGAATATTGTGAAACGGTTGGGGTTGCTTCCACGTATCCATAATCTGTATATGGATACGAATGGTCTAATCTATGACTCCGTTCGTATTGTCGGGTCCAACCGTGGAATGTCGGATGACGAGTATGAAACCGCATTAATCAATATGGTGTGTGAACGAATCACGGAATATGTGAAAATGATACGTCCGGAATCGAAGGTGTTTATCGCGTTTGACGGGGTTGCGCCGGTTGCTAAATTGAATCAGCAACGGGAGCGTCGTTATAAGTCGTGGTTTACGACGGTTGTAGAACAGACGATTAATCGTAAGTCGGCAGCGGCGTCGTCGTCGTCGTCGATGGTGGCGGGCACGGCCGTCCAGGCGGCACTCCAAAAGGCGTGGAATACTTCATCGATTACACCTGGAACACGATTTATGACGAAACTGAATACGCGGATGCGTGAGTACATTGCGACACGGGCGTATACGGGCACGGGCACTGGCAGTGGACCCGGCCCCGAGTATATTTATTCCGGAAGTGATACTCCGGGGGAAGGTGAGCATAAGATATTCGAGTATATCCGTGCGGGGGCGACGTATCACAAGGACACAACGACATTGATTTATGGTCTCGATGCGGATTTGATTATGCTTTGTTTGAACCATCTTCATATTTCGGAGAATATCTTCCTGTATCGCGATACACCGGAGTTTATCCAGTCGCTAGATAATACGCTTTCGAAAGACGACCATTACTTTTTAGATATCCCGACATTTGCGTGTTCCTTGGAGGCGATTATGCGCGAGACAAAGACGACGGGGGTGGCGGCTACGATAGTGACGAGTACGAGCGCGGTGAGTACGAGTGCGGCGGCGGTGCCAGAAACCCGTATCACACCTAATGTTGTTGCGGCGATTGATGATTATATCCTTATGACATTTATGCTCGGGAATGATTTTATGCCGCATTTCCCCGCTCTTAATTTGAGAACAATCGGGATGACAATCCTGCTTCAGACCTATGCGGACATCTTTCGCGACTCGACACAGTATTTGGTTCGGAGGACGAAGGACCATGTGAAAGAGATTGTATGGAAGTCGATGCGCACATTTATTGAGCGATTGGCGGCGAATGAGCATGAATTATTAATGAATGAGCATAAGACACGGGATAAGCAGAGTCGGCGATTCGGTGGCGGTGGCGGTGGCGGCGACCGGGGTGGGTATGGCGACCGTAGTCGCGGCGGAAATGTTTTCAGTACAGCCAATGCAGGTTCGAAGACGGGCGTGGCGACGGCCGCGAAAGTGGATATGACCGAACTTACCGGTATCGCATGTGACCGTATTCTCCAGATGGTATCCAGTGTTGATAAATGCCATTCGATGCTGGACTTTATGTCCATCCCGCTCCAGGAACGCGCGACTGAAAAGTATATCGACCCATTCCGCGAGAATTGGGAGTATCGGTATTATGATGCGTTGTTCGAGATTGATTTGTTTAAGAGCAGCGGCGGCGGTGTCGACCGGGTGCGTATGATTTGCGTGAATTATATTGAGGGTCTCGAATGGACGATGCGGTATTATTCGTCAGGTTGCGTGGATTGGCGGTGGACGTATAAGTATCCCTATGCGCCGTTGTTGAAGGACCTGGTGCGTTATATCCCGCATACAGATACCGCGATGTTTACGGAGGGTGCGCCTCCGAACCCTGTACGTGACCTCGTTCAATTGTGTTACGTGCTGCCGATGTCGGGTCACGGACTTTTACCACCGGCGGTGGCGGAGAAGCTGAAACGAGAGTATTCGCATTATTACTGCGATAAGCTGGACTTTAAGTGGTCGTATTTTAAATATTTCTGGGAGGCACATACCGAGCTGCCGCATATCCGGATTGCGGATTTGGAGGGGGTGGTGGGAGGGATGTGATAAAAGGTATAAATCTTATCACATGATATATATTATATCGTGTCGGATGATTGAGTTTTTACCGTTGGGTACTGTGGGGGTGGTTATTCTATTGACGTTGATATCGGATATGTTTGATGAATAGTGGTGTCAACATAGGGTATTCTCTTTTGATGTGTGGCATAGAGACAGGCTGGATTACTACGGATTATAATAAAATCAACGACATTGTTGATTTTATTCACATATTTACGACACACTAATTTACATCATAAAACAGGTGGATTGTTTCGATTGTTTTGCTTGTTGTATTTGTTGGATTCGTCCAATAACATATTTGTTCTTTCAATGTATTTAATCGTTGCATCCATTCGCATTTTTTTGATTTTTTAATAACGCATATTCCGTTTTTGTCTAGACACCAACACGAACTTATTTTTGTTCCATTTTCGTCATAATCGTCTGGATTAAATCTTATAAATACAATCGGATTATGTCCTACATCCTGTGATAATTCCATAATACGTTTGTTTTCACAACTACAATCATAATCAGTGTGTTGGTTTTCATCTACTTCTATGATTAAGATTTGAACACCCAAATCCAATAACAAATCGGGACGTTTTTTTGAACAACCACCACTTACTCGTTTATCGGCAATCCATGTTAAACCTTGAAATGTGGTTTTTACGAACTCGGCCACTGCGTGTTCTTTGGTTTTGTAATTCCGCGATACCGGTTTGTCAGGAAACAAGTGCATATAACAATGTAAACAATATCCGTCATATTTTTCTTGAACAACGGTTGAACACCAACTGCTTTTACACGTTGGACTAATTACATTCACCATCCCATCCAATTTATGTGCGGAGCAATATAATGCTTTCGTCTCGCCTTCGGTATTAAATGCTGGATGTTTTTTACATCCTGCGTGAATACACGTTGGACTAATTACATCCACCATCCCATCCAATTTATGTGCCGAGCAATATATTCCTTTCGTCTCGCCTCCGTTATTAAATACTGGTTGTTTTTTACATCCTGCGTGAATACACGTTGGATGTTTTACATCCACCATCCCATCCAATTTATGGGCTGAGCAATATATTCCTTTCGTCTCGCCTTCGGTATTATAATTTGGATGTTTTTTACATCCTGCGTGAATACACGTCGGGCTTTTTACATTCACCATCCCATCCAATTTATGTGCCGAGCAATATATTCCTTTCGTCTCGCCTTCGGTATTATAATTTGGATGTTTTTTACATCCTGCGTGAATACACGTTGGATGTTTTACATCCACCATCCCATCCAATTTATGGGCTGAGCAATATAATGCTTTCGTCTCGCCTTCGGTATTAAATGCTGGTTGTTTTTTACATCCTGCGTGAATACACGTTGGACTTCTTACATTAATCATTCCATCCAATTTATGGGTTGAGCAATATATTCCTTTCATCTCACCTTCGGTATTAAATGCTGGTTGTTTTTTACATCCTGCGTGAATACACGTTGGATTTTTTACATCCACCATCCCATCCAATTTATGTGCCGAGCAATATAATGCTTTCGTCTCGCCTTCGGTATTAAATGCTGGTTGATTTTTACATCCTGCGTGAATACACGTTGGACTTCTTACATTAATCATTCCATCCAATTTATGGGTTGAGCAATATATTCCTTTCGTAGCGCCTTCGGTATTAAATGCTGGGTGTTTTTTACATCCCGCGTGAATACACGTTGTGCTTTTTACATCTACCATTCCATCCAATTTATGTGCGGAGCAATATAACGCTTTCATCTCGCCTTCGGTATTATATACTGGGCGTGTTTTACATCCTGTGTGAATACACGTTGGATTTTTTACATCTACCATTCCATCCAATTTATGGGCCGAGCAATATAACGCTTTCGTATTACCTTCAGTATTAAATACTGGGTGTATTTTACATCCTGAATGAATACACATTTGTTGTTATCTATTAATAATAAACAAATTATTTAATCAATTTTATGTTTAATTGAAATCGTTTTTATTAAAAAATGATTTCAAAATTCGGCGTTTTAAATGTGAAAAGGTATAAAATGGATGTTTTAATTGAAAAAGGTGTATTTTATTGATTCGCGAGTTCTTTTTTGTCGATGACGACGTGTCGGATGACCCGTTTGATAACTTTGGCTACATTTTCATCTATACCATCAGTGGCGGATTGTGACATTTTAATGTAGATATCGTTAGCCCGGGTGGAACTATTTTCACACTCTGGATGTTGTTTCGCCCATTCATTTACCTTGACAATGTTTTTGTGTTCGACGACCATAACAGCATCTATTAATTTCTTACTAGTTATACTATCGCGCTCCCATTTGTCATCATCTTTAATATATAAAACCTCTCGCTTACTATCAGTACAATGTATTGGACGTTTGCTTATGTCAGTTTTTTCAAGATTGTTAATGAAGATCGTTGAAATACCTTTTACATATCCATTTGTAGTAACATTCTCCATATCATCGGAATCTAGTTCTATCGCTTTTATGAAATCACTCATATTCATCGCATCTTTACATTGCTCGTTCAAGAAGAAATTCATATTGAATGTGTTATTTGCGTTGTTTGTTGTATTCGTCATATCACCGTGAACTGTTACATTATTTACCGTATTGTTGTTATTGGCGTTGGTATTGGTTGTATTTGTCAGTGGTTCGGCCTGTTGTGACGACACTATCATATTTTTACTAGCTTCTAAAAAGGCAGTAAACATCTGTGTCATCTGTAAATGCTGTAAATGCTGTGTCTGGTTCATTTTATTCAATTCAGCGTTAGATTTACATAGTTCGGTAATTGTGGTTTTGAATATATCAACCGCCGCTTTATCGACTGTTTCCGGTTTTGAAGACGATTGACATTGTTTTGAATGACGCCATAAACTTCGTTGTGCCATATACTTTCTATCGCAATTCGGACAACGATGTTCAAATTCTTTGGACGGACTGGACGGACTGGGTGGACTGGGTGGACTGGAATTGGACATTTTGGGGGTATCACCAAGTAGCGGTGATTTATGCTTGTCAGTCTTAATATGTTTCAAATAGTTAAATCTTCTACTCGTTGAATAGTCACACTTATCACAATTGTATTTTACTGGTTCTGTCATTGTGATAATATCACCAGTCGATAAATGAGACGATAAAAAAATAACTATATTATATTTGTATTACGTATGATGGTGTATGTTTTATAGGAGGATAACGATATCACCTAAAAGTAGTTTTGTCTAAATGTGTATACAATAGGATGAGACAAAAAACGGTCCAAATTAAACGAGCAAAAAAAGTCAGTCACAACTTTTCATTCGAAAAAAATAGTTGAGAGCATAACTTTCAAAAATCGCGTATTTTGTGTTTTAAAAGTCTCAGGCGCTACCGACGATTTGGACATTTTTGGGAGAAACTGGAAAAGTAGCACAGGTTGTATAAATAAGTAGCAACGATTTTCAAAAGTATTATATTCCCAAGAATTCCATCCAATACCCAATATTATTCTAATTTCAAACGGAAGATTTTCCAGACTTTTTTCTAATTTCAAACCGAATATTTTCGGCCAACGGCCGACTTTCCAAATCGATTTGATTCCGCCAACGGCCGACTTTCCCAAATAAACATAAACATAAACACAACTTATTAATATTATTATTACTACTATAATAATATTTATAAAGACCATCAATGTCGCTATTCGACATCGTCGCCATTTCATTATTAACCTCTATTCCATTATTATACGTATTGCCGCTGATTCTCGGCCATTTCATCAAAATCCAAGGCTATAAAATCAACGACCAAACGGAATGTAACCAACTCATCACCAAATTAAATATCAAGCGTTCAGTTTTCTATCACAATGGCAAGCCATTCGGGTTATTTTACGGGAAATGGTATATTGGTTATATCTATTCTAACGAATCACAGCACAACCAAGGACACACGATGTATCTGATTATAAAGCGGGCTAGGTTCGAAGAGATAACAAACGGCGATAAAATGGTCAAGGCAGACGACGGAATGACGATGACCGAAAAGAAAATCATAGATATCCGCGAACGACGCGGGAATCCGTGGTGGTGGGAATATTCCGACCGCAAATACGACGCAACCAAGTTCCTCAAGAAAGAGGCGCGCGAATATCAGCAAGAAATAATCAACGATATCCTGAAAACCGTAAACGGTAAAGCGTCGAGAAGCGGGACCTTTTTTATATACGGCGACCCAGGCACAGGTAAGTCGCTTCTAACCCTCCTTCTTGCGAAACAAATCGGCGCGTATTATTGCGACACATGGAAACCGACCGACCCAGGTGACGACTTATCCAAAGTGTATAGCACTATCTCACCAGACGACGATAAACAGCTCGTATTGGTATTAGAAGAGTGTGATAAACTCATCGTAAATGTAATCAAAGGGAATCTTAAACCGCATATCTATATACCTATTCCAATGATGGATAAAAGTGACTGGAACTCCATGTTGGATAAAGTCACAGATCTTGGGTTTTATCCGAATCTCATCCTTATCCTGACATCAAATGTTACGATTGACGCCATCCACGAATTGGACGCGTCGATTTTGCGAGATGGGCGAATCGACAAGGCGTATCATATGAAATGACCGGGAGGTGGCATAATCTCTCGACCGCGTATTTTTAAACCAATTCTTTTCTGTAGATTTCTATATCCGTCCGTCCGTCCGTCCGTCCATGTCTCTCATCCCCACCGAACTCACCCGCGAAACATTTAAGGGATTATTAGAATACAATACCAAACAAAACAAGCACACCATCCTAAAACTAACGGCGAATTGGTGTCGCCCCTGTAAGACAATCGCAGCCCTAGCTGCCGCACAAGTCGCCAATCTCTCGACGCACGCTATTGAATGCTATGAAGTAGATGTAGACGAATCCCTGGATTTTTACGCGTTTCTTAAACAGAAGAAGATGGTGAATGGTATTCCTGTATTCCTATTTTATAAACGCGGAAATATGGAGTTCATCCCGGATGATTCCGTAACCGGCGCCAATCCGCCTGATATCGTAGCGTTCTTCGCTAGATGCGCGAAGCTTGGATAGGGACTTCCGAGAGATTTACGAGAGATTCCTATATTTGTGGTATATACCATCATATATACAAATATAAATCAGAATCGTTATGATGTTCCAACTCAAAGGGACAACCAAAAACGTAGTAGATATACACTCTTCAATCCAACCCAAACGGTTGGATAATCATAACTATTGATAAAGGTGATAGTAAGTTTATTATATTGTATTATATTGTATTATATTGTATTATATTATATCAGCAGAACTATTGTATAAATCATTATTATTATGTTAAAGAATTTTTTTAAGAAAGATTTAGAATCCAAAGTGAAATCCGTTTTCAAAGATAGTGAATTTACTGTACAAAAAACAGATAATATTGGAGAAGGCATTTCGGTATTCACAATTAATTCACGTGATTATACACCTTCGGTTAGTTTACCCGGACAACTTGTGTCTTCTTGTTTAATATTCGTCATTAATAATGGTATAATTACAATTAAAGAATTTAACCATTATGAAAAAATCGATTTTGGCGATAAATTATTGAAATTAATTGATGAGTTAGCACGAATTGTCGATGATGTAAAATCTATAGACTTTTCAGATGATTTATCAGTACCTATATGCGGTGGCAGTGAAGATATATTTCTATATAAGATTGATATTGTGACCACTGGACAGTCATGGTTCAATAGACACGGTTACCATTCGGATGAACGCGAAACACATTACAACTTGAATCGAAAATATATAAATACAACACCAATCAGTAGATTGTTTAATGATTTGAAATATGATGAATTGAAACTTTATGAAGAAGCAAACCGAATATTCCCTGCTAGAGATAATGAAACAGTCAAAGAGTATTTTACAAGATTAGTAGATGAAGTTAGACCCTATGACACGACTTATATTCCTGGCGATATATCTAAATGTAACGCAGCTATACTTCTGAAAAAACTTTTATATGTTTTATTTAATGATAAACAACACCTGAAGTATAAACAAATATTACAAAAGAATATTAAACCCAATGCTGGTGGAGGAAAGAGGCGAAGCATTAAACGCAAACGAAGTATTAAACGCAAACGAAACAATAAACACAAACAAAGCATTAAACGTAAACGAAGTATTAAACGCAACTAGTAGATAATACAAATAGTTATGTATGTTATTCACAACCACGCAGAATAGTAAATAACATAAAATTAGAACATTACATATAAGAATAACTACAATAATAATACACACCAATCAATGGAATCTCTCGACTTGAACATTGACAACTATAATTTGCCAGACATTCTCGCCCTATTCGGTCTCCCAACCTTATTCAATGAAGACGACCTGAAACGCGCAAAACTCGCCGTCTTAAAGACACATCCAGATAAAAGCCAGCTCCCGAAAGAGTATTTCCTGTTCTTCACGAAGGCCTATCGTATCGTTCATCAGATATATACCATCCGCCACCCCGCCATCAATGAGCATTATACAACACACGTCGAGAGAACACCGCGCTCATCGGCGGTTCCGTCAGTGCGGTGTGTCGCAAAGGATACACCCTATATGCCGATCGATGGAGGGATGGCAGCGACAGCGGCGACAGCGACGGCAGCGGCCGCAGCGAAATCAGTCGTGGATTATGGGCGCCTTATGCGCTCAGAGGGGTATCGTGGCGATGCTGACGACGAGTATTCGCAGGGGACGCACGAGAGAATGAAACGCCGGCTTGATGAAATGATGGGGGGCACGGGCACGGGCACGGGAGGCGGGCGAGCGGGCGAACCCGCGAAAGTGAAAGAATTTAATCAATGGTTTAATCAAAAGTTCGAGCAATACCGCCTGAAAGACGACGAAGCGGAGACGGGATATGATGCGTGGTTCAGAGACACGGGGGACACGGATGCCGCCATGGCGGAAAGCGCCGCAGAAGAGGATAGCGGCGGGTCATGGGCGGATAAAGTCACGCGTCTTAATCAAAAGAAGCAAGAATTACGGAATAAATATGCGCTTGTCGAGAGAACGGAACTGGAATACGCGGGGGGTGGCGGCGGCAGCAGCGCAGGAGGAGGATACGACCTGACGAGAGAAAGACCCCAAGAGTATTCAAGCGGGATATTCGGCAATCTGCGGTATGAAGACCTGAAGAAGGCACATACGGAGACCGTCATCCCCGTCACAGAGGAGGATTATTATAAGACAAAACGGTTCAATACTATCAACGAATTACAGACATTTAGAGACCAATCCCGCAGGGACTCCTACAAACAAACGAGCAAAGCAGAGCAAGAACATATCTACCAACAGTCGAAGATGCGCCAGGAAGAGGAAGATACACGCCGCGCCTTCATTTTAGCCAAACAGGATGAAATCTCTCGAGATATCCATAAGAAGTTGTATTCTGATATCTTCCGGTTGGAGTAATAATGGAATGGAATGGAATATAATCCATCGTCTATTCATCGGATGGATTATATTCTCTCGGGTATATAGATAGAACACACCACGATGCTCGAAAACAAACTCGTTAAACTGGCGATAGCCTATCTATTGATTATGATTGTCGGTTTCATATATAACAAATACAAGAAAACGATAGACGTCGAAGAACAGTATCAAGACGGCGAACTTATCAAGAAATACCTCCTTAATGACACCAGCCTTACGAATAACAAGAAACCAATCCTATGGGTCCATATTGAATTCGAGAAGAACGCACGAGCATGGGAGAGTTTCGGGTCAAGGACCACTGAGAACCTGAACCAGCCCTACCAATATTTAACCATCCGCAGTATTATTGAGAAGTGCGGCGATAGTTTCAATGTATGCCTTCTGGATGACGAGTCGCTGATTAAGATTATTCCGGAGTGGCGTGCCAAAGTGGAAGACCTCCCGCGCCCGCTACGCTCACATATGCGCGAACTTGCGATGGCGACCATCCTTCATTTATACGGCGGGCTTGTAGTGCCGAGTTCGTTCATCTGTTTCCAGAATATGCGTAACTTATATGACGCGCATTTAGAGAAAGCCAATGTCGTGATTGGTGAACTCCGGTCGACCTCAAGTATCTCCTCCGAGTCGCAGTATTCACCGTCTACGAAGATTATGGGTTGCCACCGTCATGACCTCCTGATGAAGGAGTATATGGAATATCTGACGCAACTTATCGCCGTCGACCATACACAGGATATGGACTTTACAGGCGAACCGTCGCGATGGTGGATGGCGAAAATGAATCCTCCATCCACCGAATCGTGTGCCACCGCCGGCACCGCCGCGTCCACGAACTACAAGGTGTCATTGATACCCGCCGAAGAATTAGGCGCGAAGACGATGAAGAACAAACCTGTGCTTATTGAGGAGCTCCTCGCGGATGTAGATATCCACCTATCCCCGACCACCGCAGGTATTTATATCCCCGATAAGGATATTCTCAAGAGACACAAGTTTCAATGGTTCGCACGCCTTTCACCGGCACAGGTTCTAGAGTCAAATACGCTCATAGGCAAGTATATGTTGGCCAAGGCGGTCGGATGCGACGGCGGGGCATAACCAGCGGGCCATGCTACGCAACGCTACGCCACCAATTTTATCACATTATTCGTGAATAACGCCAATTCGATATCATGCTCGTGTATGTTATGGAAAATCGTGATATATTTACAAACCAGCGACGTGATTTGATATTTCACATCTTCGGAGAACAATGACGTATATTTCACAAACAGGAAGTAATTATCCAGGATATCGAGGACGGAATACCCCTGGTCGTTCAATGTAAAGAGGATGGCATTCGCCGCTTTCAACCCCGCCACGCCGCGCAACACTTCGCGGGTATAATCCTCGAACAAGTGAAAACTGATATTGGAGCATATTTGATTGGCGATATCACACGTAATCTCTCGATCGAGCAGTTTTATCTTCTCAGTATAGTTGATGAGTGTCCGCACGGACCCGTTGGAGATGCGCAAGAGGAACTCCTCCGCGTCCTTGTGAATCATCAGCCCCTCGTTATGCTTGATTTTTAGCATAATTTTATGTAAGCACCCGTTATTAAGTTGATTGATTTTCATAATGATATTACGTGATTGAAATGTATCGACGACCTTTTGAATGTTCGAGCATGACGAAATGAAGTGGACGTTGTGGCTGTATTTATCGATACAATTGCGAAACACCTGCTGTCCCTGCTCGTTGATGAGGTCGATGTCGTCGAGGAGGACAATCTTCTTCTTATTGGGGATGAGGGAACACGTCTGACAGAATATTTTGACATCATTGCGGTAATACTGAATCCCCTGGTCTTTTAGACTATTTAAGATGAGGATATTCTCACTGATATGTTGTTTATTTTTATAGTATTCGCGAATAATCGCATTGATAATGGACGTTTTCCCCGAGCCGGAGTCGCCGTAAAAGAGAATATTTAGATTATCCATCTGGATTAAACTATTGATAATCGTGATGGTATCAGGGTCCAATTGCTCGAACTCGTGAATATGTAAAGGCTGGTATTTGGTGATAAAGGGGACGACGGGGGAAAAACCGGTCACGGTGACGGGCGCGGTCGCGGTCGACATTCGATTCGTAGTATTGTATAAATACTCTATTATTGTTTAAATATTAAACACTATGTAAACATATTGTTTAAATACTAGCATTTATATAACAACATAGCCTATAACGCGCGACAAATGTTTTTCAATTTCGGCGGTATTCCGTTTACGGGCGGCGCAGGCCCCGAGATGTTTTTCGAAGACGGCGGTGCTAATTTCAATGCACCCCCACCGAACCCCGCTGAAGATTATTACAAGACTTTAGGTGTAGACGAAAAAGCGTCCGAAGATGAATTGAAGAAATCGTATCGAAGATTGTCGATGCTCCACCATCCAGACAAAAACGGCAATACGGATGAAAGCAAGCAGAAATTCCAGGAACTGAATAATGCTTACGAGACGTTGTCCGATGGAAACAAGCGCCGAATGTATGATATGATGCGACGAGGCGGCGGCGGCCACGGCGGCCACGGCGGCCACGGCGGCCACGGTATGCCTCCTGGGGGCGGCCATCCATTCGAGCACGTCTTTCATTTCGGTGGTGGCGGCATGAGACCACCTAACGGACACGCATCACAATTCCCACCAGGAATCCCCGAAGAGTTATTACATATGTTATTCGGCCAAGGCGTCGGTGGTGGCCACGGCCAAGGACAAGGCCCGAAGGTCGTATTCCAATCATTCAATCCAGGAATGCCCCGATTCCAAACCCAGGCCCCGCCTCCGGAGTCCATCATCAAAACCGTATCCCTATCTCTCGAGCAGTGCTTTAATGGATGTACGATTCCGCTGGAAATCGACCGTCAAATCCCCGACAATGATATCGTCAAAATCGAAAAAGAAACGATTCACGCACAAATCCCGAAAGGCGTCCTTCAAGGTGACACCATTATATTGAATGAATGCGGGCATATGAACGAACATGGAATGAAGGGCGATATTCGCATTATCGTAAACATTCTTCAGCATCCCGTGTTTAAGGTCGAGCACCTCGACCTCCATATTGAGAAAAACATCCCACTTAAATTGGCGTTATGCGGCTTCGATTTCGAAATCCACCATCTAAACGGGAAAGTCTTTAAATTGGCGAATAAGCCAGGAAATGTAATCAAACCGGGCAGTATTAAAACAATACCGGGGCTCGGTCTCGAAAAGAACGGGGAAACTGGATCATTGAAAATCAAATTCAATATAGAGTTTCCAGATACGCTAACGAGCGAGCAAATCCAGGTGTTATCTAATGGATTATAAGGCGCCGTCGCCGTCGCGGTCGCGGTCTTAAATCGGAATTTTCACGACATCGGAATATACAGTATATGATAAATTATAAGGTGCAGCCACACCTGCGATTTTCCCGAGCAAACGCACCCGTATCGTGTAAGACAATACAACGCTCTTACACGTTATCATAAACGAAGATAACATATCGACCGACGCACTTAGAATAAGTTTACCACCGGTCAAAATAAGCGTGTTATCGCCGGTATTTGCGATACCACCCACCGTATCGAATATACTGGTCCATGTTACCGAATTATCATTCGAATATTCAATAAAACATTCATAGTCCGTCGCATTGCCGGTATACGCCGGCTGATTAAACTGCACGTATAAATCTTTCGATGACGATAATACGTATAAAGACGTAACCACCGATGGTTTATACGGAAATTCCGACGGATAGATTACGTTATTCGCACTTTCGGTGACAACGATGTTGTTTACCTTGGTTATATATGTATAATCAGAAAACGCGAATTGTGCGTTATAGTCGTTTTGAATTAATAGTCGAATACGGAACTGATAATTATGCTCGTTTATGATACCCGCAGACACATCCATCGTCGCAGTATATCCTTCACTCGAATTCGCGGGAATAACGATTCGGTCATTTATTGTAATCCAATTCACCGGATTGACGCCGCTGATATCACGCATTTCCAGCGAGTAATAGCGATATGTATAATATGGTGAAATCGCGTCACTAATATAGTAATTTGGATCATCAACCGGGTTCGGTAATTTCCAAGAGAGTGATATATAACCATTATAACCCACCGCCGATAAAAATCTCGGGCGCAAAGGCGTCATAAAAGGGACGATATATGTCGTAGATGAAGTAATTGAAACAGACGGCGCAACCAAATTTATATTGGTACCATCTACTTCAGCAGTTTTAATCGGCGATACAATTATCGTATATGCCCGACCAGCTTGTAAATAACGTTGGGCGTTCCCAACACTAATATCATTGGGTTCAACGGATGGTATATAATACGTCACAATGCCATTGATATCGGGCGTTAAATTCGTGGTTAAAATAGAACGTATTGACCCGTCGCTTTGTTCAAGTGACATATATTCATTCGGATAATCCGTCTCATTCAAATAATCCGTAGGAATACTTATCGTGATATGATAACTAGCCCTTGAAACATAGTACCAACGCAACATAACTTTCGCACCCGCTGCTTCTTGAACTAGCAAATAAGATGGAATACGAATCGGCTCGGAGGTGCTAATACCCATGGTAACATCGGTTGTGTTCGCAGCATATGTCGGAAAGTAATCTGCGATATTAAATGGAATAACGGTAAACCGATATTTCTTGTTATTACCCAATGGTGATAACGCGTTTTGAACTAATTTCATTGTAAATGTGGTATTGAGTGTTGCATCCGTGCGAATGGGGGCGGAACCATTGATTATAATCGGCGCAGAATAAATAATAAATTTATAGTCGCTACTCGAGATAGATGTAATCGTAAATTCGATATTTAATTTATATCGCTGCGACGGTTTATATGAATCGATACGGGGTAATGTGGGTATAAGTATTTTCGGCACAAGACTGCTATTTATTATGACACTGTCATTGACGTAATTCACATATTTATATGTTCCCAATATAGATAATTTCTCTTTTGTTACGGTATATGTTTTCAATGTATCCGGAATATAAAAAATGTTATCTATATTCAGCGACGCGTCACTGACGTGTTTCAAATGGCCGCGAATCGACATCGTAAATGTAACTGCGGCAGAATCGTTCCATGTACCCCCGCTAATATCTTGAAAATAATACCATTTCAATTGTATATTCGAAATATCAAACACGTTTTGCGTCAATTCATTACCGTAATATGTAAAACTACGCTTACTGTAGTTAAGAATCACATTTTTACTCGCGTCGATAATTGGGTTTTTATTCACGTCTAATTTGGCATTTATTATATCGGCGTCGGATAACGTAATCGGCGACGGCGGTATAATGTATTTCGAGAGATTGTTTTTGGAGGCATCGACGATGCTTAATTCTGCCGCCGACATGGTATATCTATTTTTCAGTAAATTATAAACAGCTGCGAATTCATCCTTCGGGTATGTTGATGTAGTCGATTCTTCGGCATTTTGATTATATCTATACGTGGTCCCAATAAGTTTTATCTCGATTTTTCCGCTGCTATTCGTCGTTTCGGTGAATTCCTGATAGTCGATAATGTAATTTAAAATCGGTGCTCCACCATCATCCGGCGGTATTTTCCACGTAAGATAAACCAGGTTGTTGCCAATAACGACCTTATCTCCGATGACATTTGCTGGGGCGTTTTCTGGACGCGTAATTGGAATACCGCTTACGATAGAAGAATATAACCCATTTCCTAATTCATTTTGAGCAGTGATACGCAAATAATATTTATTGCCATTAATTAGCGAACCATATTGTTGTGCGAGAATACCGGTTTGTTGCGTATATGCCTGTGCCATCGCAAGAGTGCGGTATGACACCTGTTGTATATCGTAACGATAACTATTAGAGTCGTTTAAATCGTGTGCCGAGACAGGTATAATAATATCTTCAAACGTGGAAAATGTCACGGCATTAAGCGATAGATCCCGTGTATACTCCAAATTATTCAACCATCGCCCAGATATATCCACATTGATTTGAATAACGAAATTCTGTATTTCATAACCACTAAAATCGGGTTTATACCATAGAACTGATATTTTATTCGACAAGCGCTCTGATTCGGAAAAATAATACTTGTATGTTCCCGGAATATTCAAGATCTGATTCGGAACGGAACCGCATCTTCTTGTGAAGGCTTGCGAAAATGAATTCGTCCCAGCGAGGCTATTCGCCGCGATTTTATACAAATAGTAATTCCCGTTTGTGAGATTATAAAACCGATAAAAAGGAGTAACATCCTGATAATACGGTGTATCGATATTATAAATCGTTTTTGTTGGGCTAGTTAGTATATTCGACGAACTCAATGTCGGGTCTGGTCCTGAAAAACGGTAGAGTTGTCGTGGTGTGAATGTATGCGATAATATATTTACCTTAAATTGCGTCGGGGCCTGAAATGCCGTATTGTAACTGGGGTCCGTGATGACCAATGATAATATATAGACAAATTCAGTATGCGTGGGGTCGATCGTCGTCGTAGATACGGGAAATGACGCCACACCAGACACGTCAAATGTCGTAGATATAACAGGTAATGTATTCGTCGTTGGGTTGACTACAACATCATTATATCTCGCAGTGAAATTCCGCGAAATATCGAACAATAAATATGTATTATAACTCGGGTCGCTCGCGGTTGACAAGAATCCTGCGGCGGATGGCGTATTATAACTTGCGTCGCTTGTTGCGGAATATACCTTTTTGAATGCGCGCGAATAACACCGGACGCGTAATTGAAATGGCGCGTTGAAATTCGAAATCGGCGACGGCAGTAACGACGGCGACCGCACCAGTGCGCCTGAAACATCCACGTTATAATTCCACGAAAGAGACATTTTGGCCTCATTAAAACTAGTAAGCGGCCTCGTCAATTTTCGTAAATAATACAGCGTCCCTGTGCCCTCACCGAGATTGCTGACAACGACGCCACTAAAATCCTGTGTAATCGGTGCACGATAGGGGAAAACCCGCGCACCTAATACAATAATACTGTAGAATTGTCGATACTCGTCAGTTTTTGCCAGAGCAGTCGCCAGGTAATAAAAAAATTCCGAATATTTAATCGTTCCTTCAAGGACATCGTCTTTTTTGAAATACAACAATTCCCCCGATATGCCAGTATCAAATGTAACATTGAATATATCCTTCATTATTTTACCGTTATTTTCCGGTATAGCCCCAAGCCCATTGGTATACGAGTCATAGGTTCGTTCGTAACTACGCAACATGTCGACACGTGTATTCGTCACAGTATTTCGCTTGTAAAGAGACAATGTCATCGTTGTTTGAGACAATAAATTCGCGCATATATCTTGAATCGGTCTATCGGAATGATACATCCAACTCAACTCAACTTCCGCATTATAACTCATGTCAAAATAATTAGTCGTTGTTGTGACGGGTGATAGTGGTACAACCTGGTTCGACTGATTGATATCAACACCTGTCGGCGTTCCACTACTCGATAGAAATGAAGTCGAATATGGGACCGGCAATAAATACGAATCATAACTGGTTGATAGTATATTCGACGACGACGGTGTTTCTCGTTCTTCCGAATAGAAGAAGTAGTTTTTGATGGTTGCGCCGTTGTTTGTCGGCCGATTCCACGATAAATCCAACTGATTTTGGACACCGGTGCGAACAATCGACGTAAATACTGTTAATTCTGTCGAAATCCCTCCCGAACTGAAATTCCAATATTCGGTCGGTGACGCAGTGATTATCGACGTTCCAACCGCATGTATCGTGAGTACACGCCCGGAGATAGTAGCTACACTCGGATTACTACTTACAAATGTAAACAGCCCGACATTATTGGATGATGGGTCCGTCAAGTTAAATGAAATATCATTAAATTCCTTTTTGGGGATGATGAAGTTGGATAGCAATGACGGAAGTACACCCACCACCAACGTCGCGGTGGCCGTTTTGGACGTATATATACCAGATGCGTCTTGGGTCGCCGTTATCACGGTAATTCCCGCACCGACAATAGTCACCGAGTTGCCGTTAACCGTCGCGACATTTGAATTGCTACTCGTGTATGTGAATTTGCCGGTACTATTACTAACCGGGTTTGTTAAATTAAATGATGGATCGGCGTATTTTTTATTAGAAGGAACGACGAAACTGGTCGTCCATGTCGTTGTCATTTGTATATTACACCTATCGAAAAGAAATAAAATCAAAAACCGCCCACCGCCGCCCATCGCCGCCCATCGTCCGTTTCGTTTTATCGTAGTTCAAACAGCGTATTCGGTAAGCTCATAGGCCGAACGTATCTCTTGACCGAGATATTTTCATATGGTGTAGATAATGAACTCGACGTATTCGTTATTGTGTCGCGTAAATCATGTAATCTTATTTTATCGTTCGTGTTCGTGTAACCGACAGAATTTTCAGCAAAAACAAACATTTCATAACTATCACTGTTTGTGGCCGGGCGTGTGAGGACGATATTCTCTAAACCGACAACTACCACCGAAAAATATGCGGCCGCCGTATCCTTATACAATAGACCATTCAAATACTCAAACGATTGTCGTAAATATGGAACGCTAACATCAGAACCCGCAATCCGATAGTCTACATGAAATCGTATAATATTCTGCGAATTAGTGATATCGGTACTATTCCATTCGATTTTAACCGACTGATTCAAATTTGTAAACACCACATTTGTTAAACGATACGGAACCACACCGATAATAGTAGGATGTGACAGATATGGACTACTATCATCGATTACCTGCATTAACCCAACTAATTTACGGCGAACACGATCCATCGTTACAGCCGCAACCCGAAATACATAGGGGGTATTATTGATGAGATCGGTAATCGTATAAGAACGGTTTAAATTTAACGTATATTTTTCAACGGTAGTGGTCGTTAGATTACTCCACAATGCGTCATTTACTAAAATCGAGTTCATATCCTGGATATTGTTTCCAACGTCCGGGCTATTTACAAGAGTTCCTACAATATTCTCCTCTGGAATAACCCGTTTTAACTTGTCATTATAAATCGAATTTAAATTATAAACCCGATATTGAATAAAATACTGGCTAATCGGCATTCCCGGATCTATATCATAAGGGTCCGACCATGATAACGTTATTTGGTTATTTCCCACTGCGGAAACAACATCATGGACGATATCTGACTTACGAGACGGACTCGCGGTTACTCTGGTAGATTCGAGCGAATATCCGAAACTCGTCCGAGTATAAGCATAATATACATATTCCGTTCCATTTACACGTATATCATATGTATCTTCATAAAAGGGTCCAATAAGATTATTAAACGAGACGTCAAAATCTTCGGTATATGTACCGTTGCTACGAATGACTTTATACCGGTCGATGCGATAGTCAATTACAGGATACCCCCCGGTAAGGTCTAAACTCGGTGGATGTGTATTCGAATTTAATTTCTGGGTCCAATTAAAATAGAGGCGGACAATACGGTCGTCCACGGACGCATAAAAAATCGGCGGTGGGTTCGGAGCTTTCCCCGGAATCACGGACGTTTTATCCTGGTTCGAATCTGTTATTTGCGTATATTCGCTTGCGTCGCCGTTGGCGTCAACCACGCAATACCGGACAAAATACCGCCGTCCATTTACTATACACATACTTATATCGAATGTATATATCCCGCTCGCATCCGTCACCGCATTATATGGCACCGTATATTCAGGGTAACATACCGCGCCCGACGACGACGACGACAACGACGACGACGAATAATACCAGTAATCTTTATTGTCGGTGTATTGAATACGATACACCCACCCAGAACGGGATGGCTGAGCCGCTGGTGGTGGTGCGGTATTGATGGTGTCTATATATTTATACCACTTCAACCGGAACGCACCGTCAAGTGGGGTGATGCTATAAATATCGCCATTGGGTAGACCGGATGCGGGAGGGGTTCGATACGCAAACGACGGAGCACGAACACTGAATATTCCTGTCGGAAACGGTAAATCGACGTCGAAATATGTATCAGAAGCAGCCGAAGTTCCATAAATATTTGAACTCAAAACCGTAAATCGATACCGCCCCGGAACGACCCCTGAACCGCCACTAGGGATCGCGACTTCCTTGCGAATAAAGTTACCCTTCACTCCGTTGGAGTTCAAAGGCGAATTATTGGACGCATCTTTGATTTGTTCATAGGTTTGGACGCTTTCAACTTGCGAATAAGATATATCTCGTGGGTCATAATTGTTGTCGCCAATACCCCCATTCATACGCCGGTATTTTATCGTAAATGTCGCAGGTATATTGCCATTATTATTGATTGGTGGTGTAAATTCGATCCCGACATTCTGAGTGGATGCGTGATAGGAACGACGCACGATTTGTATCGGCGATGGTGCCATGCCCGCATAGGATGAAACCGTGGTGGATAACGGGCTTTCCCCGAACCGGTTTTTGGCAGAGACCCAGAAACTATATAATACGCCATTCTCTAGATTTGGAACAATCACCGTATGAAGAAATACGGTGATATAGCCGTTGATGAGATTCCCTGGCGCGCCGTATTTTCCATAACGAACAATATATGCGTCAATGACGACTTCGTTGGAATTGGGTGGCAACGACCATTCTAGTCGAACCGACCGGTTTAATGGATACGTCGAAACACTCGTTATTCGTTCTGGCGCACCCAATGTGGTATAAAGCGGTGTACAATCACTTAAAAAAATAATGGATGACGACATATTTGATATCAAATACGAAATTTGTCTCTTATAATAGTTTGATATATACACTATGATAAGAAAGATTGCGAGCTCGGCTCGGCTCCGCTCCGCTCCGCTCCGCTCCGCTCAATTAATGCGGCGGGTGCTGATTTCAGAAGAAACCAAGTAAATGGAGTTGGCTGTTACAATAATATACTCAGTATCGACTTTATAGATTTTAGCGATGGGACTTGTATACTCGTCTTCACTTTTCACGAGGAGTTTCTCATTATTCTGACGAACACCAATAAGGCAAGATTTATCTAATGAACTCGTCCAATAATCCAGGATAATGGGCTTATCTTCCAAAATGGCGACTTTGGTTGCGTGTTGAAAACATGCGTAAGAAGGAACGCGACTCACGGTCTGATTATCACCGCTGGTCGCCGCGGTTGCGACCGCGACATTACCGGCTCCTGTGGTGGATGACATGGAATGGAATCCTGAAAAAGAAGGTGAAAAGAAAGGACGGTATATAGAATACTCAATTTTTAAATCTTTATATTCTTTACGAATTGTATTCTATTATTTCCTAAATATTGTCTAATCATCCGTTTCTACATAATACGTAATGTTTGACATATATAATTTCTTTTTGCGTAGAGTTCGAACGCTGTTTTTCTCTAAAGCCGCTACCGCCACCGCCCCGCCGCCATCGGCCGCATCCTCGCCGATTCCGCCCTTTTGTGCGACAAGCCCCATTTGAATCCCCGAAAATTCGGTTTCTAGGATTTTCTTAATAAACCGGTAGATGACGTTCAATATATATTCATTACATTTCCCGACAATGAGAATACTCCCGGTTCTGAAGATCATAAACGACACTTCGTAATAATTGTTATCGTCAAGATTGACCGGTTGCTGCCCAGATTGTTCTTCCTTGTTCGGAATATAGTAAAACTTACACTGAATACCGGGGTAAGAACACGAGTCGTAGTTGGTATTAATCCGGTATTTATACTTCATCAAATGGAACAGTTTATCGCGGTCGATGAAGAACCCGCAGTTGAAATTCGAGTTGATGAGCGCGGTCTCGCACCGGTCCTTCAGATACGACAAATCGTCGCCGAGCAAGGGGCGAAGTGTGGTAACAAGTAAATCGAGAACTTGGACTAGTGTTTTATCTTCCTGAATACCTGGGATTTCCAATTTGCCGGTATTGAACACCTTGACGTGCATTTCCTTGTATAAAACGTCGTCCTCTGGCGCACGGTCTTCGGGGTTTTCACATCTGCCGCAGTTGATACGCAAGATCAAGACGAAACAATTGAAGAATGCACGCTTCTTCTTGTGGTTCCCGCCGAGGAGGTCCTTTTTACACAACCCGACACTTATTTTCCGCTGGTCTTTGAACGGGATTCGGCCGGCGGGATTGTCGATATGCTCGATAATATGCTCTTCATAGCATCGAGGTTGTTGCTGTAATTTCTCTTTGATGCCCGCAACAACGGCGGGATCGGTCGTCTGAAACTTGATTTGCTTTTTGATGACACCCTCGTGTCGCTTATAATAATGCTGGACAGGAACATCCCAAAACAGTTTGTAGATATCAACCGGTTTGGTTAAATACGCGATTTTCGTTTTGGTTGAAATGTAAATAGGTGTGGATGCGGGCGCACCGCCACCAGCCACAATCGCCGCCGTCGTCGCAGTCGCGGTCGTGGCCGGCGTTAAATCATCCACAAAGGAATACGACTTCCGCTGCTGTTTTTTCGAAATACATGACCGTTTTGTTTTAACGGTGGCTGCGGATGACGTACTATTTTGAGCCTTTTTTGTCGTAGCGCCCGAAGCCGACGCCGACGCCGAAGCCGAAGCCGACGCCGAAGCCGATGCTGGTTGTCTTATTTCTTGGTCGAGTTCGCGACTATCTGATTCGTCGTCATCCTCGTCGCAATCCTCGCAATTTTGTTGACGACTAAGACGCGCCATAAATTTGGTCCATTCGGAGTCAAGAGATGTATCCATAATAATAATAATAATAATAGTTGTACTAATACTGTATTACTTATTGGGATGAGTTATTTAAATTCAATTTAACGGAGTTAAATGCTTATAAATGAAGCACAATTTAACGAAGTTAAATGCTTATCGCCCTTCGGTTTCACCTTTATTATCCGTTTCTTAACAATCGTATCCGCCGCCACCGCCGCCGCCACCGCTGCCGCCACCACCGGCTCCACCGGACGTGACATAAAATACTTGCGAATATTCAATATGAAATATTGGACGATGTATTCACTGCGTATATTGTGTAAATGAATAATGTGTTCCACGCTACTCAAAAATTCAGGAGTAACGAATTCAGGGCGATTACGAATAATATAGTAAAAATACAATTTGATAATAGTGCGCGGTTCGACACAATACGTTGTACTGACATCTCTGAAATACTCAACGAGTCTATCGCATTCGCCTCCGTCGCCTCCGTCGCCACCGACGGTATTATCCGGCGCAATAAAGAGGTCAGTCATCCGAGCCCAGACGTCATTTGTTATCACATTGATTTGCCGAATATTATCCTGGTTCGTCTGCATATAATTTATCATACTGCGTATATCCGAATTAAATTGGCGCTGAATCGAAACTAAATTCGTATCTGATAACGTCAACTTTTCGCTGTCGCGGATTTTCTTAAGAAACGACAAAATGTCACATTCGGGCAATTGATTAAATCGCATACGCACGAATTCCGTCTGAAGAGACTCGTCGATCCGCGACACATAATTACAAATCAAGCAAAATCGCACATTATTATCCGTGTAGCTCGTCAGGAGGTATCGCAGTGCGATTTGTGCGTTGGTGGTCATATAATCCACCTCATCCAAGATAACAAACTTAATCCCGTTCCCGAACATGGATTTGGTGCTTACAAAACTATTGATTTGGTTGCGGATAATATCGATACCGCGTTCATCCGACGCGTTTAAATGAATCATCAATCCGCGATTCCGCATATTTAGTTTGGATTGATACGCGTTCACCAGATTGATAATCGTCGTCGTTTTCCCAGTGCCAGGCGGTCCATAAAACAGCAGATTCGGGAAATAGTTCGTTTTAAGAATATTCGATAAAATGATGCGGTTATAGGGGTCCAATACGATTTCGTCGAAGCACGAGGGCCGATACTTTTCAACCCAAGGCATAGATTCATTGACAAGGTGTTGTTCCATGACAATTAAATATTTATATTTATATACGGATACTTTTATGTGTGTTTCGGTCGTTCGGTCGTTCGGTCGACCGGACTGAATTATCATTCAACCCGTAAATAATTGAAATGTTTTGCGTATATACCCCGATATTATATTCAATCCGTTTATTATACAACAGCAGAGTCACATGTCACAGTCGTCGTCGTCCGATGCCGCCCGCAAAGAAAGCCCCGGCTACCTGGAGCTCATTTTAGGGTCGATGTTTTCCGGTAAAACCTCGTATTTGCTGGACGTATACAAGAAATCGATGTTTTGTAATATTCCCATCGCGGTCATTAATTATGCGGCCGATAATCGTTATACCACCGAGTCGATGCTATCCACCCACGACAAACAGACGATACCCTGTATTTTAGCGAATACGTTATATGATGCAATCAGCAACAATCTCGAGCTCATCACCACTGCGGAAACCATCCTCATCAATGAAGGCCAATTCTTCCCGGATATCGAAGAACAGGTCCGCGTCCTAGTAGAGCAATCACACAAGCGCGTTTATATCTGCGGTCTAGACGGCGACTTCGAGAGAAAACCCATCGGCCGGCTTCTTCAACTCATCCCCTTCTGCGACGAGGTCGTCAAGCTGAAGTCGCTTTGTAGCATTTGCCGCGATGGGACTCCGGGCATTTTCAGTTTCAGGACGACCCGCGAAATGGACCAGGTGGTTATCGGGTCGTCGAATTATATTCCGCTGTGTCGGAAGTGTTATGACAGGGAGGCGGCTGTGCGGGCGGCGGCGGCGACGGCGGCGACGGCGACCGTTGTTAGCAACCCACAATATAAAATTGAATCATATTCGAGTTGATTACACCGATCGAAAAGAAAATGGAACAACGGTTGATTAGAACGTCACAACCGCCGAAATCCTTACCATTTGAAATCTTATTTGAAGACGTGTACGACGATTTGAATGGAGACGATGCGAAATTATATGAAATTATAAACGAATTGGTTGAGCTCGGGTTTTTAGAAAGGTTACACTGCCTCGATGACCTATTCTTATACAAAGCCCGGACCGGGCTAAAATGGGACGAAATCGTCAAACTGGCCGACCCAATCAAAAAAAATATACTACTTCAACTTATACAAAACCCGCAAAATTTCTTTGTGCTGTTCAATACGCAACGTGGAAAGTTACGAATCATCGGCGTCGAAATCGCACAATGGTTAACACAATACCCAACTGACCGCGTGGTAAGTTATTTGGTAGTTTCAAACGACAGGACATTGGCCGAACAATCCACGAATGGTCTCTATAGTTGTTTTCCACAGGATTACAATGTCCGTATATTCGAATTATCAAGCAATAATAAAACGTCATTGGATAGCATAATAACATATATTGATGCTTACGCATACAATCCATCTTACTCAATGCCGCTCATTGTCCTACTTGCGAATAACAAACAAATCGAAAAATTAATCACAATATTGGTTCATATCAAAAATCACGCGTGTAAATCTCTGAAAGCGGGCGGTGGTTGGGACGAGGCGGATATCACATATCCACCGTTTCGTGAAAAGAACTTCACCGTAAAGGGTAAGATAACCAATTTCGTGAAGCTTCTCAACGACCCATCCGAGTTTATTATTCGAAATGGATTCGTTACTGCGACCGAAGGGGGCTTAATGGATGAAGAATACGATGAATGCTATAACGCGCATTGTTATGATGTTGAAATAGACCCGGCCGAACAGGTGAATTATATGTCATTCCATCACCCGGAGTGTAAAAAGAATTTTATCACGGCTAATCCCAAAGAAACAAACAATAGCATCGCGACAAGAATCCTCGAGACAAACTGGCATCAACACTTTAATCTCCCACTAAAACTGCGTAATGGGATGCTGTATCACCATAAAATAATAATAAATTCCGATTCGACTCGGACTGAAATGCGTAAGTTTGCCAAGAAGTTCGCGGATAGAGCCCATGTATTAACGTTCAATATGTGGGGCGTTATGCTATATAATATAACACATCCAGACGGGAAGCGTTACAAAACTCGCAAACAAAATCTCAACAAATTGCTGTTTTACATCTACAAAATGAATAACCTTGACGACAAACCCCTCATCATCCTTGGTCGTCGTAAAGTAGACCGCGGGCTTGGTTTTCACTATGCTCCTAGAACATCATCCGGGTCACGTGCGCCAGTCCTTACCATCCCCGGCCCCGATGGTGATCTAACAACAGACGGAACGGAAGGGTTGATTTGGACGGATATGATTATGGGTAACAAGATAGTTCATATACCTACGGCCGTTCAAAAGGCGGGTCGAGGAGCCGGTATTATTCGTCAGTGCCCACAATACCCTGGGGAGTTTCATTATTGGATAGATGAAACTACGTCGCAACATATTATGCACCATTACCAGAAGGTTGATGCGGTACATATATTGCCTGGTTCAAATTCAATGATTCAAGCGATTACTCATGCGAGTGCGATTATCCCTGCGATTCAACAACAGAATCACAATGTAGATGAGAACACGTTTCGGGTAGTATGTGGAGCAACTGATTCAGAAACAATGAAAACTGTCGAGAAGATTATCACGGAAGTGTTTAAAGAAACATTCAGACGTCCTAGACTCGATGATGTGTCGGGAAAATATAAAACAGCAATGAATGATATAAGTGCGGTTACTGGATTACTTGACGCAGTAAAAAGTGTCCCAACGAGACATGGAGGAAGTGTCGACGCCAGGACATATCGCAGATTCATTCCCTGTTATAAAGATTTGGATGCCCCAAACGCCCCATTATACTGCGTTATCCCTCTTATCGACCCGAAATATAAACTGGTAAACGCTGTCGAAAATAAAACGACGATTCAAATCATGGATGAAAAGTTCGAGGAGAAATTTATACAGATTCCAAGAAGAGGCCCGATTCCGTAGTCGCGGCGTCCTCCTCCCAAATATAGACTATACGCCGTTCTTTAAGTCGTTTTATCGCGGTAATGCCGCACACAAAGGGCTTAAACTTAATTATATGTATTATGACAAACTGCTTGTTCGCTCGTTCGCTCTTTTTATTCTCTGTATAATGCCTTCTGCTTCGCGTAAATCTAATAAAGCAGTGCCTGCTGCCGAACCCGTCGAACCCGCTGCTGCTGCCGCTGAGCCCGTGCCCGTGCCCGTGCCCGCCCCGAAGAAAAAGAAACCCGCTAAAGCCCCCGCACCCGCACCCGCACCCGCACCCGAACCCGAACCCGACCACGCGCCGACATTCCCAAATATTGTGATTTTGAAGCAAACCGAGCATAATTATATCGTGAAGCACAATATTGACCCGAAGGCGGATACAACGGGGGGTGGCGGTGGCGACGCACCCGAAGACGCCGACCTAGTCACACCGAACCAAATCCATAAAAACCAAATCAACAAAAAACGCGGCCGCAAACCGAAAGCGGGCCTTATGTCGAATACATCTTCTAATTTATCCGATATCACCGAAGTCCCCAACATTATTCTCCATCTGAAGTGTCATATGTTGGACCTGAAAACCAATGACTCGATTTCCAATTACGGGTATACGCCTGCGATTGAAGAAGTCGAATCGTATAGTATATCAAATATACATAGTAGCGATATCGGGAACCTGAATAAGGATGATGAATATGACGACGAACCATGCGATTATAACGAATGCGACGACAATAAAGGCATCGCCGCGTCATCATCATCATCATCCGTAGCACCAGCCACAAATGAATTCTCCGCATTCGTAGCACCAGCCACAAATGCCGCCGTCAACGTAACGGCAACGATGACGCGTAATATCAATATTATTCAAGAACGTAACAGCAAAGAAATAATGAAAAAGATAAACCGACTGAAGTATTCGTTCCATAATGGCGAGTCACTTCAATCGAAAATCAATCACAAATCCGCGTGTTTTTGGGACACCTGCGATTTCGAAGCACAAATGTATTATATCCCAGTTATGATTGTTAATGACATCTTCCAGGTATACGGATGTTTCTGTAGTGCGGAATGTGCGGTGGCGTTTTTATTGAAGGAGCCGATTGATACATCGACCAAATTCGAGCGGCTTCATCTTATCCAGTTATTGTATGGCAACCCCAGTGGTCGCGGAATTAAACCCGCGCCAAACCCGTACTATTTGCTCGATAAATATTACGGCAATTTAACAATCCAGGAATACCGCCAATTGTTGAAAGGACCGCAGTTGATTCATATCGTAAATAAGCCGCTGACGCATATCTTGCCCGAGCTCTACGAAGACAATAACGACTTTTTAGTGAATAGCAAAGTCATCCCTACGAACAATCTGAAATTGAAGAAACGGTATAAGACGATGGTTGTTCAGAATACCGACGCCTAGTGTCCGAAGCCTAATGTCCCATGCGTTATTATATAATAATATCTCAGTATTATATATTATTATTATTATTATGGCTACACCGCCGAAGACACCGCCCCACGCCGCCGCGACCGAAATCGTCATCTACATCAAAAAAACCAAAAACGCGACCTATCCTACCAAATACGGGATTCCATTTGAATGCGTCGAATTGGTTCGCCGGTTTTTTTGTATACATAAAGGACTCACGTTTCCGGATGTAGTTGATGCGGTGGATTTATTCAAACGTATCAACGAATTCACGCCGGTATCAGCGTCGGTAAGTCCGAAGCGTGCGCCATCTGCGACCACCACCGCGACCGCGACCGCGACCACCGTCGCTACCTACAAATACCCCTACCAAAATAAGGCATCATATTACCTGCGACCCGGTGTTATTTTATTCTGGAAATATAAAAAAACCGACTACCCATATGGACACGTCGCGATTATTTGGAAAAGCAACGCACACGAAACCGTGATTATCCAACAAAATTTGAACCCGCCGATAAAGACGTATAACACTGACGAGTTATTCGCCAAAATGAATTCCCGGACGAGTAAATTCGCGGGTGTTAAAATATTACCGGCGGATATTATTTCGGGGGTACAACATATCGAATGTGAAATCCGGCGATTATAGTTTCGATGCCCGATCCGCTGCTGCCTGATCCGCGGCTTGCTGCTTCTTTTTCTCCATCACTTGCTGATAGATACGCGTCATCTCCTGATTGCGTCGAAACGTTTCCGCGGATTTATCCATGAAATGCCGGATTTCGGAAAACCGAAGCTGATTCGTGCTTACGGCTGCCGACGCGGCCGCCGCAGATGCCGCCGCAGTTAACGGACCGGACGTCATATACTCGCGAATCACCTGTTTCACATTGTATTGCGTCCGTTCTAATGCGGACATCACTTCGTCTTGTGCCATATCCGTTTGCGACATAACAATCCGAACCATCATATCTAATGTCGCGGGGCTAGGAATTGGTGCATTGGAAGCCTTCGTTGTATTCTCGCTCATTCGGCTAATCTACGCTAATCTACGCTACAATACAATACAACGAAAACTTTATATACTTATAATGGATAAAATCGAAATTAGAATTACACAAATGAAAATTGAAATAAATACATTAGAATATAAAGATACAACACGGTGTATTTTCATACAACAAGACAACGATGTCTTACAAACTTCCAACGAACGAACACGGCACATCAGACGGCGGACAGCTGACAATTGACATCAGGCCGCTGCTAGAGGATGTGTCTCAAGTGATGACGAAACATATATCATCTATATTGAGTGGCGTTGTTGGCGAATATACGGTATATAAAGAGACCCACGAGACGATTATGGGATTGCCTTGTGTGCGAAAACTTCAAGAACGTATCTCGGACCTGGAGAATCAATTGAATGGAGTCGGTCCTGCGTCGGCGTCGGCGTCGGCGGCCTCGGCCTCGGTTCCTCCAGCTATATCCGAACTTCAATCCGCGATCGTTGAATTGAACCGATATATTCAAGTATTGGAATCACGCGTGGATGTAAAGAATGTTGCTGCTCAGCAGCCGCAGGAACAGCAACAGCAACAGCAAGAGCAAGATCCGCCCGAAGAGGCAATTCGACTTGAGGTTCATGAAAATGACGCAGACGCAGACGACACCGATGAACCAGAAACGGCGATTCCACCGTCAGTTCATACCAATCGGATTATAGAATCTTCATCGAGCGCAGTCGAAGCTGAAGCCGAGGAAGAAGCCGAGGAGGAGGAGGAGGAAGAAGAAGAAGAAGAAGAGGAAGAAGACGTAGCAACCGACGAGGCGGCAGCCGAGGAGGAAGAGGAAGAAGAAGACGTAGCAACCGACGAGGACGAGGCGGCAGCCGAGGCCGAGGAGGAAGTAGCAACCGACGAGGAGGAAGCGGCCGCCGAGGCCGAGGAGGAAGTAGCAACCGCCGAGGACGAGGCGACAGCCGAGGCCGAGGAAGCCGAGGAATCCGAGGCTGAAGACGTAGCAACCGACGAGGCGGCAGCCGAGGAGGAAGAGGAAGAAGAAATCGAGGTTTCAGAAATCAAAATCAAAGGCATCACCTACTTCACAACGAACGCACAAAACGGTATCATTTACTCCTGCGTAGATGACGATGTCGGCGATGAGGTAGGTGTATTCAAGAACGGTGTCGCGCTATTCAGCAAGAACAAGGCAGCAACCAAGAAATAGTCCGGACCATACCGGACGTTAGCAATATTATATTCTGGCTATAATATATACTATTTTTATTGCGGAACAATGATTGAAAAAATATGTCCGCCTGCATTGCTTTATTTAGGTTTCTCAATGATACAAATCACAATTGATTTATTTCAAGGTGATTATTCTACCTCATTATTAAAGTTCATTGTCATGCTTATTTTCACCGCGATTTTGAACTTGCTTTGCTTGAATGGATTTACAAAATTGGTTTGGTTTATCGTGCTTATCCCGATTCTGTTATTGACATATATCAGTTCGGTGTTATTCTATGTGTTCGGCATCAATCCGGGCAAGACAAGTGTTAATATACAGAAACAACCCGGGCAAGGGCATCCGCAGGGACAGTCACAGACAGGACAACCACCGGCGCGGGCACAGGCACAGGCACCAAAAAAATAAACATTATTATATTACATATAAATGACATAAACGACATAAAAACAAATTAGTGTATATGTAATATATATTACCCCGTAGTATGAACTGTCCTATACTAAATATCCCCGAAATCGTCGCTCGACCGGCATTTACCCCGGAATATTATGTTATACCAGATGATGAAAGAGGTGCCATTTATTCCGGTGTCTTTATGTTTCATATGTTTCTTCCATTTATATATATTGTATTTTCAACAGGAAGTTTTACCGCATTATTATATCTGTGGTCATTGATTGAATCTGGCATCTTTGAAGCATTCCATTCAATGAAGCAAATAATGATAAATACGGTTATTTTCATGTTACGGGTGTTGGGTTGGTATACATTTAGCACATATACCGTCGTAAAGAACGGTCGCGAAGTGTTCTCGGCCACGTCAGAGTATTTTTTTATGAAAAGCACACGCGCCAATATCAAAAGCGTGGACCCGGCCAAATACAAGGTGTGTAAATGGATTGATAATGAATGCGTTATCTACCGTCGCGTAAATAACGACGATGAGCCCGAACTGACAGAAACACATAACGACATTTATGATTTCATTATCCATAAGTGCGAACATGATACGCTGACACGCATTCATCGCGGTGATTTTAGAATATCGACCCACACGTCGTTAATTGATAACTACCGTACATTTTATAAATCTTACCAGCTTTGCTCTACAGTTGAGTTACACGTCGCAGTTGATAATGAAAACACCGAAGTCATCTTCATCGATATGAAATACCCAAATAATTTTTATCTTGAAAAGAATATCATCATGGATAAGGGGTTTCTGCGTTGGTATTTGTATAACAAACTTGGACGAAAGGATTTAGCCGATTATATCGGATTACCGTATTCGAAATACGAAGTAAATATGTATTATCATGATTTTATGAAGGATGCTGTGACCGAGGCCAGTGTCAAGACCGAGACCGAGACCGAGACGGAGACGGAGACGCCTGAAGAAACGAAACGACTCCGTATATTTTCAGTAAACGACGGTCAGTATGTATTTGTCGGAAATAGATACATTGTAAAAGTAGATGCGATTTTAGGCTGTCCGGTAGTTGAATCAACAGATACCGATGTTTTTCATATCGATGATAACTTGACGAATTATTACGAAAACTCTGTGTGCTCTGATACAGACGACGACCAGGACCAGGACCAGGACCAGGACCAGGACCAGGACCAGGAGGACGATGATTCAGCCGTGTCAGAATCCACGGACAATGACGACACCGAGGACGATGCCGAGGACGACACCGAGGCCGATGCCGAAGCCGAAGCCGAAGCCGAAGCCGAAGCATCATCACCAGACCCAGAATTCGAAATCATCGAATCATCGACCGACTAATGTGATAAACAGTATAAAAAAAATTGATTATATAATATACGGTGTGTAATATCCCATCCACATCATTAACAAGAAATTCTTGTGAAACAACAACGACAACGACATCAATGACCGACACTACCAAGGATACTATGTTCCATAAGCTATCTGACACATGGACGTTGTGGGCGCATTTGCCTCACGACACCAATTGGTCAGCGTCAAGTTATAAGAAAATCTATGAGTTTAATACCGCAGAGCAGGCCATCGCACTGATTGAGATGCTCCCGCCAAAACTCGTTATGAATTGTATGTTGTTTCTCATGCGAACCGGAATTGTCCCGATGTGGGAAGACGCACAGAACCGGAATGGCGGATGTTTCTCGTATAAGGTTGCGAATAAGGAGGTCAACCAGGCGTGGAAACAGCTTTCCTATGTTACTGTTGGCGAAACCATTTCAACCAATCTAAACGTCATTCCCCACGTCAATGGAATCACCATCTCGCCGAAGAAGAATTTCTGTATTATTAAAATCTGGATGGCGAATTGTAACTTCCAAAACGCAGGCGTCGTCCGCGAATTGGAAGGAATTACAGCACATGGGTGTTTGTTTAAGAAGCATACGCCTGAATATTAGCTCCCCCCTCCATCGCCCCGTCGCGTAGCGACTCCGCGATTCACTCCTCCGCTGCTTCCGCTCCCCCCTCCGCCGCTCCGTCACTTCGTTCCGCCGCGACTCCGTCCTCCGCTGCTTCGCCGCTCCAATATAAAAATAATAAAGCAATCAAAGTCGCATTATTATTTACTATTTATAAACACTCCTAGTCCTACTACCCCCTCCTAGTCCTACTACCCCCTCCTAGTCCTACTACCCCCTCCTAGTCCTACTACCCCCTCCTAGTCCTACTACCCCATCCTAGTCCTACTACCCCCTCCTAGTCCTACCCCAATTCGAGCGGCGACGCAGCGGAGGAGTGAATCGCGGCGGAACGAAGTGACGGAGCGATGAACGGGGGAGCGTAATTAAGCGGAGGGGAGAGGCGACAAACACAACTTAATCGTCCCCAGTGACGCCACATAGTATTTCACCACCAACGGCATATCATTATCCAGATACATCTCGATTTGATTACACAAGTTCGTACACTTGATGAAATACCCCAGATTTTTCAGCGAGAATTCCCCTTGAATAATCTTCCCCGAATCCTTTTTATGAAGAAACTCCATACTCCCGTCCGATTCCACGCGCCGCACCTCCGCCGTTGCGAACTGCCCCGAGCACCTGAATATCAGCTCATTGCCTACCGATTTAATCTCCAATTTCTCGGAGATACACGAGAGGTCGCGGATAATCTTCTGGAAATCCCCGGAGGGGAGATTAATCACACTCGAAAACGCGACCTGGGGCTCCACCAGCTCTTCGGGGTCTGGCTCAATCAGACGCAACTTCTGGGTCTTACACTGCTTGATATCCCCGTTCTCGAATTTCAGCCCCAGATACGAAACGACCCCGTCATTGTAATCCTTCTTCTCAATATAAATCGTGAGTGTATCGTCATTGTCAATCGAATTGATGAGCTTGAACAGGTGGAACATATTCACACCGATGATGATTTTATCCAGGGCGCATTCATAGAGCTCAAAATTCACGGCTTCAAGGAATAAATGCGCCAACATCGTGTGTGATTTATCCATATTGATGATTCGCATCCCGTCCTTATGAAACGTGATATTCGTCTCAATCAGAATCTCTTTCATCGCACACATCAATGTGCGAAAGGGGGCGATTTGGACCGTCTTTATCGTAAGGACATTATCTTGAAGCGATGGGTGCGCATGCGTGTGCGCTTGTGGTTGGACGATGGTATTCGTGGACGCGGCGGCGCCAGCGCTTTGTTGTGCGTTTGAATTCATAAAATCCCTTTATACTTTAGTGAATGAATTCTTTATACCTTTTTACATTTCAAACGCCGATTGTTAACAATACAATTTATGTATTTCTACCAATTCAACATTTTCTTCATTTTTAATTCTGAAAATACATTTGTGAATGGTTTCTATTAGTTTATCCAGTTTATCAGCAATATCAACTTTGCTAATATTATTGTCTGGGTTAAACCGAATAAATATCCATTTGCCACTATGTATCATATACACATCATGATAACGAATTTCTTCGTCTTTTTTATCATATCCTATATGACCGAACTCATCTGTTTCAATTGCTAAAATTGTATTACCTATCAATTTACGATGGTCTATACGTCGACGATGGGTGCAATCACAATTACCAGTATAAAGTGGTTTGTCATGTATAAACCCATCAAAGTTTTCATTAATTATATTTCTTACCATTATTTCTTTGGTATGCGTGTATATAACTTTGCTTCGTGGGTCATCTGGAAATATACGTTTGAAACAAGTTGCGCAATATCCATCGTATTTTGACGAACCGCTACGACTATCTATCCAATCTATACAATTAGGACATCTTGCGCCGCCTCCGTGTGCTATACATTTATCGGTTTTGCCTTGGGCGCTCGCTTGACAACCGGGTTCAATACATCGCTTACCGCCTCCGTGTGCTTTACATTTATCGGTTTT
>Ga0114966_10000426_pt1 | contig 41441 bp, 50 predicted proteins | sample M_130207_XF_Meta_FD_87029 | JGI IMG/M metagenome (GOLD analysis project Ga0114966, IMG submission 87029) | Freshwater microbial communities from Lake Montjoie, Canada to study carbon cycling - M_130207_XF_MetaG | ecosystem: Environmental > Aquatic > Freshwater > Lake | place: Lake Montjoie... | reverse complement strand
GGGAAGTGGTTCTACGAGTTGAGCGAGTTGGACTCCTTCCGCAAGGCCGAGAACACCCGCATCAAGGCGTTCCTCTCCTCGCGCTTCGACACCTTCCGTCCCCCGTTCGGTCGGCACGTGGTCGAGCGTCCGCGCCAGACGGTCATCGTCGGGACGACGAACGAAGACCAGTTCCTCAACGACCCCACGGGCTCGCGCCGCTTCGTGCCCATCCGTGCGACCCGTGTCGACGTCCCGTGGCTCGCGGCGAACCGCGACCAGTTGTGGGCCGAGGCCGTCGTTCGCTACCGCGCGGGCGAGATCTGGTACTACGACGGCGAGTCGGCGGCTCGCCTCGTCAAGGAGAGCGCGCCCTTCCAGCAGGACGACGTGTGGGAGCCGACCGTCTACTCCTACGTCTCTCGCCTGAAGAACCCGACCCTGCATGTGCTCGACGTGATCACGGGGTGTCTCAACATCGAGGTGGCTCGCATCACGCGTGCGGACAAGATGCGCGTCCTCAACATCCTCAAGGGCTTCGGCTGCACCGTGGCGACGGGAGAAGGAGCGCACAAGGGCATGACCGTGATCCTCCCCGACGCGATGGTGAAGGCTGCCGCGTTGGCGAAGCCCGCCCCCGCCGCTCCCCCGGCCGCCCTGCCTCCCGTCCCGTCGTGGGTGACGGGCAAGCCGAGCACCGAGACCCACTAGTCCGACGTCTTCCCCGACCTCTTCCCCCGCCCTCCCTAACCCAAGACCGGAGACACCTTGCGCGAGTTCAAGTCGACCTCGGCGTCACAGATCACGACCTTCCGGGACTGCCGCCGCATGTGGTGGTTCCAAAGCATCATGGGCCTCCCGACGCCCCAGCGTGCGAGCGCTGCCCTCGGAGAAGCCGTCCACGCCCAACTGGAGAAGTACCTCGACGACGGCACGCTGCCGGACGAGTCGCAGGCCGGAAAGATCGCGAAGGCAGGCCTGCCTCTCAACCCGAAGCCCGGCACCGTGTGGACGGAGGTGTCGATGAGCGGGAAGGGGCGCGACCGCAAGGACGTCCCTGACGACGAGGTGCCCGTTCCCGGCGGTATGCCGCGCCTCGTCATCGCAGGTATGCCCATCAACGGCTACATCGACGTTCTCGATGTCTCCGCTAACAAACCTGTAGTTCTCGATCACAAGACGACCAGCAGTTTGGACTGGGCCAAGACCAAGGAGGACTTGGTCGAGGACGTCCAGATGACGATCTACGGTTCGTACGCCCTTGACGTGTGCGCGTCGATGGGGGTAGATGCAGATGTGGTTGAGGCTGGACACATCGTCTACCTCACCAAGGGATTGCCCTTCGCCCAGCGGACGACGGTCAACCTCACGCGAGAGCACCTCGCCTCGGAAAGAAAGAAGATCGCAGAGACCATCGAGGAGATGAAGGAGACCGCCAAGGCGAGCACGCCTACTGCGGTTCCCGGTGAAGCATCGGTGTGCAACAAGTACGGAGGCTGTCACTTCAAGGACAAGTGTTCCGCGCTCGGTGTTTTGTCCGGCATGGATACCTCCATCTTCTCGCGATTCTCGACCCCGACCAGCAACCCCGTTCCTGCGTCCAAGATTCCCGTCCCCAGCAAGGAGAGTGACCCCGTGTCTACTGTAGATCCCCTCGCCGCACTCGCTGCCCTTCGTGCCAAGAAGGCCGCCGCCGCTGCCGCGAACCCCGAGTCCCAGCCCGCCCCGAAGATCCCGACGCCCGCCGTGGCTGCGGTCGAGAGCGCCCCGCCCGTGGCAGCCACCGTGGCCGTCCCCGCCGCTGCCTCCTCTGCCGTGAACGCCACGCTTGCCAAGTACGGCATCACGCGTCCCGCGACGCAGTCGGAGACGCCTGCGCAGAGCATCGTACCTGCGGACGTCCCGCGTCAGGAGAAGGTCAGCCTTGCTCCCGCGTCCGAGGCTCCCGCCGTCGTCGCCGCCGCTCCGGTTCCCCCCGCTGCCGCCGAGACGGAAGAGAAGTCCGTGCGCAAGCCGAAGGGCTTCCTCGCGAAGTTGACCGTGCTGGAGTGGACGCCGCAGCAGATCGAGCGCATGAACGCCGAGGCGATGCGCGCGGCCATCGACGGCGGCCTCAACGGCAAGGCCTACAGCGTCCGCCCCGACGGCTCCATCTACATCCCCGGTGTCGGTGCGCTCGACACGGCGAGCATCCCGTTGAGCGAGATGCCGTTTGAGTCGGAAGAGGACGAGGCGAAGTTCCTCAAGGTCTTCCCCGAGGAGGCCGAGAACGTCGCCGCTGCGAAGGCTCGCGCCGCCGCCACGGTGGCTCCTTCCGAGAGCGTTCACCCGAGCCAGCAGTCCGCTGCCCTCGCTTCCCCCGCTCCCGGCATCCCCGCCCCGGTTGTCGCTGCTCCGGTTGCCGCTGCTCCCGTCGCGGCCACCGCGCCGTCGCTCGTCCTCTACATCGACTGCGCCCCCGAGAAGGGTCGCGAGCGTGAGTACGTGCTGCTGGAGGACTACATCCAGCCGATGCTCCCGCTCGTTGTCGAGGCCTACAACCGTGGCTGCAAGAAGGACGACGAGAAGGTGCCCTTCTACTCGCTCATCCCGTACGCGCGCGGCCCCGGTTTCGTCGCGGCGCTCGTGATGCAGCAGCCCCCGAAGGGTGTCCTCGTGGCGAATACCCGCTTCCCCGCGACGAACGCCGTGCTTGAAGTGCTGATCCCGATGGCGGACGTCGTCGTTCGCGGTACGCGCTAGGAGCAGACATGAACGACGCCTTTGCCGCTCTCCAGCGGATCAAGGCGTCGAAGGTTCGCGCCGTGGCGGGGGTTCTCCCCGTCACGGCTCGTGTGCCTTCGATGCCTCCGCGCGCGGAGACTTTTCCTCCTCCCGCACCTGTGACGGCGATGGCGGCGGTCGCCAAGCGCACGCAGGTCGCGCAGAACGTCGTGACCGAGGCGCGCCGCATCTCCGCGCTTCCCAAGTGGGACTACGCCGAGTTGCTGGAGCGCTGCAAGCCCGGTGGTGACCTTGACTTCACCCCGCAGATGAAGACGCCGAACGGCACCATGTCGCTCAAGCCCGTACAAAACCTCGCTCTGTACTGGGCGAAGCAGCAGCGTGGGCTCGTCGCCCCGCTCGCCGTCGGCGCGGGGAAGTGCGTCGCGGGTGAGACCGAGGTCTACGACATCTCTCGCGGGCAACGTGTCCGCGTAGATGAGATCCCGGAGCACCTCGTCGTTACCTCGATGGACGAGGCGACGGGGAAGTTGCACCCGCGCACCGCGACGGCGTTCCCGTCGGGGTCGAAGCCGTGCGTGCGCCTGTCGTTGGCGGGGGGCCAAAGCCTCGTGTTGAGCACGGATCACCCGGTGTTCACGCAGCGCGGGTGGGTGCATGCGGAGAACGTGCGTGGAGACGATCTCGTCGCCGCGCCGCGCTTCTACCCGGCCCCCGCCACGCCGCTCGACGTCTCCGATAAGGAGGTCTCGATGGTCGCATACCTGCTCGCGAACGGTGGCTGTACGCAGGGGATCAACTTCACGGACGACGACCCTGTGCTCGTGGCGGAGTTCAGCGCACTGGTCGATGACCTTTCCGTGCCCGACGTTCGCAAGAAGGTCGTAGGTGTTCGAGAGATGGATGCCCGTGGGAAGAAGGCAACCTACCTCTCCGTGCGAGGGATGATGCCCTTCGTCCGAAAGTGGGGGCTCGACCACCTCTCGAAGGAGAAGCGGGTTCCTGCCGAGTTCTACGGGCTCTCGGACGAGCATGTTGCACTGTTCGTGAACCGTTTTTGGGCAAGCGACGGCCACATCAACGCGCGTGTGGGCGCGCTTGAGATGGTCTTGGCCTCCGAGAAGTTGATCGACGACCTCCAGTTCATGCTCCTTCGCCTCGGTGTCCAGTCCCGCAAGAAGTACAAGCGTGCGACCTTCGTCCACAAGGGAGAGCGCAGGCACAAGGATGCGTGGCGTCTCACGGTCACGGGAGCAGGCGAGGTGGAGCGGTTCTTCGACCGCGTCGGACTTCTCCTCGGGAAGGAAGACCTCTCCGCTCAAGTCCTCGCCAGCGTGCGCGGGCGCGTTGCGAACACGAACGTCGACATCGTCCCGTTCGGATACGACGAGTGCTCGGACATGCTCGATGAGATGGGTATTCCCAAGAACGTCGGTACGAGCGCTGTAACGGGCCCGCTCCGCCGCACGACCATTCGTCGTGGCATGGGCGTGACGCAGGGACAGTACGTAGGGCGAGACACGTTCGCGCGGTTCTGCTCCGAGTACGACTACTCGGGGAAGTACGCGTGGCTCGCCACGAGCGACCTCATGTGGGAGAAGGTCGGCGAAGTTACCCATGTCGGTGTGCGGGAGGTCTACGACCTGTCTGTGGACGAGACGCACAACTTCGTCGCGAACGGCGTCGTGATCCACAACACCCTGCTCTCCGTTCTCGTCCCGAAGGTGATGGGCGCCCAGCGACCCATCCTCCTCATCCCGCCCACGATGCAGATCCCGCTGCGTCGCGAGATGGAGAAGTTGTCGGAGCACTTTCAGATCCCCAAGAACCTCTTCATCGTCCCCTACTCGCAGTTGTCGGTGGCGAAGTCGAGCGAACTCTTGGAGCAGATCAAGCCCGACCTGATCATCGCGGACGAGGCGCACCTCCTCAAGAACCCTGACAGCGCGCGGGTGCGCCGCTTCCTCCGCCTGTTCAGGAACTTCCCGAACACGCGTCTCGTCGCGATGAGCGGTACGTTCACCAGCAAGTCGCTGAAGGACTACGCGCACCTCTCCGAGTTGGCGTTGCGCGACGGAAGCCCGCTGCCCATCGAGGATGCTGACCTCCTCGCGTGGAGCAACGTGCTCGACAGCGGGAGCCAGCCCCAAGACCGTGACTGGTCGATCTTTGCGGCGTTCTCCGACCTGCGACACATCGACGACCACGAGAAGCGGAAGGAGGAGGCGCGCAACGTCTTCCGCGAGCGGTTCAACGCTACCCCCGGCGTCGTGGCGACGCGTGAAGCCTCCGTGGCGTGCTCGTTGAACTTCTTCGAGCGCACGCTCGCCACGCCGCCCGAGGTCACGCAGGCTCTCCATGAACTGCACCGAACGTGGACGCGCCCCGACGGCGAGGAGATGGACTCCGCGCTCTCGCTTTGGCGTTTGGGCATGCAGATCTCGCAGGGGTTCTACCTGCGCTGGGTGTGGCCGAACGGGCAGGTGGACTGGGAGTGGATGGAAGCGCGCTCCGGTTGGCACCGCGAGGTGCGCTACTTCCTCCAGCGCAACGTGCCGGGGATGGACAGCCCGTTCCTCGTTTGGAACGCGGTGAACCGCGAACTGCTCACGGAGCCCTCGTTGGTGCAGGCCTTCCATCGCTGGGAGGCGCAGAAGCACAAGCCGCAGCCGCCCACGGAGACGGTGTGGATCAGCGACTTCCTCGTGCGGGACGCGCTTGCGTGGCTCAAGGATCACCCGAAGGGGCTGGTTTGGCACAACGACGTCGCCATCGAGAACGCGCTCCGTGCTGCGGGGGTTCCGACCTACGGGCGAGGCACGGTGCCTCCTCTTGATGGGGCGAAGGGAGGCATGGCCCTCTCCGTACGCGTCCACGGTACGGGTCTGAACCTCCAGTACCACCACCACGAGAACCTCATGCTCTCCTTCTCCTCCTCGGGGAAGACCATGGAGCAGTTGGTCGGGCGCACGCACCGTCAGGGGCAGCCCGAGGACGAGGTGAACCTGTGGTACTACCAGCACACGTCGGATGCGCGGGCAGCCGTGCTCTCCGCGCGCGAGGCGGCTCGGTACATCGAGACGACGCAGGGCTCGCCTCAAAAACTTTCATATGGCGTCTGGGCATGACCATGCGCGTCGTCGTTGCCCACCATGACCTCTTGTCGCAAGAGGCTCCCCCGCTGCCTGCTGCGCCCGCGCTCATTTACGCGGACGTACCGTACGGGACAGGTCGGACGTTCAGCACCTTCCGCGACGACATGGAGACGTCGCTCCGCGTGACACAAGCCGTCGTCGAGAAGAGCCGTGCACTCGTTCCCGGTGGCGTGCTCGTTGTCCACTGTGACCACCGCATCAACTTCTTGGCGCGTGCGCTCATGGAGGATGCTGCGCATCTCCGCTTCTTCAACGAGGTGGTGTGGGCCTACAATAGCGGCGGCGCAGGGAAGACCTGCCTTCCGCAGAAGCACGACACCCTCATCGTGTATGCGGAGCGCTCGAAGGAGCCCACGTTCAACGTGCTGCGCGAGCCGTACCCGCGTGACTACAAGGACAGGCCGGGGTTCCATCCCGACGGCCGGATGCAGACCTCCGTGTGGAACGTGCCCATCCTCTCCACGACGTCGAAGGAGCGCACGGGCTACCCCACCGAGAAGCCTCCTGCGCTGTTGGAGAGGCTCTTGAACACGTACACGCGCGAGTGCGACTGGGTGTGGGACGCGTGCTGCGGCTCCGGTTCCATGGGCATCGCCGCGAGCCGCACGTTGCGCAACGCCTTCCTGACGGACATCCATCCCGAAGCGCTCCGCACCGCCACGGATAGGAATAAAAACTTCATCGCGGGCGTGGACACCTGTCAGGCCCGTGGATAAGGTCTTCTCGTCGGCGGGGTTCTCCTCGCTGACCTCGGAACGTGAACGTCAAGCGCAGTAGAACTGCATCATCAAGGAGCCCATCATGGGTGTTTTCTCTGGTATCGAAAACGCGAAGTCCACCGAAGGCGGGAACTACCTCAAGCCGGGGGTGTACGACGTTGAAGTCGTGCGTCTCTCGACGGGAAAGACGCGCAAGGGCGTGGACTTCTTCGCTGCGGACTTCAAGGTTCTCGGCAGCAACAACCCGGATCACCGCGTTGGCGACATCGCGAACTACTTCGTCGGCTTCGACAAGGAGCCCGCGCTCGGCAACGTCAAGGCGTTCGCCGTGGCCTGCCTCTCCAGCGAGGGCGCGGTCGACCCGGCGACGATCACGGAGAAGGTGATGGAGTCCCTCGTGGACAAGGGCGGCGAGGCCGTCGTCGGCACCCAGTTGAAGGTGCAGGTGACGCTCGTCGACACGAAGGGCGGCGGCAAGTACAGCAAGCACCTCTGGTTCCCCATCGGGACGGCGGTCTCCGGCTAGTACGGCAGGGGCACCCGCGCTGATGCACCTCGGCGCGGGTGTCTTGACGGGGCGCATCGCAGTTCAGCGTCGTGGGGGAAACACGACGCGCCTCGGCAACGGGGTCTCTGCGGTGCGCCCCGTCCCTTCTTTTGGGCTTTGAGAAACGGAAGGCGTCCATGAAGCGCATCGGCATCGACACGGAAACGTGGCTCATCAACAGCGAGCAGGGCATCGTCGCCCCTCGCATGGTCTGCTTGACCTTCTGCACCGAGGATGCGGAGGTGGGTCTCCTTGGTCGAGACGATGCCCTCTCGTTCATGCACGCGCTCCTCGACGCGGACGACATCGTGTTCGTTGCGCACCACGCGCGCTTCGACTTCGCGGTGCTCGCGGCGGCGGATGCCTCCCTGCTCCCCAAGATCTTCCGCGCCTACGACGAGGGCCGCGTGCGTTGCACGATGGTGCGCGAGAAGTTGCTCGCGCTCGCCCGTGGGGAACTTGCGGACGAAGGCGACACCGGGGCGAAGCGCAACGTGAAGTTCTCGCTTGCCGCCTCCGTGCAGCGGCGCTTCGACATCGACCTTTCCGAGGCCAAGGTCGTCAAGGGAGGCGTGAAGCCGTGGCGCTTGCGCTTCTCCGAACTTGACGGCATCCCGGTCGAGGCGTGGCCTGCCGACGCGCGCGACTACGCCCTCGACGACGCGAAGTGGAACCTTGCGCTCTTCGACGACCAGACCCGCGAGTTGAACGAGCAGGGCATGAGCGGGGACATGATCCCCGACGAGGCCCCGCAAACGCGCGCGGCTTTCTGGCTGTACCTCATGTCGGTGCGCGGCGTACGGACAGAGATCCTGCGGGTGAACCAGTTGAAGACGTCGCTGGAAGCCGAGTACAAGCGCATCAACGCGCTCGTCCGCGCCGCGAACGTGCTCAAGCCCAAGATGCAGAAGGGCGAGATGGTTTGGTCGAAGAACATGGCCGCTCTGCGTGAGCGCGTCGTCGCGGCCTACGGAGGCGAGGACTTCGCACCGAAGACCGAGAAGGGCGCGATCTCGACCGCCCGCGACGACCTACTCAAGCCCGCCGACAAGCGGGTGCTGGACTGGGTGTCCAAGGCCGAAACGGAGATCCTGCAGGCGCGGCAGGCGGACGGTCTTCCTCCCATGACCGAGGACGAGGTCGCCGCGCTGACCGCTGACCTCTCGCACGCTGCGGGAGAGGCGTTCAGCGTGTCGGGGGATCTGGTCTACAACTGGCTCGTCCTGCACGCCGTCGGGGAGCGCTCGGGCGTCGAGAAGTTGCTCAACACCTACGTACCTGTGCTACTGCAGGGCACCCAGTACCCCATCACTCCGAACTTTAACGAGTTGGTAGCGACGGGAAGGACTTCTGCCACTAATCCTAACGTACAGAACCCCCCTAGAAAGGGGGGTGTGCGTGAGTGCTTCATCGCTCGACCGGGCTTCGTCTATGGTTTCTGCGACTACTCTTTCGTGGAGTTGTGTACGCTCGCGCAGTGCTGTTTGGAACTGTTTGGTTGGTCGGACATGGCTGACGCCATTAACGCGGGGCTTGATCCGCACCTCGACATGGCGGCGTCTGACCTCGGAATGACCTACGCGGAGGCTCTTGCTGCTAAAGATAGTGCCGATGTTTCCGAGCAAAGGCAGAGGGCCAAAGCCAGAAACTTCGGTTTTCCCGGAGGACTTGGAGCCGAGACGTACGTGGAGTACGCGCTCGGGTATGGGGTCTCGCTCACGAAGTCAGAGGCGCGGCAGGAGAAGGAAAAGTGGTACGGTAAGTGGCGCGAGATGCGTCTGTATCATCAGTACATTAGCAGCATGGCGATAGGCGGAGAAGAGTTCTCCATCGTTCAACTAGGTTCTGGGCGTGTTCGCGGAGGCTGCTTCTATACGGCGGCGTGTAACTCCTACTTTCAGGGCAGGGCGGCGGACGGCGCGAAGCGAGCAGGCTGGTACATCGCGCAGGAGTGCTACACCGGGTACGGAACACACTGGCTTCGCGACGGGCGAGGCCCGTCCCCGCTCTACGGTTCGTTCCCGGTGCTCTTCATCCACGATGAGTTTGTCCTTGAACATCCCGAGGCACGCGCACATGAGGCTACTCTTCGGCAGTCCGAGTTGATGATCCTCGGCATGCGTGAGATCGTTCCCGACGTCAAGATCGGAACGGAGTACGCTTTGGCGCGTCGCTGGTACAAGGGCGCGAAGCCTGTGTACGACGAGAACAAGCGCCTCGTCCCGTGGGAACCCAAGAAGAAGTGAGGGCAACATGAGCACGAACGACACCCCGCAGCGACCCATGGACACCTTTCGCGCCATGATGATTGCGGAGGGTGAGGAAGCCGTCGACGAGGCGACCTACATCGCTGCATGGCAGCACCTCATCGACACCGGAGCGTGCTGGGGCCTTCAGGGATGGTTCGGTCGCCGCGCGATGGAACTCATCGAAGATGGCGTCTGCACGCTTCCTCCGAGGAACGGCAAACCTCGCCAGTGAGTTTGACAAGACACCTGTCAGGGATATAGGTGAGGTCATGGAAAGCACCTCTCCGGTTCCCGTCAAAAGACAGCGAGCCCCGCGCCATCCTCCTCACCCACGCATCGCGGAACTCCGCTCGCACGGTTGGACGACGCTGCAAATCGCCCGAGCCATTGGCGCTAGCCTGCGCGAGGTTTCGCGCTGGTCTGCGGGCGACACGCGTCCGCTCCGCGTCTACGAGGCGCTCATCGAGAACCTGCCGCAGGCACCCGAGCCCTAGAGGCCCCCATGTTCAAGACCGTTGTCCTCGACCCCCCGTGGCAAGAGCGCGGAGGCGGGAAGATCAAGCGAGGCGCAGACCGCCACTACCCGCTGGTCAAGACCGACGCACTGCCCGACGTCATCCGGGGCTGCCCGCACTGGGCGGGCGTGGAAGACTCTGCCCACATGTACATGTGGGTCACGAACAACTTCCTCGTCGACGGCCTCTGGTTGATGCACACCCTCGGGTTCGACTACAAGACGAACGTCGTGTGGGTGAAGCAGCGTATCGGCCTCGGTCAATACTTCCGAGGCAAGCACGAACTCTGCTTGTTCGGCGTGCGCGGAGACTCCTATAGCGTGCGCACGAACGACAAGACCATCGCGTCCGTTCTGCACGCCGACCGAGGTCAGCACAGCAAGAAGCCCGACGAGTTCATGGATCTCGTCGAGAGGCGGAGCGTAGGCCCGTACTTGGAAGTGTTCGCACGCCGGACGCGCGAGAACTGGACGTCGTGGGGAAACGAGATCGTCGTAGAGGAAGTCGGCGCGACAGAAGACACCGAAGAGGGAGACGAGGAATGAGCCCGGAACTGGACATCGTGCAGCGCATCAACCTCATGCGCGAGTTGGGGCGGCGCTTGCTCGTCTACCTCGATGCCGTCGCAGACTTGCTGCCCGCTGACCTCGTCGTGGACACGCTTCTCATGGTTGCCGCGACGCGCGGCAGGATGGCGGGTCTCGACATGGAGAAGTTGTCCCAAGAGTTTGCCAAGGTCGCAACCCGCCCCGCCGAGGACGCAGAATGAAGCCGCACGAGAAAGCCATCGCCTACATGGACGCGTACGTCGACGAGTACCTCCGCCTTGAGCCGCGCGTCGACTTCGACCCCTGCGTCGTCGGGGTGGGACGTCGGTTCCACGACACCGTGCTCGTCTACAGCATCCAGAAGATCCTCGACATGTACGTCGCGCAGGGCATGGAGCGCGAAGATGCCGAGGAGCACTTCGAGTTCAACACCATCGGAGGGTGGCTCGGAGAGGGCACCCCCATCTTCATGGTGGACACCGACCACTACGACGCCCTCGCCGAGGATGCCCTCGCCGAAGGTGCCCTCGCGACCGCCACCGACAACCCGTCTTCTACGGAGCCCGCATGATCATCGGCCAGCCCAAGAGCGTCGAAGAGTTCCCGCCCCTCACCCCCGAGGAGTTCGCCTACCTCCGGCAGCCCATCGACGCTGCCATCGCGCAGGGCGTTCCGATGAACCAGCCCGCGTCGGTTGACCTCAACGTCCTCTGCCGTCTCCTCTCGACGGTGGTGGCGACCAGCAAGGCGCTTGTGCAACTCCGCGATGCGGAGGCGTCGCAGCCTGCCCCCATCGCTTCTCTTTCCGACGAGGTCACCGACCCCATCGTCTCCTCGCCGGAAGAAGAGCCCGTCCCGTTTCTCGGTGCTGGTCGCAACGTGATCATCCCGACCGACCCGTAGTCGTGGAGACCCCGCGTCCTCCGGGGCACACGTGCCCCGACATCAACCGAGCGCAGTCTGCGTTCCGAAAACTGGCATGGCGTATCCGACGCATGCACGACGGATGTGTGGACGCAGACCTCACCCAGCAGTTGCGAGGAGAGGTCACCGCGCTGGTTGCGGAGGGAGAAGCGGCCTTGGAGCGCGTTCGGGAAGCGAACACGCAGATGCGCGCCGCCCACGCGGCGGCAACAACCGAAAATGAGCGACTTCGCGCGCTGCTGCGCGCACAGGAGACTCCGTGAGCGTTCCTGCTCTTCCCACCTACGACCGTTCTGCAAGGTGCCAAAAGTGCGGCAGCGGGGTCATCGGCGTGCTCTACATCAAGCACGAGGATGTGATGCGCCGCAGTTGCTCGGTCTGCTCTCACAACTGGAACGAGGCTCCGCTTGACAAGGCCGAGCGGCTCAAGTTCGAGCAGCGCATCGAACGCCTCAAGAAACGCGCCCAGACGGATTGACAGGTAGCCTCGTCGTGATACCGTAAGCGACGAGGCCGCTATGCAAGAGACCATCAGCAAAGAAGAGTTCGAGGTTCTTGACCCTATCCTCGTCATGCAGCGAGACGACAAGGGAAGGGTTGTCGTAGCCCTCAACGTGATGGCGTTCGAGCACCCCGGAGCATGGGGCATCGTGATCGCAGACCTCGTCCAGCATGTCGCGAACGCGTACGCGCAGGAAGGGCTCGCCGCCTCTCCCACGCTTGCGGAGATCCGACGCATCGTGCTCGCAGAACTCGACGCCCCCACCGACAAGGCCCAGTCGGCTCGCTGGGAGGACGCATGAGCAGCAGTCTCGTGAGCCTCCTCGCCATGGTGGGGCTGTTCTTCATCATCTACGTCGCCGGGCGCATCGGGTTCGCCTACGGCTACGAAGTCGGAGCCTGCAGCGTGACCTGCGTCGAGGCGACGGCAGGACAGGGCATCGATCACTACTATGGCGGCAAGTGCCGTTGTCGCGTCAACGGGAAGGAGATCACGCCATGAGCACGTACCACAACCTGCGCGCATGGTTCGAGTGGAGCGACGCTCCGCCTCCTCCTGAAGCCACGGGCTGCATCGAGGCCGAGTACGTGGACGAGCGAAAGATGCTTGCCTACGCGCAGGTTCATCAGATGTTCCCGCACGGTGTCGAGACATGGGGACACACCACGGGCAGTTACCGCACCAACGACATCAAGTACCACTACCCGAAGTATTACCGCTGGAGGTACGTCGGGCCGCTGGTTCCGTCGCGCGAGGCGCAAGGGGCGGCCATTCTCGTATGGAAGTTCTACGACGCGCCGGGCGAGTTGCGTGCGCTCTCGCGCCACGGAGGCGACGAGGACTACATCGGGCTTGTTCCCGACGAAGTGGGTCAGCCCGCGTGGATGGAGAGCGGAACGTCGTTCGGCTGCTGCGATGTGTCGGAGCACCGCTACGAGGACGGGCGCTGGGTCTACATCGGGGCGCACGCGTGAAGTTGTGCGAGCCCGTCAGTTTTCTCCGCGTGGGCGATACCGTTCGCTTTCGCGACCCCGTCCACGCACGGTACTGGTCTCTTGACCCCGAGTCGTGCGGCACGGTGATGAGCGTCAAAGGACATCTCGTCACCGCGAACTTTGGAGACAGGCACGCGACGAGCGCAGACTTCGTGCTGGTCACGCGAGGAGCACCATGATGGACATTCCGCAGATCCGATACGGTCACTACGGCTCCGAACCACCCGAGCACGCTTGGTACTGGGGCGCGGTCGACGGCATCGCGTGGCTCATCGGCCGCGCGCTGGAGGCCGAGGGCATCCCCGTCATCCAGACCAAGGAGAAGTTCGGAAGCGCCCGCGTCTACGTTGGCTCCGCTGATGACGAGGACTACGCTCTCTCGACCGTCGAGCGACGCAAGTCCTACCGCTTCGTCTACATGATGGCGCTGGCTGCGCACCCGCAACTGCGCTCCGCCATTCTTGACGGCGCAGACTACCCCCGGCTCGCCTCGGGCGAGCAAGACCCCGAGGAGATGCGATGATCGCCGTGTTCGCCGCCGTGAAGGGGGATGACGGGGCGGTGCGCGCCGAGAAGTTCCTCTGCACAGAGGAAGAGGCCGACGAGATGCGGGCAAGCGGAGGCACGTACGCCCGCCCGTGGACATGGCTCGTCGCCGCGTCTTCGTTCGCGACCGATGCCTACGAGGGCAACCACCACTACGCCCGCTGGTGGTGGGACGAGTGGGAGCGCCGGAGTCGTGGAGAACCCAAGCAAGTGTACGCCCCCGACGCCCACACATGGCACCGCTGCAGCACGCCCCGCTGCCCATGGTGCGACCGCAAGCAAGACGTCTCCGATGACACGGATTCTGGGCACCCACAAGAAGAGATCGCCACCTGCTGGAACTGCCAGCAAACCTTCGCCCTCTACCGACAGTTCGTCTACACCACCAAGCCCGTGAGGAAAGAATGAGCAAGCGTGATCTGTACCGCGTCCGTGTGACCGCCATCATCACCGGGTGGGCGGAGTACAACATCCCCGAGGGTGACAAGATCCGGCACTTCGTGGACGGCTCGTCGGAGGTCGAGTGGGACTTGTCCACCGTCCGCGACTTCGAGTACCACGAGGCCGAGTTCGAGTACACGCACGGGGAGGACGAAGAGGTTGACTGCGACAACGGGTGCGCCGTCGAGGACAAGGATGGCCCCGACACGCGGGCTCCGTACCCGCGCGACGAGCGCACCGAAGAGGTCACCTTCGGCCCCGACGACGAGTTCCCGTTCTAGAAACTAGGCGGAGTAGGTGGACGACAGGCAGGCGCGTGACTAGAGTGCTGCCTGTCCCACCTGCTTTCACCTACGGGACACGGAGTACCTCGTGAACATCACCTTCGAGAACATCGACCTCACCGACAGCATCCACGTCGAGCACGCGGTCTCTTCGCTCCGCGCTTATGCCGCGCTGCCGCCCCTCCTCCTGCACGACACGCGCAGCGTCACCGTCGACTTTGGCAACGGCAACCTCTTGTCGAGCGGGTCGCCCGCCGTGCCGAACGACCCTCTCACCATCTACGGCAAGACCACGCGCACCTTCCTCGAAATCATGCTCGGGCGCATCCGACAGGACGGGAAGACCACGCTGGAGACCGTCGCCAGCGACATGAAAGTTCCGCTGGACACGGCGCGTGCGTACCTCCGCAACGCGGGGCGCACGGCGGGAGCGTACAAGGTCTCCCTCCCCGTGGCGCCCACGTGGAATCCCGAGTCGGGCTGCAACGAGTACACCCTCGCCGAGAGTGCGGAGTAGGCCGCCGCTCGTTAGTTGGTGCGGTGCGCCGGGGTGGGTGTTGCTGGACACTCCCAACTCTTCCTCCTGACCACCCCGGCCGCATCTCCACCTCCCGCAGAAGAAGCCCATGATCCGCGACCTCCAGCCCGTCCTCCCGCAGAACCTCCCCCTCGACATCCCCGCCATCAAGGCGCAGGTCGAAGATGCCGTGCCGTGGCGGGACGGCGTCCTCACGTACAGCCAAGCCGTGGCACTGTTGGCCGAGGTGGAGCGTCTGCAGCGCTCGGTGCTGGAGCGTGACCTCCGCATCACCCAACTCATGGGCATCCTTTCGTGAACAGGCGCCGCATCCTTCCCGGCTCCCTCGTTTGGGTGCCGGATGACGGAGAGCGAGGCATCGTGCTCGCATGGAACCAGTCGCGCAGCAAGGTGCTCGTCTGCTTCGCTGCGTGGAAGAACGGTGCGGAGACCACGGTCTTGCCCGACGCGCAGGAGAGCCTCTTCGCAGGAGGCGGGGGTTCGCAGTCCGTTGGCTGGGAGGCACCCTTGGTGCTTCCTCGCGGCACGTTCATCGCGTGGTATCCCGTGGCTCACGTCACCTTCGCGCCTCCGGCGTGGGACGACCGCCCGAGGTTCTGCGCCGACGCCTACCCCGAGGACGAGTTGCTCGCGCCTCTTCGCAAGAGTGCTCACGCCGATGAGTAGTTCCGAGACGACCGAGAAGGACATGGTTGCTGACGCGCTCGCCTGCTACGCACGTGTTGCGCGGCTTGCGACGGAGAAGGGCTGGGACTCCGAGGAAGACGAGCGTACGCCCGACGTGTACCTCTCCGATTGTCTTCGCCTCGCCGAGCGCGACCTGTCGAGCATCGACGAGGTTCTCGGTCTGCGCAACGACGGCAACCACATGCGGTTCTACGGTGACCGCGCGATTCGGCTCCGCACGATGCGGGTCGAACTCGACAACTACCGCAGCGCGGCGCTCGCGGCTCGGTTTGTTCGATAATGTCTGGACGGGCTTGACGTTCGGCAACGGGTGGATAGGCATGGGTGTCGCCTCCGCGACCTCGAAACCTGAAGGAGCCTGTCCATGCCCGTGTCTACCAAGTTCGCCCTGTACGACTTCGCCGGGAAGCCCCGCGAACACTACCTCGTCGACGAGATCGACGTCCCGAAGCCCGTTCTCGAACCGACCGTGAGCCACCACGTCGTGGTCGTCGACCGCTCCGGCTCGATGTACGGCGTCATCGACAGCACCAAGTCCATGGTCGAGAAGGTGATGACCGTCGAGGAGTTCCAGTCCTCCGGTCTCCTGCTCACTCTCATCTCGTACTCGTCGAAGGGGGACTACACCGTCCACTTCGCCCGCACGCCCGTGTCGGAGGTGCTCGACCCGAGCAAGCCGCACGTTGCCGCGATCCGCAACATCCGCGCGACCTGCCTCACCTCCGTAAGCGGTGCCCTCACCGAGGCGCTCAACCATCTGGTTGACACCGAGACGACGGCCATCAGCATCCACACCGACGGCTACTTCAACGACGCTTCTCCGGCTTCGGAGGCCAAGGCGGTCGACGCGTGGATCAAGAAGGTCGCGTCGAAGCCGAACGTGTTCGTCAACACGATCTCCTACGGCAACTGGACGGACTTCAAGATCCTCGACCGGATCGCGTCCAGCCTCTCGGGCAAGTGCATCGTCGCGAAGGACGTCAAGCAGGTCTACACGGCTCTTCACGACACCTCCGCCGTGCTCGCGGGCCGCGTGCTTCCCGCCATCCACATCGCGTCCGAGGGGGCGGCTCTCCTCGCTTTCCACAACATGACGCAGAAGAAGGTCAACGGGGCCGCTACGGGTTTCTCCGTCAAGGGCGTTGGCCCCGACGACGAGACGCGCCTGTTCCGTTTCACCAAGGTCGATGCGGCTGCGTGGGCATCTGCGAGCGAGACGGAGGCCAGCGGCTCCAACCTGCTGCCCGTCTACGTGTTCGCGCGTATCCTTCTCGGAGAGCAGCGGCTCAACGACGCGAAGTTCGCCCTCATGGCGACCCGTGACGAGGCGCTCATCACGCGGCACTACAAGGCTCTCACCGCCGAGTCGCTCTCCGCGCTCGCCGAGGACTTGGAGGCGCGCATCGGTGGCGCGAACGAGGACTACAAGGACATCGGGGCCTACGGCTTCGGCGCGGACAAGGCCTCCGTGCTGGAACTCTGCGCGCTGCTGGAGAAGCACCGTGACGGCTTCACCCTCGACCTCGACCAGACCCTCATGGGGTACTCGCGCCGTGCCGTGAAGCGCCTCTTCGGGCGTTGGAACGACGACGGCACCTTCGCGCCAGCCAGCACGCGGCTCGTTCCGACCGACGACGACCGCGCGGTGCGCGTGACGGCCTTCGAGTTGAGCAACGCGGCCTCGACCATCAACATGCAGGTGACCCGCGACGCCGACCTCTACAAGGACGGGCAGAAGGTCACCGAGGTGGCGGGCCGTCGCCTCGATGTGAAGCAGATCCGTTCCTACACGCTCGTCGGCGATGGCGAGATCAACGCGGAGCGGCTCTACCTCAACATCAGCAGCAAGAAGTTGCACGCGGCGCTGGTGGCGAAGGGCCTCCTCCCCGATGCGACGTTCGACCACAAGCAGCCCTACATCGTCGACCTCACGAAGATGCCCGCGTGCTCCTTCGGTGGCTCCGTGGCGATGCCCCCTGCCGACACCTTCAACCGTCTGGTTGAACTGTCGGTTCACCGGGGCATCTACCTTGCGATGCTGGGGGGTTCTGCGAAGGCTGACGAGTGGACGGCGGAGCAGGTCTCCGAGTTGAAGGCGCACGACCTCACGGCGGCGCTTTGGTACAGCCCCCCCACGACGAACCCGTACCGCGACCTCAACGATGCGGTGAGCGCGGGCGAGATCGACGCCCGCACCTCCTACAGCGTCACGCTCGGAGACGCGCGCATGGTGAGCAGCAAGGCGCTCTACTCGGCCAACGAGTACCTCGCGCGTCGCTACAGCGTGAAGGTCGAGGGTGCTGACCCCGCCGACTGCGACAAGGAGGGCGCGCTCAAGAAGCCCAAGTTCGTCGACCTGCTCAACCCGAAGGCCTCGTGGTTCCCCAAGGTGCTCTCGGCGCGCACGAAGTTGAACGCCATCGACGACCTGATGTTCCCCATCTTCGACCGCTTCCTCTCCGGTGCGGGCATCGACGGGCTCAAGGTCACGAGCGACCTTTCCGAGATCAGCGAGGCGCTCGCCAAGACCGAGGAGCAGATCGAGGAGATCTACGCCACGGCGCTCCGCCCGCTCGCGTTCTACATCGGTGCGACGGGGCTGGTGCCCGAGGGCTGGGAGGTCGAGGTGCTGGACGCGGAGGCGCTTGCCGCCCGCTTCGAGGGCATCGACATCGAGAAGAAGCAGGCCGAGGGGACGTTCCTCGTCAACGGGAACACCGTCATCGGCATCTTCCCCGAGGTCGCGTACTTCTCGACCCCGAAGGGTGTGGAGCGCGTGGCGGAGATCGGCAGCGGGGAAGCGGCGTGAAACTCTACATCGTCTCGGCCAAGGTCGTGCAGTACCACCGTCAGGGCGTCCACGCGAACAGCCCCGAGGAGGCTATCGCCATGCTCCGTGATTGGAAGCACTGGGGCCGCGACACGTACATCGAGACCGACGATGTCGAGATCGACCCCGACCCGGACGAGATCGACCCGGACTAGCGAGGCGTGGTAGAGGCGGAGGAAGGAGCAAAGGTCGTCGACGCGGCCTTTGGCGCCTCCTCCGCTTTCTCCGACCCGCTCGCGGCACGGGCGATGCGCACCAACGCACCGACGACCGTCGAGAACGCGAAACTCGCGGCGAGGCGGCGACCGTACGACCACTCCGGCTTGACCGACTTCACGATCCACGGCCCGACCACAAAGGTGGGGACGGCGATAGCGCCCACGACCAAACCAACGCCACCCGCAGCGAGCGCGGCCTTCGCCGCGTCCATCGCCCCGTAGTTCTTCTTCATGGGAACAGGGTGCGCGAAGTGCGGGTGCTGAATGTGGGTGCGGTGCATGGGGCGATCCTCTCCGCTTCTCTACTTCAACCCCGTGCGACGGCGCCACGCCGCGCACCTACCTTGAGTGCTACATGACGAAGCCTGTGTCCATGTTGAACGTATACGACCTCCAGTACGGCTGGAGCACCTGCCCCGACGACGGCGTGACCTTTGACCAGCGGGTCGAGTGGTACTGGGGAGACATCGAGGTGTCTGCGGTGCAGGTCAACCTTGCCGAGGGGCTCCCCACCCTCGTCTTCGCGCAGGTCACGGTGTGGTTCCGGGGCGTGGGGAGCGTTCACCACGTCGCAGACGCCGCGAGCCTTGCGGACTACCTCACCAAGGTGCTCCCCGGCGTGAAGGCGCTCGCGCATCAGGAGTACCTCGTCATCGAGGCGCCCTAGTGTGGCGGGCGGCCCTCGGGTGACGCTGTTCGGCTTCCCCGAGGGCTTCGAGCGCGGAGACAGCAAAAACGCGCCCTCGCCCGCGAGCGAGCCTTAACGCAACCTTGCTGGTCGGCAATATGTCGGCTAGGTACGCCACATGGCTCTCCCTGCCGAACCCTATGCCCGTATCGCTCGTGCGCGTGCGCGTCTCCGCTTCTACCGTGAGCGCACCTACCGCACGTTTCGGGCGCTCGCGCTCGTCGCGTGCGTGACGCTCCTTGTCGGAGCGATGTTCCTCGATGCGGGCCTCACCGCTGCCGCCGCTTTCCTCTTCGGCACCTCGGCGGCAAGCATCCTCATCTCCACCAGCGAGGCGTTCTTCTACGTCCGCAGCGCGCACCACACCCGCGAGAGAACCGAACATGTCCTACCTACCGACCGTCCGTGATGTCACGGGCCGCACCTACTTCTACGTGCGCGTCTCCGATGGTCTTGGGAACCACGAGGACTGGTTCCTGACCGAGAACGAGGTCGAGCGCATCCGAGTACGGAGTGACGAGAAGGCCAACCTCCTGCCGCTCATCCCGGTGACGCCTATCCCCACGTGGAAGCGCATCGTCATGCGCTGGCTCGGCGTGGAGGCCCCGTGAGGGTCACCTACACCCTCGCGGATACCGGAGCGTTAGAGGCACTTCACGCGGAAAACGCTCGGCTCAACGAGGTGCTCGGACGCATGGAGCACTTCCGTTCTAGCGCGGAGACCGCTCTCGCCATGGCGGAGGAGCGGGAGCGCACCGCCGTGGTGGCGTACCTTCGCACGCTGGACGAGCGCTGGGGCCTTGGCGCGAGCGTGTGTGGCGCAGCGGCGGACGAGATCGAGCGCGGGCTTCATCGCACCGACGAAACGTCAGGACGCGTTTGACAAACCTCTACGAGCGAGGATAGTTCTTGTGCGGAGTCCTGATGACCCTTCACACCTACGAACACCACGCCCGCTTCGCGCTCGCCTACGCGATTATCCACGACAGCATCACGGCGGAGCAGGCGACGCCCCCCGAGTGCAGAGGAGGTGCGGCAGATGACCGAGCGCTTCCTCGCCGCGTTTCCTGCGTTTCCTCGGCCCCACGACCCGCAGGCCGTTACCTTGACCGAGTGAGCACACGCGCCACTATCGGCTTCGCACGCGGCGATACGCCCTCCGAGTTTGCACACCTCTTCGAGGAGTGCTTCGACACCGAGCGTGTCTGGCTGGAGGTCACGGCGTCCGACCTCAACACCACGGTGGAGGTCTACGAGGGCTCCCCGATGGTGACCGTGGGCGTGGACATCCGCCAGTGGCGCGAACTCGTCGCGGCATGGTGCGCCTCGGAGTGGGCGCAGCATCCCGAGCGCGACCGCACCCGCCTCGCCTTTGATCCCGAGGGCTTCGACGCGCTCGTCGCCGCCGTGCGCTGCGTCAAGCCGGAGAAGGACTAGGTCGCGACCATCGCGGCGAGTTCCTTGGCTTGCATGTAGATGCCGAGGTCGTTGGTCTCGAAGGCCGAGAGGACGAGGGCACCGATCTGCCTGCGGTACTGCCTCGGCACGCCGAGGAAGTGAAACTCCGTCATCGCCTTGAGGACGCGCGCCTTGGATCGCTTCTCACTTCGGATGTCGAGGTGAAGGTCGTTTCTTTTGGGAAAGCCCTTGGGCACGTAGACGTCCCAGTCCTTCCAGTCGTAGGCGATGCGAGACACATACACCAAGAGGCGAGTAGCGTCGGCGGCTCTCTGCACCTCCGCTTCGATGGTGTCCATGCCCTTGTTGAGGTCTTCGACGTGCTCATTGTCGTCATCGAACACGGTGACGGAGATGCCCATGGGCAGCGGGTCGTCCCGAAAAGGGGGCAGAGAGATGGACGCTGCGGTGAACTCGAAGCGCTCGCCGCTCGGCAGGTCGGCCAGCCTGTAGTTAGACCCAAAGATGTGCGCACCCCTCGCCTTCAACACCTCCGAAAACGCTTGTACGAGGTAATCGACTAGGTTTATGTCGGGGTCGGGGTTCCGACGGCGGGCGGAGCGACGAGGCATGGCTTCTCCTACTCCGCGACCACTGCCGCGAGTTCCTTGGCTTGCAGGTACGTTCCGAGGTCTTCGGCCTTGGCCGCTTGCTGCAGGAGCGCACCGATCTGCTTGCGGTACTCTTGCGGCACGCGGAAGCGGTTCTCTGCCATCGTCGGGGCGGCGGTCACCCTCCGCTTGGTGCCGGAGAACGCAGCCACGATCACGCTCTGCCTCGGGAACCAACTAGGAACGATTACGGCTGTCCGAGACCTCTTTCCCACTTCTCTCGGGTAGAAGGTTGCCTCTACGACATTTCCTGTGGCTTCTGCTGCGCGTTCGAGAGCAGGCAAGGCTTCGCTCCTCCATGCCTTCTCGCTCAAGCCGTCTTCCTCGTCCGTCTTTGCGCGGATGTAGATCATCCTCCCGTTGTCGTAGCCGGGCAAACGGATCTGTCCGCTGATGACGGTGGAGCCCCCCGAGGGAAAGGTAATGACTACGGCACCGTAGTCGTCGTGCGAGCGAAGACCGAGGGCGGCAAGAGCCTCCGCAAACTCGGCGTCCATGTACTCCCACAGCGAGAGGCTCGGGTCAGGGTCGGGGTTGCGCCGAGCGCGGGTGGGGCGACGGGACATGGCTTCTCCGATGTGCCACCCTAGCCGAGCACCTCTCGCGATGCCCTCTTGCCTGACGGAGCGAAGTGCTACGTGAACTTTCTTCGCCAGACGCATTGACGGTCGTCTACCGTCGACGTATAGAAGGTGCGTCGGCGACCTGAAGCCTGCGGGTTCTCACCGCAAATCAAGACCCCCGTGGGCACTCCCTCGGAAGCCGACCCTCTTTCGAGCGACCTGAAGCGACGACCTTATCTTCATAGGGTGAAACGGTCGTCGCACTCTCTCGGTCGCTCGACCCTTGTCCACGCTGCGCCCGATCTCCTCGGTCGGTGCGCCGTGCGTGGCCTGCCACGGAGAGACCATGAGCATCTACGCCTCCCGCCTCGCCCCTCCCGTCGCTACCCCCATCCCCGGCCGCGAGGCCGACATGGTGGTGAACAGCGCGGGGGCGTACACCTTCAGCCTCGGCCACAACGACCGCTTGCTCCGCTTCCTCGTCCTCGGCGCGGACAGCGCGACGTACTACGCGACGAAGGAAGGGCACTTCCGGCAGGCCTACGCGAACGTCGAGGCGGCGATCCTCGCGCTCGGCCCCTCCGCAGTCGAGATCATCGCAGAGGTGTCGGAGAAGGGCCGTGCCCCGAAGCAAGATCCCGCGATCTTCGCGCTCGCGCTCTGCGCCGCCCACGGTGATGCGGAGACCCGTGCGGCTGCCTTCACCGCGCTTCCGCGCGTGTGCCGCATCCCGACGCACCTCTTCTCCTTCCTGACCGACTACAAGGCGCTCGGAGGGAAGACGGGCGGGCGCGCGCTCAAGCGCACTCTGCAGAAGTGGTACTTGGACAAGGCTCCCGACGACCTCGCCTACGCGCTCGTCAAGTACCGCCAGCGCGGCGGCTGGACGCACCGCGACGTGCTCCGGCTCTGCAAGCCCGCTGCGGGGAAAACCCCGCACGGGGCGCTGTTCGCGTGGGCCACGGGGAAGCCCGTCCATGGCTCCGGCATTGGCGTCATCGCGGCCTACGAGAAGGTGCAGGACGAGAGCCTGTCCGATGCGGATGTCGCTGCGTTCGTTGCGGAGTACGACCTTCCCCGTGAAGCGGTGCCCGACGCTCGGCTCAAGAGCGCACTGGTCTGGCGTGCGCTCCTCGGTGACGCGGACGCGGGCGGCATGCCCATGACTGCGCTCTTCCGCACCCTCAACCGCATGACCGTCGCGGGTGTATTCGCCTCGGAGGTTGATGCGATTGCGACCGCCAAGCGCATCACGAACGCCGCCAAGTTGCGACACGCCCGCATCCACCCCATTCAGGCGCTATCGACGTACCGCACCTACTCGAAGGGTGGGGGTGAGCGTGGCTCCCTGTCGTGGACGCCGAACCCCATCCTCGTGGCTGCGCTTGAGAAGGCGTTCCCGCTCTGCTTCGACGCGGTCGAGCCGACCGGGAAGCGGTTCTACGTCGGCCTCGACGTCTCGGGCTCGATGACGCACTCCGAGATCGCGGGCATCCCCGGCTTGACCCCGCGTGAGGCGTCGGCTGCGCTCGCGCTCCTGTGGGCAAAGACGGAGCCCTCTTGCGTCGTCAAGGGGTTCAGCGCCAATGGGTCGCACTGGACGGAACGGTATCACACGACGCTCACCGACCTCACCGAGGACTTCCGGTCGGGGACGCTTCACTCCGTGCAAGAGCGCGTGCGGGACATGGACTTCGGGGCCACCCAGCCCGCGCTCATCATCGAAGACGCGCTCAAGAACCGCATCCCCGTGGACGTGTTCGTGGTGCTGACCGACAACGAGGTCAACTCGGGCGACCACCCTGCGAAGGTGCTCGCGCAGTACCGACGCGAGGTCAACCCGAACGCCAAGTTGGTGGTCGTGGGCATGACCGCCACGGAGTTCACGCTCGCCGACCCGAACGATGCTGGGATGCTGGACATGGTGGGGTTCGATGCCTCCGTGCCCGCCGCTATCGCTGCGTTCGTGAAGTGACGGGCCGAGGCGCGTCGTGAAACTCGCCTTCGCCTACTTCATGTGGTTCGTGACCACGGTTGGGGGCACATGGCTCGTCCTCGCCTTCTTGCGGAGCATCGGCCTCATCAAGGACGAGCGTGAGAACCCGCCCTCGCCGCCGCCTTCCACATACACGCCCCCGCCTCCTCCCCCTTCGCCCGTGTCGTGGGACTTTGGGTACACCTACACCCCCGACAAGGAGAGCCCGTACACCCGCGACTGGGGCTCGGTGTCGCGGAAGCACAAGGAGTCTCGGAGTTGGCGCTGCGAGGAGTGCTACGTCAACCTCTCCGACAAGAGACACCGAAGGCTCCTCCACGTTCATCACCGGGACAACGACCCGAAGAACAACTACTCGGGGAACCTCGTCGCGCTCTGCGTGATCTGCCACTCCGAGAGGCCGGGGGCAGGGCACAAGCGGCTCGCGGGGGCCATCCGTACCGACGGAAGGTACGACGAGGTGCGGAGTTTGCGGTGGTAGGCGGCCCAAAAGCCGCCCGAAACGCCCACTTTTGCCCTAGAAACCGCTGAAAATCGCGCCGGATCGGCCCTAGAAAGCCCGTCCGGCGACCTCGTTTCGGGCGAAAGTTACGGAAATAACGCCTGTCTTTCGCACAGGGCAAACAAAAACGCCGCTTACGACGAAAACGACGATCCGGCGAAAACTCGCCTAGAACCTGCCTTTTGACTAGTTACGGAAATAGTATGTTTCCGTTCGCGGCCCTCACGACCCCTCTCGGCGAGGACGGGTTTTCGCCCTCTTCGGCCCATCGGACGGCCCTCCCGAGGCTCCAAAACCGCCTCCCGAGCGACCGTAAACCGCCGATGGACGCTAAAGCGGCGCGGTTTAGCGTTCCGAGCGCGGTTTACGGTCGCTCGTCCCCCCGTAGCACTCCGATTCGCGCTCTCCCCGTCCAGACGGCTCGCCACGCAGCGTAGGTGCGCTAGGCTCACCGTGAACCTCAACCGCGCCCCGTGTGGCGCACGGAGCCTCACATGGCCGCCAAGAAGCCCGCCGCGAAGAAGAAGACCGCCGCCCGCATGAAGATGGACGCACTCGCTCTGACCTTGGGCAACATCTCCGACCTGTTCGGTGGCTCCACCGTCACGCTCGGCGGGAAGTTCTCGCCCAACACCCTGATCGCGTACATGGGGGATCCGGGCCCTCGGGATGCGTTGAAGAAGGGCGGGATCCACGTCACGGTTCACGGCTTCGGCACGCGCGTCTACACGATGGACGGCAACGACCTTTTCGTCACGTACGACAACGGAACCCCCAAGCGTCCCGACGTCGTGACCGAGCGCGCGTACATCGAGGAGCCCATCGCGTACCTGCTCGAATACACCTGCCCGAACGACAACTTCAAGGACACCTACTGGAACATCTTGGAGTTTGCGGAGCGCGAACTCCGTTGATCGTCTAGGCCGTCCCGCCCGCCGAGGCCGCCTCTGCACCCGCCGAGGCGGCCTTCGCCGTTTTGGGCGTCCGTAGCACCGCAAGACGTCGCATCCGCGTGACCCGTACGCGGAGCAGGGCTACCCTCGCAGCGAGGCTTTCCATGCCACCACGTCGCGCTCCTGCCCGTCCTCGCGCCCGCAGCACGAAGACCTACCTCTTCTCCTACGGCTCCAACAGCCCCCGCCAGTTGGCGGAGCGGCTGGGACACGCCGTCACGGGGCGCGCCGCGTTCGTCGACGATTACCTCCGTGCGTTCCGTGGCTGGTCGCAGCGATGGGAGGGTGGTGTCGCCACGCTCATCCCCGGTCGCGGGAAGACCTACGGCTACATCGCGGAGGTCACGCCCGCTGACCTCGCCGTCCTCGACCGCTACGAGGGCGTCGCCACGGGCAACTACTACCGCGAGACGATGACGGTCACGACCGAAGACGGGGACACCGTGCAGGCCATCGCCTATCTCGCGTCGAGCACCGAGAAGAACGCGCCGAGCCGCGCCTACAAGAGGGCCGTCGCGGAGACCATTGGCGCGTTCTGGCAAGGAAGCAACGGGCCCGTCACCGAGGAGGACATCACCGTGAGAAACAACCCCCGTGGGAAGGTCAAGCGCTTCGGCAAGGCGCTCCCGTTCCATCTCCCCGCACAGGCTCGCGACCTCTTCGACGCCCGCACCCAAACGCTCACGCTCTCGAAGGACATGTTCAACGAGTTGGCCTACGCCTCGAAGTTGCTGGCGCTCGACGACGAGAGCGTGCCGCTCAACCGCAGGGAGAAGGCGTACATCTACATGTTGGGCGGAGCAAAGGAGCGCGGCGGGCTCGTCGTGCTCCCCGTGACGAAGCCTGCGGCGCTCTTCATGCTCGGCGAGGGGAGCCCTCTCGACCTCGCCATGGACATCGCCTCGGGCGAAGTTGCAGTCAGAGATGCGCGGAGCCGCGCAGAGGCTCGGCGCACCTTCCACGGGATGAAGCAGATCTCCGAGGTGCTCTACAAGGCCTACATCCTGCCGCGCCTGACGGTGAACCCGCGCCCGCACCGCAGGAACCCCGCATCGAACCTGTTCTACCACGCGACGCTCGCGGGCAAGAACGGAGAGGTGCTGGCGTCGCTTGCGGAGGGGATTGACCCGTCCCGCGCCAAGGGCTTCGGGCAGGGCGCAGGCTTCTACCTGTGGGCGAACCGCGAGCGTGCGCTCCGGCATCTCGCGGACGTCGCGTCGGGAGAGGGTCTCACCAAGGAGGTCGCCGTCGCTGGCGAGCCCATCCTTGTGGTGCTGGATGTGCCGCTGACCCCCGAGGACTTCGACATCGACTACGAGGTCTACGCCGAGGGGCTGATGCACTTCCTGCGGGACAACGCGGCTTGGTTCACCGCCAATGCGGAGAGGCTTGTGTTCCCGTTCTCGGTCTACGACGACGGGGAGTTCGCGGACGCCTCGTTCAAGTTCACCGGGACGGGTCTCATGTGGCGGATCGGCAACCGCCGCAAGTCGATGTCCTTCGACAGCGACATGCGGGACACGGGCGACGCACGCCTGCTCTCCGCGTTTGCACGCAGGCTCTCGGAAGTCGCTCCCGACATGTTCCGTCGCTTCGAGGCCGAGATGCTTCCGCGCGCCAGCGCCGTGAAGTACGTCGGCGCGCGTGTCCAGCCGCTCCGCATCGAGCGTCCTGACGGAACCACCCTGTGGAAGCGCGGGGATGCGACCCCGCGCCGTACGAACCCGCTCACGCGGCGCAACTCTCGTTTCTAGGAGAACTCATGCTGATCCCCCTTCTGTTTCTCGGTGCCGCCTCCGTGTTCGTCGGTCGAAAGGGTCGCAAGGCCCGCAAGAAGGCCGCCAAGGCGGGCAAGTCTGCGCTCCGCGTGGCGACCGCTCCCGCTCGCTTTGCCGCGCGCACGACCTCACGCGCGCTCGATTTTGGTGAGCATCAGGAGCAGGGCTACGGCCGCTTCCAGCCCTCTCGCCACTCGTAGCCATGGCCGCTCGCCGCGCTCCTACCTCCGCAGCCTTCAAGGCGTGGTTCGGCGACTCCAAGGTCGTCGATCCCCGTGGCCGCCCCCTGCGCGTCTACCACGGGACGTATCGGGGAGGCTTCGAGTCGTTCGGGGGAGCAGGCCGTGGCGAGGACACGGGCTTCTTCTTCACCGACGACCCGCTCGTCGCATGGACGTACGCGCACTCGGACGAGCAGTACCCCGACATTCTCACGACCAAGACCGACCGTCGCTTCGGCATCCCCGCGCTCTACGAGGTCTACCTCCGCATCGAGAACCCGCTCGTGGTGGACGCGGGCGGCGACAAGTGGAACACCATCTCCGTGTATCGCTTTCCCAACACGGAGCGAGACGCGATCCGGCGCGCCGCTGGTAGCAGTTATGCCTCTCGGCTGTCCACGGATGCCCTCGCCTTTGCCGCACGGGAGTTGGGCCACGATGGCCTCATCGTGCAGGACGTCGTCGACGACGAGGACGGAGTACACGGGCTCAACGACGAGGACTACACCTCGACGATCTACGTCGTGTTCGACCCTCGACAGATCAAGAGCGCGAACATGAACTCGGGGAAGTACAGCCGCGAGACGGCGAACATCCTGAAGAACCCCCGTCGCCGATAGCACTCCCTGTCCATCGCAACCCGTGAACCTCGCACGGGCACGAGGTACGCTCGGCGCATGTACTACGACCGCATGTTCCTCGCGAACCCCCGCAAGTCCTCCAAGAAGCCTGCTCCGCGCCGCAAGGCCGCCGAGGAGGTCGAGGAGGAGTTCTTCATCGACGCTTCCGTTCTGGAAGAGGTGCTCGCACCCGCTCCGCGTCGCCGCACGAAGCCCGCTGCGAAGCCCGCTGCGAAGCCCGCTGCGAAGCCCGCGCCGCGTCGCCGCAAGAAGGCCGCAGAGCCCGAGGTCGTAGCCGCCCCTGCTCCCTCGCGTCGCCGCAAGAAGGTCGAGGCACCTGTGCCTGCTGCCGCGCCCGCTTCGGCTCGTCGTCGAAGCCGCGCTGCGGCGGAACCTGCGCCTGTTGCTGCGCCCGCTCCGGCTCGTCGGCGAAGCCGCGCGACGGCGGAACCTGCGCCTGTTGCTGCGCCTGCCCCTTCGCGTCGTCGTAGCGGAGCCTCGGCGGGCTTCCCCACGGGTGGCGTCATGCTCGCCAAGAAGCACGAGCGTGGGGACGTACGCGGCTGGTGGATGAGCGAGAAGTTCGACGGGATGCGCGCCTACTGGACGGGCTCGGAGTTCTTCACCCGTAACGGGAACAAGATCTACGCCCCCAAGTGGTTCACGGACGCGCTCCCCGACATGGCCCTCGACGGGGAGTTGATGCTCGGTCGCGGCAAGTTCCAAGAGACCATGAGCATCGTCCGCAAGCACACGCCCGTGGACAAGGACTGGCGTCGCATCACCTACTACGTGTTCGACGCGCCCATGGAGCGCGGAGGCTGCGAGGCCCGCTGGGATGCCGCCAAGCGGGCCGTGCGCGGCGTCGGCCATGTAAAGATCGTTGAGCAGGTGGCGTGCAAGTCGCCCGCGCACCTCAAGCAGGTTCACGACGAGATCGCGGCCCTTGGCGGAGAGGGCGTGATGCTGCGCGAGCCGGGATCGGCCTACGAGAACCGTCGCTCGGGGCGCCTGCTGAAGGTCAAGATGTTCGACGACAACGAGGCGCGCATCACGGGCTACGAGGCGGGCAAGGGCAAGCACGCGGGCCGTCTCGGAGCCTACGAGGCCGTGCTGACCACGGGCCCGCACAAGGGCAAGTCCTTCACCGTGGGGACGGGCATGAGCGACGAGGAGCGCGAGCGCCCCCTCCGCGTTGGCACCATCATCACCGTGAAGCACCAAGGCTACTCGAACAGCGGCCACCCGCGCTTCCCGTCGTTTCTCCGCGCGCGAGGCCGCGAGTAATCGTGGCCCTCAAGATCCCCGCAGAAGTCGAGATGCCCGGCAAGGTCAACCGTGCCTTGACGCGCACCTCCGCGTTCGCGCGTTGGTTCGGGGATAGCAAGGTCGTGGACACGAAGGGCCAACCCCTCGTCGTCTACCACGGCACCAAGGCTCCGAGGTTCAACGTCTTCAAGCAGTCGGCGAACATCGAGCAGCAGAACCTCGGGTTTCACTTCGGCACCAAGGCGCAGGCGCTCCACCGCTTTGCAGGTGCAGGAGACGAGGAGTTGGGCCTCACGGATGTGTACTACGTGCTGGGCAGCAGCGTCCTTCAGCGCACGGTTCCGGCCTTCCCGCGCATCATGGCGTTCTACCTCTCGGTGCAGAACCCCCTCCGCATGCCCGACTTGGGAGGCTGGGAGCCCGAAGCGGTGGCCGAGGAGTTGGTGCGACAGGGCTTGAGTTCTCCGTCGCTCGTCAAGCGCGTGGGGCAGGCCTACCGCTCGGGAGACGATACGGACGTCGGCGAACTCCTCGCCACCCAGCGAGCCTACGCGCTACTTCACGACGCACTCCGTCGCATCGGCGTTGACGGCATCGTCTACGCCAACAAGATCGAGGGCAAGGGAGACTCGTGGATGGTGTGGCGACCGGAGCAAGTCAAGAGCGCCACGGACAACCTCGGCACCTACTCCCCCGACGACCCCGACTTTCGGGCCAACCCGCGTCGCAGGCTCCGCTAATGCGCACCAACCCCTTCGACCGCACGCTGAAGGTGCCGAGAGGCTTCACGACCTCGCCGCTCTACTTCGTGCGCGAAGAGGTGCTGGGGTTGACGCTCGATCCCGACTCCACGGGACGCGCCGTGGCGGGCGCGGGGCTCTTCCACGTCACGACGAACCTCCCTGCCGTGCTGGCCGAGGGGCGTTTGCGGAGCCGTCGTGAACTGCAAGCCGCGAACGTCGCCTCGGCGGGGCTGGGCGGCGGCGTCGCCAACGAGGCCGCTGACAAGGTGAGCGTGGGCGTGACGCGGGACGGAGCGCTGCGCGTGTTGAAGGCCGTGCAACTCATGGCCGACGCCGTCCACGGGAAGATCGACAGCGAGCGAGCGCTTGTAGCGATGAACGAGGTGCTGGAGCCGTCGCTGCACATCCTGAACTACGCCGCCGAGTGGATGGAGGAGGGCGAACTCGACAGCCGCGAGTACGGGGCAGCCTCCGACTACGTCGAGCGGCAATACGAACTCGCCCAAGCCGTCGCCGATGCCGTGCCGGGGCCGTCGCTCTACAACGCCTTGCAGGACTACGAGGGACTCATCACGGAGACCATCGTGGACTGGGTTCGCGAGATGTACGTCGAGTTGGACGAGGCGCAGTGCGCCCTCCCCGTGGGGTTTACGGAGCCCTCGCACAAGTTCGCCCGCGTGCAGCCCGAGAACGTGGGCCTGCTCCAACTCGCCGCGCGGAAGACGGCGCGCCCCGAGGACGTGCCGGGAGAGTGCGAACTCCGCTTCAACTCTGACGACCTCGTCATCGTGGGCGTGTGGCAGGCGACGCAGAACAAGGGCAAGAGGTGAGGATGCGTCGCAACCCCTTCGAGCCTGTCGGGCGCGTTCCCTCCGGCTACACGACCGATGTCACTCCCTTCGTGCAGGGCGGGCTGCTTGAGCAGACGGTCGCGACGGCGCCTGACGCGGGCATCTACCACGTCACGTCGAACCTCCCTGCGGTGCTGGCGACGGGCCGCGTGTTGAGCCGCCTCCAACTCCGCATGCTCGGTGTGGAGGCGGGCGGTCTCGGCGGCGGCGCAGAAGACGAGGATGCCGACACCATCAGCACGGGCGTCACGTTTTCGGGCGCGCTCCGCATCGCCCAAGGGATGCGCGTCATGTCGAGCGCGCTGCGCGGACGCTTGAGCCCTCGGGAAGCCCTCAAGGCGATGGAGGCGGTCAACGCCCCGTCTCTCCATCTCATCAGCCGCCTCTTCCAAGCGGCGCAGGATCGGTGGGAGGCGCAGGAGGACGCGGGCATCGCCTCCGATCCTGCCTTTGCGCGGTACGAGGAGCGCATCGAGGACGCCATGGCGGGCGTGCTCTCCGCGCGCAAGGGGCCCGACCTCTACGAGGCGCTCCAGTTGTGGGAGAGCAGCCTGTTCGACACCATCGCGAACTTGGAGAGGCTGTACTACCTCGAACCCGAGGACTACTTCTGCAACGCTCCGGTTGGGTTCCTTGAGCCGCCTGCTGTCTTCGCTGCAGTGAAGCCCGAGAACGTCGGCATCCTGCAGATGGCGGCGCGCAAGGATGCCGAGGTCATCGAGGTCGTGAGTGAGTGCGAACTGCGCTTCCGCCCCTCCGACCTTCTCATCGCGGCGGTGTGGAAGTGAGCACGCTCGACGCCTTCGTCCCCTCCTACCTCGCGACCACGTCCTACGACGTGGCCGCCATCGACCCTGCCTCACGCTTCGAGGACGACCTCTCGCGCGCTGGCATCGTCGACGCGCTCGTCGCGCTCGGCGTGTCGCTGGAGACGGAGGTGCTGGGGCCCGACGAGGTGTGGATCCAGAACCTCAAGGCCCAGCGACAGGGCGGCGGCGCAGGTACGCGTGGCCTCGCTCTCCTCTGCGAACTCGCGGACGACCACGGCGTGACCCTCTGCCTCTCCGCAAAGCCCTACGGGGACGCGCCCATGGCCCCCGAGGTGCTCGCCCGCTTCTACGCTCGTGCGGGCTTCGCGCCGAGCATCCCGCACCCCGACGCACCCGAGGTCGAGGACGGCCTGTTCATGCGGCGCTACCCGAGGAGCATGTGATGCGCCCCGCTCGTATTCTCCGTTCCAACACGGGCGCAGATCCGGTGTTTACCCCGGACAAAAAGCAGACCAAGACCCCCGCGTTCAAGCGGTGGTTCGGAAAGAGCAAGGTCGTCGGGCCTGACCGCAAACCGCTCGTCGTCTACCACGGAACAAGGTACGTCGGGCGCGAGTGCTTTACCGTCTTCGACCCTTCTAGGTCAAAGGAAAATAACGGGTTCTTCTTCACCGATGACCTTGAGGTTGCTCACACGTACGGAGGAGCAGGCTTCTACCCTCCCAGAGGAAACTACGACTGCGGGGTGTACCCCGTATACCTGCGCATGCTAAACCCGTTGGTTGTAGATGCGGAAGGGGCGTACGGCTTTCGGCTTCCCCTCCGTATTTGGACGCCCGAAGGCGAGTTGACCAGTATTAGCACAGACAACCTTGCTCGTAGGGTAAAAGAGAAAGGATACTACGACGGGATCATCATCAAAAACGTAAGAGATTGTTCAGATTATTGCCGCGTGGCTACTTCTACCATATACATCGTGTTCGACCCGCACAACGTCAAGTCTGCGCTAGCGAATGTGGGCACCTTCGCCCTCAACGACCCCGACATTCGCCACAACCCTGTGGGCAAGGAGCGTGTGATGCGGTTCGTCCGACTTCCCCGCCGTCGCCGCAACCCTCGCCTCTCCGATCCTTACGAGGCTGTCGAGGCGTTCATGGCGGACTGGGAGAGCAACCGCCTCCACGACCACCTCAACGAGAACCTTGGCGTCTACGTGGTCTTGGAGCCCTACGGACGCATCGTGAACATCGAGTGGATCATGGCGACCCGCCCCAAGAAGGGCGCGGGCAGCAAGGCGATGCAGTTCATCACCGACTTGGCCGACCACTACGGCGTGACCCTCACGCTCTACGCGCAGCCCTCCGAAGACGACACGATGGATCTCGATGCCCTCACGTCGTTCTACCTGCGGTTCGGGTTCGAGTTCGATCTCGACCACGAGGACGAGGGGATGGAGGGAGGCGAGTACATGCTTCGCACGCCCTTCCCCGGCGAGCCGGATCGTCCCGCGCTTCCTGCGCCGCTCCCCGCACCTGCGCCCAAGCGGAGGAAGAAGTGATGCTCCCCGTTCGTCCTCGCCTGCGCCGCAACAACGTCACCGCAACTCCCCAGACCGAGACCGCTGCGTTCAAGAAGTGGTTCGGGAAGAGCAAGGTCGTGGATGCCGAGGGCAAGCCGCTCGTCGTGTACCACGGCACGCCGCGCGGAGGCTTCTCCGTGTTCAAACTTGTCTACGACGACAGGCCCGGCGCGGTGTTCTTCTCGAACAAGCGCACCGTTGCCGGAGACTACGCCGGGTACGGGCAGAAGGTCGACCTGCCCGGCCCCGTCCCGAAGAACCTCCCCGCGCTCAAGTCCGTCACCGACTTGCGGAGGTTCGTGAAGAGCCCCGAGAACGACTTCGACGGGTGGAAGATGCGCCTCTTGGAGTCCAAGCAGGTCATCGAGGAAGACGACAGCCCCTCCTACACGGGCATGGGTGCTCGGATCGTCCCGCGCTACGTCCTGTGGTGGGAGAAGGGCGACAGAGACGTAGACATCGCGGAAGGCTACCAACTTGATGTGCTGCTCTTCGAGGCGAACGCCGCCGTGAAGCGCAGGCTCGACATCGCGGGCATCTACGCCGTTTACCTCCGCATGCTCAAGCCCATGGTCGTGGACGGAAAGGGTGCGCCGTGGATGTCCGTTCCCTACGAGGGGGGCTACTGGAAGACCGACCAACTCGCAGACATCGCGCGGAGCAAGGGCTACGACGGGCTCATCCTCCGCAACATCTACGACAACCCCATCCAGCAGATCGAGATCTCCGACGTCTACGTGGTCTTCGACCCGCACAACATCAAGTCCGCGACGGCGAACGTGGGCACCTTCGACAGCAAGGACGCCGACATCCGCAAGAACCCCGCGACGATCCGCCTCCGAGGGCGTGGGCCGTCCCCTGCGGTCGAGCGCCTGCTGCGCGACTTCACCGAGGCCTCCTTCCCGAACCCGCTCGGTTCAACGGAGCGCAACGAACGCGTGCTGAAGGGCATCGACGCGCTGGTGCGGCTGGAGCCTGACGGCAGGAAGGTCTTCGTCGCAGAAGTGCGCGCGCTCCGTCCTCGACAGGGCATCGGGACGCGGGCCATGCAGTTCCTCACCGACCTCGCGGACAAGCACGGGGTACAACTCGCGCTCTTCCCGCACCCGTTCGGGACAGCGCAGATGGAGTTCGGAGCCCTCGTGAACTTCTACCGCCGCTTCGGCTTCCAGTACGCGGACGAGAACGGAGAGGCTGGAGACGAGATGGTGCGCTTCCCTCGCGAGAGCAACCCCCGCCGCCGCGTGCGGCGCAACCCGCACCCGCAGACCGAGACGCCCGAGTTCGAGCGGTGGTTCGGCAACAGCAAGATGATCGACGCGGAGGGAAAGCCGCAGCGGCTCTACCACATCACGGCAGCGGAGTTCACCGAGTTCAAGCCCGGAGGTCACGACCCGCGCCTGTCGGGACGGGTCATCTACTTGACGCCGTACCCGCACGCCATTCCGGCGGGACACAACACCGGAGGAACCGTCAGGGGAGAACGCTACCGCCCCGGCACGAACGTCATGCCCGTCTACGCGAGCATCCAGCGCCCGCTCTACATCTTCGACGCCGACGACGCGCAGTACGCCGAGCGGTTCAAACTAGACAGTTTCGCCTTCCCTCGCACCGTGTCGGACAAGAGCCTCGCGGCGCTCAAGGAGGCTGGGTACGACGGCATCGTCTACGGCGGCTACCGAGACGCAGAAGGCTTCGACGTCTACACAGGTCGGAACGTCGAGATCATCGCCTTCGAGCCGACGCAGATCAAGAGCGCCATCGGCAACCGAGGCACCTTTGACCCGGAGGATCCGAACATCCTGCGGAATCCTCGTCGCAGCATGCGGCGCAAGATGTTCCGATGACTCGTCGCAACCCGCACCCGCAGACCGATACGCCCGCCTTCAAGAGGTGGTTCGGAGCGTCCAAGGTCGTCGACGCCAAGGGCAACCCGCTCGTCGTTTACCACGGGACGACGGCGCAGTTCGAGGCGTTTGAGAGGAGGCCGGGAGCGCACCTCGGGTTTCACTTCGGCACGAGGGCGTCGTCGGATGACAAACTCCGAGGCGACGCCAAGCGCTGGACGGAAGGCGCTGCGTGGCTCGGAACGCGGCGCGGCGCGGGCCCGATGTACCTCTCGACGGACGAGATGCGGGACGCCGCGCGCGAGCGCTACCGTGCCGAGGAAGCGCGCATTGACGCGGAGCGTCACGTCATCGAGCGGGCCATCAGCGAGAGGACGCGCATCGACCTCGACTCGCTCTTGGTCGCACACGGCGACGACGTGGATGCAGCGATTGCGGAGTTCCACGCGCTGCTGGAGAAGCAGCGCAACGACCCGAGCGAAAAGCCCACGGCAAGCGAGACTCGGCGACTAGCAGAACTTGAAGACGCGCGACGCGAGAACGAGGAGCGTCTCGCGGCGTTCTTCGCCTACCGCCGACCCGGAGAAAACGTGCTCCCCGTGTACCTCTCCATCCAGAACCCGCTTCGGATGCAGGACACGAACTGGGGTGATGTGTCGATGATCAAGCAGGATCACCCGAGTCTTCGCCTACAGGGGCGAACGCTTGCGGAGATTCGGAGCGAGATTGAGCGTCGCGGCTACGACGGTATCGTGTACGAGAACAAGGTCGAGGACGTGGGCAGCAACTCGTGGATCGCGTTTCAGCCGACGCAGATCAAGTCCGCCACGGGGAACCGAGGCACGTTCGACCCGGAGGATCCGAACATCATGCACAACCCCCGCCGTCGCAAGAACCCGAAGCCCCAGTACATGCTCCTCGGCGTGGACGACGAAGTGCAGGTCTGTGAGGACTGCGGCAAGTCCGACCTCAAGTGTACCGTCGTGCTCGGCGTCCTCGACGCGGACGGGAACGTGGAGAGCGAGGTGCGCTTCGGGCGCGACTGCGCGACAAAGGCGCTCCGCAAGCCCAGTACCGTGAAGGCGGCGAAGATGGAGAGCCTCGCCCGCGAGGCCGAGTACAAGCGCGTGTGGGACATGCGCGTCGGCGCGGGGAGCCGCGTCAAGGTCGAGGGCGGTCGCTTCCCGACGTACTACCAGACCTACCCGCTCGCGGACGGTCGCACGCTCATCCTCCAAACCTCCGACCCCTCCTTCCGCCCCCCGGCGGGATCGTGGTCACGGATCCGCGAAGGTGCGTGGGTCGGGCATCCTGCAAAGAGCAATCCGAAGCCTGCCGTCCGATACGACGAGGACACGGGCGAGTTGCTCGTTGCCTCTGGTAGCGGGGTGCGGCTCACGAAACTCGGAGGGATGCGGAGCGATGCGGCGCGGGTCGCTCGTCTCGCAGAACTGGTGCCCGAGCGCGCGACCCACGCCTTTGCGCTTCATCCTGCGAACTGGCAGCGCACGTATACGTCGCTCACGGGGAAAGACCTCGACAAGGTCACGCGCTACAAGCCGGAGCCCATCTCGCTGGTGCCCGGAACGCTCGTAGGCGAGATGAAGCACGCCAACGCGTACCTTTGGTACGGCGATGACGCGGACGCGATTCTCTACCAGCAGAGCGTTCGGCGCTTGGAGGACGCGGACATCGCGGCGTACAGGATGCCGGAACTCATCGTGCCTCGCACCAACCCTAGTCGAGCGCTGCGCTTCGTTCGCCCGCCGCGTCGCGCTCTGCGCCGCAACGGTCTCGGCATGGAGCGGAGCGTCACGACGTCTCCCGCCGTCGCCGCCTTCGTCAAGGAGTGGAACGCCCGCGACATGGACACGGTGTTCGCCGACATGGGCGTGCGCGTCGATGTCGGCCTTGAGGGCGGAGACTACATCGAACTCGAAATGATCGAGGCGTTGCGACCGGGACGTGGAAACGGCGGTCGCGCGCTCCGCGCGCTGCTGGACTTGGTGGACAAGCACAACCTCGGCGTCACGTTGACCGCGATGCCCTTTCATCGGTACGACGCCGAGGGCAATCCCCTGCCGGGGCTCGACGACCTCGTCCGCATCTACCAGCGCTTCGGCTTTCGTCTCGAAGAGGGGCAGGACGAGGACGAGGACGAGGACGAAGACCCCGAGTCGTACTACATGACGCGCTCTCCGCGCCGGAACCCCACGAGCGCGGAGGTAGTGCTCGAAGGCGCGGAGGGAGATGGCCCCAAAGCCATCGTATACATGGACGGCAAGGAAGTGGGCTACGCACAACTGACGCGCGTTCGGGGCCTAAACGACCCCCACAACGCTCCAGCAGAGTGCGCGGATGAGATCTACGCACTTCGCGAGCGAGTCGGGCCAGCCACGCTGTGGGTGTTGTGGCGGGCGTACCTCGACGATGCGTACCAAAATCAAGGGCACGGCGTCGTCATGTACGAGACTCTCCTGCGAGGCATGCGCGACCAGCACGGGAAGCCCGCGATTCTCTTTCCCGAAGAGTGCATGGAAGACGGAAAGACCACAGACGCCGCGACACGGGTTTGGGCGTCGCTGAAACGTCGCTGGGAATCGGAGGGGCGAGCGGTGGCGAGCGTTCCACGCACTGCCAACCCGCGCCGCTAGACCTCATCCACGTTGAGGTACGCGGGCTCTCCTGTCGTCAACTCGGTCTCCCACTTCCCCACCGCTGCCGCCATCGCGGCGTCGTTGCGCGCTTGGACGCTCTCGGCCTCCGCTACCGCGAGGGACAGGAGTTCCTGCGCCCGCTCGATGTGGCCGTAGTTGCTCAAGAGCACCGACACGAAGGCCTCTACGAGCAGATCCGGGCCCAAGCGCTCCAAGAGGACGTTCGTCGCGCCCAGCAGAGCAGCCTGTTGCGCAAGGCACGCGTCTCGGAACCCGGTCGCCACATCCTCGGGCGGGAAGGCCGTAAACCCGAAAGCGTAGGTGAGCGCGTTGGCGGCAGCATCCCCCTTCGCAGAAACGCGCATGACTTCCTGCGCTTCTTCCCACATGCGCGTCTTGATGAGCAGGCCCACGACTGTCTCGGTAAAGGGATGCGGCCAGCGGGGAGGCATGCTCGTCACCGCGTTCGTGAGCGCGTCGCGCAAAGCGGAGTACGTCGCCTCCGACGCCTCCCGCGCGGCGGCTTCCTTGGCATCGAGCGCGGCAGTGTCGATGATGGGCTGGAGGAGGGGGGTCGTGAACATGGTTCTCCTGCGGTCTGCGTCGAGGGTAGCACTCCGACCACGGACAGGCATCTAGGCAGCGGCTCGCAGCGGGGTAGGCTGGGGCCATGCCCACGCTCGCACTCATCGGGGACAGCCACACCCAAGCCCTGTGGCCCATCGTCAAGAGCAGCCTCTCCGGCACCCACGAGGTCGTCCTCCAAGAGGCGAACCCCGGCTGGTCGGAGGTCTCCTACCGTCAGAAGATGCCCGACCTGCCGAGCCGCCTCGCGTCCGCGCGGCCCGACATCGTCGTCATCGAACTCGGAGGCAACGGCACCAAGACGGGCGAGGCGTACGCCGAGGATGTTCGCTGGCTCGTCGACGCCGCGAAGGCGTCGGGCGCCGACCGCATCATTTGGTACGGCCCCGCCACGACGGCGACCGGAGCCAGCACGTACGTGCGGGACAGGCACGAGCAGATCGCGAACGAGCAGTCGCGCCTGCTCCCGTCGCTGGGCGTGGAATGGCACGACAGCCGCCCGCTGACGCTCACCGACCAGCGGAGCGACGGCGTCCACTTCACCAGCGCCGGGTACAGCCGCTGGGCTGCGGACGTTGTGAACACGATCCGCACCGCGCCGAGCGCGCTCTCGCGTGTCTTCTCCGGTAACGTCGGCGGCATCCCCAAGGCCGCGCTCGTCGCGGGCACCGTGGGTGTATCGGCGCTCCTGCTGGTGGTAGCACTCCGCCTGCGCGGGAAGATCTAGGCGCTCGGTCGCGATGGGCTACGGTGACCCGATGCCTACCCGTAGCCGCGCCCGCCGCAACCCCGATTTTCCGGAGACGCTTGAAGAGTATTTCAAGGAGCAGGTAGCGGGTGCGCGTAAGGATCTCGAAACGCGAATCCCGCACGTTTCGTTTGACGACTTCAGTAGGAGGTGGGAGTACGTTGAAAAGCGGGGGCTGCGCGATCTCCGGCTCAACAGGATCCCCTCTCGGGCTCGGGGGACGCTGTACCTTATCAGTGCGACCATCGGGAAGGCCGCGTCGTCCAACACGGTCGCAGGTACGGCAAGAGCCCTCGTACGTGTTTCAGACAAACTCCGTCTTCCCGTGCTCCTGCACGCGCACAGGGACGTTGAACTTACTCGGTTCGTGCGCATCTACGACGGAGAAGGGTTTCTTCCCGTTCACCTTCACTTGCCTAGCGGTATCCCGAGAGAGTTCGAGAGACGCATCTACGAGCAGGTGCTTGCTAACGGATCCGTGTACGAACTTTTAGACGCTTTGGAAACACTCGCGAGGTGTCACTTCCTCGTTCCCGAGGAGTACAGGGAGCAGATCGACATGCTCGCGCAGCAGGCCTTCAGAGACGACGACCTCGGCACCTATCTTCAGGCCCGCGAACTCGCGGCGCTGGTATCGGAGTAGCCGTGCCGCGTAGCACTCCGGTTTCTCGACGCGTCTAGGCGTCCCGACGGGACGGGCTAGGGTAGCACCCATGCCCAAGCACACCTCCCGCCGCAGCCGTCGCCTCAACCCTACGGACTGGTTCGGCTACTCCGTGGCCGACGAGATCAAGGTCACCGTCGTCCACACGCCCATCACGCAGGTGCGCGACGTTTCCGGCAAGCAGGTTCGCGGGTGGAAGCCCCTCGGTCTTTGGTACGCCTGTGGCGGAGAATGGATCGAGTGGGTGGAGACCAACGTGCCCGAGTGGTTGGAAGACGGGCAGTACCTCTACGAGGTGCAACCGAACTACAGCGTGGGAGGCCTCGCTGCAGGCCATCCCCGCTACGCGGACTACGTCGGGGGCGTCCTGCGCCTGTCCACCGAGGAAGAGGTCGTCGAGTTCAGCCGCACCTACTCCAACTTCGACAAGGTTGACTGGCACACGGTAGCCTTGATCTGGGACGGCATCGAGATCTGCCCGTACCAAGACGACCTCCGCCTTTCGATGCACGGCTGGTACTACCCGTGGGATGTCGCCTCGGGCTGCATCTGGCGTCCCTCGGGCCTTGCGTCTCCGCTTGTGCTCCTCAAGTCGCGTGAGAGCGCGTCGGTTTCGCCTCGTCGCGGCGTAGATCGCGGAAACCCGCGTCGTCGCCCTCTGCGTCGCAACGGGCTGCTCGGCTCGCTCGCGCTCGCGGGTGCTGCGGGCGCGGTGGGCTACCACCTTGGCAAGCGGTCGCTTGCTCCGCGTTCCATCGAGCCTCTCATCAAGCCCCGCACGCGCGTCGTTCCGCTCGACAAGGACGACGGCTACGAGGAACTCCGCCGCCTGCAAGCGGAGCGCGCACTCAAGGGCCGGATGAAGATCCCGTTCACGCTCCCGCCGAAGCGCAACCCCACCTTCCGGCTCGCGAGCGACGAGGATGTCGCAGCGGCTCGCAACCGCTTCTACGACGCGTTGGAAGCAGAGGCGGGTGAAGGACAGACCTACTACTTCGGCCCCTTCGTCGTCATCGGTGACCAGAAGGGCGGCGTGCTGGGCAAGTTGGAACTCAACGTGTGGCAGGGGATGCCGAACGGCGGCCTCGCCGTGAGCCTCTCCTACATCGGCGTGAACAAGGACGAGCGGCAGCGCGGGCAGGGTGCGCGCCTCATGCAGATCGTCCTCGCGGCGGCGGACGCTGCTGGGCTTCCCGTGACGCTGACGGTGAGCCCACAGAAGGAGTACGGAGAGAAGAAGCCCCCGATGAACAAGAAGGACTTGCGTGCCTTCTACGAGAAGTTCGGGTTTCGCACCGACCGCGCGCGTGGGATCGACGCGATGGTGCGGCCCGTCCCGCCTCGCGCGAACCCTCGCCGCAAGAACCCTAGCAGCGAAGATGCACAGGCTGCCTTCGAGGTCGCGCTAGAAGCAGCGGCGGGTGAGGGTCAGGTGCGGTATGCGCCGCCCCTCACCCTCGTTGGGGACGGTCACGGGGGGTGGCTCGGAAAGTTGGAGGTATACGTCGATCAGGGAAGGCTGAACGATGACGCTCTCTCCGTGCATCTCCACTTCATCGGTGTGAGCCCCGACCAGCGCCAGCAGGGGCGGGGGGCGCGGCTCATGCAGATCGTCCTCGCGGCAGCGGATGCGGTCGGGCTTCCCGTCACACTAGAAGTGAGCCCGGAGCAAGTACGGGGAGAGAAGAAGCCCCCGATGAACAAGAAGCAGTTGCGGGCCTTCTACGAGAAGTTCGGTTTCGTATGGGGTCGCTTTGACCGCATGGTGCGTCCCGTCCCGCCCCGCGCGAACCCTCGCGCTGCCTCCCGAAAGCCCGCTGGGGCGACCGTGACGGTGGGCGCGAACAAGCCCCACACGTTGCCGCCTGTCGGGGCGAACATCGTCGTTCGCATCCCTGACGGGCGAAACGACGTCCCAATGACCGTCGAAGACGTCG